>Ga0080004_1117142_pt1 | contig 80107 bp, 89 predicted proteins | sample WasSprMetagenome_FD_69207 | JGI IMG/M metagenome (GOLD analysis project Ga0080004, IMG submission 69207) | Sulfidic aquatic microbial communities from Washburn Spring, Yellowstone National Park, USA - WS (SPADES assembly) (version 2) | ecosystem: Environmental > Aquatic > Thermal springs > Hot...
GATCGTTGGCGGCCTGGTCAGCAACCAGGCTGCGGATGGCCCGCACCTGCCGGAGTTGGTTGCCAAAATTAAGGAGAACCTGGGCCGTTTTCCACGTGAGGTAGAGTCGCAGACAGCTTCAGTTGCCTCCCAGTCTTACCAGACCCAGAGGTCCTCCGCTGCCCGCCCTCGGTCAATCCGGACGTGAGGTTCTCCCTCATCCGGCTTTCCGATGCCCCTTCATCCGGAGGCATGCACGGTCTTGTGCCAGCGCACAGTTCCGCTCAACCGGTAAAGGCCCATAACATAGAAGTTGAGTTGCCGCCAGCGCTCTCGCCAGCCCCGTCCCGCTCTACCATGTTTCCTGCTGAGGAAGAGACAAAGCTTTTCCCGGACATAGCTGTCTATGGCGGCAAATTTCCGGGCCGAGTTGGCTACGGCAAAGTAGTTCCCCCAGCCGCGCAGGATGGGATTCAGTTCCGTGATGACTTCCTCCAGACCCCGGTTCAGAGCCTCGCGTCCGCCGATGATGGCTCTGATTTTGTCCCTTACGGCCTGCATGGCCCGCGCACTGGGCCAGTAGAGCAGGTAATAACGCCGCCAGCGCCAGGAGCGTACCTTGCGGTGGTGGAAACCCAGAAAGTCGAATCCCTCCCGCCCGGCATGGAGGTTGACCAGGCGCGTCTTTTCGGGATGTAGGGTCAGGTCCAGACGGGCGAGAATCGCCTCCAGGTGACGCCAGGCGCTCCGCGCGTCCTGCTCCCTGCGGCAAAGGAGGACCAGGTCGTCTGCGTAGCGCACCAGCTCTCCCAGCCCGGCGCAGTGCTTCAGCCAGAGGCGGTCCAGGTAGTTCAGGTAGATATTGGCCAGCAGGGGGCTGAGTACCCCACCCTGGGGCGTGCCGGTGGTCGCCCGTCGGATTCCTCCTTCCTCCAGTACCCCGGCCTTCAGGAACTGGCGGATTAGCTTCAAGACCCGCCGGTCACTGATGCGCCGGGCCACCAGAAGGAGGAGCTTTTCGTGGTTGATGGTCTCGAAGTAGTTGGCGATGTCAGCGTCCACCACCCACTCGTACCCTCTGTTGGCCAGCTGGCGCACGGTCTCGCTGGCCTGGTGGGCCGAGCGCCTGGGCCGGAAGCCATAGCTGCACGGCTGGAAGTCTGCCTCGAAGATGGGCTCAATGACCAGTTTGAGCGCCGCCTGTACGACACGGTCCCTTACCGCGGGGATGCCCAGGGGCCGCTGCCGGCCGTCGGGCTTGGGGATGTAGACCCGCCGTACGGGCAGCGGACGATACCGTCCTTCCCGTAGTTCGCGGGCCAGTTCCGCCAGGAATACGTCCACTCCCTGCCGCTCAATCTCGGCCAGGGTCTGGCCGTCTATGCCCGCGGCTCCCCGGTTGGTCTTGACCAGCTGCCAGGCCCACCTGAGGATGTCCTCGCGGTATACCTTGTCGTACAGGGCATGAAACCGCCGGGTGGCACTCCGCTTGGCCGCCCGGTATAGCGCCCTTGGGAGTTCTCGAGCTTTGGCAAAGGGGTGGTTAGCCAATGTGGCATTCCCTCGCTCTTACCCTCATCGGACGCATGGGCAAAGCAGGGCTCCTTCCCTCGGGCGGGGTTATGTTGTCCCCGCCGTCTTCAGTACTATGAGCCCCTCCGACTCCCCGTTCCGGCCTTCCCGCCCACTTCACGGGGTCACCGCTTATAAGGCGGGTTACCGCACCCGCCGGGTGCGGACCGGGCGGGGCCTGCCCGGTTCCCAGATTACCTTTCCCGACATTCCGCTCCCCCTACGCCGGAGGCTTCCTCCGTGCTGCATCTTCGGGTCTACGCACCTTCTTTCGTCTTCGCCCCGTGCTGCCAGACTCGACACCCTCTTCTTTCAAGCTTACGACGCGACAGGCTTCGCTTGATGCTACGGACTGCCGGGTTGGAATCACCGCTTCACCGCATGGATTGCTCCATACGGTGGGTGGTTCCTACGGGGGCGACCCGACTCTTCCCCCGACCGGACTTGCGCCGGCTAGGTAATCCGAGCTCAGCCGGGCACACGTGGGTCAATTTCATTTCGGCCATCCTGGATCAGTTTATCACCTGCCGCGACATGTGGTCTTCCGCCGCCACGGAACTTGTACCCGGTGCAGGGGTCTTCGCGGCAGGAGGCGAATGTTAAAACTTAGAACTATCGAAAGGGTTGGTGACTTGGCGGAATCCGTCGAAGTACGCGCTTTCTCCTTCCTCTGGGAGCTCTTCCGGAGGCGGGGCTGGCCCAACCTGCTGCGGTTGCCCTGGCCGGAAGCGGCGCCCGCGCGGGAGCTGCTGGCGGCCCTGGAGATCGAGCCCGCGCAGGTAGAGGCCGTTTTCGTCAACGGCGTGGTGCGCCGCCCGGACTCGGTCATCCGGCCGGGGGACCGGGTGGCCCTGGTGCCGCCGGGCACCCCCGGGCCCTACCGGGTGCTACTGGGCATCTGGTCCGGCAAGACGCTGGGCGGTGCATCCCGGGAGGCAACGGAACGGGCGGAGCGGGGCGGGGGGTGAAACCGTCACCGCCCCCGGTCTCGCGGTCCGCGCCGCCGGCGGCATGCCGGCTACAGCACCACCAGCGCGTCCACCGCGCATACCCCCCGTCCTTCCGGCAGGACAAACAGCGGGTTGACGTCCAGTTCCTTGAGGGCGGGCCAATCCTGAGCGAGCCGTGCCACCTTGAGCATCACGTGGACCAGCGCCTCCAGATCACCCCGGGGCCGGCCGCGCGCGCCGCTCAGCAAGGGGTATCCCTTGACTTCCCGGACCATCTCCCACAGGTCTTCCTCGCTTACGGGCAGGGTCCTCAGGGCCACGTCCCGCAGGATCTCCACCCAGATGCCGCCCAGCCCGAAGCTCAATACCGGACCGAACACCGGGTCGCGGGTGACGCCCACCAGCACCTCCACCCCGCCGGTTAGCATTTTGCTCACCAGCACGCCCCGCACCACGGCGCCCGCCTTTTCCCCGGCCGCGGTAACGGCGGCGAAGGCCTCCCGTACCGCCCCGGCATCGGCGAGGTTGAGCCGCACGCCGCCGATCTCGGTCTTGTGGCTCAGTCCGGGTGCGTCCACCTTCACCGCCACCGGATATCCCAGTGCCGCGGCCGCCCGTACCGCCTCCTCCGGCGTGGCGGCGGCCCTCTCCGGTACCACGGGAATGCCGTAAGAGCCCAGAAGTTCCTTGGCCTCCCTTTCACCAAGCAGCGTGCCCGGGGGCAGAGAGCGCAGACCCGGCGGTACCGCCGTGGCGGATGCGGGGGGCGCCACTCGGACGGCACCGGCGCGGCGCAGTTTCCCCCGGTGTTGCGCCACGGCCACCAGGGCGCGGGCTGCGGTCCCGGCGTCGGCGACGAAGACTACGCCGTGCCGCAGCAGTTCGGGCACGGCCGTCCCGGGTGAACGGCCGGGAATGGTACCCACCAGCAGTACGGGCTTGTCCGTGGCCTGCTCCAGCGCCTTCAGCTGGCCCGGGGAATCCACGGTCTCGCTGAGCCAGTGGGACAGGACCAGGGCATCTACGCCCGGATCTGAAGCCACAACCGTTGCGGCGTCCCGGAGCAGGCCGGGGCGCAGCAGGTCCAGCCCCGTGAAGTCCACCGGGTTGCCCGTCGCCGCGAAGGAGGGCAGGTGGGGCCGCAACCTTTCGCGCGTCTGGGACGCGAAGGGCACCACTTCCAGGCCCGCCTCCGCGCACCGGTCCGCCACCAGCACGGCGTGGCCCCCCGAGGAGGCCAGAATGGCCACCCTCTTGCCTTCCGGCAGGCGGCCGGCGGCCAGTATGCCGAGCACCGCCGCCATCTCGGCCATGTCCTGTACCTGGATGACCCCCTTCTGGCGGAAAAACCCCGCGTAGACGGCGGCGGATCCGGCCAGGGCCCCGGTGTGTGAGCGGGCGGCCCGGGCCGAGGCCTCGTACCGTCCCGTTTTCAGGACGACGACCGGCTTGCCTGCCTCCCGCGCCAGGTCCAGGGCCGCGGCCAGCTTGGCGCCGTCCCTGACGCCCTCCATGTAGCCGGCAACGATCCTTACTTCTGGGTGGCGCGCGAAGTAGGCCAGGTAGTCCGCGAAATCGGTGGCCGCCTCGTTGCCGCTGCTTACGTAGAAGGCCACGTCCATCCCCGATTCCGCGCAAGCGGTCAGCACCGTACAACCGACCCCGCCGCTCTGGCTGATCAGGGCGATGCCGGGGTCCCACAAACCGTCGGGGGCGGGGAACTCGTAACCGTAGGCAAAGGCGGCCTGCAGCCGGTGGTGGCGGTTGACCACACCCATGCCGTTGGGCCCGCAGACGAGCAGACCCAGGCGGGCCGCGGCCCTCCTCAGTTCTTCCTGCAGCTCCTCGCCCGCTTCGTCCACCTCGCCGAAACCGGAGCTGAAAACGACGGCCGCCCTGACGCCCTTGCCGGCGCACTCCTCCAGGGCCGGGATCACCCGGGCCGCCGGCACCGCAATCACCGCCAGGTCCGCCGCTCCGGGAACGGAACTTACGTCCGGAAAACAGGTCAAACCGTCGATCTCGCGGTACTTCGGGTTCACCGGGTAGATGGGACCCCCGAAGCCTCCCCGGCGCAGGTTGTCCATCACGATGCCGCCGGGCTTGGTGAGGTCCGGCGAGGCGCCGACTACCACCACCGCGCCGGGGTAGAAGAGCGCTTGCCATGCCGCCTCCATAAGGTCGGGATTCACCTCTGCGAAGCCCTTTCCTTTCCGCCCCGGGAGCAGGGCAAAAAGCGTCATGTATCCTGACAGCCAATCCCCGGCGGCCCCTTCAAACCGGCAGGCCGCCGTCGGCCACCCTTGCAAGTTCCGTACCAGATTCGCGGCCGCCTTCCCGCCGCCGTTATATTTGCTCCCATCCCGATCGAATATCCGCCCTTCCTTTCCATTTGTTCCCACAGAGCCGTCCCGGGGAAAGGAGTCAGTATCAGTATGCAAACCTGCAGCAGGTCGACCTCGGTGCGGTGATAAACAAACCGCGGCACCCGCTGGCCGCGGCCAGTTTCACCAATTCCGCATCCCCTCAGGTTGTTCCCCGACCCAGCGGGGGAAAAGGAACCCGCGTTTTCCCTTCGTAGCGCGGCACTCCCGCATACGGGGCCACCAGGAGGACCCTCACGCCGGCCCCTCCTCCCCTCCCGCCGGGGTCGCGCAACGCTCCCTGAGCCGCTCGCACACCGAGGGGTCGCCCCGTACGGCCGAGGGCCGCACGCCCCTTTCCAGGGCCGCGGCCGCGGGCCCCACGATACGGCTTTCGAAGTCCCGGAACAGCCGCACGAACTCGGGCGTCACCCGGTAGCAGATCCACCGGCCGCAGCGGTCGTCCCGCACCACGCCCGCCTGGCGCAGGACCCGCAGGTGGTGGGAGACCAGCGGCTGCGACAGGCTCAGGGCCGCCATCAGCTCGCAGACGCACATCTCCTGCCCGGCCAGCAGCTCCAGGATGCGCAGGCGCGTGGGGTCCGCCAGGGCCTTGAAGTACGCGGCCAGTCGGCGCGGTTCCAACATTTTCGACCTCCGGTTGCGGTTTGACGGGTGCCCGGGGTACCGGGTTCCCGGGTACCCGCGGGCACGCCGGAGCGGTCGGGCCGGAGCCGGGCCGCCTTCGCGCCGCCAACGGCGCCCGGCTCCGGCCGGCCTCAGCGGGCTCCGGCCCGGACCCCGGCGGCCTGCGGGCCGGCGAAATAGCGCTCCCTGAACTTCAGGGCCACGTTGACCAGGCTGATGAGCACGGGGACCTCGATCAGGGGCCCGATGACCGTGGCGAAGGCCTGGTTGGACCCGATGCCGAAGATGGCCACGGCCACCGCGATGGCCAGCTCGAAGTCGTTGCTGGCCGCGGTGAAGGACACCGCCGTGGTCTTGGCGTAGTCGGCACCGATCCGGCGCACCACGAAAAAGGTCACGAACCACATCAGGAAGAAGTAGCACGTAAGGGGTATGGCCACCCGCACCACGTCCAGGGGCAGGCGCACGATGTACTCGCCCTTCAGCGAGAACATCACCACGATGGTGAAGAGCAGCGCCACCAGGGTAATGGGGCTGATCCTGGGCGCGAACACGTTCTCGTACCAGTCCTTGCCCTTCAGGGAGAGCAGCGAGAAGCGCGTGATCACGCCGCCCAGGAAGGGAATGCCCAGGTAGATGAAGACCGTCTTGGCGGCCTCGGCCATGGAGACGCTCACGTTCAGGCCTTTCACCAGGCCGAGCCAGTTCAGGCCCACGGTGATGAAGAGCCAGATGTACACGGCGTAGAACAGCACCTGGAACACAGCGTTGAAGGCCACCAGGCCCACGGCCAGCTCGCGGTCCCCTTCCGCCAGCTCGTTCCACACGATGACCATGGCGATGCACCGGGCCAGCCCCACCAGGATGACGCCGATCATGTACTCGGGGTAATTGTGCAGGAAGATTATGGCCAGCACGAACATCACGATGGGCCCGGCGATCCAGTTCTGGAACAGGGAAAAGCCGAGCAGCCTGACGTCCCGGAAGACCCGGCCCATCTCCTCGTACCTGACCTTGGCCAGGGGCGGGTACATCATGAGGATCAGGCCCACGGCGATGGGAATGGAGGTCGTGCCCACCTGCATCCCGGCGATGAGGGCGGTCACGCCGGGCGCAAAGTAGCCCAGGGCGATCCCGAAGGCCATGGCCAGGAAGATCCAGAGGGTGAGCAGCTTCTCCAGGGTGGAAAGTCGTTTTGCCTCCGCCACCTATAGCACTCCCCGTCAGTTCTTATTCGCAAGCAGGTTGTCCGGCATGCCCTCGACAAAAACGCGGATTTCGTCCCTTACGCGCCGGAAAACCGCCAGGATTTCGTCCTCGGTGCCGGTGGCCGCGGCCGGGTCCTCGAAGGCCCGGTGCACCAGCTTTTTGGCCGGGAAGAAGGGACAGCCCTCGCGCGCGTCGTCGCACAGGGTGACGGCTACGTCGAACTCCCGCCCGGCGAATTCCCCCAGGCTTTTGGCGCGCTGGCCGCCGATGTCCACCCCGGCCTCGGCCATGACCCTCACGGCCAGCGGGTGGACCCGGGTGGGCGCGGTGCCGGCGGAGTAGGCCTCGATCTGCCCCGCCTTGAGGTGCCGCGCCCAGCCCTCGGCCATCTGGCTCCGGCAGGAGTTGTGCGTGCACAGGAATAGTACCCGGAGCGGTCGCCGCTCCATCCATCTCACCTCCTCGGGCCTGGTCCGCCGCGCCCGGTTACCCACCCCCGCCCGGCACGGGGCCGCGCCCACCGCCGGGCCAGAAGACGTCCGGCCACGGGTCCGGGCACCCGCCGGGCACGCACAGCGTGCGCTCAGGAAATCTCCTCCGCGATGATCTTCTTGAGTTCGGCCTTACCGGGTACCCGGCCGGCAACCCTGACCTTGCCGTTTATCACCAGGCCGGGGGTCATGAACACGCCGTACTGGGCGATGCGGTCCAGGTCCTGGACCTTTTCCACGTCGGCGGCCACGCCCAGTTCGGCCAGCACGTTGAGCACTTCCTTCTCCAGGGCCTGGCACCGGGCGCAGCCCGGACCCAGCACCTTGATCTCCATGGCCTTCGTCGCCACCTCCTCTCCGGGATCGCATTGCGGGAGGTTAAAGCGCCGCGCGTAGGCCCGCCTCAGGGCCCGGGCGTACTGCCCGGCCGCGGTGTCGGGCACGAAGTTCCGGCGCCGGAAGCGGCCGAGCAGTTCCTCCTCCAGCCGCACGGGGTCCTCCGGGCCCAGGCCCCGGACCTCCTCGAGGATCTCCTCCAGACCCACCACCCCCACCCTCCGGCCGCCGACCTCCAGGGTGGCGACCGCGGGTTCGGGGGTTTGCCTGCGCCGTCCGAACATAGTCTCCCTCCTCGGTTGCGAAGCGGTGCGGCCGCCGGGTCAGGCCACCAGCAGTCCGAACAGGTAACCCGTAAGGGCGGCCATAACCACCACCAGCGAGACGTACACCGCGGTTTTCTGCACGCCCATGACGCGGGCAATGACGATCATGTTGGGCAGGCTCAGGGCCGGACCGGCCAGCAGCAGCGCCAGGGCCGGGCCCTTCCCCATGCCCAGGTCCAGCAGGGCCTTCACGATGGGCACCTCGGTGAGGGTGGAGAAGTACATCAGGGCGCCCACCACGCTGGCCAGCAGGTTGGCCTGCCAGGTGTTGCCGCCCACCGCACCCTGGACCCAGGTCGCGGGTAGCAGCACCTTGAGGATTCCGGCCGCGAAGACGCCGACCAGCAGCACGGGGAAGATCAGCCGCACCAGGCGCCAGGTCTCGTGCAGCCAGGCGATCACCTCGTCCTGACTGAACCAGAAGGCCAGCACGAGGACCAGGGAGTTGACCAGCGCGATCAGGATGGCCACCTTGTTCCAGAGGGGAATCTGGGCCGTGCCGAAGAGCAGGATGGCCACCAGCACGCCGAAGAAGGCCAGCAACTGGGGCGTGGTCTTGCCCGGCCCGCCGTACGCGCCCGCGTCGAACCCGGGGTTGCCCGGGTTGGCGGCCAGGGCCGCCCTCTGCCTCTCCTCCCGGTGGTAGATGGCCGCCATTAACAGGCCGATGACGATGGAAAAGGCCACGGCCCCCACGGCCCGGGCCACGCCCAGGTCCCAGCCCAGCTTGCGGGCCGTGAGCACGATGGCCAGCAGGTTGATGGCCGGGCCGGAGTAGAGAAACGTGACGGCCGGCCCCAGTCCCGCCCCCTTCCTGTGGATGCCGGCAAAGAGCGGCAGGATGGTGCAGGAGCACACGGCCAGGATCACGCCCGAGGCGCTGGCCACGCCGTAGGAAAGGTACTTTCTGGCCGTGGGCCCGAAGTATTTCAGTACCGCCCCCGTGGACACCGCCACCGTGATCCCGCCCGCGATGAAGAAGGCGGGCACGAGGCAGGTCAGGACGTGGGCCGACAGGTACTCCGCCAGTTCCCTGAGGCCCCCCATAAGGGCCTCAACCGCGATGTTCATGTGTCCGGCACCTCGTTATGGCACGCCTAACGAAATCAAGGGCGCGTGGCTTGGATGTTGATTTGGTTTCTGCACTGTGCCGCCCGGCGGAAGGCGTCCCCGGAATCATAGGGAGGCCGGCCGCTCCGGGGTGGTTGGAGTCCGTACGGATAAATACATGTACTATCGTTTATATTAAGTCCCTGAAAAGCCGCCGTCAAGTCTTATTTTGGCCCCGGTGCAGTTTTATCCTCCCCCCGGGACAAAATAATCGGGGGGATGTTCTGTGCGGCCGCTCTGGAAAGGTGCGCTGACCTTTGGCCTCATTTACGTCCCGGTCAAAATATACCCGGCCACCGAGGACCGGGAGCCCCATTTCCGCCTCCTGCACCGGGAGTGCCACACGCCCATACAGTACCGGCGGTACTGTCCCCGGTGCCATCGCGACCTGGCGCCCGAAGAGGTGGTGCGGGGGTACGAGTTCGAAAAGGGAAATTACGTGACCATCGAAGACCGGGACCTGGCGGCCGTTACGCCGCCCGGAGAAAAGAGCATCACCCTGCTCGACTTCGTGCCGGCGCGGGAGATCGACCCGGTGTATTACGACCGGTCTTACTACCTCACGCCGGCCGACGGCGGAGCCAAGGTCTACGAGCTCCTGCGGCAGGCCCTGGTACACACCGCCACGGTGGGGATCGGGAAGGTGGTCCTCCGCACCAGAGAGTCGCCGGCGGCGGTCCGGGCCGGGCAGCGCGCCCTGGTCCTGGAAACGCTGTATTACGCGGACGAAGTGCGCAGCCAGGAGGCCCTGACCGAACTCAACTTCCGGGTAACCCTCGACGACCGCGAGCTGGAAATGGCCGAACGCCTGGTCACCAGCCTGGCGTCCCCGTTCGACCCCGCCAGATACACCGACGCGCGCCGCGAGGCCCTGCAGGAGGTCATCCGGGCCAAGATCGCCGGCCGCGAGGTGGTGGCGCCGCCCGTACCGCCCACGGCCAAGGTCACGGACCTCATGGAGGCCCTGCGCAAGAGCATAGAAATGGCCGAAGCACGCCGCGGGAGGGAGAAACGGAGGAGGGCGTGAGCGTGACCCTGCCCCTATTGCGTCCCATGCTGGCCGTGGCGGCGTCTCCCTTCTCAAACCCGGAGTTCCTCTTCGAAATCAAGTGGGACGGCTACCGCTGCCTGGCCTATCTGGAGGCGGGCACAAGGCTCCGTTCCAGGAATCTCAAGGATCTGACGGCCACCTTTCCGGAGTTGGGCAACCTGCACGAACGGGTAGAGGGGCTGCCGGCCCTGCTGGACGGCGAGATCGTGGTCTTTACCGAAAGGGGCCCCGATTTTGCCGCACTGCAGGAGCGCGGCCGCCTGGAGCGGGCGGAACACGCCGCCGCGGCGGCAGCGCGGCGGCCGGCCGTCTACCTGGCGTTTGACATTCTGTACCACCGCGGGGAATCCCTCATGGAGCGGCCGCTGCAGGAGCGCAAAGAAATTTTGCGCGCCAGCATAAAGCCGGGGCCGCACCTCATCGTCACCGATTACGTGGGCGGGGAAGGGGAGGCCTACTTTGCGGCGGCGGTTAAAGCGGGACTCGAGGGGGTAGTGGCCAAGCGTCTGGATAGTCCCTACCTGCCGGGACGCCGCTCCCTCCTGTGGCGCAAGATCCGGGCGGTGAAAAGCGCCGACGCCGTCATCTGCGGGTACGAGCCGGGGACCGGCGGGCGGCCCCTTGCGTCCCTCATCCTCGGCGCCTACCGGGACGGGCGCCTGGTTTACATCGGAAAGGTGGGCACCGGCTTCGCGGAGGCGGAAGCCATGATTTTGCACCGGGCGCTGGAAAAGATACGCGTCCCGGTTCCCTCCCTGGCCGTCCCGCGCGGACACTTACGGCAGCCGCGGTGGGTACAACCGTCCCTGGTCTGCACCGTCCATTACGCGGCGGTAACCCGGGACGGCCGTCTCCGCCACGCCAGTTTCCGCGGGTTACGTTACGACAAGGGCCCCGAGGAGTGCGGGTTACCCGGCACGCCTGGCCCTTTTGGATAATCTTTCACGCGCAGCGGTAGCAAGGGCGATGAAACCCGCCGCCAGCAGGTGGAATACCCTTATCCGGAGGCTGACCCGCAGGTCTACGCTCAGGACCGGCCGGTCGAAATCGGGCCGCACCAGGTAATGTACCCGCGTGCGGTCCCTGGTCAGCAGGTAACCGGCCACCGTGCCCTTACAGGCCCAGAGGCTTCCGGCCACGATGCCGGTGCGGCAGGGGTCGCCGGCGCCCACCCGGGTTTCCCACCGCAGTTGCTCCACATGCGTATGCCTTATGAGGTAAGAAAACGCCCGCCGGTAAGACTTCGATTTGCGACACAGGGCGTGGAGGACCTGCCACGCCGTCACGGCCCGGCCAGGCTCCCATTGACCCCCGCGCCGTAGCAGGTGCCGCCACCAAACCCATGTGCCGCGGCGCCGCAACCACCCCACCAGCAGGCGCTGCAACCGGCGCCCCGGCCAGCCGAGGCACCACACCCGCAGTTCGAATTCCCAGCGGCCCCCGGGCGCGGGTCCGGCGTAGCCGACCCTCAGCACCAGGGGGGCCACCAGCACGAGCAACGCCAGAACGAGGGCCAGGACGGCCAGAACCCGGGTCACGGTGACCACCGGTCCTAGCATCCTACGGGAATGCTCCCGGTATGCGGCCCTCCCGCACGTAGCTTGAGCCGCTTGATTTGCGCTTCGTGCTCCCGAACACGGTACGCGTGGCCGATCCGACGAGAGGCAGGCCACCCCTGTTAGGGCTGCTTGCGCCAGCCCAGGGCCTCCCGCACCGCCTCTATGGTGGCGGCGGCCTCAGCCCGGGCGCGTGCGGCCCCCGCGGCCAGTACCTCCTCCACGTATCCCGGGCGGGCGAGGTACTCCCGCCGGCGCTCCCGGACAGGGTCCAACAGGCGGTTCAGGGTCTCGGCCAGGATTTTCTTGCAGGCCACACAGCCGATCTTGCCGCCCCGACAGCTCTCCTCGAGTTCGGCCAGCCGCGGCACGCTGTAGATACCGTGGTAGGTGTGCACCACGCAGACCTCGGGATGTCCGGGATCGGTCTTGTGGATGCGGGCCGGGTCCGTAATCATGGCGTTGACCCGCCGCCCCACCTCCTCCGGCTCGGCGGCCAGCAGGATCTCGTTGCCGTAGCTCTTGCTCATCTTCCGTCCGTCCACCCCCGGCAGGAGCGGTACGGTGGCCACCAGCCCCTGGGGCTCGGGAAAGACCGGGGCGTAGAGGTGGTTGAAGCGGCGGGCCACTTCCCGGCACAATTCTATGTGGGGCAGCTGGTCCTCTCCCACCGGCACGGCGTCGGCCCTGTAGATCAAAATGTCCGCCGCCTGCAACAGCGGATAGCCCAGGAACCCGTAGGTGTGCAGGTCCTTCCCCCGCTCGCCCAGCTGCCTGATCTGATCCTTGTAGGTGGGTACCCGCTCCAGCCAGGCCAGGGGTGTGAACATGGAAAAGACCAGGTGCAACTCGGCGTGCTGGGGCACGTCCGACTGGACGAAAAGGACGCTCCGCTCCGGGTCCAGGCCCACGGCCAGCCAGTCCGCCACCATGTCGTGGGTTAGATCGAGGACGGCCGCGGCCTCGTCGTAATTGGTGCTCAAAGCGTGCCAGTCGGCCACAAAGAAGTAGCAATCGTGCTCCGCCTGCAATTCCATCCAGCGCTCCAGCACGTAAAGGTGGCCCAGGTGCAACCGCCCGCTGGGCCGCATGCCGCTCAAAACACGCAAGGGTGCGTACTCCCTCCTCAGAGATCCTCCCGCGCACTACACGATGCCGTGGGCGAAGGTCGTGATCAAACCGTAAAGGGGCCTTATGATTACCATGAGCAGCCGGCCGATGACGCCGGTAAACAGTAAGACCAGCAGAATGAGCGTACCGTACCTTTCCATCTGGTACAACCATTCCTGGCTGCCGGGCAGGATCCCGGCCAGGACCTTGGCCCCGTCCAGGGGAGGAACGGGCAGCAGGTTGAAAACGGCCAGCACGATGTTGATCCAGATGGCGGCGTCCAGCAATTGATAGCCATAAGGAACAACCCGCCCGAGCCCCCCGGCCAGGAACAGAGCACATACAAAGGCCAGCAATAGATTGGCGGCCGGCCCGGCCAGGGAGACCAGGACCATGCCCTGCCGGACGTTGCCCCGCAAGCGGTAGGGGTTGACGGGCACCGGTTTGGCCCAACCGAAGCCGGCCAGAATGAGGGCCAGCAGGCCGATGACGTCGATGTGGGCGAGGGGATTAAAGGTCAGGCGCCCCGCCTGGCGGGCCGTGGGATCGCCGAGGCGGTCCGCCGTCCAGCCGTGGGCGAATTCGTGCACCGTGAGCCCCAGGATGATGCCCGGCAGCAACATCAGGATGCGCCAGGGATCGGGCATGCTAAACACGCCCGGCCACCCTCTCGCGCCGCCGCAGGAAATCGCTCACAAAGGCCAGCTCCTCCTCCCTCGTGTTGACCTGACCGTCCAGGCGTGCCTGCCACAAAGCGTCCAGGGCCTCCTTGAAAACCGGACCGGGCCTGAAACCCAGTTGCTTGATATCCTTGCCCGTGACCTGGGGGCGGTTCCGGGTGACGCGCTCCAGCACCTGCCGGAAGCGTTCCCGTGCCCGGTCCTCCTCCAGCAGGGCCAGCAACAGGGGGTAGGCCTCCCTGGGCAGGGCCAGCAGCTTGCGGGCCAGGTCGCTGAGCCTGACCTCCCCGGCTCCGGAGAACCTGCCATACATCTCCCGCCAGCCCCCGAGGGTGGCCATCACCTTTTCCTTCTGCCGGCGGTTGAGGTGATAGCGGCGGCAGAGGTCCTCCACGGTCTGGGTGGTGCTGAGGTAGACGACGCCCAGGAAATACGGCAACCAGCGTTCGGCCGGCTCGTTCCAGCCCCACTCCCGCAGCAGGCCCGCGGCCTCGGGGATGCGGCGCAAGGCCGGCAGGACCTCCTGGTGGGCCACGCCCGGGAAAACCTGGGACCAGATATTGAGCTCGGCCAGTCGGGTGAGGGCCAGGGCGGCCCTGGACTCGGCCATCAGGTATTTCAGCTCGGTCCACAGCCGCTCCGGAGAAACCCTGTTCAGCATACGGGTGCGCACCGCTTCCCTCAGGAGGCCGAGGGTCTGGGATTCGATCTGAAACCCGTAACGCTGCTCGAACCTCACGGCCCGCAAAGCACGGATGGGGTCCTCCACGAAACTCAGGTTGTGGAGCACCCGCACCAGGCCCTGCCGGAGGTCCTCCCGCCCGTTAAAGAAATCGATCAATTCCCCGTAGCGCGCCGGGTTCAGGGCCACGGCCATGGCGTTGATGGTGAAGTCCCGCCGGTAGAGGTCCTGGTGGAGGGTGGAACTCTCCACCCTGGGGAGGGCCGCCGGATACTCGTAGAATTCCACGCGGGCCGTGGCCACATCCACGTGCAGGCCGTCCCGGAGGACCACCTGGGCGGTCTTGAACTTTTCAAAGGTGCGCAACTGCCCCTGCAGCCCTTCCGCCAGGGCCCGCGCCAGGGCGATGCCGTCTCCTTCCACCACCAGATCCAGGTCCAGAATTTCCATCCCCATGATCAAATCCCGCACTACGCCGCCGGCCGCATAAACCTGGTAGCCCGAACGCTCCCCGGTCTCGCCGGCGAGGCGGGCGATCCGCAAAATCCGCGACGGAAGCCGCTGCTCCAGCAACTCCCGCAGGTTCGGCCCAAAGCCTTGCGAGGAAGGGCCCACGTAAACGGTCTGGTGCCTGGGCTGGAAGTAGCCGTGGAGGGTGCGCAGCACGTCGGTGCGGGAGACGATGCCCACCAGCCTTCCGTCCTCCACCACGGGCAGGCGGCCGATGTTGTGGGTGATCATGAGGGACTGCAGCTCCGCCACCGGGGTCGCCGGCGTGGCCGTGATAACCCTCTGGCTCATGTAGGCCTTCACCGGCGCGTGCCCCAGGCCGTGGAACATGGCCTTTTCCACGTCCCGCCGGGAAATGACCCCCACCAGTTGCTCGCCCTCCACCACCGGCAGTCCGGTGTGGCCGTAGCGCAGCATCACCCGGCTGGCCTCGTCGATGGTGGTGTCCATGGTCACGGTCTTGACCGGGCTGCTCATGATGTCCCCGGCCTTGAGGGGAGGCCGCACCCGGGACCGGAGTTCTTCCATCAGTCGGGCCACGACGGTTTCTATGCCTACCCCTTTCACGGTGGCGGAGGCCGCGGCCTGGTGCCCCCCGCCGCCGAACACCTGCAACACCTCCCGGGCATTCAGTTCGGGCACGCTGCTCCGGGCCACCACGTGCACCCGGTCCTCCATTTCCACAACGGAGAAAACCGCATCCAGGTGTTCGATTTCCGCCAGTTTGTGGGTCAGGAGCGCCAGCCCGTCTATAAACTCCTCCACCGTGCCCCTGGCAATCAAAACCCGTACGCCGTTGACCAGGTGGTGTTCGGCAGAGACGAGCAGGGCCTTGAGCAGGGCGTTCTGCTCGGGGGTCAGCGGCCGCCCCAAAAAGTCCGCCACCACCGCCAGGTTGGCCCCCTTTTCCAGCAGCCAGGCCACGGCCGCCACGTCGCGGGACGTGGTGCTGGCGAAGATGAGGGAACCGGTGTCCTCGTAGATGCCCAGGGCCAGGATGGTGGCCTCCATGGGGGTGACGGCCATCCCCCTGGCCCGGAGGATTTCCACAAGGAGCGTGGTGGTCGCCCCCACCGGGGCTATGACTTCCACGTGGCCCCTCAGGTCTCCCTCGCTACCGGGATGGTGGTCGTAGATGTGTAGTTCCAGGTCCGGGCGCTGCACGAGGGCGCCCAGCTGGTTGAGGCGGCCGGGATTCCTGGTATCCACGAGGATCACGCGCCGGACCGCCCGCAGGTCGATCTGCTTGACGGTGCGCACCTCCAGCGCGTCCTTGTGGAGGGCCATGAATTCCTCCACGGTGCGCGACAGTTTGCCCGGAAATACCAGTTCCGCCTCCGGGTAGAGCTTGCGGGCCGCCACCATGGAGGCCAGGCCGTCCAGATCCGTGTTGCTGTGGGTGGTGATGATGTCCAAGGGGCAAGCCTCCCCGCACTCAGCGCAGGCTCTCCGGCAAGAGGTCGCAACGGAGGAGGTCGGCGTAGGTCTCCCGGCGCACGATGAGTTCGGCCCGGCCGTCCCGCACCAGCACCATGGCCGGCCTGGGCACGCGGTTGTAGTTCATGGACATGGTGTAGTTGTAGGCCCCGGTGCAGAAAACCGCCAGCAGGTCTCCGCTCTCCACCCGCGGCAGGCGGGCATCGCGGATGAGGACGTCTCCCGATTCGCAGTACTTGCCGGCCACCGTGACCGTCTCCACAGGCGCCTCTCCGGCCCGGTTGGCCAGGCAGGCCTCGTAGCGGGCCCCGTAAAGGGCCGGGCGGGGATTGTCTCCCATCCCCCCGTCTACGGCCACATACCTGCGCACTCCGGGAATGTCCTTGACGGCACCCACGGTGTAAAGGGTGGTGCCGGCGGGCCCCACGATGGAGCGCCCCGGTTCGACCACCAGGCAGGGCACGGGCAACCCGTGGCGGGCCGCCTCCTCCCGGACCCTGGGCCCCAGGACCTCGGCCAGGTCCCCGATCTCCGGCGGGTCGTCGGGTTCGGCGTAGTAGATCCCCAGCCCGCCCCCCAGGTTGAGCTCCTCGATCACCGTGCCGGTTTCCTCGTACACGACGCGGGCGAAATCCATCATTACCGCGGCCGCGTGGGCGAAGGCCTCGAGTTCGAAAATCTGAGACCCGATGTGGCAGTGCAGCCCGCGAAAGCGCAGAGCCCTGGCCCGCAGGCACCGCCGTACCCCGGCCAGGGCCTGCCCGGTGTCGACGGCCAGGCCGAACTTGGAATCGTTCTGCCCTGTCTTAATGTAGTCGTGGGTGTGGGCCTCGATGCCGGGCGTGACGCGCAGCAGGACGTCCACCGTACGGCCCCGCTCCAGGGCCGCGGCCTCCAGCACCTCCAGCTCGTAAAAGTTGTCGACCACGAAACGACCCACCCCGACCTTCAGGGCCAGGTCGATTTCGGCCGGCGACTTGTTGTTGCCGTGGAAGTAAACCCGGTCCATGGGAAAGCCCGCCTCGCGGGCCGTGTAAATCTCGCCGCCGGAAACCAGGTCCAGGCCCAGCCCTTCCTCGTACACCAGCCGGCAGACGGCCAGGGTCAGGAGGGCCTTGCCGGCGTAAAGCACCTTGCCCCCGTAGCGGCCCACGAAGTGGCGGTAGTACTCCCGACAGTTGTGCCGGAACAATGCCTCGTCCAATACGTACAGGGGGGTGCCGAATTCGCGGGCCAGCTCCACCGTGTCGCAACCGCCTATTTCCAGGTGCCCGCGCTCGTTAACGCGCATCGTCCCGTGGAAACGCATATCAAGACCTCTCTCCCGGCCGCTTGACCTGGCCGCGATTTTTGCGGGGCCCGGGCGCCAGCCCGCAAGTATAGGCCGGCCGTCGAAAGTCCTAGGATGCCGCACCAGGCACCCTGGGTAGCCGGCCCAAGGAGGCCTGCAGCTCTTCCTCCGGCAGGGGATAATCTTCGAGCTTGCCCTGGAGGTAGGCGTCGTAGGCCGCCAGGTCCAGGTAGCCGTGCCCGCTCAGGTTGAAGAGAATGGTGCGCGCCTCGCCGGCCTCCCGGCAGCGCAGGGCCTCGTCGATGACGGCCCGCACGGCGTGGGCCGCCTCGGGGGCCGGCACGATGCCTTCGGTCCTGGCAAAGAGGGCCGCGGCCTCGAAGACCGGCCGCTGGTTGTAGGCCACCGGCTCAACGATGCCGTCGTACACCAGCTGGCACAGCAGCGGCGCGTCGCCGTGGTAGCGCAGGCCGCCCGCGTGGATGCCCGGCGGGATGAAGTCCTTGCCCAGGGTGTACATGTAGAGCAGGGGCGTGAGGCCCGCCACGTCGCCGTGGTCGTAGGCCAGCTTGCCACGGGTCAGGGTGGGACAGGCCGTAGGCTCCACGGCCACGAAGCGCGTGCGCGTCCCGTTCACCAGCCGGTCGTGGACGAAGGGAAAGGCGAGGCCCGCGTAATTGCTGCCTCCCCCCACGCACCCCACCACCACGTCGGGGTAGGCGTCCACCTTTTCCATCTGCGCCTTGGCCTCCAGCCCCAACACGGTCTGGTGCAGGAGCACGTGGTTCAGCACACTGCCCAGGGAGTAGTTGGTATCCCCGTGGGTGGCCGCGTCCTCCACCGCCTCACTAATGGCAATGCCGAGGCTCCCCGGTGAGTCCGGGTGCTCTTCCAGAATACGCCGCCCCGCCGCGGTGCGTTCGCTGGGGCTGGGCAATACCTCGGCGCCGAAGGTCTCCATGAGCACCCGCCGGTAGGGCTTCTGATAGTAGCTGACCTTTACCATGTAGACCGTGCAGTCCAAACCGAAAAACCGGCAGGCCATGGCCAGGGCGCTGCCCCACTGCCCGGCCCCGGTTTCCGTGGTCAGGCGCCGTACGCCCTCTTTCTTGTTATAGTAAGCCTGGGCGGCCGCGGTGTTGAGCTTGTGGCTACCAGCGGGGCTGGTGCCTTCGTACTTGTAGTAAATGCGGGCCGGCGTGTTCAGGGCCTTCTCCAGCCGGAAGGCGCGGTGCAGGGGCGTGGGCCGCCACAGACGGTAGATCTCCCGCACCTCTTCGGGAATTTGGATCCAGCGCTCTCTGCTCACCTCCTGACGGATGAGCTCCATGGGGAAGATGGCCGCCAGGTCCTGGGGCCCCACGGGCTGTCCCGTACCGGGATGCAGCGGTGGGGGAGGCAAGTTGGGCATGTCCGCCTGGATGTTATACCAGTACCTGGGGATCTCCTCCTCAGTCAGGAGCACGCGATAATCGCTCACCTCGGCTCAACTCCCCTCGAAAAAAATAGGCATCGGCCATTATTTTATTGCAATGCCAGGGTTCAGGCAAGTTTTTTTCACCGCGCGACGGGCCCCGGCTGACGGTAGCGGTCCCGGGGATGGACGATGCTGGGCCGGACGCGACTCAGCGGGACCGGGGGGCGTAAGAGCACGTTCTTCAGGGCGGCCCAGTTAAAGGGAACCAGGGGCCACAGGTAGGGCACCCCGAAGGATTTGGTGAAGCCCAAAACGAGTAACGCGATTAACAGGCCCGCAATCAGTCCGGGGAGGCGCGCCACGGCCACTGCGGCCAGCAAGAAGAGGCGTACAATGCGGTTGGCATTGGCCAGTTCGTAGCTCGGGGTGAGGAAGGTACCGATGGCCGCCAGGGCCGTATAGAGCACCACCTCGGCCGCAAACAGACCCATGCGGATGGCCATTTCGCCCAGCAGGACGGCCGCGATGATACCGGTGGACGTGGCCAGGGGGGTGGGGGTGTGGATGGTGGCCATGCGGATCATGTCCACGGCCAGTTCCGCCAGTATGAACTGCCAGAAGAGGGGTATTTTCGGCGGCTCGGCCGGACCGATGAACTTCAGGGTCTCCGGCAGGTAGCCCGGTTCCAGGGCCAGCAGGAGCCAGACGGGCAGCAGGACCAGGGAGAGAAAGACCCCGAAAAAGCGCACCCAGCGCAGGTAGACGCCCACGGCGGGGTTCTGGCGGAACTCCTCGGCGTGCTGGAGATGGTGGAAAAAGGTAACCGGCAGGATCATGACGCTCGGCGAGGTGTCCACCAGTATCAGCACGTGCCCCTCGAGCAAATGCACCGCCGCCACGTCCGGCCTCTCGGTGTAGCGCACGCGAGGGTAAGGATTCCAGACGGTGCCCGGCACCAGCAGTTCCTCGACCGACTTTTCGGCCATGGGCAGGCCATCGATGTTGATACCCTTGATCTTTTCCTTCAGGGTGTCGACCAGGTCCGGGCTGGCCACACCCTCGATGTAGGCCAGGACGACGTCCGTCTTGGAGCGCAAGCCCGCCGTCAGGCGCTCCAGGCGCAAATTGGTGTCGCGGATGCGGCGCCGGATCAGGGCGGTGTTGTAGACCAGGGTTTCGGTGAAACCGTCCCGGGAACCGCGCACCACCTTCTCCAGGTCCGGCTCCTCTGGCTGGCGGACCGGGTACTGCCGCACGTCCATGACGATGGCCTCTTCTTCCCCGTCCACGAACATAACCAGGGGGCCGGCCAGGATGCGGTCGATGGCCTCCTCGTAGGTGGCCACCCGGTCCACTTCCATATACGTAACATACTGATAGAATAGCCTGTCTACGACGTTGACGCCCAGGTCCTCCCGCCTCAGGGCCGCCAGGGTACGCAGTACCAGGGAGACCACCTGGTCCTTGTTCAGGCCGTCCACAAAAAAGAGCGCCGCCTTCTTACCCGCAAAGGTAATCTCGCGGCAGATGATGTCGAAACTCTTATCGATACCCAGGGAGCGGCGCAGGAAGGTGATGGTCTCGCGCAGCCTGGGGTCGATGCGCGTGCCGGTCAAGGAACCACCCCCCGGCTAGCCCCTGGGCCGGAAGAGGAGGGCCGCCAGATAACCGAACACCACCGCCGCGGTGATACCGGCCGCGGTGGCGGCCACGCCCCCGGTGAAGGCCCCCAGGGCGCCCTTCTGCCTCACGCCCTCCATGGCCCCCTGGGCCAGCAGGTGCCCGAAGCCCGTAAGGGGCACCGTGGCCCCCGCCCCGGCGAAGTTGACCAGGGGTTGGTAAAGCCCCAGGGCGGAAAGCACGGCCCCGCCGGCCACGAAGCCCACCAGAATGTGGGCCGGTGTTATCTTGTAGCTGGTCAAATCCATGAGCAGCTGCGCCATCACGCACAGCAAACCGCCCACCAGAAAAGCCTTCAGGAAGATCATTGTTCCGCCCCCCTGCCCGGAAAAGGTCCCATTCCCGTAACTTTTCGTTCCCCGGCGGTAAGGCCCTCAGCGCGCCTCGATGGCCACGGCATGGGCGATGCCCGGGATGGTTTCGCCCTGCAGGCTGCTGCACTTGCTGAACAGGGCGCCGGTGCCGATGCCCAGCACCCGCCGCAGCCGGCCAGCCGCCATTTCCTGCATCAGGTAGCCGCAGGTTACCACGGCCGAACAGGCGCAACCGCTGCCCCCCGCGTGGGTATCCTGGCGCTGATGATGGTAGATGAGCAGCCCGCAGTCGTTGAAGTGACCGGCGATCTGGTAGCCCTTTTGCTCCACGATCTTGTTGGCCAGGGCCAGCCCGTAGGCCCCCAGGTCTCCCGAAAGGAACAGGTCGTAGTCGCCGGGCACCCTTCCCGTATCCTCCAGATGCCGGGCGATGGTATCTGCGGCTGCGGGGGCCATGGCCGCGCCCATGTCGTTGGGGTCCGCGGAGCCCAGGTCCACCACGCGGCCCACGGTGGCGTGCGTGACCACCGGACCGGCCCCCTGGCGCGCCAGCAACATGGCCCCGGCTCCCGTCACGGTCCACTGGGCCGACATGGGACGCTGGACACCCTGCTCCGTGGGGTACCGGTACTGCCGCTCCGCGGTGCTGAAATGGCTGGAAGCGCCGAGTAACACATACTCGGCGAAGCCCCCGTCGATGAGCATGGCGGCCAGGGCCATGCCCTCGTACATGGTGGCGCAGGCCCCGTACAGGCCCAGAAAGGGAACCCCCAGGACGCGCGCGGTAAAGTCGGCCGCAATGATCTGGTTCAAGAGGTCACCGGCCAGGAGGAAGTCCACGTTCTGCGGCGCGAGGTTGGCCTTTTGCAGCGCCTTCTGCATGGCCTCTTCCAGCATGCGCTGCTCGGCCTTCTCCCAGCTCTTTTCTCCGTAATAGGGATCCTCGACCACCTTGTCGAAGGTGTGCCCCAGCGGGCCCTGCCCTTCTTTGGGTCCCACGATGGTGGCCGTGGACAGAATTACGGGTGGCTGGTGGAAAAAATAGGTCTGCTGCCCTATCTTCTTGGCGGCTATCCCCATGACGTGCCCCCCAACCTCAAGGCCGCAGGAGAAAGTGGTACAGCAGCGCCACGGCCCAGGCCGTGAAAATCCCGAAAACCAGCACCGGTCCGGCAATGGTGAAGAGGCGGGCCCCCACCCCCAGCACCAGCCCTTCGGTGCGGTACTCCATGGCCGGTGCCACCATGGAATTGGCGAAACCGGTGATGGGTACGATGGCCCCCGCACCCGCAAAGCGGGCCAGCTCATCGTACAGGCCCAGCCCCGTGGACAGCGCCGCCAGAAAAACCAGCGTGGCCGCGGTGGCCGCGCCGGCATCCAGCAGCGTCAGGCCCCGTGCCAGGAAGAAATTCTGAATGAGCTGGCCCAGGACGGAAATAAGGCCTCCGACCGCAAAGGCGGCCCCGACGTTACGGAGCACGGGGGGCCTGGGTTTTACCTGGTTGACTAGTTCCTGGTAGAGCCGCTTTTGCATCTCGCCGGGCAGAGAATCCCAGTGTGTGGTCACACGGCATCCCCCCGCAGGCGGGCGGCAGCCCCCGCCCGCTAATCGGTGTAGGCCACCTTAACGTTGGCCTTGTATTCCACCACCTGACCGTTGCGGACGTTGGCCGTAAAATTGATTACCTCCACCCCCGTGATGTTGCCGAAGGTGCGCGACGCTTCGGCCACCGCCGCCTGGACCGCAGATTTCCATCCGTCGGTAGATTCTCCCACCAGTTCTGCCACCTTGACGTGCACGGTCCTTCCTCCCCCCAAAAAATAATCTACCGGCTAGTATGGTTGGCCGGTAGCTTTTTATGCAGGGTCGTGCTCACTGGTTGATGGTTTCCCTGAGCCGTTTGAGGGCCTGTCGCTCCAGGCGCGAGACCTGCACCTGGGAAAGGCCGAGACGTCGCGCCACGTCGGCCTGGGTGCGGTCCTCGAAAAACCGCCAGCGCAGGATCTGCTGCTCCCGGCCGGGCAGGGTGGCAAGAAGGTCTTCCAGGGCCAGCCGCTCGGTCAACCAATCATCCTGCTCCTCCTCACCGCGCAGCTGGTCCAGGAGGTAAATGGGTTCACCGTCGTCCTGATGGGTGCTCTCGTAAATGGAGGCCACGCCCTGCGAGGCCTCCAGGGCCGCCACCACCTCCTCCCGGGAACACCCCACCGCCTCGGCCACCTCACCGACCGAGGGTTCCCGCCCCAACTGGCCCAGCAGGCGTTCCCTGGCCCGACCAACGCGCCAGGCCATCTCCTTCAGGGAGCGGCTCACCTTGATCTGCCCGTCGTCCCGCAGGAACCGCCGGATCTCGCCCACAATCATGGGGACCGCGTAGGTCGAGAACTTTACGTTCAGTTGCGGATCGAACTTGTCGATGGCCTTCATGAGGCCGATGCAGCCGATCTGAAACAGATCTTCCGGGTCGTGGCCGCGGTTTTGGAAGCGCTGCACCAGGTTGAAAACCAGGCGCAGGTTGCACTGCACCAGTCTTTCCCTGGCCGCGGCGTCGCCGGCGCGCGCCTTTTCCAGCAGGGCCCTGGTCTCCGCATCGCCCAGAAGGGGATAGCGCGGCAGGTTCATGGCCAGCAAGCGGTAATCCATACCGCCACCACCTATTGTTCCGTCCGGGACAGGAGCTTGTACATGACAATCCGGGTGCCCCGGCCCGGCGCGGAATCAACCTCCAGGCGGTCCATAAAAGACTGCATGAAAACGAAACCCAGGCCCGGCCGCTCCGGGTCCGTGGAGTACCCCGCCTCCAGCGCCCGGGAGACGTCGTCGATACCGCGACCCTGGTCCTCGACCAGGACCTCCAGGGCGTCGTCGTGCAGGTAGGCCCGAATGGTCACCGTACCCTCCGGACCACCGCCGTAGCCGTGCACGATGGCGTTGGTAACGGCCTCCGATACCGCCACCTTGATCTCCTCCAGGTCGGCCAGGGTGTAATCCAGTTGGGTGGCGAAGGCCGCCACGGCAACCCTGGCCAACCCCACGTTCTCCGGCCGGCTGGGAAATTCCAGCCTCATCTCATTTTTTATTGCCATTTGCTTGCCTCCTTATACACCGGTTGCCAGCGCCGTGGCTTCGTCGCCGAATTCCGGCATAATCCGCAGGATGCCCGAAAGCTCCATAATACGTCGCACCTGCGGCCGCAACCCCACGAGGCTGATGCGGCCGCCCCGGCGGTGCAGGGCCCGGTACCTTCCCAGAATGACGCCCAGGCCCGAACTGTCGATGTAGGCCAGCCCTTCCAGATTGAGCACCAGGTGGTTTACGCGGCCGTCGGCCAGCAGCCCTTCCAGGGCCCTGCGAAAGGCGTCGGCCTCCCGAAGGTCCAGTTCTCCTCCGACGCGGACCACCGCGGTCTGTCCCATGACCTCCACGTCAATTTGCATGTCCACCCCTCCCGTGACCCTCTGAGTGCGCCGCAGTGGGACGGCCCTTCCCGCCCCCGACTCATCGTGTGCAGGGATGGGTGCGGTACGGCCCGCCCCACAATAGTTTCGAGATACCGGGCCCTTTTCCTGCTAATTATTACCAGACCTGGTGTCGAAAATGCCCGGTATAAACGCCGCAGGACGGGCATAAGGATAGCACGGGGGTCATCATGGCCAGAGGCCTGCTGTGGTTTCTGTCCGGGACCGGGCTCCTTTCCCGGCCCGCCCTGCTGGTGACGGCGCTGGTCTTTCTGGCGGGAGGGGTGCTGGGGGCCCTGAGCGCCACACAACTCGAGCCGCCCGCGGCTGCCGAGCTCAAAGCCTGGCTTGAAGGTTCGCTGGAGCCCCCCCACTTCGACAGGGCCCTGGCCGCCAGCGTGGGCCAGTACGCCGGTACCATCGGGGCCCTGTATTTGAGCGGCCTGACGGCCATCGGTATCCCCGTTCTGCTGGCCATCGTTTTCCTGCGCGGTCTAGCGGCCGGGTTCACCGTGGCCTTTCTGGTGCGGGAAATGTCCTGGTCCGGCGTGTGGCTTGTGTTGACCTGTCTGTTGCCACCGGCGCTGGTGTACTTCCCCGCGCTGGTGGCCGCAGGGGCCGCGGGCCTTTCTTTTGCGCTGCTGGTGTTGCGCCATTGCTGGCGGGGCGGTGCCAGCCTCTGGCCGGGCTTTATCGCTTACAGCGCCATCATGCTGGTTTTCGGGCTTTCCGGCCTGGGGGCGGGCCTCGTGGCCGCGGCCTTGCCCGCGGTAACCCTGCGCTGGCTCTAAGACCTTCCGTCACCGGGAGGTGGGGCCGTGATCGTTTTCTTGCTGAGCGTGCGCAAGGTCCTGCGTACCGTCGCGCGCTACGCCCTGATGGCGGCCCTCGTGCTCTTCCTGCTGTCCCAGCTGGTGGCTATTGCCAAGAACCATCTGCCGGCGCTGCACCCCGTGGCCGCCACGTCCTTGGGTCACGGAGAAGGCACCACCGTGGACCACTTCGTAAATCTGCTGCTGGAAAAGCTCAAAGAGTTCTACCGCGGCAGGCCCTGAACGGACCACCGGGGATCAACGGCGCCGCAGGGCGGGCAGGGTTCCCCCCACCCCGTCCGAACCGGCCCCTCGGTCCGCGCTTTCCCCCGGGAATCTTCAATTTTCCCGTGCCGCAAGCCACCCCACCCGGCAGGAAGAAGGCCCGCCGAAGGCGAATTTGTCGGGCGGACGAGGGGGGACCCCGGTGCCGGTCCGGTGGGCGGACCTATTCCTGGATTACCTGCTCCTGGAGCGGGGTCTGGCGGAGAATACTCTGCGGGCCTACCGTCGCGACCTGGACGACTACCTGTCCTTTCTGACACGGACCGGTCTGGGTCTCGAGGCCGGCGAGGCGGTGCCGTCCTACCTGCGGGACCTCCAGGCGCGGGGTTGCGCACCGGCCACCCGGGCCCGCCGCCTGAGCTGCCTGCGCCGCTTTTACCGTTTCCTCGCCTCGGAAGGCCTGGTAGAGGCCGATCCAACGGCCGCGGTGCCGTCGCCCCGCAGGGGCCTCAAGCTACCGCAGGTGCTCACCGTGGGCGAGGTGGACCGGTTACTGAGCCAGCCCCGCACCTCCACGTCCACGGGCCTGCGCGACCGCGCCATGCTGGAACTGCTCTACGCCACGGGGCTAAGGGTGTCGGAACTGGTGGAACTGAAGGTGGCCGATGTGAACGTGACCCAGGGCTACGTGCGCTGTCTCGGCAAGGGCCGGCGCGAGCGAGTAGTACCCTTCGGTTCCGTGGCCGCCCGCTACCTGCGGGCCTACCTCACCGAGGTGCGGCCCCGGCTCGTGGGCCGGCGCAGCCCCTACCTTTTCGTCAACCGGCGAGGCAGGCCCCTTTCGCGTCAGGCCCTGTGGAAACTGATAAAAAGATACGCGCGTCTGGCCGGCATCGTCAAGACCATCAGCCCCCACGTCCTGCGCCATTCCTTTGCCACCCACCTGCTGGAAAATGGGGCCGACCTGCGCACGGTTCAGGAGTTGCTGGGCCACGCCGACATCTCCACCACCCAGATTTACACCCACGTCTCGGCCGCGCACCTCAGGGAGGTATACGCGCGGGCCCACCCGCGGGCCTGAGGGGCGGTCCGGTGGGGCCATGCCGGGGAGGCACGTATGTTGATCCAACGCGTCGTCCTTATGATACTGGACGGGGTCGGCGTGGGGGAACTGCCCGACGCGGACCTGTACGGTGACGCCGGTAGCAATACCCTGGCCCACACCGCCCGCGCCGTGGGCGGGCTCAACCTTCCCCACCTGAACCGTCTGGGTCTGGGCCGTATCGCGCCCGTGGCCGGGCTGGACCCGGTGCCCGCGCCGGCGGGGTGCTACGGCCGCATGGCGGAAAGGTCTCCCGGTAAGGATACCATGACGGGACACTGGGAAATGGCCGGCCTCATCCTGGAGCGGGCCTTTCCGGTCTACCCGCACGGCTTTCCCCCCGAGGTCATCCGGCCCTTCGAGGCCAGGATCGGCCGCCGGGTCCTGGGCAACAGGCCGGCCTCGGGAACCGTCATCATAGAGGAACTGGGTGTCGAGCACCTGACCACGGGCCGGCCCATCGTCTACACCTCTGCGGACAGCGTATTTCAGATCGCGGCCCACGAAGGGGTTATACCGGTGGAGGAACTCTACCGCATGTGCGCCATCGCCCGGGAATTGCTGGTGGGCGAGCACGCCGTGGGCCGCGTCATCGCCCGGCCCTTCACGGGAACGCCCGGTGCTTTCCGGCGCACCCCGCGCCGCCGCGACTTCCCCCTGCCGCCGCCCCGCCCCACCCTGCTGGACAGGCTGACGGCCCAAGGGCTCGACGTGGTGGCCGTGGGCAAGGTTTACGACATCTTCGCCGGCCGCGGCATCACGCGCGCCGTGCCGGCGGCCGGCAACGCCGAGCTCTTCACCCGCACCATGGAAGCCCTGTCCGCCACCCGGGCGGGCCTGGTACTGACCAATCTGGTGGATTTTGACACCCTGTACGGGCACCGCAACGATGCGGCGGGCTTCGCCGCGGCCCTGGAGGATTTCGACCGGCGCCTGCCCGAGCTGCTGGGCACCCTCACCGGAAACGACCTGCTCATCATTACCGCGGACCACGGTTGCGACCCCACCACGCCGGGCACGGACCACTCCCGGGAATACGTCCCGCTCCTCGTCCACGGCCCGGGCCTCCGGGCCGGGGTGGACCTGGGCACCAGGGAGACCTTTGCGGACGTGGGGGCCACCGTGGCCGAAATCTTCGGCGTGGAAGTCCCGGCAGGGACCTCTTTTTTGAGCCACATCCTGGGAGGCGCGGCTTAAAGTGCGCATGTACGACCTGATCATGAAGAAGCGGGACGGCGGCCCCCTGAGTACCGGGGAGATCGAGTTTTTCGTCCGCGAGTACACCCGCGGCCGCATCCCGGACGCCCAGGCCGCAGCCCTCCTGATGGCCGTCTACTTTCGCGGACTGGACCCCCGGGAGACGGCGGACCTCACCCTGGCCATCGCCTCCTCGGGCCAAAGACCCGCACCCCCCGGCGCCGGTCCCTGGGCCGACAAGCACAGCACGGGCGGCGTGGGCGACAAGACCACCCTGGTGGTCGTGCCCCTGGTGGCGGCCGCGGGCGTGCCGGTACTTAAAATGGCCGGCCGCAGTCTGGGCCACACCGGCGGCACCATCGATAAGCTGGAAAGCATCCCCGGGTTCGACACCGGCCTGAGCCTTGAGACCGCGTTGCGGCAGGTGCGGGAAGTGGGCGCCGCCCTCGTGGGCCACACGCCCGAGCTGGCCCCGGCCGACGCCAAGCTCTACAGTTTGCGGGATCTGACCGCCACCGTGGACAGTCTTCCCCTCATCGCCGCCAGCATTATGGGCAAGAAGCTGGCCACCGGGGCCCGGGCCCTGGTGCTGGACGTCAAAACGGGACGGGGGGCCCTCATGACCTCCCCGGAAGAGGCGGTGGCGCTGGCCCGTCTCATGGTGGACATCGGCACCCGGGCCGGCGTGGCCACCGCGGCCCTGGTTACAGACATGGATCAGCCCCTCGGCCGCGCCGTGGGCAACGCCCTCGAAGTGCGGGAGGCCATCACGACCCTTCACGGTGCCGGTCCCCCGGACCTCACCGAACTGGCATTACGGCTGGGCGGCCACCTCTTGTTCCTGGCCGGCGCGGTGCCGGACCCGGAGGCCGGCTACCAGAACCTCTCCCACCTGCTTCGCGAAGGTGCCGGGCTGGCCAAACTCCGCCAGATCGTCGCGGCCCAGGGCGGTGACCTGCGGGTAGTAGACGAGCCGGACCGGCTACCGCAGGGGGCCGTGAGTCAGACGGTGTGCGCACGGGAATCCGGCTGGCTTGCGGTTCTGGACGCCCGAAAAGCCGGCGAGGCGGCGCTGCTGCTGGGCGCCGGCCGCACCGTTCCCGGCGTGCCCGTGGACCCGGGGGCGGGCATCGTGATCCACAAAAAGGTGGGGGACCCCGTACGGGCCGGGGAGGCCCTCGCCACCCTCTACGCCGCAACCCAAGCCGCCGCGGCCGCCGGCGCGGCCCGCCTGGAGGAGGGCGTGGCCATCGCCCCGGTTCCGCCCCCTTCCCGACCCCTCATCCACACCGTGGTTGGCGCATAAGTCCCACCCGACCAGGGATAAGAAAGCGTGATCCCGTGATCCCATGTTCGGGGGGCCGAAGTCTCTATATGTTCTGGCAGGCCTTACTGCTGACGGTAGTGTTCACTTTCGCGGCGGCCGGCGCGGCTGCGGCCCAAGTACCCCCGCCGCCGGCTCCGGCGGGCGAGCTGACCACCACCGCCGAGGCCGCGGTGCTCATGGATGCCGCTCAGGGACAGGTACTCTACGCCAAAGAACCCCACAAGCGGCTGCCCATGGCCAGCGTAACCAAACTCATGACCATGCTACTGGCCGTGGAGGCCGTGGAGCAAAACCGCACCGGGATGAATGAAACCGTAGTGGCCAGCGAAAAGGCCTGGCAAATGGGTGGTTCCCAGATTTACCTGGCCCCGGGCGAGAAAATGAGCTTCCGTGACATGCTCATAGCCGTGGCCGTAGGCTCGGCCAACGACGCCAGCGTGGCGCTGGCCGAGCACCTGGCCGGTTCGGAAGAAGCCTTCGTCCAGATGATGAACGAAAAGGCCCGAGAGCTGGGGATGAAGGATACCCGTTTCGCCAACTGCACGGGCTTGCCGGCCGAGGGGCACTACACCTCGGCTTACGACCTGGCCCTGCTCATGCGCGAGGCCCTGAACCATCCCCTGTTTATGGAGTTGTCCGCCATCAAGGAATACGACCTGCGCGGCGGCAGGTTCAAGCTCTGGAATACCAATAAGCTCCTCTGGTTCTACGAGGGAACCGACGCCGGCAAGACCGGCTGGACCAATGAGGCCAGGTACTGTCTGGCTTCTTCGGCCCGGCGCGGAAATCTGAGGCTCATCGCCGTGGTGCTGGGCACTCCGGAACCCAAAAGCCACTTCCGGGAGTCCATTAAGCTCTACAATTACGGCTTTGCCCGGTACAAAGCCCTGGAGCTGGCCGCGCCCGAGACCATAATCAAAGAACTACCCGTGGCCAAAGGTACCGTGAACACCGTGGCCGTGGTACCCGCCCGCCCGGTTACCGTGGTCCTGCCAAAGGGGCAGGACAAAGGCGTGACGGCCCGCGTAGAACTGCCGGCCAGGTTGACGGCGCCGCTGGGAGCAGGCCAGAAGGTGGGCAGTTACCACGTGCTGAAAGACGGCCAGGAGCTCCTGGCCGTCGACCTGGTCACCCGCGACGGGGTGGACAAAGCGTCATTGCCGCTCATGGTACAGAGGGTGGTCCGTAAAGTGTACGGTCCCTGACCCCGGCTTTAACTTACCTTGGCCTCCAACCGCAACTTGTCGGCGATCATGGCGATGAACTCGGAGTTGGTGGGCTTCCCCCGCTCCAGATTGATGGTGTAGCCGAAGAATTTGGTCATCATCTCCACGTTGCCGCGGTCCCAGGCCAGCTCGATGGCGTGGCGGATGGCCCGTTCCACACGGCTGGGGGTGGTCTGGTACTTGTTCGCGATCATGGGGTAAAGTTCTTTGGTAACGGCACCCAACAGATTAACTTCGTTGATCACGGCCAGGATGGCGTCCCGCAGGTAATGATAGCCCTTTATGTGGGCCGGGACCCCCATCTCGTGTATGATGTTCGTAACGGCGAGGTCCAGATTCTTGGATTTGCCGGCGGCCATGACCTTGGCCACGTTTACACCGTTGGCCAGCTGTCTGATCCGGGTGGCCAGCACCGCGAAGTCAAAGGGTTTCAGAATGTAGTAGTCGGCACCCAGTTCTACAGCGCGCTGGGTGATGCTCTCCTGACCGAAGGCCGTGAGCATGATTACCTTGGGCCGCGGGCTGATCCCGTCCGCGAGCAACTGTTCCAGCACCCCGATGCCGTCCAGGTGGGGCATGATAATGTCCAGAAGCACCACGTCCGGGTGCTGCTGCCTGATCATATCCAGAGTCTCCAAACCGTTGTAGGCAATGCCGACCAGCGTCAGATCCTCCTGCCGGCTCACGAAGTCCCGCAAAAGCTCGCAGAATTCCCGGTTGTCGTCGGCGATCAGAACCTTGATGGCTTTCTTCATCCGCCGTCTCCCCTCCTAACAGGAAAATTTTCCAGTGGGCAATTCGACGGGGTGCCCGGATCTCCTTGTGGAACGACTTGTGGATAATAAAAATAAATTGACGAATAAAATCAGGCCCTGTCGTCCGTTATCTCCACCTCCCGCAGCATCCACTCCGCAAAGGTACCGTAGCCCCGCGTGGGATCATTGACGAACACGTGGGTTACCGCACCCACCAGCCTTCCGTCCTGAAGGATGGGGCTCCCGCTCATGCCCTGCACGATCCCCCCGGTCAATTGCAGCAGCCTCTCGTCCGTGACCTTGAAGACCAGGCCCTTACGGTCGCGGAAGCGCTGGGGAAGTACCCGGGTGATTTCGATGCGGAAACTTTCGATCCGGCCGTCTTCGAGCACGGTGAGCACCTCGGCCGGGCCGGTACGGACCTCGTCCGCAAGGGCCACGGGGACGGGTTGGGGGTAAAGGGGATTGGCCTCCGGCAATTGCCGTAGGATCCCGAAAATGCCGCAGGGCGTATTCTTGACGATGCTCCCTTCGAGGCCGGAGCCGCCGGTGAAAACCCCGATCTTTTCTCCGGGCTGCCCGCGCTGCCCGGCGCGAATCCGCAGGATGGTGGCCTCGACGATGCGGCCGTCGGCCAGGTCGATTTTCTGCCCCCCGGAGTGGTCGGACACCACGTGTCCCAGGGCCCCGTAGCGGCCGGTCTCAGGATCATAGAAGGTCAGGGTACCCACGCCGGCCGCGCTGTCCTTCACCAGCAGGCCCACCCGGTAGCGGTCGGTCTCGGGGCAGTACACCGCATGAACAGTCCGCCTGACGATCCGCTCCCCCTGCCGCACTTCAAGTTCCACCAGGCCCCCGGCCCTGCCGGCCCGGTCGATTAAGGTTCGCGTTTCTTCCTCGGTCCCGACCGCCTGTCCTCCCACCTTGAGGATTACGTCCCCGGGTCCGATACCGGCCTCTGCGGCCGGACATTTAGCCTGGCCGGTCCGGTCCACTACCGGCGCCAGGTCCACCACCACAACCCCCCGGCCCTGCAGCAACACACCGATGGAGTGCCCTCCGGGCACCACCTTGACCGCAGGTAATACCTGGACCAGTATATGCCGGAGGGGAAGGAAATCGAACAAGCGCAGTTCGAGGTGCCATTCGCCGGCACGGTGCGCCACCAGGACGCCGGGTTGCTCGACGGTCAGCAGTTCCTCCGGACCGCGGCGGACGTGCCAGGACAGGCCCGGCGATGACACGAGATTGACGTGCCATGGTTCGCCCACGGCCACCCGCTGCTGCACGGGCAGATCAAAAAAACTGCGTACCTCCGTACGCAGCAGTGCGAGCAGCAAACCCATGGTTACCAGTACGGCCACCGATCTCCTCCAGGACAGGGTCCATCCCTCCCGGGTTTAACTTAACCGGTGAGGAAGGTCTTTATCCCGGTCCGAACCACCGGTGGGGCATCGCCACAGTTTACTTCCGCCCTGGAGGCTGGCCGGTCAGCGCTGCCAACGGTTACGCCGTGGTCTGTAGCGCCGCGGCGGGGGCCGTACGGCGGAGCTGCCGGGCGTGCTCCAGCACCGCGCCCGTGGCCTCCCGGCCTCCGAGCATGCGGGCCAGTTCCGCCACCCGGTCCTCCTCGCTCTGCAGCGGCTCGACCAGGGTGCTGGTCAGGCCGTCGACGGTCTCCTTGGTGATGCGCCAGTGCCGGTCCGCCAGGGCTGCGATCTGGGCCGCATGGGTCACGCCGATGACCTGCCGGTGCCGGCTTATGGCGTGTAGCTTGGCCGCTATGGCCGCTAGGGCCTGTCCGCCTACACCCGTATCCACCTCGTCGAACACCAGGGTGGGGGTCTGATCCGCGCCGGCCAGGAGGGCCTTCACGGCCAGCATGATCCTGGCCAGCTCCCCTCCGGAGGCTATTTTGGACAGGGGCCGCGGGGGCTCCCCGGGATTGGTGGCAATCAGGAATTCGACCCTGTCCCCCCCGTGGGGCGCGGGTTCCTCCAGCGGGCTCACGGCCACCCGGAAGAGGGCGCCGCCCATCTCCAGGGAGGCCAGTTCCCGGGTCACCCGTTCCTCCAGTTTCCTGGCCGCCTCGAGACGCGCCTTCCTCAGGCCCTCGGCCTTCTCGGTCCACCGGGCCGTCAACTCCGCCATGGCCTCGGAAAACCGCTGCGCCTGGGCCAGCAATTGCTCCAGCCGCGCCAGCTCTTCCGCGGCGCGCTCGCGCCAGCGCAACACCTCTTCCACAGAAGTGCCGTACTTCCCCTTGAGGTGGCGCAAGAGGGCCAGACGCTGTTCGATTTCTTCCAGGCGGCCCGCGTCCAGGGCTCCCTCCTCCTGGTAAGCGGCCAGGGTGCGCGCCACCTCCATCACCTGGTCCGCCGCGCTGCCCAGGGTGGCGGCCGCCTCCTGTACTCCCGGTTCCAGGGCCGCCAGTTCCCGCAGCAGCGCCCCGGCGCGGCCCAGCAAATCGATGGCCGCGGGCTCGTCCCCCAGGCCCCCGTAGAGCAGGGCGTAGGCCTCACCGGTCAGGCGCAGGATTTTTTCGGCGTGCATCAGACGGCGCCGCTCGGCCTGCAGTTCCTCCTCCTCCCCCGGCCTGAGGCGGGCGCGGTCGATTTCCGCCACCTGATGACGGAGGTCCTCCACCCGCCGGGCCAGGGAGGGGTCCTCACCCGCGATCTGCTGCCACAGGGCCCGCGTGCGCTGCCATTCCCTGTAAATCTGGCCGGTAGCCGCCACCTCATCCTGCAAGCCCGCAAAGTTATCCAGCAATTCACGGTGCCGCTCGTGGGAAAAGAGGGTGTAGTATTCGTGCTGCCCGTGCAGGGCCACCAGGGCGTAACCGATCTGCCGGTAGAGGTGAAGGGGTACCACCTGGCCGTTGACGCGGCATACGGTCCGGCCCCCGCGGGAAAGTTCCCGCACCAGCAGTAACTGACCGTCCTCCGGGGGCTCCAGGCCCAATCCCGCCAGGTGGGCCTCCACGCCCGGCACACCTTCCAGGTCGAAAAAAAGGTGTACCACGGCGCGCTCCTCCCCGGTGCGAATCATCTCGGTGCTGGCCCGGCCGCCCAGACCGATGCCCAGGGCCTCCAGGATGATGGACTTGCCCGCACCGGTCTCGCCCGTGAGGATGTTCAGCCCGGGTCCGAAGTCCAGCTCCACCTCCCGCAACAGTACAAAGTTTTTGGCCCGGAGCGAGCGCAACACCCTTTCACCTCCCCAGTAGTTCCCGGAAGCGCTGGCAAACGATGGAGGTGAGCTCCTTGGGTTTCACCACCACGATGATGGTATCATCGCCCGCCACCGTCCCCAGGACTTCCGGCCACCCGGCCCGGTCGATGGCCGCCCCCACACCCTGAGCCTCTCCGGGCAGGGTTTTGACCAGTACCAGGTTCTCGCTGTAGTCCACGCCCAGAACGGAGTCACGAAAGAGAAGGCGTAGCCTTTCGGTGCGCCGGACGCTGGCGCGCTCTTCGGGCGAGGCATAGCAAAGGGCATTCTCGCGGGGCAACTTGACCAGCCCCAGTTCCTTGATGTCGCGGGAAACGGTGGCCTGCGTGACTCTGAACCCCTCCTGGCGCAGGGCCAGCACCAGTTCCTCCTGGGTTTCTATGGGCCGCATGCGGATGATCTCCAGTATTTTTCGCTGACGCCGCACCTTCATAGAGGAGCACCTTCCCTTGGGTTCTAGCGTAACCGCTCCGGCTCTTTGAGCTTTTCGCGTAGCACCCGGTAGAAGCTCCTGTGGTTCAGGCGCAGGAACCGCACACCGAAGGGCGCCCGCCGCACGAGTACCCGCTCGCCGCAAGTTAAGTGCCGGCCGTACTGGCCGTCCATGGTCAGCATTACCTCTCCCGAAGTGGAGCGCGGGACGACCCGCACCGTGCTGGCCGCCGGAATGACCAGGGGGCGCGCCGAAAGGGTGTGGGGACAGATGGGCGTGATGAGCATTAGTTCCAGTTCTGGCGCTACCAGGGGGCCGCCCGCCGATAGGGACTAAGCTGTGGAACCGGTGGGGGTGGCCACGATTAGCCCGTCCGCCGAGTAAGTTTCCACGTACTCCCCGTCCACGTAGGTTTCAAGGTGAATCAACCGCGCAAAGGCCCCCTTGGTAATAACGGCGTCGTTGAGGGCGGTGTAGACGTCCACCCGTTCGTTCGACGGGGAATTTTGCCTTCGGAGAGCTAGCCGGTTAGCGACACCGGAGGGTTGGCAAAATTCCCCGTCGTTTTCCCGCTCCACCGCGGCCTGAAGCATCATGCGTTCTTCGACCACGTAGTTCCCCTCCAGGACGCGCTGGAGGCCAGGGAGGGCGTCGGCGGCCTCCACCTCGGTCAGAAAACCCAGCTGGCCCATGTTGACGCCGAAAAGGGGCACCCCGTAGGGCGCCACCGCCCGGGCGCTCTGCAGCAACGTGCCGTCACCGCCGAGCACCACCACACAGTCGCAGGTCCGCCCCAGGGTATCTAAGTCGTAATCCGGTCTGGAGAGTGGCGCGCCCCCCGGTGCCCCCACCCGCACCGCGATGCCCTGCGCTTCCAGCCAGGCCACCACCGTGGCGGCAATCCGCCAGACCTCCTCCTTTTCCGGATTCACCACCAGCCCGAACCGGCGCACACTCACACCTCCCCCACCCGGCGGCCCGTCCTCGGAAGGCAAACCTTTAGTAGCCGCGGAGCAGGCCGGCCACCATCGCCCCCAGAACGAAGGCGACCAGATAGTGCCAGGCCGGGGCCCGCCGCGGCCCGGCAAACGGTATGCGAAACCTTACCGGCGTCACGGCCTTGCGTTCCACGTCCACCAGCAGCACTCCGTGGACCGGAAAGGCAAGGTAATATTCCAGGAGCTGGCGGCGGGTCTCGGCGTCGGGCTCGCTTCCGGCACGGCCGGTTTTAACTTCGGCCACGTAGCGCCGCCTGCCCCTGGCCACCAGCAGGTCGGCCTGGACAAAGCCCTCGTGGACCTCCGCACCCAGGTACCAGGTAATTGGGGCCCGGACCTGGGTATCGATTACCCGGTAACCTTCCGCGGCGAGCAGTTGTTCGGCCCGGTGCTCGCCCCGCCGGGCGCGGCGGGCTTGCCGGCGCACCTGCCAGGACCGCCACCAGCGGAACGCCTGCCAGCCCAGAAGGAAGGCCACCAGAAACGCCAGAATCACGAGGTCTTCCGGCCTCAAAGACGTTCCGCCCCTTTCCCCAGGACGAGGTGGGCCTCCGCCACCAGGGCCGCCAGGTCTCCCGCGGTGTAGCCCCGACCGCCCTGCTGCTTAGAGAAATACAACAGATACTCGATATTTCCCTCCGGACCCTTCAGGGGCGAGAAATCAAGACCCTTAACGCCCCAGCCGAGGGCACTCGTAAGGAAGACCACGAGATCCTGCAGGACCTCCACGTGCACGGCGGGGTCCCGCACCACACCCCTCTTGCCGACCCGCGAGCGACCGGCCTCGAACTGGGGCTTGACCAGGGCGATGCCCTCCCCTTCCGGCACCAGCAGCTCCTCCAAGCGCGGGAGCACGAGCTTCAGCGAGATGAAAGAAACGTCGACCGTGGCAAAATCCGGCCGCGGGTCGAGCCTGGCCGGCTCGAGCTTCCGGATGTTGGTACGCTCAAGCACCACCACCCGGAGGTCGCAGCGCAGGCGCCACGCCAGTTGCCCGTAGCCCACGTCCACGGCGTACACCAGCCGGGCGCCGTGCTGCAGGGCGCAGTCGGTAAACCCGCCGGTCGAAGCCCCCACGTCCAGTACCACACGCCCCGTAAGGTCTACCCCGAAGGCCCGCAGGGCCTTGGCCAGCTTGTACCCGCCCCGGCTCACGTAGGGGCACGGGTCGCCCCGCAACTCCAGCCGCGCTTCCGGGGCTACCAGTTGTCCCGCCTTGGTGGCCGGCCTGCCGTCGACATAAACGAGCCCGGCCATAATCGCGGACCGGGCCTGGGCGCGCGTGCGGCACAGTTTTCTCTCCACCAGGGCCGTATCCAGCCTTACTTTAGGCACGTGCCTTCCTTTCGCCTCCCCAGCAACCGAACTACGTTCTGCGCTACGGCCTCGGGAGTGAGTCCGTAGCGCGCCAGCAGCAACTCCTGGCTGCCGTGTTCCACGAAGGTGTCGGGCAACCCCATCCGCACCACCCGCACCGCGCTTAAACCGCGGTCCGCCAGCATCTCCGCCACCGCGCTGCCGAACCCCCCGGCCAGCACGTGCTCCTCCAGGGTAACGACCAGTCCGGCCCGGGCGGCCCATGCCGACAGGCACTCTTCGTCCAGGGGTTTGGCAAATCGGGCGTTGATCACGGTCACCGCGATGCCCTGCGCCGCCAGTTCCTCGGCCGCCGCACAGGCAACCGGCACCATGGTCCCGAGGGCCACCAGTACGGCCTCCTCCCCCTCCCGCAGTACCTCGGCGCGACCCACCGGCACCGGGCTCCATTCCAAGGGCACCGGGCCCGGGGCCCGGCGCCGGGGATAACGCACGGCCGCGGGTTGCCCCAGTTCCAGGGCCGTAAACAGCATGTTGGCCAGTTCGGCCGCGTCGCGCGGCGCCATGACCACCATGTTGGGCACGGTGCGCAAGAAAGCCAGATCGAAGAGGCCCTGGTGCGTAGCCCCGTCATCGCCCACGATGCCGGCCCGGTCCACGGCAAAAACTACCGGCAAATTCTGGAGGCAAACGTCGTGTATGATCTGGTCGTAGGCCCGCTGGAGAAAGGTGGAGTAGATGGCCACCACGGGCTTCAATCCCCCCCTGGCCATTCCAGCGGCCAGGGTTACGGCATGCTGCTCGGCTATGCCCACGTCGAAGAAGCGCTCCGGAAATTCGCGGGCGAAGGGCACCAGGCCGGTACCCGCCGGCATGGCCGCGGTAATGGCCACCACCCGCGGGTCCCGGCGGGCCAGCTCCACCACCGTGCGACCGAAAACTTCGGTGTAGGTCGGGCCCCCACCCGTGGCCTCAAGCTCGCCCGTGTCCGCCCGGAAGGGACCAACGCCGTGAAACAGGTCCGGATTACGTTCCGCGGGCGGGTATCCCTTGCCCTTCTTTGTAAAAACGTGCACCAGAACCGGACCCCGGGTCTTGCGGGCCTGTCGGAACACCTCCACCAGGAGGGGTATGTTGTGTCCATCGACCGGGCCCAGGTACTGGAAGCCGAGTTCCTCGAAGAACATGCCTGGCACCACCAGGTACTTCAGGCTGTCCTTCAGTCGCTCCACCACCCGGGCCACCCTCGGTCCGATGGCCGGTATCTTGTTAAGCAGGCGCTCGATTTCTTCCTTGCCGCGGCGGTACATGGGGTCCGTACGCAGCCGGTTCAGGTACTTGGCCAGGGCGCCCACGTTGGGGGCAATGGACATTTCGTTGTCGTTCAGAACGACCAGCAGGTCCTTCTGGAGATGGCCCGCGTGGTTCAGGGCCTCAAAGGCCATGCCCGCCGTGAGGGCCCCGTCCCCGATGACCGCCACGACCCGGTAATCCTGCCCGGCCAGGTCCCGGGCCACCGCCAGCCCCAGGGCCGCTGAAACGGACGTGCTGCTGTGGCCGGTGGCGAAGACGTCGTGGACGCTCTCTTCCGGCCGCGGGAACCCGGATATCCCGCCGAGCTGACGCAGGGTTGCGAACCGGTGGTACCGGCCCGTCAGCAGCTTGTGCACGTATGACTGGTGGCCCACGTCCCAGATGATCTTATCCCGCGGCGAGTCGAAGACGTAGTGCAGTGCCAGGGTAAGCTCCACCACGCCCAGGTTGGGAGCCAGGTGGCCCCCCGTACGCGCCGTGGTGGCAACGATGACTTCCCGAATCTCCGCGGCCAGCCGCTTTAAAGCCTCGAAGTCGAGGCGGCGCAGATCGGCCGGCTCTTTAATCTGCGCCAGCAACGAGGGAGACGTACTTCCCGTTTCCATGGTTCTCTCCCGATTGCGGTCACAATGGTCCGCCCCCCGGCCTCGGATGGCCCGGCTCCGGGGATGGCGGCCGGATTAGCCCTTCCCACGCCGGCGCCGAAACAGGCGCCAGCCCGTCAACCGCTCCCAGTGGGCCAGTACGCGACCGGCCAGGAATACCACCTCGTCGGCCCGGGCTAGGGCCAGTTGCTTGCCGGCCGCCTTGCCGGCCACCGTTAAGGCGGCGATGCCCGCCGTTGCGAGTACGGCCAGCAGGCTCCGGTCGAGGTGCGGCCACAGACGCACCACCTGGAACACCAGCGAGATACCCATGGCCCCGCTCAGCGTGGCCGCGATGTCCCCGACGACGTCGTTGGTGATGTTGGCCACCTTGTCGGCATTGCGCACCAGTAAGAAGCCCTGGCGGGCCCCCGGTATTTTCTGAGCCGCGCGCGCGTGAAAGGAGCTTTCGGACGCCGCGGTGGAGGCCGTACCCAGAATGTCGGCGACCACGTTGAGAGCCACGACAATCAACAGGAAAAAAAAGGCGAAGACGATGCTCCGCAACCCGTGCGTCAAGGTCTCCGCCAGGACCGAAAAGACCACGGTCAGGATAAAACTTCCCACGCCCACCAGGACGATGTAGCGGTGGGAAAAGATGCGGTTATTTCGGGCCAACGGCTATTTCACCTTTTTGAGACGGGCTAAGGGTAAGTGATAGCGGGCCGAGTAAACACTGTAGCTTAGGTCCAGCAGGATTTCCCAGGTGGCCACCGGCTGTCGCCAGCCCGGCGGTTTCCCTTTAAGGCCCCCTCCGGCACGTTGCCGTAGCCGGAACTGGATTGCCACTTAGACTACACTCTAATCCCCGGCCCGCCCCGGTAACCCGAACAGCCTAGGGGTTTTCCCCGACGGGGCCACCCTTCCCTAGCCTCTTTTGCAGTACAGGTTTCAGCCAGCTGGCGCCGGGCTGGGCCCCGGACCCGGCTCTGCCGCGTCTCGGTTAGGCATCCGCCCGTACCACTCAAGGCAGGCTACGCTGCACGCAGCTTTTACCACGTGCAGGTTTCGTCCCAAGCCATAGTTCGTCCGACGACTCCCCACGCACTTGGGTCTCCGCGGAGACGGGGTCCACGCCCACATGCCCTTGTGGGTCGCCCCATCCCCTTAACTCCCAGTACCAACCCCCGGCTGGGCGCCGGCAGCCAGCACCAGGAACTTCATCGCTGTGCCCTTGACGGATTTTTAGGCCCGTCCTCGGAAAGGGCTCCCCGACTAGGATACTGCATCACTTACCCTTGTCCGGTATGAACACACCCTCGATGTAATTATATCACGAGCCGCAGGGCTAGGCAAAAACCTAAAACTCCCTGCGCAGCACGAAGTCTACCACCCGGCACAGGAATGCTCCCCGCGGCCCGAAATCTTGCAAGCTCGCCACGGCCTGGGCACCCAGGGCTGCGGCCCTTTCCCGTGCCGCCGCCAGCCCGTACAGTACGGGGTAGGTCTGCTTGCGGTTGCGGCGGTCGCTACCCGCAGTCTTACCCAGCACCTCGGTCCGGCCCTCGACGTCCAGAATGTCGTCCACGATCTGAAAGGCCAGGCCCAGATGGTCGGCGTAGGCCGTCAGGGCCCGCAGTTCCCCCTCACTGGCTCCACCGAGAATGGCGCCGGTCCGGACCGCCGCCCGGTAAAGGGCGCCCGTCTTGTGGCGGTGGACGTACTCCAGGGTGGCACCGTTCATCTCTTCGGGCGCGGTCAGGGTGTCCACGACCTGGCCGCCGATGAGTCCGGAGCTTCCGGCCAGGTCCGCCACCTCGTCAATGGCACGCACCACCGCCGGCGCCGGCAGGCCCTTTTCGGTGGCACAAAGGGTCAGCAGCTTGAAGGCCAGGGTCAGCAGGGCGTCCCCGGCCAGTATGGCCGCCGCCTCGCCGAAGACCCGGTGGCTGGTGGGCCGGCCGCGCCGGAGGTCGTCGTTGTCCATGGCCGGCAGGTCGTCGTGTACCAGCGTGTAGGTGTGCAGTACCTCAAGGGCGCAGGCCGCAGGCAGGACCCGCTCGGCCTCGCCGCCGACGGCCTCGGCAGCCGCCAGCACCAGGACGGGCCGCAACCGCTTGCCCCCCGCCAGGACGCTGTAGCGCATGGCCCTGTGGATCAGCGGGGGGTAGGCGTCTTCGGGCGGCAGGTAGCGCTCCAGGGCCGCCTCCACCTGTTCCTTTTTGCGCTGCCACTCGGCCGCGAAGTCCAAAGGCGCCATCCCTTCGGACCTTGCCGCAAACCCCCGGTGCGGATTGGCTGCGGCAAGCAGGCATTACACTTAGGGAATCAGTCCGGCCTCCCGCTCGGCCGCCTCCACGGTGTTCATCAGGAGCATGGTCACCGTCATGGGGCCCACACCGCCCGGCACGGGGGTGATGGCCGCGGCCTTTTCCTTAATGGCCTCGAAGTCGCAGTCGCCCACTAGGCGGAAGCCCTTGGCCGCCGTGGGATCCTCCACCCGGTTGACGCCCACGTCGATGACCACGGCCCCTTCCCGGATCATGTCCGCGGTGATGGCCTTGGGCGCGCCCATGGCCGCCACCACGATATCGGCCTGCCGGGTGAAGTAGGCCATGTCCTTGGTGCCGGTGTGGACCACCGTCACGGTAGCGTTGGCTCCCTTCTTTTTCTGCATCAGCATGGCCGCCAGGGGCTTACCCACGATGTTGCTCCGGCCGCAGATGACCACGTGTTTCCCGCCGGGATCGAAGCCGCTCCGCACCAGCAGCTGCTGGACCCCGTGGGGCGTGCAGGGCAGCGGGCAGGGTTCGCCGCGGAGCAGCTTGCCCTGGTTGACGGGGTGGAAGGCGTCCACGTCCTTCTCCGGGGAAATAAAGTTGATGACCTTCTCGGTGTTGACGTGCTTGGGCAGGGGCAGCTGCACCAGCACGCCATGGAACTTGGGGTCCCGGTTCAACCGGTCCACGGTCTGCAGGACCTCTTCCTCGGAGGCGTCGGCCGGCAGGTTGATGGTCTGCTCGAACATCCCGATCTCCTCCGCGCCCTTGGCCTTGGCCGTGACGTAGGAAACCGAGGCCGGGTCCTGCCCCACCAGCACCACGCCCAGTCCCGGCGTGATGCCCTTCTCCTTCAGCCTCTTGACCCTTTCCTTTAGTTCTTCCCGGATCTGCGCCGCCACTTCCGTGCCCTTGATGATCTTGGCCGCCATACATCCGTCCTCCTTTATGTTAAAAGTCTTCCAGACCCCGCAGGAAGGCGTCGATGGAGCGCGAGGCCCTGCGCCCCGCCCCCATGGCGCTGATCACCGTTGCCGCCCCGGTGACGATGTCTCCCCCGGCCCACACCCTTTTCTTGGTGGTCTTGCCCGTGGCCTCGTCGGCCACCAGGGTGCCGCGTCGGGTGGTCTCCAGCCCGGGCGTGGTCTGGGCGATCAGGGGGTTGGGGGTGGTGCCCAGGGAAACGATGACGGTGTCGACCTCCATGACGAATTCGCTCCCGGGCTTGGGCACGGGCCTCCGGCGGCCCGAAGCGTCGGGCTCGCCCAGCTCCATCTCGATGCACTCCATGGCCTTTACCCAGTCCCTCTCGTCACCGATGAAGCGCACCGGATTGGTGAGGAACCTGAAGTGCACGCCCTCCTCCTCGGCGTTCTCCACCTCTTCGAGCCGGGCCGGCATTTCGGCACGGGAGCGACGGTAAACGATGTACACCTCTTCGGCCCCCAGGCGCAGGGCGCAGCGGGAGGCGTCCATGGCCACGTTGCCGCCGCCGATCACGGCCACCCGCCGGCCCACCTTCACGGGGGTATCGTACTCCGGGAAAAGGTAGGCCTTCATGAGGTTGACGCGGGTCAGGAACTCGTTGGCGGAATAGATGCCGTTCAGGTTTTCCCCGGGGATGTTCAGGAACATGGGCAGCCCGGCCCCGGTACCCAGAAACACGGCGTCGTACTCTGCAAGCAGCTCGTCCACGGTGGCGGCCCGGCCAACCACGAAGTCCAGTACCAGTTCCACGCCCAGGGACTTCACGTATTCCACCTCGGCCTGGACGATGTGCTTGGGCAGCCGGAATTCCGGAATGCCGTACACGAGCACGCCGCCTGCGGCGTGCAGGGCCTCGAAGATGGTGACGTGGTGGCCCAGCAGGGCCAGGTCCGAGGCGGCCGTGAGGCCGGCCGGGCCCGAGCCCACCACGGCCACCCTTTTTCCCGTGGGCGGCGCCTTCTCCACGCTTTCCACCCGGTCGCGGTTGGCCAGGGCCCAGTCGGCGCAGAAGCGCTCCAACCGCCCGATGGCCACCGGGGTCCCCTTCTTGCCCAGGGTGCAGCGGGACTCGCACTGCACCTCCTGGGGGCACACCCGGCCGCAGATGCCCGGGAGGCTGTTCTTACGCTTCAGGATCCTGACGGCTTCTTCGAACCGGCCCTCCTTGACGGCGGCGATGAACTCCGGTATGTCGACGTTGACCGGGCAGCCCTCGGTGCAGGGCCGCTTCTTGCACTGCAGGCACCGGTCCGCCTCGTCGCGGGCCAGCTCCTCGGTGTAGCCGAAGGCCACCTCGTTGAAGTTGTGCCTCCTTACCTCCGGCTCCTGTTTGGGCATGGGGACCCGTTCGTACCGGACGACCTTCTTTTTCTTGGTTTCCTTCCCTTCCGCCAGGCCGTTCTCTTTGTCCGCCGCCATGCCCTTCACCTCGCCATCAGTTTGTGCCAGTTGGCCCGCTCCCAAAGGTTGAGGGAACGGAGTTCCTCATCGAGATAGCTCTTCTGTTTGGAGATCAGCAGATCCCAGTCCACCTGATGCCCGTCGAATTCGGGCCCGTCCACGCAGGCAAAACGCGTCTGCCCCCCGACCTGGACGCGGCAGCACCCGCACATGCCCGTGCCGTCCACCATGATGGGCGTGAGGCTCACCACGGTGGGTATCCCGTGGGCTCTGGTGGCCTTGGAACACTCCATCATCATGAAGGTGCAGCCCACGGCGATGACCCGGTCGATCCTGCGCCCGGCGTTTACCAGGTCCACGATCACGTCGTTGGCCCAGCCCTTGCGGCCCAGGCTGCCGTCTCCGGTGGCCACCACCAGCTCGTCGCTGACGGCCCGCAGGCGGTCCTCCCAGAAGAGGAAGGCCTTGCTGCGTCCCTCCATCACCGCTACGACCCGGTTCCCCTTCTCTTTCAGGGCCGCGGCCACGGGCAGCATGGCCCCCACGCCGAAGCACCCCGCCGCGCACACGACCTCCCCGTAGTGCTCGACCTCCGTAGGCCGGCCGAAGGGTCCGGCCACGTTGAGCACGCCTTCACCGGGGTTGAGGAGGGAAAGCTTCCTGGTGCTGGTTCCCACCACCAGGAAGGTGATGTCTATGGTACCCCGTGCGGGGTCCCAGCCGGCCAGGCTCATGGGAATGCGTTCGCCCTTCTCGTCGGCGCGCAGGATGACGAACTGGCCCGGCCGCGCCTTGCGGGCCACCGCGGGGGCCTCGATCTTGAAGTGGATTACATTGGGGGCCAGCTGCTCCTTTTCCACTATCCCGTACATGGCTTTAGCCTCCAGAAACTTTGTTTATCCTGACGGCGCACACCTTGAGTTCCGGTATCTTGGCCAGGGGGTCCAGGACCGGGCTGGTCAGGACGTTGGTGGGGGTTTCGGCGAAATGGAAGGTCATGAAGACCACGCCGGGGGGCGATTCGTCCGTGACCCTGGCCCGGGCCCGCACCCGGCCGCGCCGCGAGGCCACCTCCACCGGGTCACCGTCCGAGATACCAAGGGCGCAGGCGTCCTCAGGATTGATTTCCACCAGTTCCTCGCCCCGGATGTAGTTCAGGCCGGACGCTTTGCGCGTCATGGTGCCGGTGTGGAACTGGAACAGGCTGCGGCCCGTGGTCAGCACGAAGGGATATTCGTCGTCGGGTAGCTCCGCCGGTGGCGTGTACCGCACCGGGTGGAATTTGCCCTTGCCCCGGGTGAAGGCGGCCTCGTGCAGGCGGGCCGTGCCAGGGTGGTCCGCCGAAGGACAGGGCCACTGCAGGCCGCCCTGCTCGAGCCGCGCGAAAGTGATGCCGCCGTAGGAAGGAGTCAGGCGCGCGATCTCCTCCATGACCTCGGCCGGACCCTGATAGTCGAACCCCGGGGCTCCCATCTTCCTGGCCAGTTGACAGACGATTTCCAGATCGGTCCTGGCCTTCCCCGGGGGTGTGAGGGCCTTCCTGACCCTCTGCACCCGACGCTCGGTGTTGGTGAAGGTGCCGTCCTTCTCGGCAAAGCTGGCCGCGGGCAGCACCACGTGGGCCAGGGCGGCAGTCTCCGAAAGAAAGATGTCCTGCACCACGAGGAATTCTAGCTTTTCCAGGGCCGCCCGCACGTGGTCCGCATCCGGGTCGCTCAGGAGCGGGTTCTCACCCACGATGTACATGGCCTTGAGGCGGCCTTCCAGGGCGGCGCCGAACATTTCCGTCACGGTCAGGCCGGGGGCCGCGGGCACCTCGGCCCCCCAGGCCCGGGCGAACCTTTCCCGCACCGCCGGATCCGCCACCGGCTGGTAACCGCTCAGCACGTTGGGTAGCGCACCCATGTCACAGGCCCCCTGCACGTTGTTCTGGCCCCGCAGGGGATTGACCCCTGAAGACGGCTTACCCACGTTGCCCGTGAGCATGGCCAGGTTGGCCAGGGCCAGCACGTTGTCCGTCCCGTGGGCGTGCTGGGTGATCCCCATGGCGTAAACGATGGACCCGGGCTTGCGCTGCGCGTAGGTCCTCGCGGCCTGCGCTATGTCTTGCGCCGGCACGCCCGTGAGGGACGCCGCCTCCTCCAGGGAAAAGCCAGACAGGGAGGCCAGGAACTCCTCGTAGCCCTCGCACCTTTCCCTGATGAATTCCAGGTCCGCAAGGCCCTCGTCCACGATCACCCTGGCCATGCCCAGCAGTAGGGCCACGTCCGTGCCGGGCCGGTGCCTGAGCCATAGGTCCGCCAGGTCGCACAGCGGGATGCGCCGGGGGTTGGCCACGATGAGCGCGGCCCCGTTGTTCTTGGCCTTCTTTATCTCGAGCCCCACGATGGGGTGATTTTCGGTCGGGTTGGAGCCGATGAGGAAAACGCAGGATGCGTTGCGAATTTCCTGAATGGGGTTGGTCATGGCCCCGCTGCCGAAGGCCATGGCCAGTCCGGTTACGGTGGAGGCGTGACAGAGCCGCGCGCAGTGGTCGACGTTGTTGGTCTGCATCACCGCCCGCGCGAACTTGCTCAGGAGGTAGTTCTCTTCGTTGGTGCATTTGGCCGAGGCCAGGAGCCCGAAACCGTCACCCCGGTACTGCTGCAGTTTCGCGGCCACCAGGTCCAGGGCCTCGTCCCACTCCGCCGGTACCAGGGTGCCGTCCTTTCTGATCAGGGGCGTGGTGAGCCGCTGCTCGCTGTGCACGAAATCGAGGCCGAACCTGCCCTTCACGCACAGCTGGCCGTCGTTGACCCCGTTATCCCGGCCGGCCCGCACCCGCACGATGCGGTTGTCGCGCACGCCCAGCACCAGGTGGCAACCGACTCCGCAGTAGGGGCAGATGGTCTGGACGTGGCGCTCGGGCTTCTCCCACTTTTCGCTCCTGGCCACCAGGGCCCCGGTGGGACACACATCCACGCAGGCCCCGCAGAACTGACAGCCGACCCGTTCCAGGGGCAGGTCAAAGGCCGTACCGATGACGGCCCGGGCCGCCCGGAAGGTGAAGGACACGGCACCCACGCCACGGATCTCGTCGCACACCCGCACGCAGCGCCCGCACAAGATGCAGAGGTTGTAATCGCGGTCGAAGAAGGGCTCCCGGTATACCGGCAGGTCCGGGTACTCCACCGGGAAGCGCACTTCGGTCAATCCCACGGCTTCGACGGCCTGTTGCAACTCGCATTCGCCGTCCTTGGGGCAATAGCGGCACCCCGTGGTCACCACGGTCTTGCGCATGCAAGTACGGAAGTCCTGACACTCGTTGCGGCGCTCGCAAACCAGGCAGGTGTACGGATGCCGGGCCAGTAACAGTTCCAGGATGGTCCTGCGCAGTTCCTGCAACTCCGGTGTGTTGGACCGCACCACCATCCCGTCCTGCACCGTGGTGGTACACGACGTGGGATAACCCCTCATACCTTCGATCTCCACGATACATAACCGGCAGGCGCCAAAGGGAGTTAAATCGGGGTGATGGCAGAGGGTGGGTACGTAGATGCCGAGTTCCCTAAGGGCATTGAGAACCGTTACTCCCCTTCTGACCTTGACCTCCCGTCCGTCCACCGTTAGCGTCACAAGGTCCATCTCTTTTCCCCCATTCTTCCGTTCCCTCCATACGCCGAACTGCCCTTTACGTTCACAACAAAAATTTTTCTACGCCGCGCCCGTGAACTCCTGCTATACTTTGGGGAATTTTGCACAAAGTCTTAACTAGGCGAAATCCGGACGCGGAGCTTCCTCAAGCACCCGCCCCAGGATCCCATTAATAAAGCGGCCCGAATCCGGCCCGCCGAAACGCTTGGCCAGTTCTACCGCCTCGTTGGCTCCCACGGCATTGGGAATGTCCTCACGAAAAAGAATCTCGTACAGGGCCAGCCTTAATATGTTGCGGTCCACGCAGGCCAGCCGTTCCAGATGCCACTGCTCGCTGTACTTCTCGATAATGGCGTCCAGGGCCGCCCGGTGGGCCATAACCCCCTCGACCAATTCCCAGGCGAACTGCCGGTCAGGCTCCGGAGTGCCCACCAGCTCGACGGTATCGTCAAAGGCGGTCCGCAGGTCCTGACCCGTAAGGTCCACCGCAAACAAAACCTGTAGCGCCGTCCGGCGCGCCCGGCGTCGCCCCATGGCCTTCTCCCCTAGGGTCGTTCCCGCCAGAACCTGCGCCACAGTTCGCGCAGGTTCCAGTGCTCGTCCAGGCGCTTGCCCAGGTAGTAACCCGCGCCGACACATAAGCCCACAAAAACGGCCTTCAGCACTCCGTAAATGATGGCAAACCAGCCAAAGGCCAGGCCCAAGAGCACACCGAGGATCTTACCCCGATGACGATCCCACATTTCCTGCAGATCCAAGGATTTCACCTCTTACCTACTCCACGCGCGCCCTGGCCGCGGCGATGTCCTCCACGCGCACCCTTACCTGGTTAACCATTACCCCCACAATCTCGTGGATCCGGACCTGAATCCTTTCCTGCATCTCCCTGGAAACCTCGGGCACGCTCCGCTCCGGCGTCACACTGGCCCGCACTTCCACCGCGATCCCTTCCGGCACCTGGTAGATGCGGGCCTTTGCCTCACGGACCCCGGGTATCTGGCAGGCCTCCTTTTTGACCAGGCTCTCTATGGCGGGCAGGCTGATGGCCACCTGCCCGAGGGTATGTTCGTGGACCACCGCCCGCGGCCGCGCCATTTTCGTCCCGACCCACAGGAGCCGCGCCCCCACGACGAGAAAGAACAGCAGGACGGCCAGTACCGGTGGCCGCCACTCCGGCGTGAAGAGAGCCCCGATCCAGAAAGGCAGTTCCGGCGGCCAGCCGGCCACCGCGAGCATCAACCCCAGGGCGCAGATCAGGCCCGCCAGGGTAAAAAATACGAGTAGAATGCGATCCACCGTTCCCACGAGAACGGATCCTCCCGGAGTTTGGCTTCCCTTCAGGTTGCGTCGAGGGCACAGCACGCCCCGGGTGGCCTTAACCCGGGGCGTGTGTCAGGGCCTTATTTCACCCGCGTTTCCTCCTCGCGACCCTCGGGCCCGAAGTTGACTCCCTGCACGTGGACGTTGACCTCCACCACCTTCAGGCCCGTCATGCCCTCGACGGCTTGCTTTACCTTGCGCTGGATCTCCGCCGCCACGTCGGGGATGCGGACCCCGTAATCCACCACGATGTGGAGGTCCACCGCCGCCTCCTTTTCCCCCACCTCGACCCTGACGCCCTTGGCCAGATTCTTACGCCCCAAGCGTTCGGCAATGCCCCCCACCAGGCCCCCGCTCATGTCCGCCACTCCGGGAACCTCCGTGGCCGCCAGACCGGCAATGACCTTGACCACTTCGTCCGCAATCCTTACCGTCCCGTAACCGTTCCGGATCTCCTGCACTACGATGTCCTTGCCCTCCACCGCCGGCACCCTCCTTCACGCCGTAGTACAGCGAGCCACGCGGCCCGCCCGGGGCCATGCTCCTCGGGCCGGGCCCTACGGGTGCTACCCCACTGCCCTTCCATTATAACAGAAACCCTTCCGCTACCGCAACGCCAGTTCCGGTTGCGCCAGAATGCGCCGCTGGATGAAGTTGGTGTAAACCTCCCCACGGCGGAAAAAGGCGTTTTCGATGACCCGCAAATGGAAGGGAATGGTGGTGGCGACCCCCTGAATAATATATTCTTCCAGGGCCCGCTGCATGCGGCTGATGGCCTCCTCCCGCGTCGCGCCCCACACGGCGACCTTCCCGAGCAGGGAATCGTAGTAGGGCAGCACCTGATAGCCGGCGTACAGGGCGCTGTCCACGCGGACACCGGGCCCGCCCGGAGGCAGGTAGTTCGTAATCTGACCGGGGCAGGGCAGGAAGTTACGCGCCGGATCTTCGGCGTTGATCCGGCATTCGATGGCCCAACCTCGCAGTTCCACGTCCTCCTGCCGCCGGTCCAGGGGCTCGCCGGCGGCCAGCCTGATCTGTTCCTTCACCAGATCAATCCCGGTTACCAGTTCCGTCACCGGGTGTTCCACCTGAATGCGGGCGTTGATTTCGATGAAATAGAAGTTGCGCTGCTTGTCGAGTAGGAACTCCACCGTACCGGCGTTGCGGTAACCCACGGCCCGGGCCGCGGCCAGGGCTGTCTCCCCCAGGCGCTGCCGCAATTCGGGCGTGACCGCCACCGAGGGGGCCTCCTCCAGGAGCTTCTGGTTCCGGCGCTGGATGGAGCAGTCCCTTTCCCCCAGGTGGATCATGTGTCCGTGGTTGTCCGCCAGGATCTGCACCTCCACGTGGCGCGGCTCCTCCAGGTATTTTTCGAGGTACACCGCACCGCTGCCGAAGGCGTGCTCGGCCTCCGCGCCGGCCGCCCGCAGGGCCCGCCTCAGGTCCGCCTCACTGTGGGCCACCCGCATGCCGCGACCGCCGCCCCCGCAGGCCGCCTTGACCATGACGGGGTAGCCGATCTCCGCGGCCAGCCGAACCGCCTCCTCCGGATTGCTCACGGTGCCCGGCGTCCCCGGCACCACCGGCACTCCCGCCTGTACCATGGCCGCGCGGGCCCGAGCCTTGTCCCCCGTCTTCCTCAGCACTTCCGCGGGCGGGCCTATAAATACAATGCCCGCCTCGGCGCACATCTCGGCGAAGGCCGCGTTTTCCGCCAGGAAACCGTAACCCGGATGGATGGCGTCGGCCCTGCAAAGCCTGGCCACACCGACGATGCTGGCCATGTTGAGGTAGCTGCCGGCCGGGGCCGCCGGTCCGATGCAGTAGGACTCGTCGGCCAGCTTTACCGGCAGGCTGTCGCGGTCCGCCTCGGAGTAAACCACTACCGAGCGGATGCCCATTTCGCGGCAGGCGCGAAGCACACGCAGCGCAATTTCGCCCCGATTGGCTATCAAAATTTTCCTGAACATCACCCGGTACTCCCTCGTATAGACAACGCCCGACTTCAACCGGCGGGCCCCTCGGCGCGCTTCTTAATCTGGAACAGCGGCTGCCCGTATTCCACGAGCTGACCGTTTTCCGCCAGAATGCCCACTATTTCGCCCGCCACCTCGGCCACCACTTCGTTGTATATTTTCATGGTCTCGATCAAGCACAGAACCTGGCCCACCTGCACCTGGTCGCCAACGTTCACGTAAGGGGGCGTTCCCGGGACCGGTGAGCGATGAAAGGTGCCCACCATGGGCGCCTTGACGGTAAAGAGGTCCTGCTCCTGGACCGGCTCGGGCTCCCTGGCCCGAACGGCCCCGGCCGGCGCCGGGGCCCCGGCACGCGGCGCCTCGGCGGTCCTCGCGCCGCGCCGCACGGTCAGCCGCAAATCGGCGGTCTCCAGGGCCAGCTCGGTAACGTTGCTGCGGTCGATAGCCCTGATCAGGGCCTGCACCTCGGCCAGAGTGCCCGCCCCTTCCCGCACGATCCCGGCCACTTCCTCCCCTTCCGGGGCGAAAACCTCCACCGGTCTCCGCTCGACCTGCACCACGGTGGACCGGAGACCGGTTTCCCCCCGCTCCCGGGCCGAGAAATACTTTCGGGCCAGGTCGGGGAAAAGGGCGTAGGTCAATACGTCCTCCTCCGAAGTTGCCAGTCTGCCGGCCTCCTCGCGCGCCCTAGCCAGGCCCGGCTCCAGGGAAGCGGCCGGACGTCCGGCCACGGGCTCGCGGTCGCCCAGGGCCTGCCGCCGCACGTCCGGGTCCACCGGGCCCGGAGGCTGGCCGTAAAGCCCCTGGAAATAGGCACGCAACTGGTGGGGGATGATCTTGTAACGCCGGCCGCTCAGGACGTGAATGACGGCCTGCGTGCTTACGATGTCGCCCACGGGAGGTACCAGGGGCGGGTAGCCCATCTCGGCCCACACACGGGGAATCTCGCGCAGCACGTCCTCCAGCCGGTCCAGGGCCTTCTGCTCTTCAAGCCTGGTAATCAGGCCGGCCACCATGCCCCCGGGGATCTGGTGTTCGAAGGCCCGCATGTCGTTGATGCGGGTGACGCCCCGGTTGAAGCCGCCCACCTTGCGCAGGCTTTCAAAGTACTGGGCGATCTCGAAAAGGAGCCTCAGGTCGAGCCCGGTATCGTAGGGCGACTCCTGAAAGGCCTTGACCAGGGTTTCCACGGGGGGTAGCGAAGCCCCGAAGGCCAGGGGCGCCGAGGCCGCGTCCACCACGTCCACGCCGGCCTCGGCCGCCTTCAGGTACACGCCTATGGCCATGCCCCCAATGTAGTGGGCGTGCAACTGGACCGGCAGGCCCAGTTCTTCCTTGAGGCGCCGCACCAGTTCGTACGCGGCGTAGGGCGCCAGCAGGCCGCTCACGTCCTTCAAACAGAGGGAATGGGCCCCGAGGGCCACCAGCCGGCGGCCGAGTTCCAGGTAGTAGGGGGTGGTGTGCACGGGGCTGGCGGCGTAGATGATGGCCGCCTGGACGTGGGCCCCCGCGGCCCGCGCCGCGGCCATGGGTACCTCGAGGTTGCGCGTGTCGTTGAGGGCGTCGTAGAGGCGTATGATACGAATGCCGTTTTCCACGGCCTTGCGGATGAAGGCCTCTACCACGTCGTCGGGATAGTGTTCGTAGCCCACCAGGGACTGCCCGCGCAGGAGCATCTGAAAGGGTGTGTGCCTGATGTGCTTGGCCAGCACCCGCAGGCGCTCCCAGGGATCTTCGCCCAGGTAGCGCAGGCAGACCTCGAAGGTGGCCCCGCCCCAGATATCGAGGGAATAGTAGCCCACGCCGTCTATCCTCTCGGCCACGGGCAAAATGTCGGCGGTTCTCAGGCGGGCCAGCCAGAGACTTTCCTGGGCGTCGCGCAGGGTGGCGTCGGTGAACTTCAGGGGCATGTCCTCGACCTCCGGAACCGTGAACGTTCAAACTCGGGCCCCTGCGGGCCCGAGTTCCCGGCTGCGGCGAAAACCGTTAAGTATTATAGTATATCGTCCGCAAAAGGAACAATATCGGGACTAAAAGTATACTGTATTTTTGTTACTCTCTGGGTATGATGAACACGTTCCGGGCCGGGATGCCCGCCCCCCGGCCCACCAGGTCGCTGATGCGCACTGCCTCTTCCCCCGTAAGGTGTGGGGCCTTGACGACCACCGTCGCTGCGCCGTCGCGGAAACTCACCACGGCGTCGGCAAAACCCTTGGCCCGCAAGAGCTGCTCCACCTCCACCTCCCTTGCCATGGCGCGGCTGATCTCCAGCAGTTGCTCCTGCGCCTTGCGTCGCGTTTCGTCGGCGGACCGGGAATTGTCGGCCAGACCCTCAAGGAGTTCGACCTGCCGGCTGCGCATGCGTTCCCGCTCCAGGCGGTATTCGGCGAAAAAGTCCTCCGTCTTCGCCCCGGCCCGACCCTCTCCGGACGCGGCCGTGGCCGGTATGGATGCCGGGGCCTGCACTTTGGTGGCCGCGGGCTGTACGGGTACCGTGGCAGCCCGCCACCCGCCGTATAACAGCGCCACACCCAGGAGCCCCAGGACCCCGGCCAGCAGACTCCGCCTGCGTATGATCACGGTTCCCCCTTCCTTTCCCTCGGCAGCACGATGATCTTGTGGGGTGGCACGGCGAGGGCCACCTCTACGGCGCGGAAGAGGGCCACCCTGACCTGGGGGTCCGCGGCCCCTTCGGCCACCACCAGCACCCCGGCCACGCGGGGGGCCCTTTCCCGCTCCACCACGGGTACCTCCTGCCCCCTGCCGTCCCGCACCAGTACCACCTGGCCGTTGTTGCTCACCTCCGTGATGGTACGGCTGCCGCCGTTCTTGTCCTTTTCCTGGGTGGTCTTGTTACCGGTCACGGTGTTGACGGCGAAATCGGACTCCGTGGAGCCCTCCAGCCTGACGGCCACCCGCACCTCACCCACCCCACGCACTTGGGCCAGTAACGCCTCAAGCGAGGTCGCCAGGGCCTCTTCCTCGCGGCGCATCTGGCCCGTCGGGCCCGCACGGAGATCGGGCCCTTCGCCTTTTTGCTCGGGGGCGGGGCTCCCGGACCTCCCGCCCAGATTGCCCAGCACCAGAAGGGCGATGCCCAGCAATCCCGCCCCCACCAGCCAGAACACCCGCCGCGGCGGCAACCCCTGTCCTCCCTCTCCCCACCAGCGCCACACTGGTCCCACCTCCCCCTGAACGTGCCCTTAGCGTACGGTCACCCGGACCTGCTCCGGTGCCAGATGATAGAAACCGGCCACCACCCGCGCAAACTCCCCCACCCCTGCCGGGAGCCCTTCCCGCGTCGGGGAAACGGTCACCTCCCGCACCGGGCCGCCAGCCGGGCCGGTGGCACCCGCCCCGGGGTCCACCACCAGGCGGATTTCCCTAATCCGGCCCCAGCGGGCCCCCTCCTCCCGCTCCAGTTCCACCTCGACGCCGGCCACCGGCAACCCCCCGTGCAGCCTGGCCAGACCCAGGATCTGCCTCGCCAGCCCGGCGCGGTATTCCTCCAGACTCCTCTCCCCGTTGGCTGCCTCCTGCCGGTCCCCCCGACCGATGGCCAGCGCGGGCAGGGCCGTACTCCAGTCGCGGCGCAAGGCATCCCCTGCGGAACTCAGGAGTACGACCACAAACAGCAGCCCGACCACCACCTGCACGTAGCCCCTGAGAGCGCCGCCGGGCAGCAACAGTTCCAGAAACAGGGCCAGAACCGCGAGCACGAGCAGCTGCTTGACCATGCCGGCCAGAATTTCCACGCGGGTCACCCCGTGCGCTTTAGTGTTAGTGCTAACGCCACAGTGCCGCCAGGTCTCCCACGGCCACCACAATGGCCAGTCCGAAAAAGAAGGCCAGACCGGCCACCGCCACGGCCGCGAAGAAATAGAGGAAGCTGTCCCCAAGATGCCCGAGGCAGTCCGCCACCCGACGCTCGCCCAGGGGCTGAACCAGGGCCCCGGCCAGCTTGTAGATCCATACCAGGCCCAACAGTTTCAGGGCCGGAAAAAGGGTCAGCAGAAGGAGCACCAGCATCCCCGCGGCTCCGACGGCATGCTTCATGATCCTGGAAGAACCCACCATGGCCTGCAGCGCGTCGGCAAAAACGCCCCCTACCAGGGGGACAAAGGTGTCGGCGGCGAACTTGGCCGCAGACAGGGCCAGCCCTCCCGCCACCGCCCCGCCCACTCCGTGCACCATCAGCAGGCCGAGGAACACCGTGCCCGCCAGGCCCAGCACCCCCAGGGCGGCCCCCCGCATCAGGCCGGCCAGGCGGGTAACCGGGAAACCTTCGGCCAGATGGCCCGCCAGCCCCAGGAGGGCAGCCAGGAAAAGAAGCGGGAAGACCACTGCCTTAACCGTGGTCGCCACAGCCGTCACCCCGGCCAGCACCAGGGGGTGCAGGAGGGCCGCCGCGGCCGCTCCGCCGGCCGCCGTCACCAGTGTGAGCAGGACCGGCAGCAGGGCCTGAACGAAGCCCGCCATGTCTTCCACGGCCTGACGGCCCACATCCAGGGCCACGCGGAAGGAGTGCAGGGCCAGTACGGCCAGGGCCAGAAAACAAACGGCGTGGGCCGTCCTGGCCACGGCGGCCCGCTCAAAGGCCCCGGCCAGTTGCTGCAACACCGCACAGACCACGGCCAGCATCACCAGCTGCCCCAGCAAACGTCCTCCCGCCACCAACTCCCGGCCCAGGTAACGCGCCAGGCCGGCCAGAAGCTCCCCGGGGGACCAGGTACCCGTGCCCCCGGCCAACCCCGCAACCAGGTCCTCGAAGCTCAAGGTCGGCACGGCATCCCCGGCGGCCTCGTCCAGGCGACGCACGAAAGTCTCGACCTCGCGCAGATCCAGATCTCCGGGGCCGGCGGGCCAGGCCTCGGGCTCGGCGGCCCACGCGGGGCGGGGGCCGCACGGCGGGGCGCCGGGCACGAGGTACCGCGCTCCGCCGGGCGCCCCGGCAAGCCACCACCCGGCCTCGCCCGGCGCCCCCAAGGGCAGCAAGGACCAGACGGCCCAGACCACCACGGTGCTCCACAGAACCCACGGCAAAAGGCGCCCCTTCCCCACCGGCCTCTCCCCTTCCGCCTAAGGAAGCAGGGCCAGGAGTGTATCCAGCACCGCCACCAGTACCGGTACCGCCAGGACGAGCACCAGCACCTTTCCGGCCAGCTCCACTTTGGCGGCCAGGGCCCCTTCCCCTGCGTCCCGGCAAACCTGGGCCCCGAACTCCGCAATGTAGGCGATGCCCACGATTTTCAGGATCAGGCCCAGGTAAAGGACGTTTACCCCGGCCCGGCCCGCCAGTTCCCGCATCACCCCCACCACGGCCGCCACCTTATCCACCACCAGGAGAAAAAGGACCACTCCCGCGGCCACACTGAGCAGGAGCGCCATTTCGGGCCGCAGGGGTCTCAGTACCACCACGAGTACCGCCGCCACAAGAGCCAGACCCACGATCTGCACGATTTCCAGTGCGGCCACCTCCCGCCGCCACGGTGGTTCGCGCTCGCTAGAAGAGCCGGAAGACGGATTTCACCTGGTCGAAAAGATTCCCCAGTAGCTGTACCACCCAGATGAGCACGATGGCCACCCCGGCCAGGGTCGCCAGATGGGCCTGCTCCTTCTTCCCGGCGTGTTCCAGCACGGCGTGCAGCACCGCCGTCAGAATGCCCACGCCGGCAATCTTCAGGATCAGGTCGATGTTGGCCCCCACAAGCGAGCCCCTCCGTTCACCGGTATCACAGCAGCAGCAGCACCAGGGCCGGGCCGGCGGTCAGGCCCAGGTAACTCCAAAGCTTAACTCCGCGGGCGGCCTCCTCCTCGGCCCGCGCCAGGCACAACCCCAGTTGCTCCCGGGCCAGGCGCAGGTGCTTGACCTGGTCCTCCCGGTCCGAGCGGCCCAAACAGGTGCCCAGTCCGTTCAGGATGGCCGCCTCGCTGGCCCGCAAGTGGGCCTCGCCCCGCCATTCTTCCAGGGCCCTCTGCCAGGCCTCCCCGGCGGTGTACCCTGCCGGATCCCCAAGGTACCGGGCGGCCGTTTCGAACAGGGCGGCCGTCGGGGGCCCGCATCGGCGGGCCACCTCCCGCAGGGCCTCCGGCAGGGGCGTGGCACCGTAATGGATTTCCGTTTCCAGATTTTGGAGACCAACCAGCAGGGCCTGCAGGGACCGCACACGGGCCGTTAAACCGCCGGCCAGCATGTAACCGGTCAGGGCGCTGCTCAGGCAGACCAGTATGGCCCCCGCCATCTTCAGCATCGGGGCACCTCCAATACCTCGAGGGTGTGGCCGTCCACGATGCACTCCACGGTTCCCACGCCCCGCGTGCGGCCCAGGAACACGAACCGCTCCACCACCCGCAGGCCCAGCAGGTACCTTAGGGCCGGGCGCCTGGCGAGTTCGGCCAGCGAGGCCCCGTGAACCGTGGTGAGCACGCTCACTCCCGCGTGGAAGACCTCCTCAAGGGCGGCCACGTCCTCGGCCCGGCCTATCTCGTCGGTGGCGATGACCCGCGGGGCCATGGCCCGCAACAGGACCAGCATACCCTCGGCCTTGGGACAACCGTCCAGGACGTCGGTGCGCACCCCCACGTCCCGCTGCGGCACGCCCCGGTAACAACCCGCGATTTCGGACCGCTCGTCCACCAGACCCACCGTCACCCCCGGGAAATCCAGGGCCGCCACCCCGTCGCTCAGCTGGCGTACCAGGTCCCGCAACATGGTGGTCTTTCCGCACCCCGGCGGCGACACCAGCATGGTGTGGCGCACCCTCCGGCGCGGGCCGTCCACCACGAAGGGCAACACGGGGTCCGCCGCCCCCCGGACCTCCCTGGCCACCCGGAGGTTGAACCCGCTCAGGTACTTGAGGGTCCTGACGCGACCCTGCTCCAGCACCGCACGCCCCACGAAGCCCACCCGGTGCCCGCCCGGCAGGGTGACGAATCCGGACCGCAGTTCCTCTTCGACGGCGTACAGGGAGGCCTGGCAGATCAATTGGGTCATGCGGGCCACGTCGTCGGCGTGGACCGTATAGGCCTCTTCCGCCACGGGCGTGAGTTCTCCCCGCGGGCTCACGAACCAGTCCCGGCCGTTCAGGCCCACCATCAGGGGCCGGCCCAGGCGGATGCGCAACTCCTCCACCCGCATCGCCAGGCCGACCGGCCATTCCGCCACCAGCCGGCGCAGGCTGGGCGGGAGCACCGCCAGGAGCGGTCCGGGCAAGCCCTGTCCTGTCACGGTACGGTCCGTCATCGTTGTCCACCCCTGCACTATAGATATTGGGCCAGCCCCCGGTTTATGACCCGAAGGGCAAAGGAGTCCGGGAGAAGCGGACCTGCGGGCGGGTGCGAACGTTTGCGCGGTGACGCACGGTCCCGCGGCCCGGCGGGCCGAGCGCTTGGGCCGGCAGCCATAGCTATACGGCTGGTGGTTCCGGAAAAACGAGGGGGAACGACCGGAGGATCTTGCGGTGGGAAAAAATGGGACCGCGGAACAAAAGGGGCCGTACGTCCTGTAAAACGGCCCCTTTGGAGAGACGCCGTTGGCCGCACCGGCGGTCAGGATTTCGGCCGGTAGAATCTGGCGTGGCGCAGGCGGTCCGGCAGGTACTGCTGCTCCACGTGACCCCCTGGGTAATCGTGGGGATACTTGTACCCGCGCCCGTGCCCCAGGGCCGCGGCACCCCGGTAGGAGGCATCGCGCAAATGCGCCGGCACGGGATCGGCCGGCATGCGGGCCACCGCCTCCAGGGCCGCGTCGATGCCCTCCTTGACGGCGTTGCTCTTCGGGGCCAGGGCCACGTACAGGGCGGCTTCGGCCAGAATGATCCGGCCTTCCGGCAGGCCCACGCGCTCCACGGCCTGGGCCGCAGCCGCGGCCACCTGCAGGGCTCCGGGATCCGCGAGGCCCACGTCCTCCGCGGCGTGGATGATAATGCGCCGGGCGATGAAGCGGGGGTCCTCGCCCGCGTAAAGCATGCGGGCCAGCCAGTAGAGGGTGGCGTCGGGGTCCGAGCCCCGCATGCTCTTAATAAAGGCCGAGGTCACGTCGTAGTGCTGGTCACCGGCCCGGTCATAGGACACCGCCTTTTGCTGCACGACCTCCTCGACCAGGGCCAGGGTTACCACCCGCGCGCCGGTCTCGTCCGGGGGCGCGGTCATGACCGCGAGTTCCAGGGCGTTGAGGGCCGCCCGGGCGTCGCCGTCGGCCATGCGGGCGATGTGGTTTAGCGCCGCCTCCTCCACCTGAGGCCGAAAGGACGCCAGGCCGCGCTCCGCGTCGGTCAGGGCCCTATGCAGCAGATTCAGGAGGTCCTGCTCGGAAAGGGGTTCCAGACGGAAAAGGCGCACGCGGGAGCGCAGGCCGGGGTTAATAACGAACATGGGGTTTTCCACCGTGGCCCCGATGAGGACGCACACTCCCTCCTCGATCCACGGGAGCAGGGCGTCCTAAACGTTTTTTGCCCAACGGTGGATCTCGTCCACGAAGAGCACAGTGCGCTCCCCTCTGGCCCGGCGCTCCCGGGCCGCGGACACCACCTTTCGAATTTCGGCCACGCCGTCCAGGGCCCCACTCAGGAACTCGAACCGCGCGCCCGTTCTGGTCGCCACCACGTGGCCCAAACTGGTCTTGCCGCTGCCGGGCGGCCCCCAGAGGATCATGGAAGGCAGGCAATCGGCCTCGATGGCCCGGCGCAGCAGCTTTCCCGGTCCCAGGAGGGCCTCCTGGCCTACGAATTCGTCCAGGGTGCGCGGTCGCATGCGTACCGCCAGCGGCGCGCGCATCATCCCACCCCCTCCTCCAGCCTACCACACCGGCCCCGCGGCCACAAGGAGGGAGCGCCGCCGGGGCCGAAAGGGTATCGTAAGCAACAAAAAGCCACCCCGGCGGGTGGCCCCTCTGGCGAACAGTGGCAGCCGGTCCCGTGGTTACAGGTCCTCGTCGCCGGCGCGCAAGGCATCACCGTCCCCGCGCTCGGGCGCGCCCGTGCTGTAGACCACGGCCTCGCACTCCGGACATGTAACCTCCAGGGGTTCTCCGTCGGCCAGCAGGTCGCTCTCAAAGCACACCATTTCCCCGCAATTGGGGCAGCGCACCTCTATGTAGCGGTCGTCTTCCGGTCCCTCGCCGTCGTACACCACCTCTTCCAGGCGGCCGAGATCCTCGTCCAGGTTTTCCAGACAGTCCTCTAGCTCTTCCCGGGCGCGGTTGGCCGCCTCCCACTCGCTTGCGAAATCGTGGAGTACCTCGATGATCCCGTTCAGCAACCGGCTTTCCTTGCTTTCCCGGGGTAATTCCAGTCCGGCCGCCAGGCCCTGGAGATAGGATACCCGTGCCTTGAGGTCCACCAGCGTACGGCCTCCCCCATCAGTTTGTCACCTGTATTTTGTCCCCGGGAGGCCGCTTCTAAACGGCGGCTCCCTTTACAAGTCGGGCCTCTTGTGCTAAAGTAAACGCAAGCAGGGCGTTTCTTGGCGAGCGAAATAGTCTTACTGAAGGGGGTGTAGCACCCGGCGACGCCGGGTCACCATGCGACGCATCTACTTCGATCACGGGGTGACGACGCCCGTCCACCCCCTGGTGGCGGAGGAAATGTACCGCTGCCTGCAGGATAACTTCGGCAATCCCTCCAGCCTGCACCATTTCGGCAACCGCGCTCGTAAGGCGGTGGAGGAGGCCAGGGAAAAGGTTGCGGCTGCCATCGGCGCCAACCCGCCGGAAATCGTGTTCACCAGCGGCGGTACCGAGGCCAACAACATGGCCATCCACGGCATTGCCTACACCAACCAGCACCGGGGCAACCACATCATCACTACGGCGGTGGAGCACCATTCGGTGATCAACACCGTGAAGGCCCTGGGTAAGCAGGGGTTCACGGTCACCATCCTGCCGGTGGATTCCTACGGGATGGTACGGCCCGAGGACGTGGCCCGGGCCATCACGGACCGGACCATCCTCATCAGTATCATCCACGCCAACAACGAAATAGGGACCGTCAATCCCGTCGCGGAGATCGGCAGGATTGCCCGCGAAAAGGGAGTATACTTCCACACCGACGCCTGCCAGAGCTTCGGGCGCCTGAGGGTCAACGTGGAGGAGCTCAACGTGGACCTCCTGACCATTTCGGGGCACAAGATCCACGGGCCCAAGGGCGTGGGGGCCCTGTACTTGCGCAAAGGGGTCCGGTGGCGTCAGACCCTCTTCCACGGCGGCGCCCAGGAGCGGCTGCGGCGGGCGGGCACCGAAAACGTGCCCGGGATCGTGGGCCTGGGCAAGGCGGCCGAACTGGCCGCGTCGGACCTGGAGGCCAGGGCGGCCCAGCTGGCGAGGGTCCGGGACTATGCCATCAAGAGAATTCTGGGTAGCTTCAAGCACGTGCGCCTGACGGGACATCCCACGGCCCGGCTCCCGAACCACGCCAGCTTCTGCTTCGACTTCGTGGAGGGGGAGTCCATGCTGCTGAGCCTGGACCTGAAGGGCATCGCGACTTCCAGCGGGTCGGCCTGCACCTCCGGGTCCCTGGAGCCCTCCCACGTACTGCTGGCCATCGGCCTGCCCCCCGAAGTGGCCCACGGTTCCCTGTGCCTCACCTTCGGGCCGGAGAACACCGAGGCGGACGTGGACTACTTCGTGGAGGTCATGGGGCCCATTCTCGAGCGCCTGCGGGCCATCTCGCCGCTCGACGAAGAGACGGCCTACGCGGACCGCAACGAATGCCTGTCCTGCCGGGCGGCGGACATCTGCCGTCACCACTAAAGGGGGCCGCGGGAAAGTGTACACCGACATCGTAATGGAGCATTTTCAGAATCCCCGCAATGTGGGTGAGATCCCGGACGCGGACGGGGTCGGCCAGATCGGTAACCCGGCCTGCGGCGACATCACCAAGGTCTTCATCAAGGTGGAGGATGGCGTCATCACCGACGCCAAGTTCAAGACCTTCGGCTGCGCCGCGGCCATCGCCACCAGCAGTATCATGACCGAAATGGCCAAGGGGAAGACCGTAGAGGAGGCCCTCCGCATCACCCACAGGCACGTGGCGGAGGCCCTGGGCGGGTTACCGCCCAAAAAGATGCATTGCTCCAACCTGGCCGCCGACGCGCTGCACGCCGCCATCCGCGACTACCAGCGCCGCCGGGGACTGCCCGTACCGGAGGACCGGCCCTCTTCCGGACACCACCACGAAGACCACGGGGAGTGAGGGCCGTAAGGGGGCCATTGACCTTGCGGCCAAGGGACCCGGCCCTGGCGGCCCGTAGCGAGGCGGCCGCCGGGGCCGCGTGTCATGCCCTCTTAAGGTACTCGCCGGTACGGGTGTCGATCTGGATGACGTCCCCGACTTCCACGAAGAACGGCACCTGCACCACGGCACCGGTTTCCAGGGTGGCGGGCTTGGACCCTCCCGAGGCGGTGTCGCCCCTGATACCCGGGGTGGTATCCACCACCTTCAGCTCCACCACGTGGGGCAGCTCGATTCCGATGGATTTGCCCTGGAACAACAACAGGGTAATCACCATATCTTCCTTCAGGAACTTTGCGGCGTCCCCCAGCTGTTCCCGATTGAGGGCCAGCTGGTCGAAGGTCTCGGTATCCATGAAGTGGTAGCTTTCCCCGTCGTTGTACAGGTACTGCACCGGCCGCCGGTCCACATGGGCCCGCGGCACCTTTTCACCCGCGTTGAAAGTACGTTCGATCACGGCCCCGGTCCTGAGGTTCTTGAGCTTGGAGCGGACGAAGGGCGAACCCTTGCCCGGTTTGACGTGCATGAATTCCACGACCTGGTAGGGTTCCCCGTCCACCTCTATGGTTAGGCCGGTCCGGAAATCGTTGGTGGAAATCACACCTGTCCCTCCCCGATGCTGATCAGGCGCTCCCCGGGCAGGCCGGAAAGCACCCGGCAACCCCCGGCGGTGACCACCACCGGGTCCTCAATCCGCACCCCACCCCGCCCGGGTACGTACACGCCCGGTTCGACCGTGACTACCATGCCGGCGGCCAGCACGGTTTCGTCCGTCTCGGCCAGACGGGGCTCCTCGTGTACCGCGAGCCCCAGGCCGTGTCCGGTGCTGTGCCCGAAGTCGTCGCCGTGGCCCGCGGCGGCAATGATCTCCCGCACCACCCGGTCCACCTCGCGGGCCTCCACGCCCGGACGCAGGGCCTCGAGGCCCGCCTGCTGGGCCCGGCGTACCAGGGCGTAGAGTTCCTCGTCCTCCGGCCGCGGCCTGCCCACCACCAGGGTGCGCGTCAGATCCGCGCAATAGCCCCGGTAGACCGCGCCGAAATCAACGATGACCAGGTCCCCCGGCTCCAGGAGGCGGTCCGAGGGCCGGGCGTGGGGCCAGGCCGCCCGCGGCCCCGAAGCGACGATGATCTCGAAGGGCACGCGCTCCGCCCCCGCACGGCGGATGGCCAGCTCCAGTCCGAGGGCCGCCTCGACCTCGGAAGTGCCCGGCCGGAACAGGTGGAGTGCGGCGCGGAAACCCTCCTCGGCGAGACGAACGGCCCGCGCGAGGCAGGCGATCTCTTCTTCGCCCTTGACCAGCCGCAACCCTTCCACCATTCCCGCCACGGGGCGTAGTTCCACGCCCTCGGCCTCGCCCTGCAGGGCCTGCACCTGCTGCCAGGTAAGGAAATTGCCCTCGCAACCCACCACTTTCAGGCCTGAATCGCACAAGTGGCCGGCCACCCCGGACCAGAAGCGTTTCGGTACGTATACGATCTCCACGCCGGAGCACTCCGCGCGGGCCTGCTCCAGGTAGCGGAAATCCACCATCAGCCGACACGTCGTGGACGTCACCAGCAAGGCCCCGACGCTGCCCGTAAAACCCGTGAGGTAGCGCACGTTCTCGGGCCGCGTGACCAGAAACCCCTCCAGGCCCTCGGCGGCCAGGCGCGCCCGGAGGGCCTCAATCCTGCCGGCCACGGCTCCGGCCCTCCCTTGTCAGGGCCACTGCGGCCCGGAGGCCCAGGAGGTAGCTGTGGACACCGAGGCCCGTAATCTGGCCCGCGGCCACCGGCGCGATGACGGAACGCCGCCGGAAGGGCTCCCGCGCGTGGATGTTGCTGAGGTGCACCTCCACCACAGGTACGGGTACGGCTGCCACCGCGTCGCGCAGGCTGTAACCGTAGTGGGTCAGGGCCCCGGGGTTCAGGACCACGGCCGCCGCTTCCTCGGCGGCCCGGTGAAGCCAGTCAACCAGCTGCCCTTCGTGATTGGACTGGCGGCAGACCACCTCGACCCCCAATTCTTTCCCCAAGGCGACCAGCCGGGCGTTGATCTCGTCCAGCGTCATGCTCCCGTAGATCTCGGGCTCCCGCCGGCCCAGCAGGTTCAGATTCGGTCCGTGCAGCACCATGACCAGCAAGGTCCTTCACCCCTCAGCGGCCGCTCACCGTGAGTCGGGCCACCCGCACGGTCGGTGCGCCGCGGTTCCCGAAGAACCTGAGGTCCCGGCCCACCCCTTCCACATCCCGCAACAGCTCCATGAGGTTGCCGGCCACGGCCACACCCCGCACCGGCCGCGCAGGCTGTCCCCCACTGATCCACAGCCCGGCGGCCCCGAGGGAAAAGTCACCCGAAATGGGGTTGGCCGTGTGCATGCCGATGACGTCGGTGAGGTAAAAGCCCTCCTGCAGATCCGCCATCAGTTCCTCCGGGCTGTAAGGGCCGGGCTCCAGGTAAAAATTGGTCGTGCCCACCTCGGGGATGGACTTGAAGGAGGCGCGCACCGCATTGCCCGTGGAGTCCACACGGTCGCGGGCTGCGCTGTAGGTGTGGTATAGGAAACCGGCCAGGCGCCCGTTGTCGATCAGCACCTTGCGGCGTGTGGGCACACCCTCACCGTCGAAGGGGCCGGAGGCTACCCCGCCCTCCAGGGCGCCGTCGTCGATTACGGTAACACCGGCTGCCGCCACGGTCTGACCCAGGCGCCCCGCAAAAAGGGAACGCCCTTTTTGGACGGCTTCGGCCGAAAAGGCAGGGGCCAGCACACCCAGGAAACTGGCTGCAACATAGGGATCCAGGACCACCGGGACGCGGCGGGTACCCACCGGCTTCGCGCCCAGCATACACACCGCCCGCGCGGCCGCCTCCCGGCCCAAGGCCTCGGGATCCAGGTCCGCGTAGCGCAGGCGGTAGTCCAGGGCAAAACCCGTGTAGGCTTCCTCGCCGGACCCGGCCACCAGGGCCACGTAGAGCCCGCACCTCGTCACCCGGGTGGTGGCCACCAGACCCCGGCTGTTGACCACCGTCACCTCGGTCTCGCTGTCCTGGTAGGTGGCGGTCTCGATGATGCGCACGCGCCGGTCCGCGGCCCGGGCCGCCTCCTCCATACGGCGCGCCAGTTCGATCTTCTCCTCGATGGGCGTGGTACGTATGAGGGGGTCCTCCAGTTCGAGCTGCGGATAATCACCGGCCGGGTCCGGCAGGCGCTGGTAGCCGTCCGGCGCGGCCTGCCGGGCGTTCTCCACCGCCTGCCCGGTAGCTTCGGCCAAGCCGCCCGCGCTCAGGTCCGTGGTGAAGGCAAAACCCAAGCGGCCCCCGGCAATGACCCGCACTCCCAGACCCCGGTCCTCGGCCTGCTTGAGGGTTTCCACCGCCCCGTCCCGCACCTCCACGAGCAACTCCCGCGCAAAACTCAGGAAGGCCTCAACCTCGTCGCCTCCCAGTTTGCGGGCCCGCTGTACCGCGGTGGCGGCAATGTCTAGAAATTCGTACTGATGCATGGGACGAAAACTCCTTTCGTGTAGTATATTCAATGGGACCGGGGCCATTCCTTTCCGCCGGAAGGAAACGGGCGGGCTCGGCCAGAACTTTTATACCGGGGCGGAAACGATGAAAAGGGCCACTTACAGCCTGCGACACCTGGTGGTATTGCAGCTCCTCTTCGCTCTTCCCCTGGACAGCGAAAAAACACTGCACAACCTCCTCTTCCTGGCCAACGCCGCCGCCGGTGGGACGCATCCCGAGGCCGCCGGATTTTACGACTTCATTCGCACCAAGACCGGGGTTCACAGTCCCGCGGTCCAGCAGGTCCTCGCGGACCTGCGCGAGTGGGAACTCGTGGACAAAAAATCCCTGGCGCTGACGCCCAGGGGCCGCGAAGTCTATTATTTCACCGCCTCCATCCTCCACTACGACCGCCACGCCCGCCGGGTGCTGGAGCTGGCCATGGCCTTCGCGCACGACCCCCGCCAGGCCGACCTGCAGATCCGACGCCACCTGCAGGTGCGGCGCGCCCGCCTGGGGGAGCGCATCCCCGTGCGGCCCGGGTCCTGATGCTACAGGCGCCGGATGCGCGGCTCGCCCCGCCGCTCGGCCAGGCCCGTGGTCCCGCCCACGATGAGTTCCCTCACCAGCAGGGTAGGCTGGGCGTCGCTCACGGGCACGCCCTGACCGTCCTTGCCGCAGGTGCCGATGGTGAATCCCAGGTCGTTGCCCACCATCTCCACCGTGCGCAGTACCTCGGGCCCGTTGCCGGTCAGGGTGGCCCCGCGTACCAGGGGGCCCACGTCCCCGTCCTCGATGAGGTAACCCTCGGCCACGTCGAAAACGAAGTCCCCGGTCGTGGTATTGACCTGTCCCCCGCCCATTTTCTTTACCAGGAGGCCGCGCTTGGCCTCCCGTACGATCTTCTCAGGGTCGTCCCGGCCCGGCGCAATGTAGGTGTTGGCCATGCGCGGTATGGGTTTGTGCTGGTAGGATTCCCGCCTTCCGTGGCCGTTGGAGGCGCGTTCGTCTTTACTCGCCGCCAGCCGGTCGTAAAGGTAGTCCACCAGCACGCCCTCCTTGATGAGCACCACGGGCCGGGCCGGCACCCCTTCGTCGTCGAACCGGTAGGAACCGTACTTGTCGGGGATCGTGGGATCGTCCAGGACCGTAATGCTGGCGGCGGCCACCTGTTCTCCCTTGCGGCCCGCGTAAACCGAGAGCCCCTTCTGAACGAGGTCCGCCTCCAGTCCGTGGCCGCAGGCCTCGTGCACCATGGTGCCGCCGGCCTCGTGGGAAAGTACCACTGGCATACGGCCCGAGGGTGCCGGCCGCGCGTCCAGCTGCGCGTCGGCCCGCCGGGCCGCCGTCCGGGCCACGTCCTCGGGCGGCCGGCGCCGCAGCAGTTCAAAGCCGCTAAAAGCGCCCACGGCCTCGAAGCCCGTCTGAATCACGTTCCCTTCGGCCGCCACGGCCTGCACCGTGAAGCGGGTGCGGATGCGCTCGTCCTCCACGTAGTTACCGCGGCTGTTGGCCATGATCACCTTCTGCACCACGTCGCCGTAGGTGACCATGACCTGGCGGACGCGCCCGCTTACCGCCCGCGCCGCACGGTCTGCAGCCCGTACGGCCTCCGCCTTGGCCTCCGCGGGCACCTCCTCCGGCCGCTCTTCAATGACGAATTCCACGACGGGATGCACCCGCCGCAGATCGATTTCCAATCCTTTCTTTCCCTCCCGGGCCGCGTGGGCCACCACCTGCGCGGCCTTCAGCAGGCCCTCCCGGCTCAGGTCGTTGGTGTAGGCGTACGCCGTGCTGTCACCGAACACGACCCGCACCCCGGCGCCGGCGTCCACGCCGGACTGAACCCGCTCTACCTTGCCGTCCTCGCACCCGATGCCGGTAACGCGGCGGTACTCCACGAAAACGTCCGCAAAGTCCCCGCCGCGCCCGAGCGCCGCGTACAGGACCTCCTGTAACAGGTCGCGCTCCATACTTTCACCTTCCCAGTTTTATAACCCCGTCGACAGCAGTTTATACTCCTTCCAGCTCCCTTATGAGCCCCACAAAAGGATCCACCAGGTCCGGTGCGAAGTGGGTGCCCCGCCCGTTCTCCAGTTCTGTCAGGGCCTCCTCGCGGGTCCTGGCCTGGCGGTAGGGACGCTCGCTGGTGAGGGCGTCGTAGGCGTCGGCCAGGGCCAGAATGCGCGCGATGAGGGGAATGTCCTCGCCCTTCAGTCCGGTGGGGTAACCCGAACCGTCCCACTTCTCGTGGTGGTAGAGCACCCCGGTCCGGAGGCGCCGGGCCAGAAATTTCGGTTCCATCTGGTAAACGATTTGCGCGCCGGCGGTCGGGTGCTTTTTGAGCCAGGTCCAGGCCGTCTGGTCTAGGGGGCCGGCCTGGCGCAACACCCGCTCCGGAATGACGATTTTGCCGATGTCGTGCAGCAGCCCGGCCCACTCCACAACCTCCACCTCGGCCGGGGGCATGCCCAACCTCTGGGCCAGCATCCCGGCATAACGGCTCACCCGCGCCGCGTGGCCCTTACCCCAGGGATCGCGCCCTTCCACGGCCGCCACGAGACCCTTGATGACACTCGTCAGAAAGGTGCGGTAGGTCTCGAAGCGCCGGCTGTTTTTCAGTACCGGCGCAGCATGGTCCGCCAGGAGGCGGCAGGTCTCCAGGTCGCGAGAGTGGAAGAGCTGGCCGCCCTGCTTGTTGACGAGCTGGAGGCACCCGATGATCTCCTCCCCCACCGGGAGGGGCACGACTAGGAGGGAGCGGGTGACGAAACCGGTGGCCTGATCGAAGCGGCCCGCCCAGCGCTCGTCGCGGGTGACGTCCTCTACCAGGACCGCCTCGCCCGTTTCCGCCACACGGCCGGCCAGGCCCTCGCTCCGCCGCAGGCGCAGGTCCTTTAAGAGTTCCGCCTTCGGTCCCCGCGCCGCCACCGGGACCAGTTCCTCGCCCGTCTCGTCGAACAACCAGACGGTGGCTGCCTCGGCTCCAATCATCCTCTGGGCCTGCTCCACCACGGCCACGGCCACGCCCTCGAGGTCCGGCCGGGCCGTGAGCGCCAGACACATGGCGAGCAGTTCTCCCGCCTTCTTTTCCGACTCCCCGTTGGCCACCGTCCATCCCCCCGCGTTTCCGGCCCGCCGGGGCAAATCAATCACAGGCACCCGGGGAAACCTCACTTGGGCGGTAGATACTCCTCCCCGTAAACGCCGGTGCGGGTGGTGGCGCCGTCGCCCGTCAGGCCACCAGCCTCCGCACCACCGCCCCCGGCCGGCCAGGGTATCACGAATCCGGCGGGCACAAAGGCGTTGTACCGCCCCACGGCCCACCTCAGGATCTCTTCCAGCCGTATCCTGCCTTTGGGATCTTTAGTAGAAAAAATAACCAAATCGAAACTGGCCGCCACGGTGCCCGGTGGATGGGCCTCCTCCTTACCCCCTTCGCCGGACGGTAAGGACGTAACCTCCAGGCGCCGTATCTCGGTGAGGTCCGGCAGGGCCTCCATGCTCAGTAAGAAATCCTGCAACCGGCGGTAATTGCCCCGGATCCCGAAGGTCACGGGCAATTCCAGGTGGTATTTCTGCTCCACTATGGGCCCCGGCCGAAAGAGGGTGATGGTGACGCCGTGGCGCACGGCCTCCAGGCCCACGTGCACGAGCACACCGCCCTCCCGGGGCTCGATATTAAAATACGACGCCACCCCTGCCAGCGCCTCCCTGGCCAGTGCCAGGGCCGCGGTCTCCGCCGGCAGAGAGGCGGCGGTCTTCTCGGCCTTCGCCAATTGCTCGCGGGTCTGAGCCAGCTCGGTCCGCAACCGGGTGTAGGCCGCGGCCTGGGGCGCGGCCACGAAGCGCCAGAGCAGGTAGCCCATTCCTACACCCAGCAGGGCCAGTATGAGGATCCTCTCCCGCCTACTTAGGCGCCGCCACAACCGAATCACCCCCCGGAAGGACACACAGGATCTTAAAGCGCCAGACACCGCGTTCCGCGTCCTCGCTGACTTCCTGCAGCGTTACGGCCTTGAAATGGGGCGACTCGTGCAAATTGTGCACCAGCACCCCCACCGAGGCCACGCTGCGGGAATAGCCCTCCACCACCACGCGGTCCGGCCTGGGCGGCGCCGCCGGCGCAGCCCCCGCCTGGGCACCCGCGGCGGCACCCGTGGTCGCCGAAGATTGAGCCCCCGCGCCGGCCGGGGATTGGCCGCCCCCGGTACCCTGGGCCGACCCGCCCTTTTTCTCTCCCGCGGGTGCCTGTTGCTCCTTCAGGATTTCCAGCTTGTCCAGCCACATGTCACGGGGAAGCGCGTAATTAATATCGGCCAGCATTCCGGACCAGGCCAGGCGGCCATTAAGCAATTGCGTGAGAGCGCGGGCGGTTTCTTCGGCCGTGCGACGCTCCTCCCGCATCTTATTCACCCGGGCCACCGTGGGCTCGAGGGCCGCGAGCCGCTGCCTGGTCTCGGCCAGTTCGCCCTTCATCAGCACCAGTTGCAGCAGAAAATTGCCGTAGCCCCCCACCACGGCCGCGGCCACCAGCGTTACCGCGGCCAGCCGCACCAGCCGGCGGGTGTCGATGACGCTCTCCCGCTGTAGTGCCGGGGGCAGCAGATTAACCTTGTACCTCACACCATCGCCTCCCGCAGGGCCAGACCCGCCGCCACGGCATAGCGCGGGTCCCAGGCCAGGTCCGGGCCGAATTCCACGGCCGGCGCCGCAACCTCCACCAGCACGCCGAGGGCCTCGCCCAGGAAAGCGTCAAACCCTTCCAGACGGCTCGCGCCGCCGCTCAGGACCACACGCTCCACGGGCCGAACCTGCTCCTGGCTGTGGTAGAAGTCCAGGGACCGGCGCAACTCCCCGGTGAACTCGGCCAGGGCCTCCCGCAGCAGGAAGCACAGCTGGCTATCGCTTTCCAGGGAAAAATTACCTTCCCGCACCACCATCTCGCGCGCCGCACCCGGTTCCAGACCGTAGTGGCCCGCCACGGCGCTGTAGGCAGCCTGCGCCCCCATCCCCAGGGTACGGCTGAACTTCAGTTCGCGGCCGTCGATCACCGCCAGGTGGGTGGTGGTGGCCCCCACATCGACCACGGCGTAGGCCCCCTCATATCCTGCCGGAACCACACCCTGAAAGGTACGCCACAGGGCCAGCAACTGGAGGTCCACCGCCGTCACCACCAGCCCCGCCTGCATCAGTACCTCGTAGTACTGCTGCACCAGGGCCGCAGGAGCCGCCACCAGCAGCACGTGCCACCGCCGACCCGCGGGCCCGTCCTCGGTACCAAGAAGTACGTGGCGTAACACGAGCTCATCAAGGGATTTGGGAATCTGCCGGGCGGCCTCCTCCCGTACCGCGGCCTCGAGCTGCCGGGATGGTACCGGGGCGAGCCGCACGTGGCGGGTAATGACCTGCGAGCCGGCCACGGCCGTAATTACCTCACGACGGGAAAGCCCGTTCTGCTCCACGAATTCGGCCAGCACCGGCAGGAGGCGTTCCTCGTCCAGGGTCTCGCCCACCGCCCCCTCGGGCGTGGGGCAATTCCATAGGCCCACAATCTGGGGGTGTCCTTTCACCAGGTGCACCTCGGCTACCTTGATGTATTCGGCCCCGAGATCCACGCCCACGTACCGGGTCTTTTTGGGCAGGACACGGTGCCAGAAGGGCCCTTCTCCGCCGTCGGCAAGGGCCCTCGCCCTGCGGAACCTGCCCGTAAAATCAAGCCAGCGCTTCACCAATACCCACCAACCCCATCCGCACTCGTAAATCCCCCACAGGCCCCGGCCCAGTACCGGCCCGGTGGCACGCCGGCCGTCAACGCTGGCTGCGGGTTGGCGACACAGCCCTCCGTCGTGGCGCCGACCACCGCATCTACCCTGCCCCGCATCAGGGGCCGCCATGAATCCCGGAGCCGCGCGACGCCGGGGTCCCACACCCCGTACCCGCTCCCGTACCGGTACGGCCGCCGGCGCATGCTGCGGCCGCACCCGCGGCCGCTACAATACCATGGGCAGCCGCCGCAATTGCCTCATCAGCGGACCCAGCACCAACCCCAGGCCCTTAAGTGCAAATGCGCCCGGCAGGGTCCCGGTCCCTTCTTCGCGAAGACCACGTCGCGCCTCCCGCCGGTTCGCCGCACCTGAAAACCGCCACACCCTTCTTGCGCCGAATGATTTCTCCGCTGGCCAGGCGGAATTCCTACTCCGCCAGGGGCTCGATCCCCCAAATGGCGCAAAATTCCGGCCGGAACCACCGAATCCACGGCCCCGGAATCCACCGGGAAACCCACCGGAACCGTGCGGCCGGGAAGGGCGGGATTGCAGACCCCTACGGTCAGGATAGCAAGGCCCATCGGGTCATCCCCCTTCGGAAGATGGGAAAATCGGGTACAGCTCCTGCCAGGAGATGATGCGCACCCAGGCGGTCACCCAGTCCGGCTGGTTGTCGACCAGCTCAGGTTCATAGATGACCTCCGCATTGTTTTGGACGGAGAGAGTGCGGGCGATGACGCTCCCCCGGAGCACGGCGTTATTCTCGATGCTTACGGTTGCGGGAGAGTACACCAGGGCCTTCACCTCCACATTGTTAAGCAAGTTCACGTTACCGGAGCCGAGCAGGCAAAGGTCGTCCCGCGCGGGATCCGCGGGCAGGAGCTTCCCGTTGTTGCTCACCGTCACGGTCCCGTTGACCACCACGGTGGCCAGACCCCGATAGGTGCAGGTACCCTGGACCGTGAGGTTGCCGTCGATAAAGTAGAGACCGTCGAGGGAAACCGAGCCGGTCCACGTCTGGGGCCCGGACAGGTAATGCTCGGCATTCTGACGGTACCACTCCAGGTCCAGGTACGGGAAGTCCGGAACCGTAAAGCGCAGATCCATGGACTGGTGGGGATAAACTCCGCCCTTGACCTTGGCGTTGGACGCCAGGTTGACATTGCCGTTGGCCCACACACCGCCGCCCACCTCGGCGTTGTTCTCGAGGGTCACGTCGCCCATGGACCTGACGTCGCCGCCCACCTCGGCATTATTCTCCAGCAACACGCTACCCACAGCGTGCACGTTGCCGGCCACTTCCCCGTTGTTTTTGATGGTCACGGTACCACCGGCGTAAAGATCCCGCGGGTTGATTTCCATGTTGTTCTCGACGACGACGTTACCCCCGACCCGCACCACCTCGGTTATGGTACAGTTGTTGGAGAAGGTAATGCTGCCGTTGACCAGCACTTCCGAATCCACGGTGGCGTTATTGCTGAAACTCGAGGGCGCGCTGTCCGGCGATTCGGTCCATACACCGCGCCAGAAAGCAAAAGGCCGGGCCACCTCCACTGTGACCCTCACCGTGCGGCGCGCGTGGCGGTACCGGCCCCGGCTTTCGATGCGCAACGTGCTCTTGTTCTCGTCGGAACTCACCTTGGTGACCTTGACGTACTCAAGGGTGCCACCCCCGTACCCCGAGGGAATGGGATCCGTCACCAGGTTCCGTTCCGCGCCTACGACCAACCCCTCGACCCAGGAATAATCCCACTTGGCCCGGGCCAGGGTCTTTTCCACCCCCGCCTCGGCGATGTACAGGGCGCGCACCAGATCCCCCTCGTACAGGGCCGCCCTGGTACCACTAGAGCCCAGGCTGACCGTGGCGGTCCCCAACAAAAGAAATACACCCACCAGCACCATGACGATAATTAGGGCCTGTCCCGCCTGAGCGCGTCCCGTGTTCCCCGCCACCTGCTTCACCTCCCAGGGCACCACCAGGGCAGATTCTGGCACGGCTCGCCACGACCTTTAACACGTTCGCCCGGTATACTCACTACTGAGCCACTTGGCCCACCCGGAACAAACCTATCTCGGCACCCGCAGGCGCACGGTGGTGCTCACCGTGTACTGGCCGGCCCCCGTATCCCCGACCAAACTAATCGTCACCAGTCGCTGCTGCGCGCGCGGTAGTCCTTCCGGTGCGTAAGCAAAGCTCACGGCCGCGACGCGGCTGGCCACGGAGTTGGTCCCGCCAGACCGGACGCGTAGGAGCTGCTTCTTCGCGGCGTCGTGGTAGTAATGGACCACCTGACCCTCGGCGTCCCTGAACCAGAGCTCGGTCTCCGAACTGTTCTCCGTGAGCTGAGCAGCCGTGCGCAATTCCCTGGCCAGGCGATCCGCCGCGACGCGCACGTGATCTACCGTGTCCTGCCGCTCGCCGCTCCGCCACCACGCAACCAACCCGAAATAGTAAAGGTCGTAACTGGTCACCACCACTATGAAGAGCAACATCAAGGCGATAAGGACCTCCAGGAGGGTGAACCCTCCCGCCCGGAATACACCCCCTGCCGCAGGCACGGGTGTCGGTCCCGCAGGCCGCCCGTGCCGCCGACCCCTCAGAGAGAACCTTATTGAAAGCCCGCCGCCCATGCCAGCCCCTCCGGTCACCAGTTCTTATTCCGAATAAGCGAAGACGGATTTCAACGGCGCAGCTTCTCCGTCGTCAGGCTCACCGACTTCTCCCCGCCCGGCGCCGGATACCATACGGTCACGGTCACCGTCTTGAGGTTTTCAGCCCCCTCGGTCACCGTTACCTGATACGCATACCCCGGACGACCCCCGACGGGGGTGCGATCCACTCCGGTTACCAGGTGGGCGGGGCGGTCCTTGATCTCCTCCAGGTAGGCCTGAGCGAGATTCAGTGCCGTGACCTCGTTCTGGCCCACCGCAATCCTCTGCGAGCCGAAACCGATTACCGTCAGTAGAGGGACCAGGGTCGCCGTGAGAATCATCAGCGCCACCAGAACTTCGAGCAAAAGGTATCCCGGCACGCACCGGTCTGTGCCTGGGACCGCACCGTCACGCCGGCGCCGGTGCCTCCCGACCCCCGCGCTTTGCTTCCCCACCGGCACGGCAGGCCGCCGGCCCCTCGAGCCTGCGGCCCCGCACTGCGACCTTCCCGTCATGCCCGGCAGCCCCATAATGCCCCCTCCGTTCCGACTCTGTGGCCTGTCCCCCGCCCCTTCCGACTCTGTGGCCTGTCCCCCGCCCCTGAAGAAAGTAGCTCCCTGTCTTTCAAGAACGCGTTGCTCCCGCGCTATCGGAAGCGGCGACCGGACCACAGTGCGCCGGTAAACTCCCTAACCGATCACTTCCTCGCCGTCCGGAGGCGGCACGCGGTCGACGCGTATCCGACCCGTAACCCCGGCCACGATCACATAACGCCACTCTCCGCCCACGCGATCGCGTAGGCTAACGTGCCCGCCAAATCCCGTACCTCCGGCCAGGCCGCGCCCGGGACCACCCTGGGCGCTGAACCGCACTATGTTGTCGGTAAAGTTGGTGCCCACGAGGTCCACCGTGGGGGGCAGTTGCACCGTGCGGTAGGCCGTCATTCCCCTGTGAAGCCGGTAAAGGTCGTTGGTCGGGTCGAACTGTACGTAGTAGGTGGTGTCCGCGCCAGCGTAGGTGCCCTCGGTGATCAGCGCCTGCTGCTGCACCTCGCGCAGGTCCGCCGCGAGTTGGCGGGCCGCCATCTCCAGCCGATAACGGGCCACGATGGTTACCATGTTGGGCACAGCCAAGCCCATCATGGCGACCAGCAGCAGCGTGGCCACCGCCACCTCCAGCAGGGTCATGCCCCGTGAACCTTCCCCAATCCGGTTATCTTCCGAGCGGTATTTCATACGACCACACCCGCCGTCTACAGGGGCGCCAGCCCGGTCCGGCTCCGTCGGGAGGCCGAGGTCACCACCCCCGCGCCGCCGAACCGAAGAGGCACACGGACACCAGCCGCCCTCCGTAATGCCGCCCCAGAACTTCGGCGGCCCGGCGGGCGAACTCGAGCACCCGGTCGTTGTGAAGGCGGCCCGGCATCAGAGCACACCCATCTCCTTCAAGCACTCCAGGACCGAGGGCGCCGGGTCCAGCCACAGCCACTCGACTTTCAGGCGGAAGCCCGGCAGGACCCCCGCGTGATAGACCCCTTGCGCGTCGGGCAGCGCGGCCCGGTAGCGCCCGTCCTCGGCCAGGCGGTGGAACTCAGCCTGGCGCCGCTCCGGATCCACCACCCAGTACTCCTTGACGCCAGCGGCCTCGTACTCCAGATACTTCTCGCCCCGGTCGCGGGCAAGGCTCTCGGGGGAGACCACCTCTATTACCAGGTCCGGCGCGCCGTCGAGGTAGGTCTCTTTCAGGAAGGAGAGCTTTTCGCGGGACACGTAAAGAACGTCCGGCTCCCGGGCCCGGCGCAGGGGTTCCGGCAGGCGCACGACGAAGGGAGCCATCAAGACCCGCCCCACGGGCCTCCGGAGGAGAAACTCGCGGATCAGCGCGTAAAGAAGACCCTTCACGTTTTGATGCCCCACGCTCGCCGGCGTCAAGACCACGACCTCCCCGTCCACCCACTCGGCCCACGTGTCCTCGTCGCACCAGGCCAGAAACTCCTCGAAGGTCACGGGTTTCGTGGGCGCGGTCCGACAAGCTTCGTAGGCCGCGGCCACCTCGCGCATTTCCTCCATGGCTCCACCCTCCCGTCCCGGTTGCCCACCGCAAAGGCCCTAACGGACTCGCAGTATCGTAGTTTCCCCGCTCACAACTCGACACCTCTGGGCAGAACGTGCTCCCGCATCCCCGGTGAAACGGACTCGAGCAATACCAGATCCACGTCGAAGGGTGCCGCGAGGAGCAGGACCTCGCCGTACAGTTTCCAGAAATCCGCATCTTCCGGAAGCCCTGCCAGCGCCAGGTCGAGGTCCGAGTGTTCGGCGAAGCTGCCGTCCCCGGCCAGCGAGCCGAAAAGCCACACCCGGCAACCGTACCTCTCGCGGAGCATCTCGGCGATGTGCCGCGCGACGGCCAGGGCCCGGGCTTTGCGCTCCGCCAGTTCCTGTTGCCTGGCCGCACTTCTCGCCTTCACGAAGGCCCGCAGTTCGGCTACGTCCCGTTCCGTGTACCCCGCCACCCCACCATGCCCCCCTCACGCCCGTTCACCGGGTGCGGCCCTCTTCAACCAGTTTCCAGGAGGGAACACCCACGGGCGCGTTCCTTGTGCGCCTTTCGTCCATGCGGTGCGCGACCTGTCTCAGGAATTCTCTCCTGTCACGGACTTCCTCGGCCGGCTTGCGCAGAGTGGCCTGACTGTGGAACTCACTCATGGCGAAACCCCCGGCGGCCGAACTGTTTCTCGCGGTAGTGCCATCCCATCGTTAAACGAGATACCCATTTTATGGCCTAAAATTGACCATCTCGAGATCAATCATAACCGGGATGGCTCCACATCGTCAACGCCTGCAAGCCCGCCGCGCCGGGGCCCTACCATCCCGTGGCAGTAACACCCCAAAAGGTGACATCAGGTGCGGCCCGAAACTTACGGTCCAGGGATCCGCTCCTCGCCCACAGACGGCAGCTCGTAGGTTCCCTTCCGTCCGCTGGCCAGTACCACCCGCCCGGCCACGCCCTGGACCCGGTTGTACCCCGTCTCCAGCACGTAGGCCCTGGCCCCGTCCTCTACTCGGTACTGGTAGGGCCGGCCCCAGGGGTCGTGCGCCTCCAGCTCAAAGGGGCCGTCCCCGGCGGCGGGAAACCCGGCCTCCGCGAGTTCCGCCGCCGAACCTGGGTACACACGAGGTACGGCGCAGAAACTCCCGCACGCCGGCTGAATGGTGTAGAGCTGGTGCCGTAACCACACCACCCGGGCGTTTTCCAGGTAGCCTGCGTAGAAGCGCAGGCCGACGCCGAAGAGGATGTCCATGACGCCAAGCACCACAGGCAACTCCGGCAGGTTATAACCCCTGCCCTTACCAAAGTTGTACCGCGTATTCTCATCCTGCCCATCAAATAACCGACGCCTCGGCAGGCCTTTCGTAATCCTAGTGAGATGTAACGGTTGCGGCGGTATGAGGAACCCCCTCCGGACGAAGGATGGCGGAAACTCGCGTCGTTTCCTCGAATTCCCTCAATGGCGCCCGCGCCGCCACCTGCGCATTGGCATACGGCACGGTGACCGGCTAATCTTTTGGGGAGGAAAGCCGCTGGCTGAAGGAGGCCCCGGGGGGGACTTCCCGTGGCTTGGAATTAAGGAGAGCCAGCCCTAGCAACGGTTATCCAAAATACTCCATACCGCTGGTATTAGAAACCAGAAACTCCGTAGACGCCACAGCAAACTGAGAAGTTGGCTGTGGGGGGAGAAACTTCTCCCCCCAAGAGCTTACAGAGTTGTAATGGTGCTTATCCCTTTTGAACCTTCAGCCCTTACTCGGTCTTTAGTGCCGTCGTTGGCCGTAAGTGTGTATTTGCCTGTGCCGCTATCGTAAGTGTAACTATACTTAACTCCCCACGGGTTTTTGACAAGATTCCCTGAAGCTGCCGGATCCTGGGGTAGCCCGGCCTTGCTGACGGCTTCCCCCTCATCCGCAGGATACGCACCGTTTTCTGCATAGTACGCGTCCAGCGCCGCCGCCATGGTGTTCAGCTCTCCCCTGGCCCGCGTCACCTTGGCGCGGTCGATGTACTTTAGGTAGTAAAAGATGCCTCCGGCGATCAGCACGGCGATGATGATCAGCACGACCATCATTTCGACCATGGTGAAGCCGCGCCGGTCGCGCAAAACGCCCAGTCGGTCGCGCAGTGCCAGCATTATGCTCTCCTCCTTTCGGAATCGTTCAATAAACCAGATGGCTGCGTACGAACCGTATTCTCAGGCGGCTATCAACCCCTTTCCACGTGACCGACCACCACCGGTCAGCACGTCACGCGGTTCGCCATCTCTTCAGCATCGGTATGAAATGCGCCGCGACTTCCCTGGCCTGCTCCTCCGGTACGCTCCGCATTCGCGCCATAACGCCGACCACCCTGTCGATCATCTGCTGCATGGTAATGTCCGGCTCCGTGAAACTGCCGTTCCGGAAACAAAGGGGGCAGTATTCCTCGCTCCTGCTACCGTCGGCGTTGGTACCCAGGTCTTCCGGTCGCCGCAAAGGCATGGCGCAACTCTGGCAGAAGGGTCCTTAGGGCGGCCTTGAGTCCATGGCTCTTCATCTCCCTTATGATAGGCTCGGCACCGAAAACGCAAACTTTAAGGCATCGCGAGCCGCCCCGACCGCTGCGCCAGCCACGGCCTTCGGCCCTCACGGCGCCCCCCCGGGCACGGCCCCGGCCTGCATGGCGCCGGCCATGCCGAAAAGGGGCAGGTAGATGGACAGGGCCATGAAGCCCACCATGGCGCCCACGCCCAGGATCATGAGGGGTTCGATGAGGCTGGACATGCGGGCCACCAGGGCCTCCACTTCCTGCTCGTAGAAGGCCGCGATCTTTTCCAGCAGGATGTCCAGCATGCCGGATTCTTCCCCGATGGCGATCATGCTGGTGGTCATGGGCGGGAAGAACTTGCTCTTGCCCAGCACGCCCGCCATGCGGCCGCCTTCCTTGATGGTGCGGTACACCTCGGCCAGTTCCCGCGCCACCAGCACGTTGCCGACCACCCTTTCCACGGTCTGTATGGACTGGAGCAGGGGCACGCCGCTGCGCAGTAGGGTGGCCAGGGTGCGCGCGAAGCGGGCCAGGATGGTCTTGTGGATGAGGGGCCCGGCGATGGGCAACCGCAGCACCAGGCGGTCTATGAACTCCCGGCCCCGGGGCGTGCGGGCCTGGGCCCTGAAGCCGATGAACAGGGCCGCGGCGAGGACCGGCAGGGTGAACCAGGCCTTTTTCACGAAGTTGCTCACGGCAATGAGCATGCGCGTGGGCAGGGGCAGGGTGGCCCCCATCTGGTTGAAGATGTCCGTGAACACGGGGACGATGACCACCAGGAGCACGATCATGGCCACGACGCTCACCCCGGCCACCAGCACCGGGTAGGTCATGGCGGACTTGATCTTCTCCCGCAGGTCGTGCTCCTTCTCGAAATGCACCGCCAGCCGGTGGAGGGCCTGGTCCAAGGTGCCCGCCACCTCGCCCGCCGCGATCATGTTCACCATGAGTTCGGGGATGCGGCCCCGGAAGCGGGCGAAGGCCTCGCTCAGGCCCGTGCCCCGCTCGACCTCGGCCACCACCTCCTTCAAAATGGCCCGCAGGGCCTTGTGCTCGGTCTGCTGCACCAGGATGTGCAGGCACTGGAGCAGGGGGATACCGGCCTCGCTCATGGTGGCGAACTGGCGGCAGAAGAGAGCCAGGGCCTTGACGCCCACGCCGCGCCGCAGGAGGGTCCCTCCCCCTTCCCCTGCGGCACGGGCGGGCACGGGCCGCAGTTCCACCACGAACAGCCGCCGCTGGCGCAGCAGAGCCACGGCCGCGCCCCGATTGTCGGCCTCGATGTGCCCGCTTACGATGCGCCCGCGGCTGTTGCGGGCGCGGTAGAAGAATCGTGCCGCCATTTACCCGTGAGCCCCCTCGACCGGATTAACCCGGGGCGGTCCCGCAATCCGAAGTGACAAATCGTAACGGTGCCACGGGACACGCACGGCCGCCCGCGCGGGCCGAGTCCCGGACGGCCCTTTTCGGGCCTCACCGGCAACGGCCCGCGCCTCACAGGGCCTTCAGCAGGGTCTCGGGATCCGCGGCCCGGGTGAGGGCCTCTTCCTTGCTGATGATCTTCTTGAGGTAAAGGCTGCGCAGGGCCATGTCCAGGGTCTGCATGCCGTACCGGGCCCCGGTCTGGATCTGGGAGGGTATCTGGTAGGTCTTGCCCTCCCGGATGAGGTTGCGGATGGCCGGCGTGGCCACCATGATCTCCAGGGCCGCCACCCGGCCGGGCCGGTCGATGCGTGGTACCAATTGCTGGCTGATCACGCCCTGGATGGTGTTGGCGAGCTGGATGCGGATCTGCTGCTGCTGGTGGGGAGGAAAGACATCCACAATGCGGTCAATGGTCTGGGCCGCGCTCGATGTATGCAGGGTGGACATGACCAGGTGTCCGGTTTCGGCCGCGGTGATGGCGATGGCGATGGTCTCGGGGTCGCGCATCTCGCCCACCAGGATGACGTCCGGGTCTTCGCGCAGGGCCACCCGGAGGGCGCTGGCGAAGCTTCTGGAGTCGTGGCCGATCTCCCGCTGGTTGACCAGGCTCTTCCTGTGCCGGTGTACGTACTCGATGGGGTCCTCCAGGGTGATGATGTGGACTTCGGCGTTC
>Ga0080004_1132233_pt1 | contig 80004 bp, 80 predicted proteins | sample WasSprMetagenome_FD_69207 | JGI IMG/M metagenome (GOLD analysis project Ga0080004, IMG submission 69207) | Sulfidic aquatic microbial communities from Washburn Spring, Yellowstone National Park, USA - WS (SPADES assembly) (version 2) | ecosystem: Environmental > Aquatic > Thermal springs > Hot...
AGAGAAGCCTTCATACCCGGCAGGTCATCGCTCACCGTAGGCCACCTATGGGTGTACACAGCTGGTGACGCATGGAATTACTGGGGTGGCTTCCAGAGCGTCTACTATTTCGACCAGCTCTACGCCACATATGACCCCATGATGTGGAACCACCCGTTCAACGGTGAGCCCATACCCTTCAGAGCCAGCTATATCGTTAACACAGCTGGGCCCACAGGTAAACTGGATGTCCCATCCAACGCTGTGATGTGGGACGTTACCTCGAAGAAATGGGTGCCAGTCCCCAATGGGACAAAAGCTACGAGCATGGTGATATTCGACCTCAGCAAGCTGATTGGAACTAAATGGCACAACGGTATGACTATCACGATGGCCGATGTAGCAGCAGTGTGGGCCTACTCGTTCGACATAACATTCGACCCCAAGTACAGTAGTTTGGAGCCGAGGATAGCAAGTAACCTGCAACCCACTCTAAGCTTGATAAAAGGCCTCGTATTCGACGCGCAGAACAAGAGGTTGATAGTCTACATAGACTACTGGTTCTTCGATACCAACTACATCGCATCAATGGCTCTCGCAGCAGGTGTAGCAAACCCGCTTGAAATACACACTGTGACCTGGCAGCTAGCCTTAGACCAGAGGAACCAGACAAACCTCGTCTTATACCAGAGGAAGGGATACCAGTGGTTCAGCCTAGTATACCCAGACCACGTGGCCCTAGTTAAAGCTACTCTGCAGACGTACTTGAACAACCAGACAGTATTCCAGAAAGCCAACGCCTACGCAGACGGCTTCCTAACAATGGATGAGTGGAACGCCAGGATACAAGCAGACTTGAACTGGATCAACACATACGGCAACGCGTGGATAAGCCAAGGCCCCTTCATGATGGTTAAGTTCGATAAGGACGCCCAGCAGGCCGTCTACCAGGCTTTCAGAGACCCAACATACCCGTTCAAGAAGGGAGACTGGTACTTCGGGAAGCCGATTATGACTCTCATCGGAGGATACACTCTCTCATCGGTTATCCCGGGCAAGATACTCCCCGGTAGCCCAGCCAACATAACCGTCACCGTCAACGGTATACCGCCACTCCACCTCGAGTACATAATTAAGGATGCTGCAGGCAATATCCTAGTGACAGACTACGCCCAGCAGATCAACGAGACGACATTCCAGATAACCCTCCCAGTAAACTTCACCATCAACCTTGACTACAAGTCAACATACTACCTGATACTACTAGCCTACTCTGATGTAGTTGCTGTACCGGATATGAGGAAGATCGAGTTGACAACTGCTTCAACAGCTGAGGCACTACAGTACATGAACACCTTGAACCAGGAGGCTATCAACAGGTTGCAGATCGCCCTCAACCAGAGTATTAGCAATATCTACAAGAGCATAGACATCTTGAATGAGCAGATGTCCACTTTGAACACAACCCTGACAAGCTACATCCAACAGCAGATGCAGGGTGTGATATCTGTTCTAAGAAGCCTAGCCGATATTGCTAATGCGACTCAGAGCACGCTAATGAACTTCCAGAGCTCGACAGGTAGCCAGCTATCCTCGCTGTCAAGCGACGTCTCATCAATTAAGAGCACGCTGGCAAGCGTCCAGACCACGTTGCAGGGTGTCGCAGCATCCAGCGATGTGGAGGCTTTGAAGAGCCAGGTGTCAACGTTGCAAAACCTGGTGTACGCTACACTAGGCCTCGTAGTAATAACCCTAATATTGGGAGGAATCGCACTAGTTAGAAAGAAGTAGAGGCCTGGTTCGTGTATTAATATAAAATATATTTTTTTAACCCACGTAGATACTCTCCCACCTAGGGAATATGTATAAATACTCCTACCAAATCCCTATATTAAACGGTGTGAGGTTGAGTTGAGATGCCGGGTGCTGGAAGAGTTATAGTGAGGAGGGCTATATTGCTGACTATAGCGTTCATCCTCATAGTGATACTGACAGCAGTAATACTGGAGGGAACAGGCTTCGCGCAGAAGATATACCAAGCTCTTGTTATACAAAATGTACAGGCGGATATACAGGCATTTATCAGAACACACCCCGGGGCAACACCAGCAGATATCCAGAACTACAAGAACCAGATGACCTTTTACTGGGAGGAGTATTATGGTTTAATAGACGCGAACGGCAACCCTGTCCCGCCTTACATTAGGATGTGGAAGCTCGTGTTCAACAGCCTTAAATTCGACTTCGGGTATACTAACCAGGAGAGTATAACGGCTTTAGTGGGTAAACTCCCGCCTCAGCCTGTTATCACAGTTATAGCAGGGGTTCTGCCCAGGACAATACTAATGGCGACGCTTGCCGAGGCAGTCTGCGCCGTCATCGCCCTACCTCTAGCACCCCGTATAGCATACAAGCATGGCTCGGTTTGGGATAGGATGATCGTGAGCTACGCGGCTTTATTCAACGCTGTACCAGTCTGGTGGCTTGCCATGATATTACTGTCGGTTTTCGGGTACACGATGAGGATTTTCCCGACGAACTACAGGGCTCTGATGACTTATATAAACAGCTACTGGGATAACCCCTTGGTTAACACGGCGTACATAGCCTGGTATGCTACTCTCCCAGTGATAACGCTTGTCATAGCTTTTCTAAGCACCTGGCTGTACTCTATTAGAGCCATGGTGCTGAGGATTGTTAGAGAGGACTACGTGATGGTCGCCAAAGCCAAGGGGTTGCCGGAGAAAGATATAGCGAGGAAGTACATTGTGAGAGTGATGGCGCCGCCTATAGTAACATACGTTATACTAGCCCTAGCGGGATCCCTAGGCGGCCTAATAATCACCGAGTCTATCTTCGACTGGCCCGGGATGGGTACTCTAACATACGCGGCTATTACAACCGGCGATGTTAATACCGTCATGGGCGTGTTCTTCATTCTAGTTCTAGTATATATTCTGGCGAGGTTGTTCCTGGAGATCCTATACGTCTACCTTGACCCGAGAGTTAGGTACAGGTAGAGGTGGTGTGGATGGCCTCCAGGCAGGTCTCAATGTCAAAAACTATCTCGCAGAGATATATCAGACCCCTTTGGGATGGCCTCAAGGAGATCTGGAGCTACGGTACAGGCAAGGTAGGCCTCATCCTGCTCATCCTCCTTGTAGGCGTATCGGTTGCGGCGACCGTCACAATGCCGTCTAACCTGCTGGCAATGTGGGAGAGCCCCGCTTACTGGGATGAAAACCCAATGCTGGTTCCCCCGGAGTGGGTGAGCTACCTCGGCCAGCCTGTGGCACCTCAGAGTGTGAACGTTTTAACGAAGCCTGTATCGTCGGGTGAGCAGGCTGGGTTCATGTACTACAACTACACAGCAAAATACGAGCTCACCCAGCCCCAGTACCCCCAGGATGTCACTGCTAAAGTCCTGGGTGCGGCAATCTTCAGCATTCAGGCAAATAACACTGTGAAGGTGATCTCCCCGACCATAACATTTATACTCATTAGGCCAGACAACCTAACCCTAACCTTGACAACCACGTCGCCGACTATATCAAACGTATCGGGCTGGTATACTAGGATGGATGTAAAGCTCAGTTTAACGAACTATGGCGGGGTTGGTCAGGCCTTAGGAGCCAGGTACATCAATGAAACCCAGCTAGCTGAGGTGGTGGGCAGTAATACTACCCTCCTCTCCGTGGTTAGGCTTGGCATCATGAATGAAATTGTTACATTGATGAGGAGCTTCCCACAATATTACATATTCGGAAAACTAGTGATAAATGTCTCCCTAGGAAACATATCCTCGGATATAACCCCTATCTACCAGCAGGTCGACTTAGTGCTGAAGAGCCTCCCCGAGACCGCGCCGGGCGCAAACGCGGTTAAACCGGGTTTAAGCAACGCTCTAAGCAGTCTCCAGGCAGCCTTAAACGCTAGGACACCCTCAGGTATGATACCCTATCTCTACTCCGCTCTAGGGAACCTCACCCAGGCCTACGCTATGTCTATTGCCTACAACACGTTTTCAGCAAACCAGTCCACCACCCTATCTTCATCTGTGAGCTCGCTCTCGAAAATCATAAGCGATCTCGAGACGACGACAAAATACTACAACATCGACATCCAGACTCAGCCACTGACGGGTAGCTACGTAGCCCAGGTGATAGTGTCGTACTCTACGGAAGCACCTCTAACACGGCTACCCGGGCTACCAGTAAGTTCCGTGAGGATAATTTTCAAGGGGTCCGCCTACGGTTTGTTGGGGACAGACGATATCGGTAGGGACTTAGCTGTCATATTATACTATGGTTTCCCGGTCGCGATGGCGATCGGCTTGACAGCGGCTATCGCTACAACCCTCATAGGTCTGGTGCTCGGGGTTATAAGCGGCTACTACGGCGGGTACGTTGACGAGGCCATACAGAGAACTGTAGACGTCATCGGGAACATACCATTGCTTCCAATCCTGATACTGCTGGGCCAGATAGCGGAGCTAGTGTTCGTTAACAACCCGTTCATGATCCTCATGACCATAATCGTCGTCCTGATAGTCTTCGGCTGGGGCGGTCTCGCCATAACGATTAGGACGATGACGCTGAGCATAAAGGAGGAGCCGTACATTGAGGCGGCCCTTGCACTAGGCGCAAGCAACAACAGGGTGATAATGAAGCATATACTACCCCAGGTAGCTGTCTACGGCGTAGCCTCAATGGTGTTCTCAGTCCCATCTGCCATCCTCACTGAGGCAGGCTTAAGCGTCTTAGGGATCAGGTCGGGTTACCCGACCTGGGGTGCAGTGTTGAGTAGGGCGAGAGACTCCAATAGATATGATGTCTGGTGGTGGATTGTACCGCCGGGACTCCTAATATCGATTACAAGCCTTGCTTTCGTCCTAGTGGGGCTAGCTATTGAGAAGATGGTTGAACCCAGGCTGAGAACCCTCTAGAGCTCCGGAGCATAGTCTATTTTCAGCCAGGTAAGTTTTCTTCACCGATCAAACCGGGAGTAACTCATCACCCAACTCTTTCTACGGATAGCAGGGCTTTTTTATGTTTTCCATGACCCATCAAAAATACTATTAGGTTGCTCGAGACCATGTTAAAACCGGCTTCTACCCCTGTTTTTGCCCCGCCTTCTCCTGCTCTAGTTTCTTCAACTCCTCTTCAATCTCCTTCTCAATCTCCTCGATGGGTTTAGGGGGCGGTGTTGTGGCAAGCGTGTAGCCAATCCACGCTAAAATCCCGAATACGCCCGCTACAGCTATTATCGCAGTCAATTGGAGGAGCTGGAAGGCGTAGGGTGTTGCGAAAAGTATATACCCGTAGACGACGATCACGATGATGCTAACAGCTACGAGACCCCAGCCGACAACCTGATCCCTGCTCATATCAATCCCTCTTAATTCATCACCATCCTTAAGAATAAAAACGTTATTTAAAGACCACTTTTTTCAGGGGGGACAATGTGAGCATGTCTGGGATATCCTCCTCATCAACCTGATCTCCATCCTCTTCAAGTAGAAGACGGAGATTGCCAGTGCTAGGCTCACAACACCTGTAGTAGTAAAGATAGCGCCCATCAAGGCCCTCACATGGTGGATGACCCCTGTCGTCAGGTATTTCACCACTACGTAAAGGTCGAAGTAGAGGCCTGGTAGTAGGAATAATGTTCCAAGCAAAAATAAAGTGAAAGTCGGGTTATACCTCCAGGTGAGCAATATCATACTAGCTAGTATAGAGAAGCCGTTTCTGATCTTAAGCTTCTTTTCACCCACCCTCTTTCTGTACTTTATCGGTACTTCGGCCACATTGTACCCCGTGGAGAGAGCGTGGGACAGGATCTCGGCCTCGACGCTGAAGCCCTTGAACTCGAAGTCCACCTCGGATAGAACACTCTTCTTCACAGCATACATGCCGCTTAAAGCATCGGTCAGCTTTACGCCGTAGAAGATGTTGAATAGCTTGGTCAGGAACCAGTTGCCAAACCTGTAGGGGAGCCTTTGAGCGCCCTTCTCCACGTATCTCCTAGCGCCAATGACTAAATCATACCCCTCACTAATCTTATCGATGAGGCTTCTTATAGCCTGGGCTGGATACGTGTAGTCACCGTCCATTAATACGACAACATCGCCTTCCACGTATTTCAAACCTGTTTTAACAGCATCCGCCTTCCCTCTCCCATCCTGCTTCACCACTCTAACACCGTATCTTTTCGCGACTTCGGGTGTCCCATCTGTTGAACCCCCGTCCACAACGATTATTCTCCCCCGTTCATAGCCGAGGCTTATTATCTCATCAAGGGTTTTCTCAAGGCCTTCCCGCTCATTCAATACTGGTATTAGAATAGTGTAGTCAACGCTATTATCCCCGCTCAAAACTATGGGCACCGAGAATACTATAAAAACATGTTGGGGTAAAAAGGATTTGACAACAGGTGGGTTCGAGCCCCTATGCCGAAATGCCACTACTGCGAGAGGGAGGCCGTGGTTAGACTGCCGTACGCTAAGTTAAACCTCTGCGAGAAACACTTCGAGGAATATCTCCTGCGTAAGCTGGAGAGGAGTATAGCCAGGTACGGCATGTTCAAGAAGGGTGAGAGAGTCATCGTCGGCGTGTCTGGCGGTAAAGACAGCATTGTCCTAGCTGACTTACTATCCAAGCTAGGGTCGGCTAAGCTACTGATAGTCCACGTGGACCTAGGTATAGGTGAGTACTCGAGGAAATCATCGGAGGTCGTCAGGAAGTTCAGTGTTGAGAGGGGGTTAGACTACTTTATCGTGAGGCTGTTAGACTACAATACAAGCATCCCGGAGCTAGCTTCATCACTTAGATCCAGGAGGCCTTGCAGTATATGCGGTGTAGTTAAAAGATACGTCTTAAACGCTGTCGCGCTCGACCTAGGATTCGACGCTGTGGCGACAGCCCACCACGGCGACGACATCTCAGTGTACATTTTGAAGAGCTTCCTCACTCAAGACTACGATCAGTTGTACAAGAACTCCCCCGTTAACCCAGGGATAAAAGGCCTGGCGGCTAAGAGGGTTAAACCCTTCTACGAGTTCTACGAGTTTGAAATTGAAAAGTTCGCGGAGGCGAAGAACCTAATGTATGTCTCTGAGAAATGCCCGTTCAAACATATCGGCTGGCTAGAAAAGATTATTAGAGAACTCCTCGAGAAGGCCGAGGAGGAGGCCCCAGGGTTCAAGATAGCCCTGCTCAGATCTCATGCGAGGAGAGTTCTAGCGGTGGAGGGTGGAAGGGCTGAGAAGCCCAAGGCCTGCGCTAGCTGTGGTCTGATATCAGAGGGCTTGGAGTGCTCTTTCTGCAGGCTTACAAGGCGGGCTCTAGGCTACCCTCTGGGGTTCCAGTTGAGGCGTTCCATAGTGAGTTCAGCCGGCTCCATCGTTGGAGCGGATAGTAAACAAGCTTAACCAGCTGTCCCGCCACCGACTAAGCGTCTCCGCGTGATCAGGATTAATATTACTGAGATAAGGATTACCGCCAGCGATAACGCTAAGGCTATCACGACCAGGACACTGCTCATCGGGCCTGACCCAACGCAGATCGGTATGAAGAATATGACTACGCAGAACCCTGTCGAAACGTTCGTCATGGTACCAGTGGATCCGAGAATCGCAACCAGTATCCCGATCGTTGAAACAATGATGCCGATGAAGAACAGTATTATCCCCAGGCGAAGAAAGTTGCTCAAGTAGTCCACCAGGCCATTACTAGGGTCAGAGCTAGAACGATAACGATCATGATGACACCAATAATCGCGGCTATGAGAGCGGCCTTCCTACTACTCCCGAATACGATGGGGAGGGGGCCCACAATTAAAACACCCCCTCCCTCCACTCTCTCCTCCTCACGCTCACCCGAGATGAGGCTCAGCACTATGAGGAGGAGGCCTATGAGGCTTATTATGAAACCGGCCAAGATTATGAAAGTAAGCACCTCCAACCCCACTAGAAGATAATACTATACCCCTCTTTAAACAGCTTTACAGCCAGCCCACTTTTCAGCCATGATACAACTCTTTAATGTTAGCACCCCCTTTCCTTTAACTAAAATCCTGGGCTATGATTTCAGTGGGGTGTAGCCGCTGGATTTCAAGCTGATTGTAGGAGGGGTAATAGTAGCCTTCCTCCTCGCCTCACTAATAGTTAGGAGTAGGAGGCCTAAAACGCCGGTTTGGAGCATAATGAATTTCACAGCTTTTATAACAGTCGTGTCGGGGCTCGTTGGAATACGGAGGCTTAGTAGCGTGATTGACCTCGATGTAATCTTGTTCTTGATCGGCATGTTCAGTATATCGAGCCTAGCCGAGAGGTCAGGGCTTTTAGCATATCTCGCAGGCAAGTTCATATCATTGTTCAAGACGAGGAGGTCGCTTATACTGGCTTCTTCTCTCCTCTTCGGATTGCTAGCAGCTGTTTCACTGAACGATACAGTGGCGTTGATGGGCCCTCCAATAGCCTACACTATATCTAAAGCCCTAGGAGTCGACCCCAGGATGATGTTCCTGTTACTCGCGTTCTCCATTACAATAGGCTCCGTCATGACTCCTATTGGGAACCCGCAGAACATGCTCATTACTGATAACTCGGGTATCCAAGCCCCCTTTGTGAAATTCGCGGTAGCTCTCTCTTTGCCGACACTGGTGAACCTGGTTGTAACACCCCTAGTCCTCATGCGTATTTACGGCGTGGCCGATGGCGGGAGGAGTAATGTAGTTATCGTGTCCGAGGAGAAAATTAGAAGTAGGAGAGACGCGGCCCTGGCGTTGGTCGGGCTAGTATCGTCGGTTACAGCGCTCGTTTTAAACGATATACTACAGTTGCTGGGGTTGCCGCACATAGAGGAGAGGGGCTTCATACCGTTTATAATAGCCTCAGCGATCTACATGTTCTCGGAGGATTCTAGGAGCATCCTAGTGGGCGTCGACTGGGGTACTATCATCTTCTTCATCTCAATGTTTATAACAATGGAGGGTGTTTGGAGGAGCGGTGTGCTGAATCCTCTCCTAGACATGTTTCCCCTGAACAGTTTTTCACGGATCTTAAACATCGTTTCTCTCTCAGCGCTCTCGATCATTGGGAGTCAGATCGTGAGCGATGTCCCCCTTCACCAAGCTCATGCTGAACAAACTATATGAGCTAGGCTACACGGGTGGCCAGGAGACTGTCTGGCTTACACTAGCAATGGCGACAACTATAGCGGGGAATCTTTCATTGCTTGGAGCCGCCTCGAATATTATTATCATCGAGTATCTTGAGTCGAGGATGAGGTATACAATATCCTTTACCGACTTTGCTAAGATAGGTGTTTTGATAACTTTGATAAACCTCGCTATCTACCTCATATTCCTTATTGTTATCCAAACACCCAACCTTGTTGCAACGATATAAAAAACTCCACTTTATCTCTTCAGGAGGATATCTGGTTCCAGGAGGCATAGGGTATGAATTTAAGCCACCCAATACCATTATTAAAAGAGTAGGTTGTAGCAGAACCCTTTACACGTTCAGGGTGGTTTATTTGAGCGATGAGTTACCCGACGAATTGAAGCTGAAGATGCTGAGGAAATTAATGCAGAGCCAGGCTTCAAAGAGAGATGAGAAGCAGATGTCGCCGGAGGATCCCGAGAAGGTGGTTTACAGCAAGCTATCAGACGATAGGGCTTTGGAGCTCGTTGAGAAAACGAAACAGCTTTATCCAAGCGAGTATCGAATCGTCGTAGAGGTGTTGTATGAGCTGGTTAAGAGAGGGGTGGTTGAGAAACTTGATGGTTTAACTGTTCTAGCAGTCTTGGAAAGGCTTGGTTTAGATGTCAAGCCTGACCTCAGGATCAGGTTTGTGAAACGAGGGAAGGAAGTTGGGTTAGACGAATATGTGGAGTAGGGATGTGGAAAAGAAAGGATGAAAAATATTTTGTGAAAACGCTTTACTTAACACCGTACATTGTAAGCGCTAGCACAGCCATTTTAGTCCACAAGCCGTTTTCAGCCTGCGGGTATATTATAGACCTCTTAGGGTCGTCTATTACCTCGTCGTCTGCTTCGAATCCTCTGAATATTGGGAGCACGTGCATTAAAACGCCGTTTTTATCCATCAAGTCCATTAGCTCTCTCGTAACCTTCCAGTTCTTGTACTTCTCGTAGATCTTGAGCTCCTCATCCTTGAACTTGCTATACCCAACCTGGACGAGCGTTGGCGTAGCCCAGTTCCTCGGGAAGACGGCGTGGGCGCCTCTTAAAGCCTCCTGGAGGTTATCGGTTATCTCGAGTGAGCCGCCGTGGTCTCTGGCAAGCTCCTTGGCTTTCTCAACCAGCTTGGGGTCTAGGTCGAATCCTGGTGGTCTCGCGATAACGACGTCTATCCCGAACCTTGGGAACAGTATCATGTCCTCCTGGGGGCTACACCACCCTCTTATCTCTGGGCTGTAGGCCCACATTATCACGTATTTCTTGCCCTGCGGGTTCCCGAATTTCTCTATGAAACTGTATACATCCGCCAGGCCCTGCGTCGGGTGGAACATGTCGTCCGCCATGTTGATGACCGGGATCTTAGCCGCTTTAGCCATCTCCCTTATGTAAGAGTTGCCGACACCGTAGAGGTAGTCGATGGCCTTGTCGAGGATTCTTATACCTAAGCCGTGCCCGTACAAGTCGTACATTGCAGCGACGTCTTTTATCGCCTCACCAGCCTTCTCCTGCTTCCCGAAAGCCATCCTAGTAGTTGTAGCGTCGATATAGGCCGCGTGGCCTCCGAGGAAGTACATTCCAGACTCGAAGGCCGCTCTAGTCCTAGTGGAGGGGGCGAAGAACAACATGTAGAAGACTTTTCTCTCTAGGATTTTCGGTATAGCCTCCACGCCGTAGTAGGCCGCTATATGCTTAAACTCCTCGGCCAGCTTCAACGCTATATTTATCTCCTCGTCGCTCCACTCCAATGTTGATATTAAGTCTTTCCCGCTCAGCTCCCTAACTAGATATCTTAACGAGGGCATCCCACCACCCTCTTACTAAAGCCTAACATTGGGTGAAGGTTAAATACTTGAACATTAAGCAAGAATCCAGGAGGATTTCGGCTGGTGGAGGTAGTAGGAGACAACCCCAATTCTTGTTGTTTAAAAGCCCTGGTTGTGGTTAAGGATTTCCTAGTGAGATTCATGAGGAGGCTTCTCATAGTATCCCTAATAGTTATGATAGTTGTTGCCGGCGGGACAGCCTACTACCTCTCCACCAGACAGGCTTCGAGCCAGCAGAGAGTATTAGTTTACGCTTACAACGATAAGATTACTGGAATAGACCCTAGTCTAGAGGATGACACAGGGCTGGTCGTGCTAGGGAGCGTCTACGAGCCACTCCTTTACTATGATCCTCTGAGGAATCAAACAATACCTGCTCTAGCTGAAAGCTGGGAATCGAAGGAGAACAACACGGTCTGGATCTTCCACTTGAGGAAAGGAGTCGTGTTCCATGATAACTCTCCTTTCAACTCCACTGCGGTTGTAATAAGTGTTCTAAGAGCTAAAGAAGTCTACGAAAAATACGGTGTGGGCTTAGGTTATATATGGGATGGCGTTGAGGATGTTAAAGCGCTGGATGATTACACTGTTGAATTCAAGTTGAAGTATCCCCAGAGACTTGATTTGATAGCAGCCTCCAGCTACGCTGCTTACATATTTAATCCAAATGCTCTCGCGAAAGCCGGTGTATCGGATTACACGGATCTAAAGCTGAGGGATTGGTTTAATAAGGGTGCCGACGAGGGCACCGGCCCCTACATGATCGAATCATACGACCCCTATAACCAGGTCGTCTTAGTCAAGTTTGATAAATGGTGGGGGTGGAGCACGGTGAGGAATGATAAAGCCCCGGACAAAGTTGTGATCAAAATTAAGACTGATCCGCAGGATCAGTACAATGGGCTAATAAGCGGAGAGCTGGATATAGTTACAAGTGTTCCAAGAGTAAGCATCCAGGATCTGGTTAACAAGGGCTTCAAAGAGTTAAGAATAAACACGTTCCACAGTTACTTCCTGGTCTTCAACACGAGGAGATACCCAACTAACATCACGGAGTTCAGACTCGCAGTATTATACTCTATACCATGGGATAGGATAGTGGATCAAGCTATGAAAGGGTACGCGTTGTTAGGTAGCGGCTATGTCCCCCACGGTTTCCCCGGCTTCGTGGAAGGCCTCTCATTCAAGCAGAACCTGACTCTTGCTAGAATCTACCTGGAGAAGAGCGGTGTCAAGCCTGGTGTCACGATCGAGTTCATGTATCAATCCGACTATGTAGAGGAGGAGGATTTCGCCAGCATACTCAAGACTTCTCTGGCTGAGATCGGTGTGAACGTCAAGATCATACCTTCAACATGGGAGTCCATAAAAGAAGCCGGGAAGAGTGTCTGGGATAATCCAGACAACACTCCTCACTTGCTCATAAACGACTGGTGGCCAACAATAATATCGCCATATGACTACCTCTACAACTTATTCCACGGCGAGAGCAAGGAGTGGAACTGGAGTGGATACGATAACCAGACTTTCAACCAATTGATAGATGAGGCCTTCGCCTTAGAGGGGTCTGATTACGGTAAAGCAATGGAGTTGTATAGGGAAGCTCAGGAGACGTTGTTTAATAATGCCGTGGCAGTGAATCTATGGGATGAGGTGAAAGTCTTCGTCTACAATCCGAGAGTAACGCTACCGAGCTCGGCTGTGAACCCGTTGTACATGTATGTGATATTCTACCAGTACGTGCAGGTGGCATAGTAGTTGGTCGCTAGCCTAAACTACCTCTTCAAAAGAGTTTTTTACTCTGTTTTCATTGTAATAGGGATCATCGTTGTAACGTACCTGCTTATAATCCTATCACCCGGTGACCCGGCTGCGAGGTGGGCGGGTAATCCGAGAGGCCCTGGAGCCGGGAAGGCCATTGAATTTGCTAGAGTCGAGCTCAACCTGGATAAACCATTGTACCTACAGGTAGTTCTATTCATATACAATGTTCTAACCGGGAATCTAGGGGTCTCCATATCAACTAAAACACCCGTTTTAACAGCCATATGGACGCACATGTCTTCAACTCTCGAATTATTGATCTTCGCATACATGATTGGTATACCCATAGGCGTTTTTCTTGGTGTTTTCTCCTCGCTTAGGAGAGGTTCATTTAAAGGAGACGTTCTCGAATCAATTGGTTTTGTAGTGGCCAACACCCCTTCTTTTTGGACTGGTATGGCTCTCTTCCTAGTTTTCTCTGAGGTTCTCGGGGTTTCATCTTATGGGAGAATAGATACCAGGCTGGCTACGATCATGGGTTTCAAACCGATAACAGGCTTCTATCTCATAGATACATTGATTCAGGGTAACATTATTCTATTTTTCGACGTATTAAAGAGGCTTATACCACCTGCTATAGTTGTCTCGTTATACCCTATAGGTACAGGTATAAGAGTTGTCAGGGTGTTGATGTCAGAAGCACTCAGCGAGGACTACGTGAAACAAGCCATAGCGTTAGGCGTGAGCAGGAGGACGGTTATATGGGACTACGCGTTCAAGGGGATTATACCAGGTTTGACCCAGGTCATGGGTTTGTCCTTTGTTTACAGCCTGGTTGACGCGATGATAGTTGAGTACGTTTTTGGAAGAGAAGGGTTAGGAAGCCTACTTGTTGGCGCTGTAGTATCAAACGATTTCAAACTAGCTGTAGCCACGTTGATCATCATCAGCACCTTCTACATTATCGCGAACACTATAACGGACATAGTTCAGGCGTGGATCGACCCAAGGGTGAAATTATGACGATAAGGCTTCCAACATGGATAGGAAGCGCCGTCTTTACTGTCAAGAGGGTTTGGAAGAGGAGAGTGAGGTTCAGGGTCGGGCTTATAATAGTTTCAGCTATAACACTCCTAGCCATACTCTCGCCTTTCATAGTACCCTATCCAAGCGAGGGGTGGGGGTTGATCCCGCTAAACAACACAAATGTATCAGGACAGCCCCCGAGTCTTAACCACTTGTTCGGCACTGACGACAAGGGTAGGGACTTGTTCTCCAGAGTTTTACTAGGCTCTTCTACAGCGCTCCTCCAGATAGTTTTGGTAGTAGGGGTTAGTCTGGTAATCGGCCTCACACTAGGTGTCTTAGCCGCATACTACAAGGGTCTAGTAGAATACTCTTTGAACTACCTCATAGAGGTTTTCCTCGCTCTCCCAGCTATATTGATCGCAATCCCGTTGAAGATGGCTTTTGGACCTGGATTACATGTCATAATAGCCTCGATGGTGCTGACCTGGTGGGCCTGGTACGGAAGAGTGGCCTCGGTTTATGCGAGAAGTGTTTGCGAAATGGACTACGTTGTCATTCCAAAATTATCAGGGCTACCTGGCTACAAAATTGTGGTCAGGCATGTCCTCAGAAATGTCAGCCCGCCTGTGATAGTCCAGGCTGTCACAGACTTCGGTAGCGTGTTGCTGGAGGCTTCAGCCATAAACTTCCTGGGCTTCGGCCTTCCCCCGGACTACCCTGACTGGGGTGTAATAGCCCAGAACGGGCTCTACTATATCACGAAAATGCCCTGGATAAGCCTTATACCAGGTTTCTTCATCATGGTGACAGCCCTCGGCTTCAGCATGATCGGCGATGCTCTGAGAGACGAGTTAGACCCGAAGCTTAGGAGGAGGTGGAGGCTGTGGTTCTAGCCGTTGAATCAAAGGGCCTGAGCATCGGCTACCTAGACGAGGAAGACAGGGTTCTCTGGGTGGTTAAGAATGTTGACATGCAGGTCAGAGAAGGCGAGATTTACTGTCTCGTTGGAGAGAGTGGTTGCGGAAAAACTACTCTCGGAAGCTCGATAGCAGGTGTACTACCCCCCTACTCCGTAACAAGGGGCGAGCTAGTAATATATGGGAGGCGGGTCATCAAAGACGTCTTGAGATCGTATGAGGGTGTGAGGGGCAAGCTCACCTCTTACATCCCGCAGAACCCCGGCTCATCCTTAAGCCCCTACATGAGGATATGGGATCAGTTTTGGAGAGTATTGAGAGAGCAGGGCCTCAACGAGAAGACAGCTAAGGAGAGGGCGACCGCTATATTGAAGACTCTGAGCCTTGGCCAGGGCGTCCTAGAACACTACCCCCATGAGCTGAGTGGTGGGATGCAGCAGAGGGTTGCTATAGGACTAAGCCTGGCCACGGGGGCTAAAGTGCTCGTGGCTGATGAACCTACATCCAGCGTTGATGCCAACTTAAAACTCCAGCTGATGAGGCTTTTCAAGGATGTGAGAGACAACTACGGTGTGACAATCGTCTTAATCACACATGACATACTCCTAGCCGGTAAAGCATGTGATAGAATCGCAGTTATGTATGCTGGAGAAATCGTTGAGGAGGGCGACTCAACCAGTGTTTTAACGAGACCACTCCACCCATATACAAAACTCTTAGTCGACGTTGTCCCAATGCTGGGCTTCAAGAAAACCCTGGCCTCCATACCTGGGGAACCGCCAAAACCAGGCCTTCTCAGGGAGGGTTGTTACTTCTATGAGAGATGCCCGTTTAGAGATGAGGTCTGCTTAAACCATGTAGAAACACAGGTCATAGACGGGAGGAGGGTTAAATGCTGGAAACCCCTGGTGGACAAGACTACCTCGTGAAAGTGGAGAACGTTACAGCCGGCTACCTCAGCGTCAAGTCATTCTCATCTTTAACGAAAACTTTCACCCCTGTTTTAAGGGATATTAACCTCTCTCTAAGAGACGGCGAGAGAGTAGCGGTTATAGGTGAGAGCGGTAGCGGGAAGACAACCCTCCTAAAAGTCATATTAGGGCTCCTAAAACCGGTTAAGGGTAGGGTGCTCATTGAAGGCCTAGACATCTATAGTTCGAGGAAAGCCTGGCTGAGGGCAGTTAAGAAGTTAGGGTACGTTCCCCAGGATCCATTTAAGGCGCTGGATCCTAGGGTGAAAATAAAAACAAGTCTGATGGAGCCCCTCGAGACCTCACGCTATTCGAGGGAGGAAGTAAATAGGCTTATAAAAGAGGCGGTTAAACTAGTTGGGCTACCTGAGGAGGTTATAGAGTATTACCCGTCAAGTCTTAGTGGAGGAATGTTGCAGAGAGTTCTAATAGCCAGGGCGCTGATCAACAGGCCGAAGTTATTCCTCCTGGATGAACCGACCTCCTCACTAGATGTCTCAACCCAGGCTCAGATAATCAACTTGATCAACAAGATCTACCATAATTACAAGATGGGTATTCTCCTAGTGACCCACGACTTAGCTGTAGCCCAGTACTTAGCTGAAAGGGTGATTATACTTAGAGAAGGGCGTGTAATAGAGGAGGGATTCTTTGAGGACGTTATCCTTAACCCGAGGCACGAGTACACGAGGTTGCTTGTTAAAAGCTATATGATGGAACCTATTTAGTATTAAAGGTAAGCGGGTCGACTATTTAGGGTTGAGAGGGGATTGCTTGAACCAGCAAATAATTGTGGGGAAGAGGCAGTACGATGTCCTAAGAGTGGTGGCAGAGCTGAATCAAGTGGATGTCAACACGCTGGCTTCTAGGGTAGGGGTTCAACCTGAGGACATCATGAGGGATCTAGCAGAGCTGGCTAACAAAGGGTTGCTGGAGGTTTCCACGGAGCAGAAAACTGTATACGAATTAACAGAGTACGGTGAGAGATACCTAGAGAGAGGGTTGCCGGAGGAGGTCTCTCTAAGGATCTTCAGGAAGTGCCTTCACACCAGCGTAAGAGAATTCATCGAATGTCTAGCAAATAAAGCGGGTTTGAGTAAAGAGGATGCAAATGTCGCGTTTCAAATCCTAGTGAGAGATGGTTGTTTGAAAGTAGACAGAGACGGCCGCGCTAAGCTGAATGATGAAGTAAAGTGCCTTGGCTTACGGGAGGAATCGGCTTACTTAAGGTACATGCTCCTAACAGTTGAGAACGGCCTTGAACCTCCTCAAAACGTTGTGGAAGTGTTGAAGAAGCGTAGAATGATCTCCGCAAAGAAAAAGAGCGTGGTTTTAGTTAAAGCGAAAGGGGATTTAAAGGAGCTTATAAGCCGTAACATAATTGTCCCCAAGCAACTGTTAACCGTGGTGTTACCATCCCACTACGCTCAGTTAGAGGAGGCTTTTGTCAAAAAATTCGATCTGTCTATTCCACCGCCCGGCTTGAAACCCTCACTATCACACCCGTTTATGGAGTTCATAAAACAACTACGCGAAGTGCTCGTGGCCATGGGCTTCGAGGAGGTTAGAGGCTCCCATGTCGAGGCCGAGTTCTGGAACTTCGATGTACTGTTCCAACCACAAGACCACCCTGCGAGAGAGATACATGACACTTTCTTCGTAGTCAACAAGGCGATCGTAGACGTACCCTCAGAGGCGTTTGAGAGGGTGAGGAGGATCCACGAAACAGGCTGGAAGTACAGCTGGGATCAATCCAGGGCTCTACGCCTTGTGCTCAGGACGCAATGCACAGCCGTCTCCGCTAGAACCATATACAGCAGGGGTGGAGGGGAATACAGGGCTTTCACCATAGACAGGGTTTTCAGGCCCGAGAATCTTGATGCCAAGCACAGCATGGAGTTCTACCAGCTCGACGGGATCATAGTTGGGAGGAACGTCAATTTCAAGCATCTCCTCTACTTCTTCAAAGAGTTCGCCTCAGCACTCGGGATTAAGGAGGTATGGTTTAAACCAGGCTACTTCCCCTTCACGGAGCCCAGTGTTGAAGGCTACATTAAACACCCGAGCCTGGGATGGGTGGAGGTATTCCCGGGCGGGATATTCAGGCCTGAGGTAATGGAGATGCTGGGGGCCAAAGAGTATAGGGCCGCTGCTTGGGGTATAGGAGTCGACCGGCTTGCGATGTGGTTTATGGGCGTAGACGATATCCGGGAGTTGTTCGCTAGAGATCTCGATCTGCTGAGAGATATGCCTAGGAGGCCTCTCCCATTCTTTACCGGGAAGGCTAGTGGGCGAGATGTCATCGTGCGTCCAAGACCAGAATAAATTGAATCGGGGTGCTATGGGATATCAGTTTACGAGATGAAATTCTTCGTTTCCCAGCTACTCCACGCTGTTACTGAACGGAAGATCAGCTATGAAAAAGCCTTCAATCACATCACGCGGAAACAAAGTTTCAGGGCGGGTACGAGGAAAAAACTGTTTAAGCTAGGCTACGAGACGCTCATATACTATCACTCGATTAGACTCCTAGCTAGGAGAGAGGGTTTCAGCCAAACACCCTCAGGGATAGCCTCTTATATGTCTTCAAGAGGTTTTGAAATAGAAAAAATTGTAAAGGAGGTTGAGAAATACGCTGATAGTATAGGCGGGATCAAAGGGCTTGCTGTAAAGTACGGTTATCCGCCGCTCCTGGTTGAGAGGCTTAGTAGCCATGTTGATTACGAGGAGCTTGAGGGAATTCTGAGAAGCCTGAACGTAAGGAAGAGGTGGCTGAGGGTTAACATTCTAAAAACTGGTGTTGAGACTGCTTTAACCTGTCTTAGGGATGAGGGGTTTAAATATCAAGGTTCCAAATTCACGGGCCTATCATACAGGCTGTTGGGAGGAGCATTCCAACCCGTGAATTCAATTAAGTGTGTGAAGAAAGGCCTCTTGATCCCCCAGGATGTTTCAAGCGTGTTAGCCATCCAGGCTTCAGGGCCTTTTGAAGGCACATTACTAGACGCCTGTAGCTCCCCGGGCTTGAAGCTCCAACTAGCTTTGTCTCTAAGCCGAGGCTTGAAAGCGGTTGCGGTAGACTACTCGCCGCGAAGAGTGGGATACATTAGAGAAGTCTTGTCAACCTACGGGGGGTTGGATAGAGTTGTCGTGCTGAATGGGGATTCAACTCTACTAGAGTACCGTTCTATCTTCGATAAAGCATTGCTTGATGTCCCTTGTACAGGCACCGGTGCGATCTACTCTGACCCGACTGTTAAAATAAGGTTTTCACCTTTATCTCTCGAGTGGCTGAAGAGTATTCAGTTGAAGCTCCTCAGGCGGGTGTTAAGGAACAGTAGGAGAGTCATCTACATCTCATGCAGTACTCTCCCCGATGAAGGGGAGCTCATCGTAGATGAGGCTATCCGCGAAAATCTTGTAGAGCCTGTCCCCTTGAGTGAGCCCTACCTGTCTAAAGCCTACAAGGGGTTTAAGTCGAGTGACAACACATATAGGATCATGCCCCACATAGTGGATGGACAAGGCATGTACCTCGCCGTATTAGAGAGCAAGGTGCACACTGGTTGAGCCTAGAACCTGTTTACGGCCCCCACCCCAGTAGGTGTCTAGGGGTCTCCCTCGGCGTAGACCCAGTAAGCTTCTCAACCTCCTGCTACATGGCCTGCGCTATGTGCAGTGTCCTCAACCCCGTGAGGTCTCTCCTGAAATACAGTCCTGGAGAGCTGGTTAAGAGAGTTGAAAGGGATTTGGAGGAGAGAGAGCTGAAGATTGATACGATCTACGTCTACGGTTCCTCAGACCCATTCCTTTACGATGAGTTAACAGAGCTCGTTAAAGGCCTCAGAGAAGTATCGGAGCAACATGGTTCAAGGCTCGTTGTCAGAACGTTAGGGTATTTTCAAAGGGCTCTGGAGGCTGTTGTCGCGTTAGTTGACCAATTGCATATACCATTTTACATAGCGGACATGGACTGGAACACCTTGTACCGCCCGTCAATCAATGTGACGAGGAGCGAGTACCTGGAGAAGCTAAGAGAGTTGTTCAACACTACCAGGGAGACGGCGGAGAAGCTTATCTTGGAGGTCGTGGTCGCAAGGCAGGGAGCCGAGAGCGTCTTCACCGACTATTTGGATGACTACCTTATTCTGATTAAGAGGCTTAAGGCGAGGAAGGTCTTGTTGAAGACAATAGACAGGCCCGTGAGGCAGAGCAATCTTAAACCCGTATCCCGTCAAACACTAGAACGTTTAAAAGAAATGCTTGAAGACGAGGGTTCGTGGGTTCAAACTTGTCTTAAACCAGGCGCTCCACCGAGGGTTAGGGCCAGAAGGGCGTTCATAGAAGTCTACAACCATGTTTTGAGGAAGCCACTCAAGGCAAACGAGGTCAACGAGATATATGGTGAGATAGGTATAGTAGCTGCTGAAACCCTTGTAAGCAGGAGACTCGTCTCAAAACAAATATGGGAGAACCAGTTATTCTACCTGCCTTCTAAGTAGAGTCCTCTTAGCGGCCAACTCTAATATAAATCCTATGATCAACAAGATCACCGAGACCACGATCACAATAAGCGTCTCGACATCGACCACTTTCAACTACCTTTCAGAAAGGCCCGTGATTTCATCCCTTTTAAGGTCATCCCTTCCAAGCTTCATCCTCAAAGTGAGTTAATGTTCCTCCAATATTTTTAACAATTTCTCAATGTTGATTTCCGCGACGACAACAGGCCTATCATAGTTCAGCTTGTATAATATCTCGGGGTGGATCTCTCCGACGAACCCAACTACTTCATCGCCGATCAGTATTAGAGCCGTCCTCTCTTTGAGTAAACCCTCCACGCTCCCCTCGGTGAACCGCGGGCTTAAACCAAGAGTGTTGAGAAGGGTTTTAACCGCGGCTAAGCCGTCTGTTAAAGTAGCGTTGTAGTTGGAGACTGCTAGCCCTATTCTCCTCTCCTCTATGACCCTCCCCTCCTTCACGTAGGCGACGTCTCCTACCTCAAATACCTTGAAATCAGAGGCTTTGTTCTTGTTTTCAACGATCACACCTAGGAGGCTTGGAGTGAGCCATGTCCTAATAGACGTAAACCTCTCGCTGATAGGGTTGGCTACGAGTATGGGCTCGACTTTCCTGCCGAATAGATTTACATCTAGGTTAGTGTTCGTCATCATGTAGTTTGCGACCTCGCTGAAACCCATGGACACCATTATACTTCTAAGGAAGTACGAGAAGTGTTCAACCGGATTCTCCCTACCCCCCCGCGTGGCAGGGGGGAGCTCACTTGCCTCTTCTCCAAGCTTATCGTACCCGTACGCGATGGCTATGTCCTCGGCTACGTCCACCCAGCTCAATACATCAACTCTGTAAGGCGGTGCTTGGGCTGTGATCCCCCCGTCTCTTACACTCAAGACCTTGTAACCAAACTGCTTCAAGAGCCTAATAGCCTCCTCAACGGTGATATTAGCTCCTATGAGCTCGTTTACTTCTTTCAAGGATATCTCTTGGATAACACCCTCAAGCCTCGGTGCGACCAGCACTGTCCCGTTTTCGTAGACTGTCTTCACGATGCACAACTCCGTGGCGCCACCCCTCTCATAGAGGTTGAAAGCCACTATAGTAGCCATGTCCACAACTATCCTTGGATCTAAGCCCGTGGAGTCGACCAGTATGTTCCTAGTAGAGGTTGTAACCTTTGCATCCTCGCTGTTCAGGATGGGCGCTAAACTAAGTATCCTGCCCTCGCTATCGGCTATAACTGGGAACTTCGGCATTCCCTCTATTATAAAACCGTATTCTCTCCCTTTATCAGTGTACTTCAGGACTTCCCTCAAACTCATATCCCTGTCAAAGCCTAATGGCCTGTACCTTGTTGTATCCGGGTCCACCTTCTTGTAGTAGATAGGTGGCTTAACCTTGTCCAAATCGTATAGGCCTATACTAGCCTTCCTCCTGTTTCTGCCGTATGTGGCGTGCAACTTCTCCTGTAGCTGAATGATCTGCCTCAACGCCTCATCGTCCAATGTAACATTCTTCACCACGGCGAAAGCCACATAAGGTCTCCCTTCAATACTCTCAGCATAGGCCGTGACCCCGCAATCTGAGACCCTCAGCTCCACGGCTGGCAAACCGAGAAGGTTCTTGATCGCTCTCGCCAACCCTTCGACGCTGAATAGATCAGGTCTATCGTGGTTTGCCTCGTAGACCAACACTGTACCCGAGAACTCCTCTACCTCGCACTTCAACTTCGTGAGTAGGTCAACAAGATCCTTTTTATCAAGCCTCCTCCCGAGAAGCCTGTATAAATCGTCCAGCTGAATGCTTATCGTCGGCATTTAATCACCGTATATACGTCTTCAACTCTTCCCAAATCTTGGAGATGACCTCGACCTCCTCTCTACTCCACTCAATAACTTCCTCCGAAATGAATTTAGACAAGTGGTCTGATATCCCATACACCTCTGATAGAGGAGCGTATACGGTTAGATACGTGAAGGCCCCCCTCAAACCTCTAACCTTGTAGAAGGCTTCTCTACCAAGCTTCTTGTAGATGAACCTCGTCGATATAGGTGATGGGAGCTTTAGACCAGGTTTACTGGTGTTCTTGTATTCGGGTAGGGTCAGCTCTTTCCCGTAGATCAAAGACTTGGTTTGGTACCACGACTTCAAGTACGCCCTGTAGACTGCTGTCGCCTTATCCTTCAAGCCTTCGTCCCCGAGAATAATAGCTGACAGCAATGTTATAGTAGCAATGTTGGCTACCTGCGATGGTGAAATAGTGTCTGGCGAGTCCATGTCGGTGTGGTAGAATTTACTAGGCCACTCGTTGAGCATACCGGAGTCCACGCCCCAAGCTATAAATACATCGTGGTCGCTTCCAGCACTATAGGGTGTCACATCATATCTCGCAGAAGGTTGCCCAACCCCCTCGAAACTCTCCACGGTGTCCAGGACGCTTTTAGCTGAGATGTAAAGGGAGGCTGAGGCCTCGGCGGGCATGAAGAGAGGAGGGTTGACCACTGATAGAACAGATCCCGTGATGCTCTGCTTCGACCCAACCATATCCAAGTTGATCACGTACTCGGGTAACCCGCCGAGGATGTCTTCTAGGAAAACACTACCAGCATACTCTGGAACCCAGACATGGCACAGCGATCTAAGACGGCTATCCCCTATATTGTTTTTGGCAAAAGCCGCCAAGTAGTTTGCGGCGCTCCCGCTCGCGTTATCGTGCGCCCCAGGTTTGGGGTGGCATATATGGCTCACAACCAGCGTTGAGGGCTCTTCCCCGCATGAAACTAAAACAGGTATCCCCTTACTATGGTATCTAACCTCTGCCTTCCAGCAGACTTCGATCTCTAGGTCGGGTCTCACAAGTAGTCTAGACATCAACTCTGATGCTAGACGGTAGGGTATGTTCATTACTACCTTACCATGTTTTACCTCCTGCTCCTGCAGGAATAGACCAGTGTAGGGCACGGCTTCGTGGAACCTGTTTTTATCATAGTGTAGTATCAGCCTCGCGTCGATCACTTTATACGCGTCGTAGGGGTTGAGGCCTGTCAACACTACTTCACCAAAGCACTCTTTTTCGCAGACTTTCAGCCTCCCGCAACCCTCGCCCCCTGGGCTGTGGGCTGAGAGTAGAGTAGGGTGTTCGGCTAAGTTGAGCTTCTCAACGATCCTATCACCTATCTTTACCATGACCTCAGCGCTCAACGGATCCCACCCGGCAGGCGTCTCGATAAAGCCCTTTCTAGAGTTGTTTTCAACCAAGTGGACACGAGCCGGCAACCCGGTGTTCTCGAGAATATTCTTCAGCTCGCCGACTGCTTCTAAAAGCCCGCTTGAACCAGTTACCCTGTTGTACCTCGCGAGTACGTTAACTACATCTCTCCCCAGTGTCCTGGGAGTCTCTTTGAGGATTTTTACAGCCATATCACGGAGATTCGTGTTTAACACCTTTTCCATCACTGTGTAAAGGGTTTCCCCGAGGTAATTATTTGTGAATAACTGTAGTTATTTTTAAATATTTCTTTGCCTCGGGGTTCCCCCGCTTGGCTCGGGTTTTCACTGCTTCACTGCGGGGGCTATCAGGGCTCCACTGAACCCGTGAGCCCTTCATCCGCTTTAATCCCTTGAAGGTTAGGTTCCATGAGGCCACGACGTCTCTCGATGTTACTGTGTCTCCTAAGTTGTACAAATTTATAGTTTATGAATTTTAGTTTCTTTCCATTAGGTGGTTTCCTAGATGTTCTCGCTGGGTTTCCATATGTTGTCTTAATGCCCTCTAATAGCGCCTTGTACTCTGAATACTCCTGTATCCTCGGTGGCACCGTAGTTGCTTCATCCACGGGAATCTCTTTCCACAATTACTATTCTCTCTTATTTTCTCCAAGTCCTCGAACACTATTACAGCATTGTACTCTCTAGCTACTTCTACGAGCTTTTTAGAGACTCTATGTGTTGAGTCGACTAAGATATTCCTAGCTCTACTAAGCCATCTAGCTCTAGCTCTCCTAGCCCACTTCAAGAACCTCCAGTTTCTTGGATGCTTTTTCTGTAGCTTCTCAGCTAGTCTCCTATAGTGTAGTGTTTTCTTCAACCCCTTAAACGGTATTACACCTATTGAGACCAGGTTGCCATTCAAGTCTATTATCGTGTACGTTATGTTGTTGAAGTTTAAGTCTACACCCATAATTGCCTGAGGATCTCTGGGTACTATGTCTCTGCGGAACGTTATGTAGACGTAGAATCTCCCATGTCTATAGCTTACTATTATTTCACCAGGCTTCCAAGAGCTCTCGAGGTATTTGTTGAGGTAGCTATACCACTTTAGTTTCAACTTAGCTCACTTATCACGTAGTACTGCTACTCTTCCTATCTCAGTCTAGTTTATAGTCCAAGGCGTGTATTCTAGCTGTTAGCTTCATGAGTAGTGGCATTGATCCATTGCTCTTCCTAGTTGACTCAACGACTTCCTTGGCTCGTTTATATATCTCTGATACATGGTGTGATCTAAAACCCATATTCACTAGTCTACTATAGAACATACTATGTAGCTCTGTCCACGATGGTGCCTCATCTAAACCCCAAATTTCATTTATAACTAACTGTATTGAGTCATGGTATACCCTTAAAAACTCCAATAAGAGCTCCTCATCTCCCTTGGGAGTGACCGCCTCCACTCTAGCGGTCACAGTAGCCCTCACAGGGAGACTTATCAGTAACAACCCTCTACTCACTCACTACACTCAGCTTATAAAGCGATTTACACAGCACACGCAAAGGAACGACCACTTATTCGCATCTATTCACAATTAATCCCAACTATTTTTTTAGATCGCTCGCAGGCATGCTTAAATACTTTCAGAGTACTTCAATAAACTAGGCTTTTTACGGTGATCTAATGGTTATTGTGAGTGTGACCCCTGAGATAGCTATTGACGAGCTTAAAATGTACGCTGGGGGTTTAGGGGTTCTTGAAGGAGACAAACTGTTTACGGCAGGGGAGATCGGGCTAGATTATTGGGCTCTATCCCTCTTCTACAGGAGGGGGTATGTTAAACTCAGGTTCAACGGGGTTGAACCAATTTTAGAACCCGAGAGACAGGTTTCAAGCGTTCTAGCTAAGCTTCAACCATGGGACGAGTTCACTGTGACCTTGAAGGGCGAAGAGGTTGTCGTCAGACCCCTAGTCTACCCTCATAAAACCGCCAGGGCAGTCTTCTTCGAGGCTGTCTGCCCCCAGTGGGCTAGGAATCTAACAGACAGGGTTTACATGGCTGACACTCTCGAAAACCAGTTCCTGGTCTACGCGTTCCTCGCCAAATCAGCCGCGGTGTTCATCAAGGACTTCATAGGATTAGAGAACGTGAGCGTGATAGACTTAGAGGAAGCCCACACAGCGTTGTTGCTGACGGCGTTGAACGTGGATGATAGGGCTAGGATTATAATTCACACGCCCGGACCCTGGGGCCACCCCTATTTCCCCGGGGGATTGATAGCCAGAGAGTTCGGCCTCTTCCTTGGAGACAACGTGTTGCTAACCGACTACGCTCTTAGCAAATTAAGTAGAGGCATAGTTGTCTCCAAGAAGCAGGAGGAGATAGCCAGGAAGCTGTTCAGCAAGTACGCTGATAAAATAATATCGATAACCAACGGGGTAAGCCTGGAAAGATGGATGGATCCAAGGCTCCTCGAAGCGTACACTAAGAACACGCTGAGCAGAGAGATGGTTGTTAATGTAAGGATGGATAATAGGAGTAAGCTCGTCTCATACCTGAAGAGCATTAAACCAGACCTGGTCGTAGATGATAAACCTATTATTGCATGGGTTAGGAGGCTCGCTAAATACAAGAGACCCTACTTTATAGCGAGGTTTATCGAGGAGAACCCGGATGTAAAGGCTGTTTTCGTGCTAGGTGGTAAACCCCACCCGAAAGACTTCGACGGGTTGAACTATGCTAGGAAGTTCAGGGAGTTGCACTTGAAGGTAAACCACGTGGTCTATGTCAGCGATTATGATATACCTGCGGCTAGAACAATACTGCGGGGGAGCGACATCCTGCTTTTCATCCCCTTCAGCGGCTGGGAGGCCAGTGGGACTAGTTTTATGAAAGCCCTTGTGAACGGGGTACCCGTGTTATCCTCCCGTGATGGAGCGGCACTAGAGGTGATTGAGGACAACATAAACGGCTGGTTTTTCGGGGAGGACATAAGGGATTTCATCAACATATACGATGATCCGAGGTCGAAGGAGATCGATGAGAAAGAGTACAATGAGTTCAAGAAGAAGCTGTTGGAGGCAATAGACATGTACTACAGCGACAAGGAGAAGTATTGGGAGATCTCATTTAACAGCGTCTTGAAAACTCCAAGTAAAGTTGATATGAGGCGAGTACTAGCTAGATATTACTTGGAGGCTGGCTTGAAATGAGAGTGCTGGTTATTGGCACGGGTTTAATGGGTTCCTCGATCGCAACATGCCTCTCGAGGAAACAATTCAAAGTAATAGCATACAACAGAACCACAAGCAAGGCTGTGGAACTGTGTGGTAGAATAGGCTGTGAGGCAGTCACGTCACTAGAGGGGGTGAACGCGGATTACACAGTAGTGTCACTCTTCGACGACTACGCGAACCTGGAGGTTCTAGTTGAAGGGAGGGTGTACGAGAAGGTTAAAACAGGCTTTATAGTGAATACGTCCACGATCTCACCTCAGACAAGTCTGCTAATAGCCACAACTCTCATAGAGCACGGGGTCAAATACTTAGAGGGGACGGTTTACGGCAGTGTCGACGAGGCTACGGAGTGCCGCCTGCTCTCGATGGTCGGCGGCAACAGGGAGTGGTTTAACGAGCTCGAGCGTTTCATCTCAGAATACTCGTCGAAAGTCGTATACGTAGGCGAGATACCTTCAGCTACAGCCCTTAAGCTGGCCGTGAACAATATAGCCCTATCACTCCCGGCTTTAATAGGCGAGTCCCTATCAATACTTGAAGCCTATAACGTAGATGTCTCGAAGCTCCTCGAAGTAGCAGACGCCATATGGATTAAACAAATTTTCGACAGGTACTGGCATAGGATCTCTGAGGAAAAGAAGGCCAGGTTCACGGTGGCAGGGGCGGCAAAAGACTTCAAGCTTATCTCAAGCGAGCTACATACCAAGGGCTATCCCGGGGTTGTCGCGAGCGGTGTAGCAAGTTACTACAGCGGGCTACTAGAGAGGATGGGATCGAAAGACTACCCTCAGGCAGCCCTCGGCTACTTGAGGAAGTGGAAAAAACTACCTGACTATTAGAACTGAGGAAGTCGAGTTCACTGCTAATGCGAGGGGTATACTCCCAATAGCCAGGTCGAAGTAGCTTGTTTTACCTCGTGCCCCGACGACTACAATATCGTAGCTTTCCTCAACGGCCTCCCTCAATATGATCGTTGAAATACTCTCGTTCCCAGCGAGCTCTACAGCCTTATACTTCACGTTTGTAATCCTCCTGCCAACTATCGACTTAGCCAGTTCTAGAGGGTCGTCTTTCTCGCCGGGCATCTTGACATAGAGGACGGTTAGGTGTGAGCCGTAGTGTCTAGCGAGGTCTACTGCGATGTTCAGGGCTTTCACGCTCAGGCTACTACCGTCAAAGGGGACGAGTATCCTCCTCAGCATAAAGCTTATCTCGTATGTTGGGGCTTCAGTCATGTACTCACCATTCTACTTTTAACGAAGTAGCCCTATATTAAGGAATCTATCCGTCAGCTCCATAGACTCCCCGGCGTTGCTTGCCAATCCCAGCGAGGCTCTAATAGCGTCGATGTTCTCGGGTATCACGATGGCCTCCTGGTGTACTGCCTGGACTATCGTCAGATCGCCGCCGTCTACCTTCACCATATCCCTCCACACGATGTTCTCGTAGATGTCGTACCTCTTCCTCCCTAGATCCCTGGCCAACTCCACGATCTTACCAGTGGAGTCGAGCCCCATCTTAGAGGCTTCTATCAAGGCGATCCTGGGTATGGAGGACAGCAGTTCTATAACCTCGTTGAGGTTGGATTCCCTCTTCAATCTAACATACACAATATGGACGTGCATCAAAGTCGTGGGAGCGATAAGGGCCACGCTCTCTATGTCCAGGTGGGGGAGGACAGTCTTCGCGTCGAGAGCATGGTGGCTTGGTATAGCGGGCGGGTCCAGTTTAATCGTGTTAACAATCCCCTTGTCCTCCTTCGGGTCGCTCGCCCTCCTAACGATTACAGCTCTAACTTTCTTCACACCGATATGTCTATCTAGCAGGCATATAAGCCTGAGCAAGCCGGTCGTATTGCAACTGACAACCCTGATATACCTTTTACCCAACCCCTCGTTGTAATTACAGAGTGTGCTGAAGCTTACCTCGGCTACATCCGGCTTCTCTCCTCCCTCGAAAACCGCTTTAACACCCCACTTAGCGTAAGTCGGTTTGTTCAAGGCTCCTTTACCGCCGGGGGAGGCGTCGACTACCAAGTTAACCGACTTCAACAGTTCCTCAATTGTTCCAGCTGGTCTAACGCCGACTTCCTCGAATAAACCCTCCTTGCCTTCTGGGACATACACGGGGATGCCTTGCCTGGAAGCGGTTATAACGGTGTAGTCGGGCGTGTATTTCACAATACCTTTAAGCTCCATATCGGGCATAGACCTTACTGCTTCAGCCACCCTCTTGCCTATGGTTCCGTAACCGTTGACGCCTATGACAGCCTTCACTTTTTACCCCCGTAGAAAATCGACTTGCTCATCTGGAGCGCCTTCACAGCGGGCAACTCCTCCCCGCTTAATAGGAGCAACAGGGCGTTTCCACCGGTTGAGACGTGAATTCTATCGTTAACCTTGCTCTCATCTATCATGGAGCCCAGGTGGCCGCCAGCTATTACAACAAACGCCTGGGAGGCGTATACAGCCTCGAGCATTCTCCGTGTGCCCTCCTTGAACCTATCGTCCTCTATAACACCAGCCGGCCCTCTCATCACAATTAAAGAAGCTTCTTTAATCAGCTCGCTGTAGATTTCAACAGTTGTCTCACCGATGTCCTTTATCACCCCGCGTAGCTTGGTTATAGCCACGTTCTCGACGAGGTTGTCCTTCTCAACGTGGACTTTAACGTCCACGGGCGTCTCGATCGGCGCCCCCTTCATTAACAAAAGCCTCGCCCTAGGAACCAGCGTGAGGATGTTCTTCTCCTCGAGTGCACTCATGTTCTCCTCGCCCAGTCTAACTCCTTTAGCCAAAAGAAAGAGCTGGGCGAGCAAACCCATTGTCAGAATCCTGTCCGCCAGCCTGTTCCTCACCAGGTTCTCCGCGACTCTCATCAAGTCGTGTACCTTGGACCCCCCTAGTATGAAGATCCGGGGGCCAGTGGTTGAAGAGAATATTTTCTCCACAGCGTTGATCTCCTTCCTGAACAAAGGCCCCATAACGCCCGGCAGGACGAGGGGGAGCCCTACAATACTCGGCTGGCTCCTATGAGCTGTCGCGAAAGCATCGTTGACGTAGTAGTCGAATAAGCTTGACAGCCTTCTCACAAACATCGTCATGGACTGCGCCTCAGGCGCGGATTCGACAACCTCCTCTGAGACAAGCCGTAGGTTATCTAACAGGAGAACCTCTCCGGGCTTTAGCTCCCTGATAGCCGACCTGGCGGCAGGGCCTATTACGTCGTCGACGAACCTTATATTCAAGCCACTGTACTTGCTTAGAAGCTCAGCGTGCTCTTCGAGCGTCGTGAAATCTCTTTCACCGGGCCTACCCTGGTGCGAACCCAGCACTAGGGCCGGCTTGTATTTCTCCATTACTTCTCTCACGTACTTGGCGTGTATCCTAATTCTCCTGTCATCCAGGATCTTACCTGTCTCAGGGTCAATAGGGGAGTTGATGTCGATCCTCATGAAAACCTTCTTCCCGGATACATCGATGTCGTCTAACGTGAGGAGGTCGTAGAGTGAAGACCCCATGAATACACCAAGATTTACTGTAATAAGCCTCCTCTTATTTAAGCCTGTGTTAAAAATTTATTTAAACAAATAAAGATGGTCATCAAGGATTGCGCGACAATTATTTAAATAATTAAATAAAAGAAGAGAAAAGAAAAAAGCGGTTTAGCCAATGTACTCCCTGAACGCGATCGCCCTCGTCGGGCAGACGCTGGTGCACAAGCCGCATCCATAACACTTGTTTACATCCACTCTAGCTACTCTCTTCCCTTTCTCGTCTGGTAGGACGTGCACGGCGTCGTAGTTGCAGACCTGCTCGCAGAACCCGCATCCAATACACTTCTTAGGGTCGACTATGGGGGGCTCCGCCCACACTCTACGCGGCTCCGGCTTCAGGTGTTTCAGGGCAAGCCCCTTTACATCGAGAATGCTCTCGTATTCATGCCTCTCCAGCCATTCCTCGGTTTCCTTCAAGATCCTCTTGAAGACGCCTGGGCCCTCGATTAAAGCCGCCGTACATATTTGGACTGCTGATGCACCAGCCATAAAGTACTCTATAACGTCGACTCCCCTGCTAATACCGCCGACGCCTATGACAGGTAGCTTTGTGTTCAACGCTACCTGCGCGACTATTGCTAGAGCTAGGGGTTTTAGCGCTGGCCCGCTGAGCCACCCGAATCCATAAGGGCCGCCGACAATAGGCATACCCGTCTCGACGTCTATGTTTAGAGCAGGCCCAATAGTGTTCGTGGCGACGAGACCGTTGACCCCCACTTTCTCGAGTTCTTTAACGAGTTCAGGTATGTTGGGCGTGAACGGGCTCAGCTTTGCGAAGATCGGGACGCTGACGCTCTCCCTAAGTGCTTTGGCTGCCTCCACAACAGGCCTGTAGTCCTTCCCGATGTAGTGCGTCGAGAACTCAATAGCGTCCGCGCCAGCTTTCTCCACTTTAGGACCTAGGTTGGATAGTTCCTCAGGTGTATACCCTATGCTTACTATGAAGGGGACATTGTTCTTCGTCGCGTACTCTCTGACAATAGGGTACTCGCGTTCCAAGTAGTGCTCCGCCGGTATATCGCTCCACAGCTCTGCGTTTAAAACACCGAATATGAACCTGTTGTTCCCGCTGTCTAGGTTGACAATCCTTACATCCCCTGGTTTAATCGTCTTGAGAACCTGCATCCTAGTTATACCCCTGTCTACAGCGGCCATGCTGGGCCTCGGGACAATAGCTGGCTTAACGCTAATAGTCTTCGCCACAATACCGCCGACGCCGTTGTCTATGAGGATCTTCATAGACTCCGCATCTCTCGATACTGGGCAGGCAGCGTTCATGAGGGGGTTCTTGAACTTGAGACCCGCAAACTCGACTTCTAGACTCGGCACTCTCACACCTCTCAAACATTATTCCAGGAGGCGAGGTAAAAATAATTTTCTATGGTTAAAAAACAAAAAACAAAGGTTTAACCACAGAGCGGATAGTCGTCTGGCACCTTCTGCCTGAAGAACTTGCCTGTTTCAGGATCCTGGAATAAACCTACTTTAACGCCCTTCCTTCCACTAGGGTTGAGTTGCCAGACTTTTCTCGGGATGAGCTCCAGCTCCTTCCCAGAGGGCGTCTTCACTTTGATAGCATTTTTGCAAGGCTCTCTCGCAGCCATATACATCCCCTTATGTTATTATTAGTTGTTAAGGGTTTTATATAATTTTTCATAAGTAGCAATAATAAATTATGGAATAGTGATACAGCTTAATACCTGATTAGAAAAATGGTATTCACGGATAGACAATTAAATAAATTCATAGAATACCGTGTGGGAGTTATGTAAAGTGTTGGATAAAAATGAAAAATATTATTTTAGAAAACTATTTCAAGTAGTCCAGCTGGTATTTGCCTTCCGCAAGCATTCTATCCCATAGCTTCTCGACGACTCTGTGGACTTTTTCAAGGGCTTTATCCAGGTCGATGTTGACAAACTTTTTCTCCTTCACGACAAACCTCCCATCCACTATAACTGTGTCCACGTCGTCGGGGGAGAACGAGTTCACTAGATGTCCATAGACGGTCTTCTCGTTTACAGGTGTTGAAGGTGTTCTGGGCTTGATAACAACAAGATCCGCTTTCTTTCCGGGTTCAATGCTCCCCAGCTCTCCCTCTTGGTGGAACATCTTAGCAGAGTTTACGGTGGCCATTTCAACAACTTGTAGAGGCGTCATGAGCCTTGGGTCAAGGTTCCAAACCTTGTGTATCAGGTATGCTGCCCTCATATTCTCGAAGATGTTGAAGATATAGCCGTCGTCTCCCAACCCTACGTTAATGCCTAGCTCGAGCATTTTAGGTATCTTCGGGACGCCGACCGCATTCAGCATATTGCTCATAGGGTTGTGCGCGACGTGGGCCCCCCTCTTCTTGATCAAAGCTATCTCCTCGTCAGTGGCCTGGACTGCGTGGACCAAGTGGACTCTTGGGGAAAGGAACCCAAGCTTCTCCATCCTCTCAATAGGCCTAAGCCCGTATCTCTCGATGTTGTGGTAGACGTCTACTAGGCCCTCCTCCGTGTGGATCGCTATTAACGCATCGTGTTTCTCCGCAATCTCTATAGCGAGCTTGAACAAATCATCGGTGACAGTGAAGCTGGCGTGGAGGTAGATTGCGCCCTTAACCCTCTTCTTAGGGTCTTTATTGTTCTTGACTATAAACCTCTCGTTCTCTCTAACACCCCTCACACCCTCCTCGATGCTCCTCCTCTGCGTGGCCTCGAAGCTGAGTATCCCCCTTAACCCAACCTCGTCCACAGCCTTCTCCATGCTGTCGAGTATGTTCTCAATGCAGTTGGGGGCGCTAATATTATCGAAGAAGTTGGTTACACCGGACTTGGCGTACATTATGGAGCCGATCAGGGCGGCGGCGTAAGCCTCCTCGTGGCATAGCATCACGTCTAGAGCCCACCATATCCTCTGGAGGTTCTGCATGAAGTCTGAAGGCGGCTCAATTCTGCCGAACCAGGGGCTACCCGTGAGGAGGGCGCCGTAGAAGTGTGTGTGGGCGCTTATGAAGCCTGGGACGGTGACCGTTTTGGCCCCGTCTATGACTTCCTCGCTTGAATACTTCTCTTTCCCGTCGCCGACGCCCACATCTACGATAACACCGTCTCTAACGGCTACAAACCCTCTGGGGACTACACGTCTCTCATTGTTCATTGTTACAAGTAGGGTGTTTGATATCAGGATATCAACTTTCTCCCTCACTCATACCCCCTTATTCAATTTTACCCGAGGCATCAAATAAAACTATCTATTTGCCAACTTACGAATAGTGGAGCAACTACTTCGAGGCAACGTAGATGGCTATAAGAATCAATAGGGAGCCGGCGACCTGCGCGGGAGCAGGCCTCTCACCGTAGAATGCCACTGAGAAGATCATGGCGGAAACCGGCTCTAGAAGGTATATTGTGGCAGCGGCGTATGCTGGCACGTATTTCTGACCCAGCACTTGGAGAATCGAAGCTACTATAGTGCAGAACAAGCTTAGGTAGAGAATGAAGAGCAGTGTGCTGGGGCTCGGCACAGTCCTATCGGCTACTAAAATGTAGGGGGCTAGAAGCAGGCCTGGGAGTAATAGGCCAACTAGAAAGGATAATGTATCCGCGGAGAGATCTCTGTTCCAGACGCTCACGAGAATTATTTCAACAGCCCAAGCCACTGCTCCAGCTAGGACAAGCAGTATACCTAGGGTCAGCTCACCCGAGGGCTTTGTGAGGAGGTATAGCCCTACAGTCGACAAAACAAGTGAAGCAGAGAGCCTAGTCCAGCTCCCGCTTCCTTTTAAGAACTCGTAGATGTACACGAAAACCGTGTTTAAACCGGTTACAAAAGCCGAGATAGAGGGAGTCGTGAACTCTGTTCCAAGCCCTTGCAACGCGAGGCCCATAATATATGAAAAGCCCACGATGAAGCTTTTCTTCAAGCTCCTCGGGCTAAATCTTCTCCTATAAGCTAACCCCATAGGGGCTAGTATCGCGAGCGCTAGCACAGCCCTATAGAAAGTATAGGCGAGGCCATCGATACTGGATACGCTGAGCTTGATGAATATAAAGCTGGAACCCCATATGAGCGACGTCAACACTAGCGCAATTAACCCTTTGCCTCTATCCTCCATAACTCTGCCTCCTCTAGTAACTCTGTAGAGCAAGCCGGGCAGTCACTTGTGCCTACTCAATGGTAGGGCTTTATTTAACTATTATGGTGGTTCTTTCCACCTCCAGCAGATAGCCTAGGTTGTGAGGAAGATGGTATTTCGGGTTAATAGCTCTAGAAAAGTAGAGTATACTGGACTTATCCGGCTACTAATGGTCTGCTAGTAAACCTGAAGCATCGTAGTTTGAATATGTAGTGTTAAAAATAGGAAGAAGGTAGAGAGGAGAAAAAGATTCTTCTTAAAACACTCAACCAGGTATGATCCGGGTGCCCGACTTCCCTTCAAGGGCTTCCTTGGCTTTTAACAGATGGCCGATAATGGCTAGTTTACCGCCGTTCTCAATAAACCTTATACCGGCCAGCACTTTAGGCCCCATGCTACCTGGCTTGAAGTGTCCCTCAGCGTAGTATTTCTTCGCCTCGCTCACTGTGAGGACGTCGAGGGGTTTCGCGTCTGGTTTACCGTAGTTCAAGTAGACCTTCTCAACGTCTGTCAGGATTAACAGGACGCTGGCTCCAAGCGCTGTGGCCATCCTCTCCGCGCCTAAATCCTTGTCTATGACCGCCTCCACGCCGTGCAGGAGCTCCTTCTCATCCTTATACACTGGTATCCCGCCGCCGCCATCCGCGATCACTATGAAGCCGTTGTCGAGGAGAGTTCTAATAGCCTCTATCTCAACTTGGATGAACGGGTCTGGTGAGGGGACTACTCTCCTATACCCGCCCCTTGGGTCGGGCTTGATGACCCAGCCATACTCTTTAGCCAGCTTCTCTGCCTCCTCCTTCTCGTACCATGGGCCAATGTATTTGCTGGGGTTCTTGAAGTCCGGGTCATCCTTGCTGACGAGCGTCTGCGTTACCACAGTTACAACACCCTTCACTTTCGAGCCTAGAAGCCCCTTCTCTAGGAGCTTGTTGTACAAGGCTTGCTGTAGTAGATAGCCGAGCCAAGCCTGGCTCATAGCCCCTGCTATATCCAGCGTCATAGGTGGCAGTTGCTTCATCTTAAGCCCTGCCATCATCCATTCAGCTATTATACCGACCTGCGGGCCGTTGCCGTGTGTCAGAGCTATCCTATAACCCTCCTCTAGCAGGGAGACCACTATTTCTGCGGCCCTGTACGCGTTCCTCCAATAATCCTCAGGGGTGCCTTTATCGCCTTTAGTCTGGAACGCGTTTCCACCGAACGCTATAACCATGTATTTATCGTCTCTAGCCATTCAACCACCCTGCTTAGAATAGAAGAGATTCCTTCAAGAGTTTTTAAACAATACAATGCTTACCGAGTCTTGTATATTCGCATACATAGATGACCCTAGATCATAAAGTCAGGTACGCCGTCGGGCTTGTAAGCTACGCGGGGCTTAAGCCCGCTCTTCTTTAAAAGCTCGACTACATGGGGGTAGAGGATCACGTACTCTTCATCAATGGACTCGGCTAGAGCAGGGTGTATCTGACTAAGCCTCTTCTTAAAGCTATTGTAGTTGTCCCTGCTACTGAAACTCAACATAACGGCTGGGTAGAAGTCTTCCCCAGGCTTTAAGCCGGCGTTGAACAGGTTTTCAAGGGCTTTAAACTGGTATTCGAAGAAGGATCTGTCAGCTCCAGTCAACAACTCGAATTCTTCGGGTGTAGTCCCCTTGAAAGACACCCTAACACCTATGTTGGGGAAACTTGCGAGTTCACGAGCGTACTCCTCATACTTGCCTATTAGCAACCCGTTCGTCTCTAGTATGAAAATGAGGTTTGTCTCGCTGAAAAGCCTGAGGAGTTCGACGAGGTGCCTCCATGATAAGGTTGGCTCTCCCCCGCTGAGCCTCACATACTTATAACCCCTTCTAACAGCGATGTCTCTAAGAGTGTGGAAGACCCTTAGAGGGCTGTAGAACTCGCCTCTATCCGTGTAGTAGCTGAACCTCCAGCTCCAGCAGAACTTACACCTCAGATTGCACCCGACAACATCACCGGTAGCAATACCCCCATACCATCTACCGCCCCTAAACCTGTAGTATCTTCTCTCCTCGACGCCGCCTCTAACTCTAGTAACCTGCTTGCGAATCTCCTCCCCGAGTTTAAAGGGGTCTAAACCCGGCATCGGGATCAGCTGGTCTAAGTAGATAAGCGTCTACTAAGGTATAAAGAGGCTTTATCCAGCAATAAATCGCCCAAGTCCTCGAAGCCCCCTACTAAAACTTCAATTATACCTCTGCCCCCAGCCTTCTTTAGACTACCCGCTATATAAACAATTGACTGGAGGACGCCGTTGAAATAGCCCAGTCTACTTCTAAGCCGGCTGTACACGCACTCACCCGATAAAGGGCATCTCTCACAGTTGAAAAACGCTCTTAGACAAAACTTTTTATCGGGAGGCGGCAGGTCGAGGTACTCGCTCACCAAAGCTCTATAATGCCGGTCTAAGGGGGCATACTCTGTTAGGCCATGGGCGTATAACAGGTAGGCTTGGCTACCCTTGAATCCCACTCCTCTCAATGTGAGGAGCCTCGCAGCCTCTTCCAGGGGGTCTCCGAGCGAGGTGCTCTCTCTTATAAGATTCTTGTTTTCCATGAACCAGGACACCTGGTATGATCTCGCCTTGATGACACCGGTCTCCAAGAGCTCTCTAACCCATCTAACCGTGTTAGTGTGGTAGTTCGTGTTCTGCGATAAGTATATCGTGTATGCTACAAGTGTCTTATCCGGGGGCGAGTACATTAAGGTAATAGTGTCCACAAGCCCTCTACCATCCACCTCAGCGGCTAGTTTTTGATATAAGTAGTGTTTATCCAACCCGAGCGTCTTGTATACAACCTCCTCAGGCCAGTGCCGGGGGATCTTACAATTTGTTTCAAGATTCCTCTTATCAAACCTGCAGATTAGCCTCGTGTAGGCCCCATGCTTCTTCCTGAAGATGAACCCGCCGGAGACTTCCTCGAGATCAAACAATGGTAGTATATAGGAGGAGTAGAGGGATAGTCCATAGTTGATTCCTTTGACTCTCATCCCGCACTCCTATTAAGCTTAGAAAGGGCTTGGAGTGGGAAGAGTGAGGAGAAGGAAAAAGAAAAAAACGAAAACTACCACTTTCTACTGCCCATTACCATAGCCATTACTGCTTTCTGCACGTGCAACCTGTTCTCTGCTTCCTCGAAGTACAGGCTCTTCGGGTACTTGTCTAGCACGTCGTCTGTAACCTCCTGGCCTCTGTCAGCGGGGCCGCAGTGCATGTAGAATGGTTTACCAGCCTTCTCCAACCTCTCAGTTGTAACAATCCAGTCCTTGAACTTGCTCTGGTACGCTGTAGCCCCCTCCTTGTCGACCTTCGTGTTGAAGGGTGGGAAGAAGCCCTTGGGGCTCCATGCCTTCGGGTAGACTATTGTAGCGCCCTCGAACGCTTCATCCATGTTGGTGACTATCTTGAACTCGCTACCCCAGTGCTCAGCGTACTTCTTTGCCTTGTTCATGACATCGTCTAATAGCTCGAATCCCGGTGGGTGGGCTACATACACGTCTGCGCCCAGCATGGCGAAGGTTGTAGCTACATCCTGTGGCACGGCGAGTGGCTTCAGCCCACCGCTGTACGCGTAGCTGACGACGACTTTTTTACCCCTTAGATCCTTGGGGAAGCCTAGCGCCTCGAACGCCGCTAAGGCGTCTGCTAGTGACTGGAACGGGTGCCAGATATCGTCCTCCATGTTCAGGACTGGCACTTTACTCCACTTGGCGAATTCCTCTATAATCCTATGCCCTCTCCCAATGATCCACTTGGCGGCATCACCGTAGATCCTGATAGCGATCCCACTACCATACCTGCTCAGAACCCTAGCCACGTCGCTGATGGCCTCAGTAGCATACGGCACCATGTCCTCTGGTAGAGTTGGCGTGTAAACCTGGTCTGGGGATATGTATATTGCCTGGCCTCCCAGCTGGTACATACCTGTCTGGAAGCTGTTCCTAGTCCTCAGGCTCTTATTGTAGAAGATCAAGTACAGCGTCTTGCCGTCAAGCCAGTTAACTTTCCTCACACCCTTATGGAACATCTCCTTCAGCTCTTTCGCGGCCTTTAACACGGTGAATACCGTGTCTATGTCGTAGTCCGCGTTGGATAGCCAGTGTTTTCCTTCGAGCAGGCCTAGGAACCATGCGTCGCTCATGCACTACACCTCAACTATCCTGGCTATCCGGCTTTCAGTATTTAACGTTTTCTCAGCCTGGAATTTTGCCGGGAATAAGGTATAACGGGGACTTTACCAAAGCGCCCTAGATCCACTGTCTCCAAGGGCTCACTGTTTACCGGTATTACCCTTAGGGCCATCGGCCTATTCTTGGTGGCCGCCACACCATACGAGTCTAATATAAACCTGGAGAGTTCCCCGGTGGAGGATGGGACAACAAGCATGTCTGGCCCAGCCACGCATACAGAGGAGTAGGATAGGAGGTCGTATGCTGTGAGAACACCCCTGGATCCAAGTTTAATAAGCTCGTCATCCTCAGCGTAGGGGAGCATCACCTCGTTGAACCCAGCGGCGGCACCACTTGCTTCAGCAAGCCTTCTTATATGCTTGTTCAAGTCGAATAAACCGTAGTGGAAACCGGGCTCCAAAACCCTGTAGCCAACGGCCTCCAGCAGTTTCACCACGCTATTCTCCTTCCAGGGCGACAAGCTGAAGTCAGCAACCAACCTTAGTCGAAACGCCCTCTTAACAGCGTTGAATAGACTTGCCGCTGAACGGGAGAACATATTGAAGGCTTCCCCAATACTCGCCCCCTCTTTTACAGCCTCTCTGAGGTAATCCGGGTATAAGAATGAGAAGCCAACTCCTTCCACACCACTACTGGTTGAATCAGGGAAATAGGGTGTTTCAAGGGGTTGATCATGGAATCCAACAGCTATCCTCGTGGCAGCTGACGGGTCGGCGTCGCTTATCTCGTGAATTATTTTAGAAAAAACTCTAGCAGACTCTACTGGGTTGCTCTCGTTGAACAATAAGCTGGCATAGTATCCTCCCAGAACTGTTTCTGCAACTGCTTTCCACCCAGCCTTATCGACATCGAGGGAGCCGATGCTGACAAGAATACCCTTCTCCACTAAACCCAGGTTGTCTAGAGCTTTAACAATGTCGGCCAACCCTATCTCACTTTGAGGTAGCGTGATCCTTTTCGTGAACACCGTGAACCCTTCATTCTCCACGAGTCTGGCAATATCGGAGAGCAGTGTAACAGTCTTCTCGAGCGTCGACTTCAAGTCGTTTACATCCCTGAACCGAGGCGTGAAATACGCGACTGCCCTCACAACCGGCTTCATGGGCCTCATCAGAGGGCGGTTCATAGCGTTAAGAGGGTAATAAATGGATACCCCTCGGGGATGTCAAAGATTTTTACCTCCACGCCACTCAAGTTTGTTTGGTGAAGCCGTTGTATAATGGTTTGAAGAACAGGGATTTCCTAACTCTAGCCGAGTTCACTAGGGAAGAGATCCAGTTGATGCTCGACGTAGCCGCCCACTTGAAATCCCGGTTCAAGACTGGTGAAAGAGTTATCCCGCTACTCCCAGGAAGGCATTTAGCGATGATCTTCGAGAAGCCCAGCACTAGGACTAGAATCAGCTTTGAGACAGCTATGAAAGAGCTCGGGGGCAACGTCATCGCTCTACACTCCAGCGAGATGCAACTCGCGAGGGGGGAGACTATTGAGGACACTGCGAGAACCCTCTCCAGGTACGTGGATGGCATAGTGGCCCGGGTCTACGAGCATCGTAAGCTCGAGAAGCTAGCCGAGTACAGCAGTATACCAGTGATAAACGGCTTAAGCGACCTACACCACCCTGCCCAGGGTCTAGCCGACGTCTTCACTATAATGGAGAAAAAGGGGAGGGATATCACTAAGCTCAAGATAGTCTTCATTGGGGACGGAGGGGATAATGTCGCCCACAGCTTAATGCTGGCTGTGGGTTTACTCGGTGGAAAACTGGTCATATCCTCCCCCAAGGGTTACGACCCGCATCCATCAGTGGTCAAGCTGTTCAATGAGACAGCCGCAAAGTACGGCGGCTCTTTCGAGATTGAGAGAGATCCATGGAGAGCCGTCAGGGATGCGGACGTGGTGTACACCGATGTCTGGGTTAGCATGGGGCAGGAGAGCGAGAGAGAGAAGAGGATAAGAGACCTAGAGCCCTACAGGGTCACCTCTCTGCTAATGAGGCAGGCTAAACCAGACGCGGTCTTCATGCACTGCCTGCCCGCGCATAGAGGAGAGGAGGTCACAGACGATGTGATAGACGGGAAGTGGAGTGTGGTTTGGGATCAAGCCGAGAATAGAAAGCATGTTCAGAAATCGATCCTAGCCCTGCTCATTCCTTAAGAATGTTTTTTATACTTCAACCACGGTATATAGGCTTCCTAGCTAAGGGTGTTGAGTGTTGTCGGAGTTAAGCTATAAACTGGGGAGGGTTTTCTACGAATTTAAAAGAGAGCACAGCAGAGAGTACAAGCTCATAGTGTACTCCCTCCTCGCCTTAATCATCGTTATTGGAGTCTACGTTAGGGCGCTACCTGGTTTAAACTACGGACTCGAACTCTACGAGGCAGACCCATTCGTGGTCTACTGGCAGGCGAACTACATATACCAGCACGGTTTATTGTCATGGTATAGCCTTACACAGGATAACCCTGCTACTCATATCTTCTGGTATCCTTGGGGTAGGGATTTCACCCACACCGAGTACCCGGCTCTACCCATGTGGGAGGCTTTATCATACAATCTAGTCAAGTTCACCGGGATATCTCTCAAAGACTGGTGTGTCGTACAGCCCTTGATCTTCACGGTGTTCACAATACTGTTCGTGTTCTTGTCAGCGTACGAGCTCACACGTGGGAGCACTCTAGCAGGCCTGTTCGCCGCAGCGTTCTACGCTTTAGTGCCGGCTGCGACGGGTAGGAGTATAATTGGCTTCTCAACAAAGTACGGAATAGGAATAATGTTTGCTACACTATTCTTCTACCTATACATATTGTTCTACAAGCAGTACTCTTCGAGGGGTCTCAACGTTAAAACGGTAGTCCTGCTAACAGCGTCCTCGATAGCGTTCGGCCTCTTGGGCTGGTCGTGGGGAGGCTTCATCTACGTGCTAGGCGGCTTCACAGCATACCTAACTCTACTGCCAATCATATCCTCGAAGGACGCCACACCCAGGTTCATCATACTCAACATACTGATGCTCCTGCTGACTTACATCGTGGTCTTCGGATCTCCAGCGATAACCTCTATGTTGCAGATCAGCCCGTTTAAAGCTAGCGGCTTAGGCATGGTTGTCTTAGCTTCAACACTGATACCCCTCGCATACTCGATTCAATACCACGAGTATAAGAGGTTGGGTCTGCGGAAGCCTCTAATCAGGCTGGGAGGATACTTCCTGATCCTCATAATCCTGGTGATCGCCGGCGTCGTGCTCGTTTACACGGGTAAACTCGAGATCGCTGGGCGTTTCGCGTGGATTCTAGGTTTAAGGGAGATAGCGTCAAACCCGATATTCGAGAGCGTAGAGGAGCACCAGCCTGCTTTATCGACTATGGGCATCTCCGGCATCCTAAGGAGCTGGGGGACCTACTCTGACTGGATGTTTATTGTCTCGCCCTTCCTGTTAGCGGTGCTCGGAGCATTGTATCTAATATACAAAGGCGGAGCTGACAGGACTCTCATAGCGGTGTCCTTCCTACTGGCGGTATACGCCTATATGAACGCGGCCTACATGGAGGTTACGGCAGCGACAACCGGCCTCACAGTAGCAGGTGTTTTCGCAGATGTGGTATCCTCAAGACTGTTGCCGCAGGAGAGCGTTTACGCGAAGGATAGGAGGAAGAGGGTTTATGCTAGGAAAACGAGCCCGGAGATATTCCTGATTTCACTGATATTCACAGTACTCCTCCTCGCCAACATAGCGTTAGCAGGATACTCAACTTACCTCCAGATGAACAGCGTGGTCCCCAGTATTAAAGCAGGCTACACCACGCTTCCGTATTGGACTAACGCATGGTACAAGGCTATAGACGCGATAAGAAATACATCACCCGACTCAGTCATAGTGGCGTGGTGGGATTACGGGTACCCGATAAGCGTCCTCGGGGATAGGGCGTCTGTGGCTGACGGCTCAACACTTAATATAACTCAGATCGGCATACTTGGTTTAATACTGACAGCCCAGAACACCAGTGAAGTAGTTCAACTACTCAGGCTACTTAACACGCCTGTAAACAAGACCTACATCCTAGTCTTCGACGTGTTCAGCTTTAGGCCGACAGGCAACAACTCTTATGATGTGACACCTGTTATACCGGGCTTAATGGTGGGCCTGGACGATATCCCTAAGAGCATCTGGATGATAAGGATCGGGGACTCAGTAATAGGAGAGCTGAAGGCGAAAGGGGTTAACGTATCCTACGTCTCCCTAGGTGATTCCTTCTACCTCTACTTCTTCCGCAACAACCTGGTCGTATCACCCAGGTTCGACGACCTTTCGAACGCGCCTCTACTATACAAGATGATGGTCGACGGCATCTTATACCTAAATGAACAGTGGAAATCCAACGTGACATTCACCTGGTATACCGGTGTAGCCAACCCGGTTTCATCGCTTACAGCATCCTACCCCCAGTTATCATCTCTTGTCGACCAGTTGAACTTGACAACCTACATACAGGTCTTATCCACTAAAACACTGGGGGCAGGTGATAGACCATTAGCCAGCGACCCATACTTGAAACCCTATGCTGTAATAGCTGAACCCTTCCTGGATAAATCGGGTAATAAAGTTGTTGTAAACGGGGCCTACCTTTACGAAGTTATTACAATATACCAAGTTGTAACCTACTAGGAAGCACCGTCCACACCCCACGTTTCAGGTTTTCAAATTAATGGCTCGACATCAGGGAGTCCAAGCAAAACCTCACCGAGGATGGGGAGAATATAACACTATGGTATGATGCCGATCGCCAGCATAGAGACACAGCTATCTCCGCCAGGATAATACCCCGTTATTTTATAAATAAACCCAGTGGAGAATAACATAGTTGGTGTGCTGATTTGGTTTTCAAGAAGAAAGTTGACCCTTTGAAATCCGCTTTAACAGCGCTTTACAATGTGAGGGCCAGTATTCAGAGGCTTGACGCTCTCATCGACAGGATTAATAGTAGGCGGAGTAGGCTGATGGACATGGCTGTTGAACTCCAGGCGAGAGGTGAGACCTATCTCGCTAAAAGATATGCTGAGGAGATAGCTAAGCTGGATAAAATGAGGAGCAGGCTTGAAGTGCTGAAACTCGTCCTCGAGAAAGTCTCGCTGAGCATAGACCTCGCGATAGCCATGAGGGACTTCAAGCTGATAGCTGACGAGGTTTCAAGCATTGTAGGCGAGATCAAGAAGATACCTGAGTCGAAGATCTCCGACTTAGCTGTCTACTTCTCCGAGCTAGAGGTCTCGATAAGAGAGTTAGCCAGCACCAATCTCGAGACAGGGCCACCGCTACAGCTCGATACGACTGAGACGCCTGACGCTAGGAAAGTGCTCGAGGAGGCTAGGAGCCTGTTGAAGACGAAGCTTGAAAACGAGAATCTCCAGCCGCCCGCGTTAAATAAGTAGAGTGTACTTCTTCTCCTCCCTGAGAACTATAATCCTCGTGTTGAAGGACTCGAGTACGCTCTTGACTCTATCACTTATTTTATTTGCTAGGTCTTGCGGTATTATAATGAAATAGCCGTCGAAGCTCTGGTCTACGAGTGAGGAGCCTATTGAGAGGTAGAGGTTTTTCAACTGGGTAGGCCTATCGGCGCTTGGGTCTATAATCCACACACCGATCTTCTTCTCGTCCTTCCAAGCAGTTAAATCGGGTTGAAGCGGTTTAGAAGGCTTGCTCTCCGAGACCTCGAACCCCCTCTCCTCCAGGTCTTTAACAACCTGGGCTATCACTTGTTTACGAGCCGGGCTAGCCCTCGCTAGCTCAATATACTTCTCTATTGGCCCATGTATCTCGGGGTCGTATAGAGTGTAGGAGCCCCTGTCGATTCTAAACAGGAATAGTTTATCGGGATCCCTGTACTTGTCCTTGCTGTTGCTGTTAACCGTGACCAGGTCGATCTCGAAGTCTAGGCTCATATCGGATCTAGAGGGGTCCTTCTGCTTTGCGACGTTTATGATCTCACGGCGGCTGAAGAAGTTTTTACCCGACTTAACCAGGTCTAGACATGCCTCTTTTATGAGTAGCCAGTTAGGCTTCTTCCCACCCTGCTCCTGCTCCCCCAATATACCACCGTTTAACCCGGTTGTACTTATTGCTGTAGAATCCTTAAAACTTCTTCAGCTAGCGATCTAATTGCTTTGGCAGCCTCCCCTTCGGGGTATGCCAGGAGATATGGCACCCCCTTCTCAAGAGCGCTCGCTATCAGGGGGTCTAAGGGTATTCGGGCTAGGAGCCTTGTGCTGTACTTCCAGGCAAGCTCCTCGCCCGTGCTCCTCCCCAGAATAGGGTACTCCCTCCCGCTTTCAGGGCATTTAAAGTAGCTCATGTTCTCCACGATGCCGAGCAACCTAACATTGTTCTTGACAACGAAATTGACTGCTTTAGAGACTATGACCTCGGACAAGATGTTCGGCGCCGTCACTATGATCGCCCCGGTTAGGTCTTTGATGGACTGGACGACCGTGATGGCCTCGTCTCCAGTCCCGGGCGGCAGGTCTAAGATCAGGAAGTCCCCTTGAGGCCACTTGACTTTTGCCAACAGCTCGATTATAGCTCTCGACTTCAGTGGCCCCCTCCACACCACCGGCAAGTCAGGTGAGTCGAGCATCAGGTTTACAGCAACTACTTTCACTCCCAGCGGGCCTTCAACGGGTAGAATACCCTCCTCGTCAGCGTAGTGCCTCGCATTATGCAACCCGAGGAGAGTTGGGATGCTTGAGCCGTGGATGTCAGCGTCCATTATCGCCACACGGTAGTTTCTCTCGGCTAGAGCAAGCGATAGCATTGATGAGATAAAGGATTTGCCGACCCCTCCTTTACCGCTTAGAACCATGATCTTATGCTTTATCCCTCCAACCCTATCCCTTATTTTGTTTGTAAGAGCGAAGAGGGGCTCAACCTGCCTATTTTTACTCATAGCATCACTCAAAACCTATAAACCTCGCACATAGGGTTTTATAGTTGAGTGTTGGAGATGGCGTGTTCTATAGCGCCGGGTAAGGTGATCCTCTTTGGAGAGCATTTTGTAGTGAAAGGTAAGCCGGCGATAGGCGCGGCTGTCAACGTGTATGCGAAGGCGTGTGCTGGGCCGGGTCGAGGTGTGGTAGAGTCCCGGCAACTGGGCTTGCTACTAGACCTGGATTCCGGGAGGGTTCTGGATAAGGGTTTGCTAAGGGTTTACCAAGAGCTGTCTTCGAGGATAGGTTTAACGAAGGATTTCCATGTCATCATCGACTCCGAGATACCTATGGCTGCCGGGATGGGTTCCTCCGCCGCAGTCGCGGTCTCAACCGCTCACGCACTAGCCGCTCTCAAAGGTCTGGATCCGGATAAAAAACTCATATGGGAGGTCTCCTTCGAGGCTGAGAAAGTCTACCATGTTAAACCAAGCGGAATAGACAACACGCTTTCCACGTACGGCGGCGTACTCTACTATCAAGGAGGGGAGTTCAAAAGAGTTGAAGTAAAATGGCCGGATGACATATACCTGTTGATAGTGGACTCCAGGGTAAAGAGGTCGACAGGGCAGGTAGTGGAGGATGTTTTGAGGAGGTATGAGAAGTACCATCGGGTAATGTCGGGGATCTACGATGTAGCCGGGGCACTAGTTGAGGAGGCTTTGAAAGCCCTTGAGAGAGGCGACTTCGCAAGGCTAGGGGAGTTGATGGATATAAACCACGGTCTCCTGGTGTCCTTAGGTGTCTCCACACCCCTACTCGACAGCCTTATCTGGGCTGTACGTGAAGCAGGGGCTCTGGGTGCTAAGATTTGTGGGGCTGGGCGTGGGGGTGTGATCATAGCTATTGTAGATGAAGCTAAGCTCCCGAAAGTATTGGATAAGATTAGCCAGCAAGTCCGGAAACCAATGGTGGCTAGGATAGATAGTGAAGGGGTGAGGAGAAGCTAGATTACTCAAAAACCGGCTTCTCCATGGAACATAGAAGTGTGGCTAGTAAAAACAATATATAAGTTTTTTGTGCTAAAATTTAAATAGGGATGATGAAAATACGTTTTTGATAATAATGAAATGACTCCCATGGTCTGACAAATATGGAGGTAGCTACGAAGCGCATGAAGAAGAAGGTCAAGGAATCGCTGGATTTCCTTAAGAAACTCAACATAGTCATCGCCGACTACCTGCAACAAATCTACGAGTACAACAACATTGCGCGCCAGAAGGGCTACTATTTGAAGCCGGTCCACATAGCTGTCAGAAAGGAGAAGGGTGCTGTGAAGACAAAGTACTACTACTACGGGAGGTACTGGTATAAGATTGAGCGGGGTCAGAGCGGCGGGGTTAAATGGGTGTATATTGGGAAGGAGAAGCCGGATCCCAGTCTACCAGACCCGCCTAAGCACCCTCTAGAAGGCCTCGTGGTCAAGATCAGGGACTCTGAGGTTGAAGCTGTTTTCGCCGGCGAGGAGATGTACCAGGAGATAATGAAAAAACTAGAGTCTCTGAAATAAGTTTTTATAAACCTCCTTCTCTTTTTTCCCTTATATTCCATTTTGCTCTAGACTGCTCGACGACGGGGATCAGCTTCCTCGCTAATGCGATCTCCTCTCTTTCCATTGAGACCTCAACATATTTCTCGCTGAAGCCCAAGTCGTGAACTTTATACCCCAGCGGGCTGTACAATCCGCTACCGCCTGTGAATAGCTCTCCTACCTGGTTTGAGACGACGAGGTAGAGAGTGTTCTCGTGGGCCCGTGCCCTGGCTAGGAAGTCTAGTTGACTCTCCTTCAGGTAACCCTTGACCCATCCAGCGTGCAACAACACCACGTCAGCCCCCTCCCACGCGTATAACCTAAAGAGCTCGGGGAACCTTAGATCGTAGCAGATAGCCACTCTTACCGTGAAACCTTTAACGTTGAGAGGCACGCTTGTCTGGGAGCCCTCCTCGAAGAAATCGCTTTCCCTGAAGCCATAGGCGTTGAACAGGTGGATCTTACTGTAGACCCGCCTTCTCTCACCACCCGGTGTAATGAGGACGCTAGAGCTCCGGGTTTTAGGGGGTGTACTCGTCTTCTCGATGAAGTGCGTTAAGATAAGACTACCTGTTTCACTGGCCGTCTTCTCCAGGATACCGAGGAACCTGCTCTCACCTATGGCCTCCGATTTCTCGTAGAAGCTCTTGGGGTCACCGAGTTTGAACGGGTTTGCCATACTGTACTCGGGCGTGAGAATTATATCAGCTTGCTTAAACCGGCTTCTCACCATACTGCTTATTTTTAAAGCGTTTTCAACGGGCTCGCCGCCTAGGTTTGCCTGCAGAATGCCGACTACCATTTCATCCGACATCCCGGCTCCACCCGTGAAGAGAGGTAGGGGTTGTAAAAACTAGGTTTGAAGCCCTAGAAGCTTCTTCAACTCTGCTGTAGCTTCATCGGAGATCGACGTGTTCAATTCATATAGGTCTACCTTGATGTTTCTTACCTTAAACTCCGTGTCAGCTATCTCGTATTCAAGCTCTATGTTTACAATAGCGTCTTTTGGAGCCATATATTTCTCGACTAGAACCTGGTAGACGATTTTATTTAAATTGGTTAAAAACTCATTGACTTTCCTTTGAACTTCTTTCTTGGAAACCTCGGGTTTACTCTTCAAGTAGCTTGAAACAGACGCGTTGACTACTCTCCTCAACTTAATAGCGTAGCCGCTTAAACGGACTGGGCCTGTTTTCACTGCAGACATGTTTTTCCCAACTAATATTTAGTTTAGCCATATAATATTTTTTACTTAGCCTAAGGGTAGTTTGGTCTGGTGGACGAGGATTGGCGTACTCAGCGCCAAGGCTTATCGACGTCAACGCTAAGTCGAGGCTTATAAGAGACTGCCGCAGGCTCCTTATTCTCGGAAGATGTGTTGAATTAGAACACCCGGAGGTCTACAAGAGTTTCCTCGAGAGAGGCTACTGTCCTCTCTCTGTCTGCCTTGAAGCAGAGCACGTTAACATGGTTGGATTCAAGCTCGCAGGAATCCTGGGTAGAGGCGACTACGAAGAGGTTGCTGTATTAACAGTTGACGGCAGTATGCACTGTACTCAATTACACTGGATGGTAGAGGAGGTTTTCAAGATCATGAGGCTAGACAACAGTAAGAGGAGGCACTTTGTAATACACGAGGGTAAGCTGGTTGAGGTCTCCCAGGCTTCGGTTAAAACCAGCAGGTTTCTCGCTCACGTAGACGGTTTGTTGAGAAAGGGCTAGCTATGAGCGTAGTTAAAAGAATGGACGGTATCATACGGGAGCTGGGGGGTTTCAACCCTTCGAGCAGAGTTTTACTTTTAACACTATACCTCAGCCTTCTAAGCCCAGTTTATATTGTACTCTTATCTTTCAGCACGTTGCTAGACCTACCTGATGAAGTCGTGTCATCCAGCCTAGTCATCGGATTTATAGGCCAAGTAGCCACCTCGGCGTTAATGCTCTACTTATTATCCACTGTAAATCAGCTTGCGGATAACATAGCTGAGTATACTTCACTCGTAGCCGACCTTATAATGGAGAAGACTGGTCTCAGGGTTGACCCGCTGGAAGCGGCTTCCAGGGAGTTTAAGAGAGGTTTTAGGACATACATAGAGTGGTATCCGCTGGCGATTCTCGTAGGCCTGGTATCGCTGTTATCGTATAGAACACTCCTCTACGCGATAATCCTATTCGAGCTCTACAGCGCGTTAAACGCTTTCTTCCTTGCTCAAGCAAAGGTCTCTATTGAGGGTATTGCTGATTACTTAAACTTGGTTGAAGAGCAAATAAGCGCTGTGATTGAAACCAGGAAAACTAGTTTGAGTATCCGCGTCGTTCTTGAAGACAAGGTTATAGCGTATGGCTCGCTTTTATTCAACTCTATTACACCAGTAGCATGCTACAAGTTGCTTCTCGTCCTGGGTAGTATAGTGGACAAGCTTAGAGGTTTTCACGTTGAAGTAAAATATGTTTTGACGATGAAAGAGTTTGTCAAGACCGGCAGGTGAAGGTGATTACTTGGCTAAATGCCCTAACCAACACGGCTTTCTACCCCCGTCTAGCATAACGTTTTCCCAATGGACATTCCTCATGTAGACGGTAGGCTTTACCAATTAACGATGGTAATTAATCCACGCGTAACCCCGAGTCCTGTTTGGGATAAGGGAGAAGCCGGAGGCCAGCCCGGGGTTAAACCCTCTCTAAAAGAACCTCCGCTATTCACGACGGGGAGGCCAGCTCTCCAGTAGCCTCGTATACTTGGTAGTAGGGCTTGAATTCCCTGATAGCTCTCTCCATGAACTCCTTGCTCCTCAACGCGTTGATGAACTTCTGGATCTCGCTACGTTGCAGTCTATCCAAGGGTATTAGGAAATCGAATTCCTCCCAGCTTAAAGGTTTGAAATCTAAACCGTAGACGGAGGCAGCCCAACCTACAGCAACCCCTACATCGGCTCTACCCTGCTTTACAGCCGCCGCGACCGCTGTGTGTGTTTTAACCTCGTAGAAGTAGCCGTTAACCCTCTTTGAGACCTCCTCGAGGCTTAAGCCTAGTTTAGAACCCAGCTTCCTCAGCTCCGCGTCTATGAAACCCCTCACTCCTGACCCCTTGTTCCTGTTGACTATCCTAATGTCGGGTCTAAGGAAATCCTCTATCCCCTGTATGTTCTTGGGATTCCCCTTCTCGTAGACCAGGCCTATGAGCCTCCTGTAGCCTTTAACAATGACGGCCCTACCCTTCAAGCCAAGCTTCAGGATGAATGGCGTATTATACTGCCCTGTATCCTCGTCGAGTAAATGGGTTGGGGCGATGTCAGCCTCCCCCCTGGCTACAGCGTGCCAGCCTCCTAGGCTTCCAACAGGTATTATCTTCGCCCTGTTCACCAGGCCTAGCTCGCTTACAATGCGGTACAGCAGTGGATCGTTGCTACCTATGATCACAAGCCTCCCCTCCACTTCAACCTGCGGTCTCATTAAATCTACTTGGACAGTCTCGTTCTCCTCGATTAACTCCACGTTTTCCCCTATTGTAATGAAGCCGTCGCTGTAGACAAGGGAGCTAATGCTCCCGCTACCAGCTTGGAGCGGGTAGGCTACCAGGCCGTCCCGTGAGAGGACTAGACCTACCGGGATGAAAGTGGAGAAGCCCACCCTCTTCCTTATCTTAACCGGGATCCTCGCTTCAACCCTCCTCTCAACAGGCTCGGTGAGACCTGTAAGCCTGGTTATAATCGGCTTCACGATCTTCAATAAGACCATGTAGCATGACAGCGGGAAGCCTGGGAGCCCTATCAACAGCTTTCCCCTTGCTACCCCGATAACCGTCGGCTTACCCGGTCTAACTCTCAGGCCGTGAATGACCACACCAGGCTCCCCGAGCTTGTCGAAGACGCGGTAGACGACGTCTCTCACGCCAGCGCTGGTTCCGCCGCTTGTGATAACAATATCGTTTTCCGCCAGGGCCTCGCTCAAGCGTTTGTAGACTACTTCCTCGTCATCGGGTAGAATCCCGTGGTTTCTTGCCACTGCTCCTATCGAGTTGAGGAATGACGTGATGAGGAAGCTGTTCACATCGTAGATCATGCCTGGACTCAAGGGGTAGCCGGGCTCTACAAGCTCTCTGCCAGTCGAGAAAACCGCTACACGGGGTTGCTTGTAGACGAGCACTTCTCTCAGCCCTAAGCCAGCCAACAACCCTATCCTCTCAGGTGTTAAGACGACACCCCTCTGCAGGACTAGGTCGCCGATCGAAACATCGCTTCCAGTACTGCTGATATTCTCCCCAGGGTACACGCTCCTGTAGACCAGAAGATCACTTCCAGACCTCCTAACATACTCCTCCATAACCACCGAGTCAGCGCCCCTTGGAATCATTGCCCCCGTCGAGACCTCAACTGCCTGACCCTCACCTACAGTGTAGTCTGGTTTCTCCCCCACCTCGACTCTCCCGGTGACTGTTAGCTTGACGGGCGAGACCTCGTCGGCCCATGACGTGTCAACGGATCTAACAGCATAGCCGTCGACCTCGCTCCTGTCGAAGGGAGGGTAGTCGACAGGCGAGTAAACGTCCTCTGCTAAAACGCGGAAAAGAGCCTTTTCTAAATAAACTCTCTCCACACCCAGTGGTTTAAGCGGGTAGTACTTCTCTATTAAACTAAGCGCTTCCCCCAGGCCCACAAGGTTGTGGAAGATTTTCCTAGACAACCGCGGAGCACCACCATCTACTAGATAGGTGTTGATGGAGATAAATCCTCGTTTGATGTGTGGGCCCCATCTTTTAAGATTGGCTGGGATATGGGTTATCTTGGAAAGGTGTGTTCTTGAGAGTAGAGGAGCTCGAAAAGTACGGTTTAAGGAGAGACTACATTGAGTTGCTCTTGAAGAGGGGTATTGAGAGGTTAAACCCTGTCCAAGAAGACGCTGTCAGGCAGGGGCTTTTCACCGATCAAAACCTGCTCGTCTCTTCTCCAACAGCAAGCGGTAAGACCCTGATAGGTGAGATGGGTATAGTTAGAGCTGTGCAGGATGGCTGGAAAGGCGTCTACCTGCTACCCTTGAGGGCCCTAGCCAGCGAGAAGTATGAGGAGTTCAAGATACTTGAGGAGCTGGGCTTCAAGATAGGTATTACAACAGGGGACTACGACTCGCCTGCTGAGGAGTTGGAGGATAAAGACGTTATCATAGCGACGTACGAGAGGTTCGACAGCCTCCTGAGAATTAAACCGTTTTGGATTAGGAGAGTCCGCGTTGTTGTTGTAGACGAGTTGCATATGATAAACGACCCTGAGAGAGGCCCCGTGGTGGAGATGATAATAGCGAGGCTTAAAGCGTCGTCCTCAAGGGTCATAGGGCTGTCTGCTACTATAGGGAACCCCGCCGAGCTCGCCGAGTGGCTTGGGGCAAGGCTTGTCAACCTAGATTGGAGGCCTGTTAAGCTAAGGGAGGGGTATTACGATAAGAAGACGGGGAGGATCATCTTCAGCGACGGCTCCTCGGAGGATGTTGAAAGCGAGTACGATGAAAGAGTGTTGAACCTGGCGGTTCACTCCGCTTTAAAAGGCTTCCAGGTGCTCGCCTTCGTCCACAACAGGAGGAGGGTTGAGGATCTGGCTGAGGCGACAGCGAACACTACCGTGGATTTGAAGGCGGGGAGGCTCGACGAGAGGGTTGTCGAGACCTTGATGGAGAGCCCGAGCAGGATGGAGAGGGATAGGCTCCTCCGCCTAATGGAGAGAGGTGTGGGATACCACCACGCCGGGTTATCCATGCCTGCTAGGAGGGCTGTCGAGGAGGCCTTCAGGAGGAGGGAACTGCAGGTCGTCTACGCGACCCCAACACTCGCAGCAGGGGTAAACCTCCCTGCTAGGAGGGTTGTAGTCTCGGTTAAGAGATACGACCCATCCTCGTCTAAAATGGTGAATATACCTGTATTCGAATACAAGCAGATGGCTGGGAGGGCGGGTAGGCCTAGGTTCGACGAGATCGGTGAGGCTATTATAGCTGATGCTAGGAGTAGCGGGGAGGCGTTGAAATATCTGAGGTCTAGCCTAGAGAGCGTCGTCAGCAAGATCTCCAGCGAGAGGAGCCTCAGGATACACACGCTGTCGATAATAGCAGGCGGGGAGGCCAGGGATCGGAGGAGCATACTAGAGATCTACGGCCACACGCTTGGCTCACGCCAGTACGGCGGGATAGAGGCCTTCTCAAGCCAGGTGGAGAAGACTATTAGATTACTAGCCGAGATGAAGATGCTGGAATCCCACGGCGATTTCTACAAGGCGACTAGACTCGGGAGGTTGACCTCCCTCACATACCTAGACCCCCTCACAGTCCACTACTACATTGAGAGAAAGCCCGAGGAGTATGATGAGCTAGATGTACTGCATGTTGTAACCACGACAGTCGACTACAGTAGGGGCAGGCCATACATACCGGAGGATGTCGTGGAAATATACGAGGAGGAGGCCCTGCGGTCGCAACTCGCCCGGAGAATCGGGTTAGGGAAGATGAGCGACCAGGAGATCGATAACTTGATCGTGGGGTACGTTCACGCCTTGGTTTTAAGGGACTGGATTAACGAGGTAGATGAAGACAGGATTACAAGCAGATATGAGATAGGCCCAGGGGATCTATACGCGATGAGGGAGACTGCCACCTGGATTACCTCATCCCTAGCGAAAATCGAGAGGTTGCTTGGAAACACAGCTTTCTCAAACCAATTGAACAAGCTTTCACTCAGAATACAATACGGTGTGAGAGAAGACGCTCTTGAACTAATAAGGCTCAGGGGGATAGGTAGGGTGAGGGCTAGGGTGCTCATTAACCACGGTATAAGAACACTGGCAGACTTAGCCAGGACGCCTCCAAGCAAGTTGATGAGCCTACCAGGCTTCGGCCAAAGGATAGTGGAATCAATTATCGAGGAGTTGAAGAGGCTTGGATACCTAGGACAAGGGCAGGGGTAGGGGAGTATTGGATTCAGCGGGGTAGCCGCCTCTTCGAGAGCCCTCTCCTAATTGGCTCCAGGCGTACAGGGATATCCCTATCTAATCTTTCGTGACTAGGGAGGGAATTCTACGTGATCCTTTTATTCCCACTTTAAGATACAGACAAGGGGTGTTCAACGTGGAGAAGACAAGCAGGATCCAGGGGTTCTACAAGCTGGACATGAACGAGAGGCTGAAGATCGTCGCGGAATGGGCTGGTTTAACAGAGGAAGAGGTAAGGACGCTGAGCAACCTGGGCGGCCTCCCGAGGGAGATAGCTGATTCCATGATAGAGAACGTGATCGGGGGTATGACATACCCGTTCGCGGTGGCAGTCAACTTCAGGATCAACGGTAGAGACTACCTGGTGCCAATGGTGATCGAGGAGCCGAGCGTGGTTGCGGCCGCGAGCAACGCGGCTAAAATGCTCAGGGAGGGCGAGGGGATTAAGAGCGTGGCGGGCCCTCAGGAGATGATAGGCCAAATACACATAGTCGGGGCAGGGGCACCGTACTACAAGGCTATGAGGATACTGGAGGCCAAGCAGGAGCTACTTGAGGAGGCTAGGAAGAGCGTTCCAACGATAGTGAGCCTGGGTGGAGGGCCCAGGGATATAGAGGTGAGAGTCGTCGACTCACCTATGGGCCCGATAATAGTAGTCCACATCATAGTCGACGTCCTAGACGCTATGGGGGCTAACACGATCAACACCATAGTCGAGTCCATTGCACCCCGCATAGAAGAGTTGACGGGCGGCGAGGCCAGGCTTAGAATACTCTCCAACTACGCTACAAGGAGGATCGTGAGGGCGTGGGCCAGGACTCGCCCTGAGAACGTGGGGGGCAGGGAGGTCGCGGAGAGGATTGTCGAGGCAAGCATCATAGCCGAGGCTGATCCCTACAGGGCTGTCACGCACAACAAGGGTATTATGAACGGGATAATAGCTGTAGCCCTGGCTACAGCACAGGACCACAGGGCTATTGAAGCCGGCGCACACGCCTACGCTGCCAGGACAGGGGTCTACAAGCCTCTGAGCAGGTGGGAGATCGATGAGGAAGGCTACCTGGCGGGCTCGCTTGAAATACCCCTCCAGGTCGGCACTGTCGGAGGGACTATTAGAGTCCACCCGACTGCGAGGATTGCCTTGAAGATACTCGGCGTCAAGACTGCTAAAGAGCTCTCAGAGGTGATGGCTGCTGTGGGCCTGGCCCAGAACCTAGCGGCTTTGAGAGCACTTGTATCCGAGGGGATTCAGAAAGGGCATATGAGGTTGCACGCCAGGAACCTCGCTATAACCGCTGGCGCGAGGGGTGACCTCGTGGATAAGATCGCGGAGAGGATGATTAGAGATGGCAAGATAAGCTACGAGTACGCTAGGCAACTCCTTGAGGCCTATTTGCGCGGTGAAAAAATTTAGTATTTCAATAGAGGTGCCTCATTGTTGAGCGGGTTGAGAGGCTACTTAGCTGATTTGAGAGCCGTTTTAACAGGGAACGTAGGCGTAATGGCCGTATCCTGGTTCCTGTTCGCGTTGAGCAGTGCGATGGTAATGCCGTTTTTCTCATTGTACGCTAGGAATCTAGGTGCAAGCGATATCGAGATATCTATAATGCGTTCGCTCGGATTCATAGCCCTCGCCTTGTTCCTACCGCTCGGCGGTATCCTCACAGATCTACTGGGTAGGGTTAGACCCATAATAATGGGCACTTTCATGGTTGCTGTAGTCCAGTTCTTCTACGCTGTAGTCCCAGACTGGAGGTATCTAACGGTCGTTGTAGTGGTTGACAACGCAAGCCACTTCTACCAGCCTGCTTTAACAGCCATATTGATGGACTCAATGCCTAGGGATAAAACGATGAAAGGGTTCATGATTCTAAACGCGTTTTCAAGCCTGCCATGGCTTTTTATGCCCGTGGTTGGGGGAGTACTCTACGATATTTACGGTACGCTTGGAATCAGGATTGGGTTCCTCATCTCAGGCGTGATATCGATCGTAGTAGCTTTCCTGAGAATTAAGGCTTTGAGGGAGACGTATTCCCCACACAATAAGGATTTATCGGGTATAGTACTCGAGCTAGCCGGGTACAGACCTGTGTTGAACAAGGCCGTCAAATTCTATGTTTACACAGCCATCTTCAACCAACTCACGGTGGGTGTGATTAACACTTTCGGGGCGATCTATGCTGTTAACAGGCTTGGAATGAACGCGTTTGACTGGGGGGTTGCTACAACGCTTGGAAGTGCATCTTCAATCCTCGCCTCTCTTATTCTGTCGGCTAAGATGAGCCTCCACGATAAGAAGACGATGGTGACCTCCAGCTCTCTTATAGCGCTGGCGCAGTTATTCTACGCCATCCCCTACTTTAACAGGGCCGCCATCCCCCTTGTCTACCTGGCCACTATCATATCAAGTATAGGTGGCGCGATAGCAGGCTCATCTATCTCATCCATCCTAACTCATGTTCTACCAACAGAGCTGAGGGGTAGAGCGACGGGTATTCAGAGGACTCTCGAAACACTTGGTAGCGCCCTGGCATCATACGTTGCTGGCTTAATGTACGCGTACTTAGGCCCCTTCATCTCTTTCATTGTTTCATTCACCATAGGCGTGGTCTCCACCATCTACCTCGCGTATATTATTTAGGTTCAACCTATTATTAGAGCGGTGGTGGAATGGTTCACGAGTGGAGCCTAGCAGACGCGCTACTGAAGTATGTAGCCACTGTGTACGGGACCAACATTAAGACCCTGAGATTGAGGGTAGGGGTGCTTCAGAGCATAGACAAGGAGATACTTCTATTCTCTATCCGCGAGCTCGCGGGGCTTCACAATATTAGAGTTGGCGAGGTTGTCATAGAGGAAGAGGAGGCTAGGTTCAAATGCAGTAGATGCGGCTACGAGTGGACTTTCAAACCGGAGGAGTTTAATAGCGAGACTAGGGAAGCCGTTCACTTCATGCCGGAGGCAGTTTACGCATTCACTAAATGTCCCGCATGCGGGAGCAGGGATTTCAAAATCGTTAAAGGCAGGGGTTTAGAGATCGCGGAGGTGGTGAAGTATTAGCCTACCTACCGAGATAGGGGATTTCAGGGTTTTAGCCTCGAGAGATAAATTGAAGGGGTTGAAGAAGAATTTCCTCGTGTTGAGTAGCAAGGGTGGTGTGGGCAAGTCAACTATCTCAACACTCCTCGCCTTCTACGCCGCGGAGAGAAACCTTAAGGTAGGTCTCATAGACCTAGATTTCACAAACCCCTCAACCCACATAATTTTAGGCGTTAACCCCGTTGAAGTAACGTATACTGAAGATAAAGGTCTATTCCCCCACAAAGTGGGTGGTTTAAGCTACATAACACCCGTCGCATTCACCAAGGACTTACCACTACCACTACGGGGTGAGAGCGTCTCGAAAGCTCTCCTGGAGTTGCTCTCTATACTAAGGTTGGATGGCTTAGAATACCTGGTGATAGACACCCCGCCTGGTCTAGGAGATGAACACATGGATTTAATGTACAAGCTAGGCGACTTGGTTAAACCACTCGTGGTCTCAACGCCAAGTATTCTTTCTCTTGGCAGTGTTAAGAGAATGATACACCTGTTAAAGGAGGCTAATGTTGGTGAGGTTTTCCTGGTTGAGAACATGGGTGACGGAAAACTAGTGGAATTAGCTAAAGAGCTCGGCGTCGTCTACCTCGGTTACATACCATACTATCCCGGTTTTGATAAGTGTCTCGGCTCGCTTGAGGGGCTGCGGAACTGCCCTATAAGAGGTTTCTTCGAAAATATACTGGGGAAAATCACGCAAGATGCTTGAAGTCCGTTTGTGGAGAACCATGGAAAGCAAGCTGGTTCGAGATAGCTTATTTCGGCTTTTGTTAATTAACTGGTAACGGTATAGTGTTACTAGGTGTTTTTGTTGGGGGAGCTCATATTAATTGATAACCCGCTAGCAAGATATTACCTCAGCGTTCTAAGGGATAAGAATACAACCCCCAAGTCCTATAGGGATGCCGTGAGGAAGCTTGGTTTCATAGTCGGCTACGAGGTCTCGAAGAGGCTTCGATGGAGCAAGATGTTTGTTGAAACCGGTGTAGCTAGGGCTGAAGGCGTCTTCCCATCGAAGCCAGTCTACATTATCGGTGTGCTCGGCGCATCAATCCCCATGATGCACGGTATATGGGATGCCCTCCCGTGGGCTGGCCTCGGCTTGGTCGCTGCAAAGAGGAGAGTGGCGGGCGGCGACTTGGAGGTTGAAGTGTTCTACGAGAGGGTTGTACAGGATCTCTCCCTCCACACGGTCATAGTCGTCGACCCAACGCTTGCATCCGGGAAGACCATGAGCAGGGTAGTGGAGCTCATAGGTGAAAGGGGTGGGCGGGACATACTGGCGGCAACCATACTGGCCTCCAGGAGGGGGCTCGAGTACTTCTGGAGCAGACACCCCTATGTGCCAGTCTACGCTGTAGAAGTGGATCCACTGCTCGACGAGAGGTTCTACATTATACCGGGTATAGGGGATGCAGGCGATAGAAGCCTATCATCCGACTATGTCACAAAATACTAGCTCTCGCCCCAGCTCTCTCAGTACTAGGTGAGGATGCTGGATACCGAGAGCCACAGCGCTATTAAACCCACTATTGCCTGGAGCACCGCTATGAATAAGACTACCTCCGGCTCTCTCGCCCTTCCCTTCAGCCTGGTGATCGACTTTATGGCAAAGTGTGTTAGGCTGTAGGATTTATCGTAGGGTGGCAGGAGACTCCCGTCTTCCATCGGCCTCCCGAAATTCTCCTTGTAGACCCCGTTTCCCAGCCCTCTAATAAATAAGGCTAGCTCAATGAAGTATAGTGTGAAGAGTATGAGGGAGAACTTCACTGTTTTATACATGATTGCTAGAGCGGCGAAATACGCTCCAACAGCATAGGTGAAGGTGTTCCCCGGGAATACTCTGGCAGGATATTTATTGTAGACTAGGAAGCCTCCTATACCTGAAGCCATTATCAACGAGGCTGTGAGCAAGCCGTCTAAGCCTTTAACAAAGCCTAGGATCCCCATGAACAACATTAAGAGAATACCCTGGAGGGCCTCCAGCCCGTTGTAGCCTGCCAGCATGTTGAAGCCGTTGCTCGCCCCTATTACGCCTATGGGTATCAGCAACAGGTAGTAGGCTAGGCCAAAGTCAACTGCCCCTATGAGAGGTAGTGTAATAGTGGGGATCCCGACTTTCAAAACAACAAGTGGTAGGGAGATCGGGGCCATTAGTAGAACCCTGTATATAGCTCTCAAACCCTTCTTCCACCCTAGAACATCGTCGAGGAAGCCGAGGTAACCCGACATGAATAAGAGTAGCGCGAGCGAGATATAGTTTTTCAACAAGCTCTCGTCGTTTAACACGTAGGTTTGAAGGCCAATGAAGGATAGCAACCCTAGTGCGACCCCGAAAGAAACCCATATGCCGCCCGCTTCTGCCGCGTGGACTTCACCCCGTTTATTCATATCCTTCCCCGTGAAGCCGATTTGATGGGCCTTGCCGATCCACCATCTAACCCCGATGAGGGAGCTCGCGAATGAAATCGCCATAGCTGCTAGCATGAATAAGAGGTCTATGGAGTCCATTCTACATCTCCCTCCAGGGCGTGTTCAAAACGGCGTAGATTTCCTGCGCCCTCTTCTCCCCGATGCCCTCGACTTTCAATAAGTCTGAGATACTCGCATTGGCGATATTCCTTATGGTCTTGAAATGGGCTAGAAGCCTCCTAGCCAGCGTGGGGCCTGCTAAACCTTCCACGACATAGAGGACCCTCTCATTCAACTCCATAGGCTTCTTCTCAACCCTCATCCTCAGAATCTTCTTATCCTTCGTCTCACCCAGGCTCTTGGATTTCGCCACAATCCATTCAATAGTAGCCTCGGGATTAGGCGTGTTTAAAACCGGGATCCCGAAGTCGAGCATCAATGTATCGAGAACCCTCAGCACGCTCTGTATCCTCCACCCTCTGTACTTCTCGAGGGAGCCGATCCAACCCTCGACTACGATTAAGGGCTGGTAACCGTCTTTCTCAGCTGCCTCCCGCAACAGCTTGGATTGATTCCATATCCTGTTATCTCTAATACTATTCGCCAAGTCGTCAACGCTCTTTCTCTCAACAAGGATAGGCCGTTTATCCGGCGGTGCGAGGAGTAGGAAGTCGCCTGCTGGTAGGGGTTGGATGGCTGTCCTCAAACCCCTCATGTTTAAAATCTTCTTGAAATCAGGGTGCTTCGAGTCTTCGCGGCTGTCGATAATAACGTCGACGGGGGTAAGCAGGAGGAAAGCCAATTTAAGCCACCGCTGTAATTCTCGCCTGACGTGTAGTTAAGATTGGAGTGAGAAATTAAAATATCATATATCAGCGTAGAACAGGTAGTCTATAGGTGTGGTGTAAGTTCTATAGACTTTTGCCTCCTTCTTCTTCAACTCGACATACGATTCAACTAACTCGCTGGGGAAAACTGGTTTAAGGTATTCGTGGTCTGATTCAAGCGCTTCAACAGCCTCCTCCAGGCTGGCGGGTAGCTTACTGCAACTACCACATCCAGATGGGTTCTCAAACAAGTTTACCGAGACGGGTGGGCCAGGGTCTATTTTCCTTCTAATACCGTCGAGGCCTGCTAGTATCACGGCTGATATAGCTAGGTAAGGGTTTGCAGTTGGGTCAGGTGGCCTGTACTCGATTCTACCTTTGTTCTGCAACGGGACTCTAACCGCGGTCGTCCTGTTCCCAACACCCCAGGACACGTATACCGGAGCCTCAAACCCCTCCACTAGTCTTCTATAGCTGTTGACTGTTGGGTTTGTGAACGCTGCCAGACTTCTAGCGTGCTCTAGGAGTCCCCCTATAAAGTATAGTGCTTCACCACTCAACTCGCCTCCCTCGGCGAAGATATTTGAGGCCCCTCTCCACAAGCTCACATGTATGTGCAACCCGCTACCATAGTCGTCTGGGAAAGGCTTTGCGAGGAAGATCGGCTTAAACCCTTCTTTCTCCCCTACCACACGGGCAATATACTTGAATACCTGGACGAAATCCCCTATTTCGACGGGTGTGTCGGCTAGTGTTGAAACCTCGATTTGACCCCGGGGCCCGTTCTCCCTGTGGGTTTTATTGAAGAAAAACCCGTTTTTCTCTAGTTCGGAGAGTAGAGTCTCCAATAGTCTATCAGAGTGCGATGCCTCCGAGGAGTTGTATGTTTTCACATACCATAGAGATGAGTGAGGGAAGTCGACGGCGCTGAACAGCTCTACTTCAAGGCACTGCCTGGTTGCATTCAGGTTTAAGTTAACTGATTTAACAATGTAGAATTCTATTTCAACACCTACCCTCGCCTCTAGGTCTTCCTGCCTCAGATACTCGGTGAGTCTCTCCGCGATGAACCTCGGGTCTTTCACATACCTTTCCTCCCCCCTTGTGAATAAGCCTGAGATATAGTGCTTGCCTTGGATGAAACCTGTTGTCAGGGGCCTGCTTGTAACCGGCCTAACGAGTAGGTCGCTGTTCTCAACCTCCAGGAATCCCATGAGGCTTGAGCCGTCTACAATAGCCTGGATCCCCGATAAGATGTCCGGATCCCCATTTATCATCAGTGAGATTCTTCTCAATTTCCCTATGAGATCTGTGTAGAGTAAGTGTGTCAGCATGCTTCAACCTCTTATATGAGGGCTTTTAACCATTGAATCCTTTTAAAACCCTTCCAGTAAAATATTGTATAGGTTTCATAAAATGCCAAGAATTGTTGAAAGAAATACAGGTATGCTCGATGAGATCGATAGGAGACTTTTGGAAATCTTACGGGAGGATTCCAGGCGTAGACTGAAGGATATAGCTGGCGAACTCTCTAAACCCGTCTCAACCATACATGAGAGGGTTAGAAAGCTTGTTAGAACGCGTGTTATAAAAAAGTTCACTGTGGAAGTCGACTACAGTAAACTAGGCTATAATGTTAAAGCCCTAATACTGCTAAACGTTGACGGCAAGCATATCCTGGACGTTGAGGGGGATATATCGAGGCATCCCAACGTTGAGGCCGTCTACGATATAACAGGGGAGTTCGACGTGGCCGTCATAGCGTCATTCAAGAGCATAAGCGAGTTAGACGAGTTTGTTAAATGGCTCCTCAAGCACCCCTACATAAAGCAGAGTAGGACTAGTATAATCTTCAGAGTGGCGAAAGAGGAGAAGAGGCTCCCGCTTTGAGAGGGAGTTTAACAGCGAGATGCACGAGGTGCGGGCGGGCGTACTCCGAGGACAGGGATATTGTCTGCCCCTACTGCGGAGGACTGATCAAGCCGGTTTACCAGCCTCGTTGGAGTATAACTGGTGAAGAGGGCGTGTGGCGGTACTCCAGCCTACTACCAGAGGTTAGAGTAAAAGTCACGTTAGGCGAGGGGTCAACCCCCCTGATAAAAGCAGGTAGGTCTGTGAGGGGGGATCTAGATGTGTGGTTTAAAGACGAGACGAGGAACCCTACCGGGAGCTTCAGGGATAGGGCGGCGGCATTAACGGTGAGCGATGCTGTATCCAGTAGGTTTAAGAGGATTATTCTAGCCAGCGACGGTAACACGGGGGCCAGCGTAGCCGCCTACGCGGCGAGAGCTGGGGTGCCGGTGACAATCTACCTCCCCAAGTGGGTTGAAGACGAGAAAATTATTTTAATGAAGTCTTTCGGCGCAAGAGTCCTCGTGGAGGATAAGACCCTCGACGAGCTCCTAGACTACGTCCACGACAGGGCTAGGAGGGAGGGCTTCTACAATGCCTCAAGCACATTCAACTACCTGTCCCTCCAAGGGTTGAAGACTATAGCATTTGAGATATATGAGAGGCTTGGGTCGAATGTCAACGCTGTCTACCTGCCTCTGGGTAGCGGTCTAACCCTTCTCTCCCTCTACGAGGGTTTCAGAGAGCTAGTTGAACTCGGGTTAACAAGCCGGGTTCCAAAGCTCATTGGGGTTGAAGCGTGTGGACGGCCCCTCTACTCGTCGAGCCTACGCGGTGTTCCTTCGTGTGGGGAGGAGCCTTTGCCCGGTCTAAGGTACTTGAAGCCGGTGATATACGAGCACGTTCTAGAGGTCTTAGAAATGTTCGGGGAGACCGTGGTGGTGTCGAGGAGGCAGGTGCTAGAGGCCGCTGAAAAGCTTAGCCGTAGCGAAGGGTTGTTCGCAGAGGCGTCATCGGCTGTAAGCTTCGCGGGCTTCCTGGAGAGCCCGGAGGATAAGAGCGTTGTCTTGATCACCAGCCACGGGCTGAAATCCCCTGAGGCGTACTCGAAGGCGAGGAGGCTGAAATTCACCGAGGTGTTTCCGGGTGTGACAAAAAGGCTCATACTGGACTTGCTTTCAAGGCACCCGGGTTTAACGGGCTACGAGGTTTGGAGGATGCTGGGGGTCAATATCTCCCCGCAGGCGGTCTACCAGCACTTAAAGGAGCTTGAGGCAAAGGGATTTGTGAGATCTGTCGACGAGGAGGGTAGGAGGAAATACTATTGGGTAAAGTGACTTAAACCCTTTCTTAAAGTTTAAACTTTAATAGCGATAGAAAGCATTATAGCCCGACGGTGGTCTAATGAGGAGGTTGCTTGGAGCAGTAGTCTTCACAGTCCTCGTATACGTGGCTACAGTCGTGCTACAGATATACCAGCCTGTCACAGGAGGCTACTTCAACCTAGGTGAATCCATGATATACCTGGCCGCCCTGGTCAGCAGCCCTATTGTAGCAGCCCTGGCGGGGGGCGTGGGCTCCTCCCTAGCCGATCTGTCAACGGGCTACGCTATCTTCGCACCCGCAACCTTCATAATAAAGTTCACCGAGGGGTATCTGGCTGGCCTGCTGATCAGATGGTTTAGAAAAACAAAGCGGAAGTCTTTCGCGGTAGCTAGTGTTGGTGCCGTCTACGCTCTCGGCTTGTATTACGGTATATCCTACTGGGCGGGGGTCGTGGAGTTCGGCCCCAGCTCCTGGCTCGGGATAAGCTTCTCGTCCAGCACGCTTGAGTTCCCCTGGTATGGCTGGTTGCTGGTCACAGTTATCCTGGGCGCAATAGTGGTCTACGGGGTCTCGAAGTATATTGTCAAGTCGTTTGAGCCTATAGCACTTCTTGTAGCGGGGTCTCTGATGGTCGCAGGCTACTTCCTCTACGAGTACTTCGTCAGCAACCCGCTAACCGGTAGGCCTCCTATAAACGCTTTGTATGAGGTTCCAGTGAACATAGGCCAAGCCGTGGCAGGCGTGATAATCTCGCTCCCAATAGCCGTCTGGCTTTATAAAGCGGGCTACATTAAGGAGAGCTAGGATTTTTAAGTGGTTAAATTGCTCCTGGAAGCCAGTATAGAGGAGGCTGGATACCCGGGCGGGTTCAAGGTCAGAAACATCTATTTCGAGCTAGGTGAAGGGGAGGTACTCTTAATAACAGGCAGGTCCGGCTCCGGTAAGACCACACTCGTCAGAGCTATAACAAACACTATAGGAGTCCAGGGGGGCTTCCTCCACGGGGAAGTATATGTTAAGGGCAGGAGTATAAGGGAGTACAAGCCGGGTGAGCTTGCTAAGAGGCTCGCGTACATACCGCAGGAGCCATGGTATGGTATCATAGGGTACACTGTGGGCTCAGAGTTCTGCTACACTATGTTGGTTACCAGCGGAGTTTGTGATATGAGGGTGCTCGCTGAGGCCGGGCTCAATGGCAGGGAGGATTTCATAACCTACGGTTTGAGCGCTGGTCAAACCCAGCTACTACTGTGGGCTGAAGCCCTGGGGGCCGGTGCCGAGGTTATAGTGATGGATGAGCCGTTCGTCTACCTGGACGAGGAGAATAGGGGTAGGCTACTTAGATTCGCGGAGAGGATGATTAGAGAGGGGAGGGGTCTCATAATAGTAGACCACAACCCATCCAACTGGAGGAGCCTCAACCCCCGTCTAATAGTCTTGGATAAAGGTGAGGTAGTGTATGATGGAGAGGCATCGGGTTGGAGTGTAGAGGTACCTGAAACCACGGTTAGATCCAAGAAGAAGGGAAGGGTTGCCGTGGAAGCCCGGGATATATGGTTCAAGTACCCGGGCTACAGCTGGGTTTTGAAAGGCGTGTCCTTCACAGTAGAGGAGGGTAGTTTAACAGTCGTGGTGGGTGGCAACGGCTCTGGCAAGACAACGCTCCTTAAGATCCTGGGCGGGTTGCTGAAGCCTACTAGGGGCCGCGTATTCACTAGAGGCAGAGCAATCTACATACCGGAGAACCCTCTCGCATACTACTCTATGCCTACCCCGAGGGAGGAATTGATGTACATGGCGAGGGAAGACGAGGGCAAGTTTCTCGAGGCGGTTGAGCTGTTTGACTTGAGGGGAATCCTAGACTCAAAGCTTTCAAACCTCAGCTCAGGGGAGAGGAGGAGGCTCGCCATTGCTTCAGCCTACCTGGGGGGCTTCGACATATACCTGCTCGACGAGCCGACTGGGGGCTTAGACGCCTATAATGCCGCCAGGGTTATGGAGGCCGTCCAGGGTCTCCTAGACGAGGGGAAGACTGTTATAGCCGCAAGCCACGATTCAAGGCTGAAAGAGGCTACTGACAGGGTCTTCTTGGGAGGAGGCGGGTTTTGATGAGCATTATCGGAGCGCTGGTAGGCTTCATCTACAGGGCCTTCTTCCTGAAAGGCGAGGAGGGGTTTAGGCTAGCCTCCCCATGGGTTAAGCTATTGTTCCTTGCTTCAAGCATCTACCTGCTGACGAGACAGGGGCTCCTGCCGGCTCTCGCGAATATCGCTACCGTGCTAGCTTTATCCTTGATATGGCCCGGGCTTGAGTGGTTTACAAGCGGCTTCATAATCTCCCTTATCCCAGCCCTCTGGTTTTCAGCTACAGCCTACGTGAGCTGGTTGCTGGGGCTACCCGGCGTGGACTTCACCGGGGCCCTCAACATACTTGCAAGGACTATCTCGATATCCCTTACAATACTTTTCTCAGCCTCCACCATCAGCCCCGTAAGGCTTTCAAACATCCTGCTTAGAATAGGGGCCCCCTCATACTACCCCCTACTAGTCTGGAGGACTATGCCCTACGGTATGAGAGTCCTCCTAGACTCGGTTGAGATCGGGGTGATGAAGGGCGAGAAACCACACAAGAGGCTGGCCCCCGCAGTAGCCATAATGCTAGAGTACGGTAGCTATGTCGAGGAGTACAACTGGTTTAAATTCGAGGGTAAGCCCGCGGCGCCGCTTCCATCCAGAGGGTCGATGAAACACACCCTCATACTAGCCGTTGCATCAGCCCTTGAGATAGCTCTGGGAGTACTGTTTCTTTGAAGGGAAATAAGGGGCCTTAAAATAAGATCTGATTGGTTGAGATAATGCTCATCCTGAGGATAGACGGCTTTACCTACTATGTATGTAATCACTGCAACTCTATCTACAGTGACTTAGAGTCAGCTAGGTTATGCGAAGAATGCTGTAGCCATAGCCGGCCTAAGCCAAGCTCTCTTATTGAGAGGAGGATAGGTTTCTGCAATCCTTCGGGCGAGCAGAAGGTAGTGTTCACGGTGAGTAGACGCCCCCTCTTGAAGGCTTTCAGGATGTGTGAAGGCGTTTTAAGAATTGAGGGTCTAGCGTCTGCTTAAAGAAATCTTCACCAATCAGTTTTCGGGTCCCTCTTCATCCCATTATTTAGTATAGAGTAAGCTGTTTTAATGCTATGGTTCGAAGTATGAGTGGGGGAATCTCAGGAGGTTCCACTCCGGCTTGGAGTACTTGACCTCGTAGAGCCTTCTTGCTAGCTCAACCTCATCCTTACTGGGGAGATCCAGGTACGGGTTGGAGTCGAGTAGCTCGCTATAGGATTCGATAACAGCTTTCACTACTTTAGAGTAGTCTATTCCGCCACCCAGGCTGGAGAGGTTGATGACCCTGTACTTCACCTCGCTGACCTTCTTGTCGGCTAGCTTAGCCTTCGACACCTTGAGTACTTTGGAGAGAACCTCGAGGTTCGTGTCTAATAATAGTGTCCCGTGCAAGAGGTAGGCTCCTTCCCTGAAGCTACCTGCCGCACCTGAGACCTTGAAGGCCCTATCCCCGACCGACACGACTACATCGTTCACGTTCTCCCTGGTCGCGTTGAAGCCCAGCCTCCTCAAAGCATTCACAAACCCCTCTAACAGGTGGTCGTATAGGTAGGATACACCCCCTTTCTCAGGCCCCTTGGTAGCAATAGTCCAAAGAAGGCAGCCTAGGTCGTGGTAGACTGCTCCCCCGCCCGTGAACCTCCTTACTACAGCTGTATTCATCCTCCGGGCGTACTCGATGTTAACCTCCTCCTCGGCCTTCTGGAAATAGCCTATGATCACGGCGTTGCTGTGTCTCCAGAGCCTGAGGGTCGGCGGCGCTCCATTCCTAACGCTCCTGAACAAAGCCTCCTCGAAGGCGAGGCTGTAGTAAGGGTTGTCGGGGGACTCGTATAACAGTACTCTAAGCTCCTTCAACTAAACCAGCCTCCTCCAAGGCTTTCCTGAAAGCAATCTTGAAATCCTCGGGTGTGGCCCCTGCCAGCTCTAGACCACTGCTGAAGAACTCGTCTAGAACCCTGGAGACAACCTCCCATGAGGCCTCTAAGCCTCTTAGCCTTGACTCGAGCTGGAAAACAGAGTCCTCGGGGTATATGAAGAAGTCTCCGGTCACGCTCACATCATCTATAACCCCGCCGGCTACCCTAATGGACACCCTGATCAAACCTTTTCTAGCCTTATGCTCGTAGACCCCTATCCTCAAAGAGGGCACCACTAACTCGGTAGGGGTTTAACGGTATAAAAATCCTTGAAGGAGCTAGGCTAGCGGCCTCCCCTTCTTGTTCTCCAGAGGCCTAGCTTCCTCCCTCGCTTTCTCCTCGACCACGAGGCGTAGTACGTAGGAGGCTTTCCTCCTGGATAAAACCTGGTTGTTGTTGCCGCAGTAGGGAGAGTAGATGCAGCGGGGACAGCCGTCCTCGCAATCACACTTGGAGACTATGTCCAAGGCCACGTCCTCCGCTCTCTCAAACCTCTCGAACAAGAGCCTGGCGAGCCCGCTCCCACCCGGCGCCGCGTCGTAGACGACTATGTCGCCGCTAGGGTAGCTTACCCCACCCATGTCGGTTAAGCCAGCGCCGCAGACGAGCCTGGCCGCGGAGATCAAAGCGTGCTCGATAGCGTGAAAGGCCTCCGCGTGGTCTACCCTGCTGAACTCGCCTAGCTCAGGGTACTTTATCAAGACCGCTTTAGTCGGGTACGAGTATTTAATCGGGGAGTCAAACCAGTATTTTCCACCGCTCTTCTCATCGAAAACGTTCCTCACAACATAGCCCTCCACTGAGATCTCGAGCTGGACGTCAGCGTACACCAATGGTATGCCGCGAGCAGTCACCCTTTCGTCCAGGACACTGTAGTCCAGGACGTCCACTGTGTACAGGGGTTTCGTATAGTAATCCACCTCCCCCTCCAGCCTCTTAACATAAGCCTTCCTCCCCTCAACGTCGACGCCGAGAGAGATGTAGGGCTTTGTCTGGGATAAGTAGATCGCCCCTGGGTACAGGTCTAGGATCGCCTGGGGTAGCTCCCTGTAGCCTATGACTCTCCCATCTTCTTCCAGGATCTCCGCTTGCGGCCCACCGCTCCGTATGCTACCGTACTCCTCGAGGATCCTCATGGCAAGGGCCCTCATCGGGTATGCGTAGTTGCCTCTAACATAGGCGGCGCCCTGCTCGACCAAGAGGTCTAGAGCCCTCCTCCACACGGGCGGGAGGTCGCTTATCCTGGCGCGCCTGCTCTCAAGGAGGTGTGCCAGCAGGTGGATTTTCCCAACCTCGATGTTAGCCGGCTCTATGACAGAGGGGGGTGTCTCCTGGTTGAAGAACTGCTGGGGGTACCTCTCGTAGTATGAGTCTATAGGGTCGTCGCCCAGGATCGTGAAGACGAAGCCGACTCTACCCCTCCTCCCCGCCCTGCCCGCCCTCTGGAGGTACTTCGTGTAGCTCGGCGGGGGCGACGCCATGACTACGGCGTCTAGATCCCCTATGTCTATGCCCAGCTCGAGGGTTGGAGTTGAGGCGACCGCCAGTATCTCTCCTCTCTTCAACTTCTCCTCCACGCTCCTCCTCTCCTCTGGTGGGAGGCCTGCTCTGTGGACTAAGACATTGTTTCCGAAGCTCCTAGAGCTGATCCTGGCCACTAGCTCAGCCATCTGCTGGCTGTCCACAAAGATTATGTGCTTCAGCCCCATCCTCGCTAGGATGCTCGAGAGTGCTGCCGTGATAGTCCACCTGCTCAAGTAGCCTGTGGACACAAGCGCGTGGACAGCGACACCCCTCCTCCTGTTAGGCCCTTTAACCACCGCGACATCAACGCCTAGAATGCTCTCGGCAAACTCCTCAGGGTTGCTTAGAGTAGCTGATGAGGCGATGAACTGGGGGGTGCTACCCCTAGTAAGCTTCACTCTGTCCACAATGTATTTCAAGTGTGTCCCCAGAACCCCCTCGTAGACGTGGAGCTCGTCGACTACGAAGAACTTCGCTTTCTCAACGAACATCCTGACACCACTACTCCTAGCTAGGCCCACGTGGATCATATCGGGGTTTGTTATGAGTATTGAAGGAGGGTTGAGCCTCATCCTCCGCCTAGCCTCGCTCGGTGTGTCGCCGTCGTATATCCCCGCAGAGACTCTCCCGAAGGCCATATACTTGTAGAACCTGCTCAGCTGGTCTCTGCTCAACGCCTTCGTGGGGTAGGTTACTACAGCCCTTGGGAGGGGTGTTGGATTAGTGTAGAGGTCTGCGAGGATGGGTATCAGGAAGCCCTCGGTCTTCCCTGTACCAGTGCCGGCGACGATGACGGTGTGGAAGCCGCTTCTAATGTACTCGAACGCCTCGTACTGGAACTTGTAGAGCCTTTTCAAACCAGCCTTCGCCAAAGCCTTCTTCAAGTCGCCGGGTAGCCCAACCTCCTCTATCCCCGGGCCTTCCTCGGGTTCACCGCTCTCCTCAACGTATTCATGTATAATAGCAGCCCCTGACTTAGGGTATAAGCTGACCAGCTCGCTGTTAACCTCCAGTAAGACCTTGTTTCTGATCATACGTTCTGTCTCGCTTCACTCCTATAACCACTATAGCTTCAGTAAACCATTTATTTGCACCATTCTATCACAGGTTTACAGGATGACTTGTCTTGAGCCTCGACCTGGAGTCCTGGGTTAAGAAGGGGGAGGAGCTTGGCGCGGAGTACGTTGACGCGAGATACCAGGAGCACGTCTACGAGATCCTTGTCTTGGACAACGGTGTACTGAGGGAGGCAGCGGTTTCGAGGAGCAGGGGGGTTGGCTTCAGGGTCTTCTACAAGGGTTATCAAGGCTACGCATCCACAAACGACTTGTCCCCGGGCTCGGTTAAAAGAGCGCTTGAGGAAGCATTCAAGATCGCCAGGGCTCTAGAAGGCAGGTCTAAGCCTGTTAGGCTGGCTGAGAGGGCGGGTTACAGGGATAAGATTATCAGCATCTACGCTATTGAACCCCTTGAAGTAGACTTGTCCGAGAAAGTAGAGTTGCTTAAGTCGATCCACAGTAGTCTGAGGGAGGAGAAGGCTCTTTCAAGCATACTCCTGAGGTATGGCTTCGAGAGGGATAGGAGGATCCTGGCCTCATCTAGGGGCGACTACGTGGATTTCACGAGGAGGATGATAGGGGTGGGCGGAGTTCTTGTAGCCCAGGTCGAGGGCTCTATGGAGAGGCTCTCCCACGGGGAGTCCAGGGTCGGGGGGTGGGAGTTCGTGAAATACTTCGACTGGTTCAGGTACTTCAGGGAGAACGCCGAGCTAGTGGTAGGCGCCGCCAAGGCTAAGAGGCTTCCTCCAGGCAGGTATGACGTGGTTTTAGACAACGAGATGGTGGGCCTGTTAATACACGAGGCGTTCGGCCACGCCTCCGAGGCGGATATAGCTGTGTCGGGCGGGAGCGTGCTGGAGGGCAAGGTCGGGAGCCCCGTGGCAAGCGAGCTCGTCTCTATCGTAGACGACGGGAGGGTTGAGGGAGGCGTCTACGTCCCTTATGACGATGAGGGGACACCTAAGAGGAAAGTCTACCTGGTTGAGAAAGGGGTTTTCAGGGGGTTTATCAACAACCTGGAGACGGCTACACACTACAATGCTGAGCCCACGGGCAACGGTAGGGTTATGGGCTACCCGGACACTATTCTTGTGAGGCAGACGAACACGTACCTCGAACCGGGGGATTGGGATCCATACGAGATAATACAGGACACCCGGAGAGGCGTGTACGTGAAGGGTCGAGGCGCGATGGGGGGCGAGGTGGATCCGGCTACGGGCTCCTTCACGTTCACGGGCGGCCCAAGCTTCTTGGTCGAGGGGGGTGAAGTACGGGGGATGGTTAGGGGAGTTATGCTGGCGGGCAACATCCTCGAGACGCTACGGAATGTAGACGCCGTGGGCTTCGACCTCGAGGTTAAGACAAGCGTCTTCGGCGGTTGCGGGAAGGGAGACCAGATTGTGAGGGTCGGGGACGGTGGGCCCCACGTGAGGGTTAGAGGTGTCGCAATTGGCGGCTGAGCCCGAGCTGTTTCTAAGGGAGGCTGCTAGGAGGGGGTTCAGCGAGCTGGAGATCGCTGTCTCACAAGTGGAGAGGTTTAGAGCGGAGATATCCGGGAACACGATTAAGCCTGTTTCAGCGGGGTCTAGGACTGTCTACGGTTTAAGAGGCGTGATCGGGAGGAGGGTTGGAGGCCTATCCGTGAGCGACCTCGCTGTAGGGGTCGAAGACGTTTTGAGAGACCTGGAGAGGGTGGTGAGGAACTCGCCGGAGGACCCCCACTGGCCCGGCTTCCCCCCTAGAATACACAGGGGTAATAGGGCGGAGACATACTCGAGGGAGTTCGACGAGCTGGGCCCCGAGAAAGCGGTGGAGCTGGCTGGGTTGATTGTCGAGGAGGCCTTAGAGGAGGGGAGGAGTGTAGGGGCCGATAAGACATACGTGGTCAACGCGTATGTAGAGCTGGCTAGGATCAACATGAGAGTCGTGAACACGAACGGGGTGGACATAGTTGAGAAGTGCAGTGTGTTCTCGTCTAGTGGCAGTGTGAAATCCGTTTTCAGCGGGGTGGAGTCGACATACCACTTCCTCATCGGGGGTAGAAGGGTGGAGGAGGACGGCCTGGGCGAGAGGGTTAGGCAGGCGGTCTCGCACACCAGGCTGTTCGCGAACCCGTCTACACCTGAGTCAGGTGTCTACGAGCTGGTTTTAACCCCGAGAGTGTTCGGGGAGGTGTTGACGTATGTTGTGGCGCCCGCTGTATCAGGCCTCAACATACTGGAGGGGAGGAGCCCTCTCAGAGGCAGGGTTGGGTTGGACGTGTTCGACGAGAGGATCACCATACGCGACGACCCTCTCCTCCCCCTACACTACGGGTCGAGGAGCTTCGACGACGAGGGTGTGGGAGTGATGGCTAAGACTGTCTTCGGTAAAGGCGTGTTCAAGACCCCTCTCACAAACTACTATGTGTCCAAGAGGCTTAACACGGAGGCGACTGGGAACGGTTTCCGGAGCGTGCCCGGTGTTTCAACTACTCCTTCGCCAACCAACCTGGTGGTAGAGGGCGGGAGTGGTGGACTAGAAGAATTTGTGAGAGATATGAGGAGAGGTGTAGTAGTCTACTCCACTATAGGCGGGTGGATGAGCAACTTCGTTGCAGGACAGGTATACTTCACTGTAACCCACGGGCTCCTAGTGGAGTCGGGCTCCGTGAAGCCGGTTAAGTCGTTCGTGGTCACAGGCAACATCTTCGACTGGCTTGGCGGGAAGCTGGTCGCCGTCGGCTCGGACTTGGAGCCCAACTTTAACATAGTGTCGCCGAGCATCTACATCCGTGAGGCTTTGGTTTCAGGGGACTAGTCAACATACCTCAGGTTTCTCGCCTTATAGGGCTCAAGGCTCATCAAGCCTTTATCCGTCTTCAACACTATCCTACCCTGCTCGTCAACGTCTTCTACAACTCCCTCCAGCTGGTCCTCCTCCGACTCCACCACTACTCTCCTGCCAAGGGTCTCGAGCCTACTAGTGTACTCGCGTATTAGGTTCTCGGATCTCCTGGCGTAGTGTTCGATCCGTGAGATAAGGCTTGTTATAGCCGATAGAATCTTATTCCTCGGGGTCAGCTCGCCTATTATGCTCTTCAGGGATGTAGCTGTTTCTAGTGGTGGCTCGTTGTTGACGTTGACGCCCAGCCCAGCGTAGAGTATGATGTCCTCGCCCATTGACTCGGCCTCCAGCAGGACTCCGGCGATCTTCCTGCCTTTAAACGTGATGTCGTTGGGCCACTTAACGTTGAAGACCACGTTGCTGTTCTTCTCCAGGGCTTCAACAACTGCTAGGGGTATTGCGATCGAGGATATAGAGGCTGCTCTAGGGGAGGCCCTCAGCTTGTATGTTACCCAGAGCCCGCCCAGGTTGCTGACCCAGTTTTTACCGAACCTCCCCCTACCAGACAACTGGTACTCTGCTACAACAATACTCCAGGGGTTCAAGAACCTGGCGGCCACCATTGTAGACCCCGCGACAACCTTGTAGTGGGTCATCCAACCCCACGGTTTAAACAGGCTCGGGTTGTCCCCGTTGAACCAGGATATCCTACCCCCCTCCAGCTTCACCATGTAGTTCCTCGAGAGCTTCTCGAAGGCCTCTAAGACCTCGCCTCTCTCCAACCCCAGCTCGCTTGAAACCTCCTCGAGGCTGAGGCTCCTCTTGGATGCGAGGAGTTCTAGTAGGGCCAGCTCTATTAAACCGGGACGCTCACTCATGCTCCAGCATCTCCGCCAGCCTCTTCATAACGTGGTCTATCTTGAGGATGTGCGGGAGATCCGGGTAGTGTCTAGCTAGGAACAAGTAGAGGTTGTAGACTGGCGCCCCAGGCCTGCCCGCCTCCAAGTCCACTACACCCAGCCTCCAGAGAGTTGAGAGCAGGGCTAGGAGGAGGCTCCTAATCCTCTCCATCTCCTCGGCCGCCTCAACCTCCTGCGGCATGTACTCGGATAGGATACCGGGGTTGAGCTCGCCAAGCCTCTCCAGCTCGGTTTTATCCCTCTTAACCACGGGGCACATTAAGCTGAGGCCGTACTCAACTGTCGCGTAGACGACCCTGTTGTATGAGTCTATGTTGTACCTTACCTGCCTCGGTATGTAGGGGAAGCTCCGGCATATAAGGGGCTTGTAAAGGTTTTGTATCCTGCAGAGGTTGCCCGCTAGGAAGGGGCATTTGCCGTCTATTAGATCCATGACGTAGCTGAACGCCAGGTTGTAGCCAGAGACCCTGTCGTACATCACGTAGCCGTTGTAGCTCTTGTAGGGTACTTCAAGCCTCTCAGCTATCTCCCTCAATATCACGTCCTCGTGGGGTAGGAGGCTCACGGGGCTCGCCCTGCAACAGTCCCCGCAGAGAGTGCAGGCGAACCTCACGATTCTACACCCCTAGATAGTGGTGTAGTAGCCCGGCAGCCTCTCCTTGTAGAGCATTCTAATCCTGTCCACGCCCCCAACAGCTCTTATAATCTCGGCTACAGGCGGGGGGACGAGGCTCTCCCAGCCCTCCCCGCCCTCAGCTATAAGCCTCCTTATCACGCTACCCCTGTAGCTGTCCCTCTCAAGCCTGGGGGGCTCCAACACTATGTAGCCCTCCTCCGCGAAAATCCTCTGGATTATAGGGTTCAAGGTAACAACATACTTGAAGGGCGGGCTGTACAGCTTAACGTAGTGTACGGCGACCCTACTCACCTCGAGTGTTGGAAGAGTGATCGTGATGAACTTCTCGAGGGGAAGGTTGCTCCACCGCAGGCTCTCCCTCACCATCAGGATCCTCTCGCCAGCTGTGAAAGGGTTCTCGGGGGTGTGGCTCTGGCTCGCCATCCCCACGGCGACCACAACTTCACTACCCCTCTCATAGCAGTACTTCAACGCGTTCAAGTGCCCGTAGTGGAAGGGCTGGAACCTAGCTATCATAAGACACCTATCGTCACCAGCCGTAAACGCCACCCGTAGGAAAAAACGTTTAAACCAGGTTATAAGCCGAACCCAGAAAAAACAGGGCCTAGGATTAAGGCAGGACTACCTGGACTGGGTAGGTTTTACCGCTGGCTGTGTGTAGCTTGATCTCGACTTGCTGGCCTGGAGAGAATGAGAGAGGCGTGCCTGTTCCCTGCGGTATAATTATTGTGATCGTTGTATTGCTTCCAGGGCTTAGGGATATTGAGGAAAATGCTGTATTGTCTATATAAACTGATACTGTGGTTGCTGTGGTTCCAACAGATACCGACGAGTATGGTATCCCGTTTATGAATATCTGGTCTATCGTCGCCGTCGTCGTCCCAGCGTTCTTTACTTGCAGTGTGACGTTCCAACCACCATCCTTACTTACCGCGTAGGCGTTCACTATCTGGAGGTTCTCAGTCCCCGTGAAACCTCCCACGAGGCCCGTCATCCATAGGGCGACAGCGATCGCGACTGCCACGGTGACTGCGACTATGATGACTGTGGCTATAACTGGGCTTATCGCCTTCACGGTTCCACCCACCTGATTATTTGCAAGTCGTTGCTTATAAATTTTTGAGGAGTGTAAGGGTTTAGATAAACAGTAATATCCGGGTATTAATCTGGATTGCAAATCTGTCTAAAGGGTGTTTTCTGAAAACACTTTTAAATTCCGGTGGTCTAATTTTAAAACTGGGTAGCTCTGGATGTTTAAGAGGCTTCTCGCTAGGAGGCCCTCTCCTCCTCGAGGCCAACCGGCTGTTGAGATAGACTCCATGATATACGCTGGGGGCAGGTACTACACTGCTATGGTTCTGGAGCTCGTGAACAAGCCTGGTGTCGCGGGTAGGATCATAGACGAGATCGCGAGGAGGGGTATCAACATCGTGAAGATAACCACGCCCTACATGGTGACTGGTGATAGAGGGCACCTCCTCCTAATCCTGGAGGACTGTGACGAGTCTTGTGCGGAGGGTTTGAAGAGGGTGTTCGAGGGGATGAGGGATGCAGTGTTGAGGGTTGAGGCCACCAGCGGCATGGACGTCTTCTTGTTCCCGAAGCTGGGTGGCTTGAAGCTACTCGGCGATAAAAGCCTTGTCCTAACCCAGGGCATGATGGCCGAGGCTGTAAGGCAGGGTGTGAAGGCCTTGGGTAGGAGCGAGCTATCTCAAGCCCTGAGGAGCATTGGGCGGGGTGTCGGGGTCTTCCTATACAAGAACTTCTACAGTATGCTGGCCACGCCCCCCAGCCCCGAAGCCCAGTTGAAGGCCTCCCTCGAGTTCCTCGTCGACGTCTTCAAAGCGCTCGGCCTAGGGGATGTAGAGTACGAGTTGAAGGGGCTTGAAGCCAGGTTCAAGGTCTACGGGGGCTTCGAGTGCGAGGCGGCGAGAGATGCAGGCGTGGTGGGGACGGCCGGGGACTTCACGAGCGGCGTGCTCGAAGGCTACCTCGAGCTGGCGTTTGGGAGGAGGGTTGGAGTGAAGGAGGAGAAATGTGTCGCGAGAGGGGACAGCCACTGCGAGTACAAGGCTTCTTTCTACGAGCCTCTCTCGGAGTAAACTATTTTTCATCACGGAACGGTTGCCCCCACAGCCCTACTTGTTTTAAAGGTTTCTAGATCTAATGGATGGATCAGGTGGTGGAATGTCCGAGGCGAAGACCGCTAAGGAGATGGTGCTGGAGGTTTTGAAGAAAGAGAAGAGGCCTTTGACACCCAAGGAGATTCAGAAGCTGACAAACCTGAACTACAACACGGTTAGAGGCAGGTTGCAGGATTTGAAGAAAGCCGGCCTAGCCGTGAGGACAGACCAGGGCTGGGTGTACAAGGAGAGGAAGGCCTAGCCCCGGCTTGTTTAAACGGTTTTTTAATCGGTTAAAACACTTGTCTTTTCTCAAGGTGGTTTATTGAGTCTGAGCAACCTGGCCTGGAAGGAGATCAGCGACCCGATCTACGGGCACGTCTACTACAACAAGGAGGTTGAGGAGAGACTGCTCAGCACTCTCGTCCTCCAGAGGCTGAGGTATATAATGCAGTTGCAGACAGCCCACCTCGTCTACCCGGGCGCAGTCCACACCAGGTTCCAGCACAGCTTGGGGGTGATGCACCTCGCCGGCGCTATGGCGGAGGACATGTTGAGGAAGCTGGTTAGGTTCACGGGGGCCGAGAGCCTAGAGGGGTTCAGCCTGGACGAGCTTGTTGAGGCCGCTAGGATAGCTGGTTTAATACACGACATAGGCCACGGCCCCTTCGGCCACACGTTCGAGGAGGCGGTTCTATGGCGTGGCGGTGTTGGGAGCGAGGTCGCGAACCACGAGAGGATTGGCCTACTCCTATACAAGCACGGGCTCAAGGACTTGCTGAGCGAGCTTGGGTCTAAACACGGGTTCAGCAACCTAGCCGAGGTGGTTGAGGGGCTTGTAGGCGTGGAGGAGCCTAGGGCAAGCGTGCTGGGGCTCGTGAGGAAGATTATAAAGGACAGCTACTACCCAGCCGACGTCCTAGACTTCCTCCGCAGGGACAGCTACTACGCTGGGACAAGCGAGTATGGTTCCATAAACTACGAGAAGCTGTACAGGAACAGCTACCCCAACCCCGAGGATCCAAGCGAGATCGTCCTGGATAGGAGTGGGCTCGGCGAGTTCAAGGCATATATGCTGGCTAAGGCCAGCATGTACCACCACGTCTACTACCACAGTGTGGCGAGGGCTTTCGACAGGATTCTATACGAGATACTCGTGCTGGTTGACGAGGAGTATGATTTGAGGGGTTTGGTGAACTCGATTCCCGAGGGGGATATAGAGGGCTTCCTCCTCTTAACAGACGCGTGGTTCTACGACTTAATGCTTAGAGAGTCCGTTAAGACCGGTAGCAGGATCGGCGGTTTATCCAGGATGCTTTTAATCGAGAGGAAGCCCTCGTGGAAGCGCGTGGGCAGGGAGGTCGCAGTAACACCCTTCAGGAAGGAGTGGAGCATAGTGAAGGTTCTCAGGCTCGCCTACGACAGCGGAGTCAGGGAGAAGGTTAGAGTCGAGCTCGCGGAGAGGCTCTCCGAGGTTTTCAAGCTACCCGGGGAGGATGTCTGGGTCGACGTCGTGGATATAACACCCCTGCCCAGGAGCATCATATACTCTATTAGAGGCGAACCGAAGATAACACTAGGGGTCTGCAAGACAGCGGGGGGCAGGGTCGTCCTAGACACCCCCGTAGACCTGGTCGCGGAGGGCCTGCCTCTCACAGTGCTTGTGAGAGTTTACGTGAAGAGGGAGGAGTACAACGTGGATCTCGAGTCAAAATCCACAGCTGTAGTCGAGGAGTTCCTTGAAGGGGTTGCTAGAGAGATGGGGGAGACCCCTGTGGATCTCAGTATTTATTCCCACATGAAGATAACATCTTGAGGTCGTCGGGGTTGGCTAAGCTGATAGTCTACCTGACACCCGGCTTCGAGGAGTACAGCGTCAGGGTCTACCACTACGACGGGGAGGGGAGGCTGGTTGAGTCGAGGGAGTTTCAAGGGGTTAAAAGCATTGTGATAAAAGCGGGCCTGGTCTCGATCTCGAGGCAACTCGCGAGAGAGCCTATTACACTAGTAGTCGACGTCGATAAGCCGGAAATAACACTCGCCGATGGGATCCTCAGGATTAAGGGTGGTAGCATCTGAGTAGCGAGGTCGGCTTCTTTCAGGTCGAGTCCTCTAAGAGCAGGACGGGAAAGCACGTCTTGTACAGCAATGTATATGTGTACTCTAAGTCCAGCTCGAGGTTCAACCCGTATGATAACTACATTGCTTCCTCGACCGAGGCTAAACCAATATATGTGAGGGGGAGGGCCAGGAGGGTGAGCTTGAGGGTTGAGAAAGGCGACTACATTATCTACGTCTGGATGGTTAGGAACTTTAAGAAGAGGGTTAAAGGCTACATACTCCTCTTCAACCATAAGGGTGAGCTGGTCTTTAAAGCCAAATACCTCGACGGGGCTTTGAGGAGGAGTCTGGGGAGCCCGGTGTACGCCTGGTTGATCAGGATGTTTGTGGAGCAGTTCAAGATCCCTGTCAGCGAGATAAAGCTCGGTGACTGATATGCCGAGTGTTGTAGAGCTGGCTGAGAGAGTTTTGGCGGCCTTCAAGCACTACGAGTGCTTTATATTCGAGGCCAGCGAGCTTCAGTCTGTGAGGGAGCTCATCGCTAAAAGCGAGCTGACAGGCCTAGTCGTGGTTAGGAGGGTGGATCCGAGGTACGAGGACATATATATAATGGCCCCCTGGTCCCTCGACTTCGAGAAAGAGTGTTTAAGCAAGATACAGCAGTTGTTGGCGGACGGGCGTTTGAGCCCAGACGAGTATAAGAGGAAGAGGCTCAGCCTCCTGGAGCAGTGTGTGAGGAGCCTGGAGAAGGAGAGGAGTAGGCTTATAGTAGAGAGGCTTGAGAAATACATTAAGGGTATTAAAGGAGCTTGAAGATGGCAGAGCCCCGATCAGGCTTCAGGGCTTTAATGTACGGGTATATTATAAGAGGATTCCCCCTCGTATCACTCGCGGGCTTCGTCGTCTCGGCATACGGGTGGCTGAGGCTCTACCAGTACTTCAAGAAGAAGATGTTGCTTCCAGCGCTAGGGGGAGTCCTGGCGATAATTGCCTTGAATATAGCCCTCACCATGCTCCCAGGGCAGGAGTCGCCAGCTCTCTCGGAGAATATGACTGTCCAAGAGATGGTCAACGCCCTGACCCTGCTAGACCAAGAGTTGGCGAGCCCGTTGACACCTCTCGCAATCATTATACCGGCTGTGAGCCTCGTGATGGAGGCAATAGGCTTGATCGCTTTGAGGAGGGCTCTGGCCGGGAGGCTCCCCGTCGGCGCGCCAATTCTCCTCCTCTTCTACACGGCGCTCTTATCGTCTTCAATAACCCTTA
>Ga0080004_1137591_pt1 | contig 79448 bp, 71 predicted proteins | sample WasSprMetagenome_FD_69207 | JGI IMG/M metagenome (GOLD analysis project Ga0080004, IMG submission 69207) | Sulfidic aquatic microbial communities from Washburn Spring, Yellowstone National Park, USA - WS (SPADES assembly) (version 2) | ecosystem: Environmental > Aquatic > Thermal springs > Hot...
CCTAAGCCCCTTAAATACTCGTCCACTAGAAGGTCGGGAGATGCGATCCCCGTCTTGGCTCCGGCTTCGATGACCATGTTGCAGATTGTTGCCCTATCGGCGATGGAGAGGTTGCTTAAAGCTGGACCTGTGAACTCGACGCCCATGTAGTTGGCTCCGTTCATCCCTATCTTTCCAATCAGATAGAGTATGAGGTCTTTTGAGGTCACATATTCCCCTAGATGGCCTGTCAACTCGATTTTTAAAGCCTCGGGAACCCTGAACCAGAGTTTCCCGGTGGCGAGCACGGCAGCCATATCCGTGGATCCGATCCCGGTAGCGAAGGCGCCCAGCGCCCCATAAGTGCATGTATGGGAGTCTGCGCCAACTATGAGTTGTCCCGGTTTCACAAGACCGCTTTCGAGCATGACTTGATGACATACCCCTCCCCTCCCTACGTCGTAGAAATTTTTAATTCCATGTTGCTTTACGAAAGCCCGAATCTCCTTGTGAAGCTCAGCCGTCTTAACGGTATTTGCGGGAACCAGGTGATCGAAGACCACGATTATTTTATTGGGATCCCAGACCTCCTCGACGCCTATCTCCTGGAGAGCCTTAATCGTTAAGGGCGCCGTCAAGTCGTGGATCATGGCTAGATCGATATCCGCTTCCACTATCTCCCCGGGCGCCACCTCCTTTAGCCTTGAAGCCCTAGCCAATATTTTCTCGAATATGTTCAAAGGATCCCTTCCTTCAAGGATGGATTGCTCGATCGGATAACGGGCTAAGCCGTGGAGGCCCCCTTTTCTAATCCTGAGATTCTCCTTATGAATCCGCCGATCCTCTCTAGTTCATGTGCTTCAAGGTTCTTAAGGAACTTAACTGTGAGGTCTGGGTCTTCCCTGTAGGCTCTTATCCACTCCTCCGCGAATCTACCTGACCTCACATCCTCAGCCGCTTTACGCATGTTCTCCTTTACATGTTCATCTATGATCTTCGGTCCAACGGTTATACCCCCGAACTTGGCGGTGTCCGATACGCCCCTCAGCATCCCGACTAACCCCCTCTCGTAGATGAGGTCCATTATCAGTTTAGCCTCATTGCAGGCCTCGAAATACGCGAGCTCCGGTGGATACCCCGTTTCAACCAGTACTTCGAAGCCGGATTTTATAAGCTCCATCAGGCCCCCTACGAGGACTGTCTGTTCGCCTATGAGGTCGCTTTCAGTCTCATCTTTGAACGTCGTCTCCAATACTCCTGCCCTGGTGCATCCGAGGGCCTTAGCCATGGCTAAGGCTGTCTCCTTAGCCTTACCCGTGTAATCGTTGGCAACGGCTATCAAAGCGGGTACGCCGAAGCCGTTTAAATATGTCTCCCTAAGCCTTGCCCCCGGACTTTTAGGGGCGACCATCACGACGTCAACCTCATCCCGAGGCTTTATCAGGCTATAATGTATGTTGAAGCCGTGGGAGAACCCTAGGGTTTTACCCTTATCCAAGTGTTTCTCGACGTAGCTTCTGTAGACTTCCGGCTGGGCCATGTCCGGTATTAACATATGGATTATATCTCCCTCCTCAGCTGCCTCAGAGATTCTTAGGGGCGTGAACCCATCCTCCTCAGCTTTTCTCCATGAATCTCCACCTTCCCTCAGCCCAACTATCACGTTTACACCTGAATCCCTCATGTTTAAGGCTTGGGCTCTCCCCTGGCTTCCATAGCCTATTATGGCCACCCTCTTCCCCTCTAGGGGCTTAAGGCTGACCTCATCTTCTAAGTATATCCTAACCATTTCATGCACCCCTTCATCTACCCTTATATGGCCCTAACGGTTTTTATGATTGTCGCTTCCCCCCTGGAGAGGGCTGTGATCCCAGTTCTAGATAATTCTAGGATGCCGAATCTCCTGATCAAGTTTATGAAGGCATCCATCTTATCGGGGGTTCCGGTTATCTCCACGATGAGGGAGTTAGGAGCAACATCCACTATCCTACCTCTGAATATGTTCGTGTAATCCATGATCTCCCTCCTTATATCAGGGTTCTCCACCCGAATCTTCACGAGGGCTAACTCCCTCTGCACGGTTTGATCCTCATCGAGTATTTGAACGGAGATCACCTCTACAAGTTTTCTAAGCTGCTTAACGACTTGGCCTGCGATTTTTTCATCCCCTCTTATCATGATGGTCATCCTAGCCAGGTCGGGATGCTCGGTGGGGCCTACGGATATGCTCTCAATGTTAAATCCTCTACGCCTGAACATGTTGGATACCTTGAACAATACGCCTGGTTTATGTTCGACTATCGTGGAGATGAGGGCCATCCTATTATAGGGTTGCACATCGTCCATCTAGGTAACCCCCATAATCTCGGCCAATCCTTTACCTGGGGGAACCATGGGCATCACATCCTCCTCGGGGGATATAGGAACGTCGATCACGGATGGTATCTCGCTTTCCAGGGATCGGCTTAGAGCATCCTTCAACTCGTTTATATCGGCCACCCTCCAACCCTGCGCCCCATAGGATTCGGCGAGCTTGACGAAGTCCGGGTTCCTCAACTCGACGGCTGAGTACCTCCTCCCATAGAAGAGCCTCTGCCATTGGGCGACCATCCCAAGCCTCTCATTGTTAAGTATCAAAACTATCACAGGTATCTTCTCCGCTACAGCCGTGGAGAGGGAGTTCTCCGTCATGCAGAAGCTTCCATCCCCTGCTACGTCCACCACCGGGACGTGAGGAGCGCCCACCTTCGCGCCTATCGCAGCTGGAAAACCGAAACCCATCGTCCCCAAGCCTCCGGAGCTTATGAAGGTTCTAGGCTTGAAGACCTTGAAGTGTAGGGCTGCCCACATCTGGTTCTGACCTACCTCCGTGGTGATTATGGCGTCTTCAGGAAGCATCTTCCTAAGGGTCTTCAAAACCGATGGGGGCGTAAGCTTAGGATGCTCATCCATATTCTCCCCCTTATAATATTCTTTTATGGTGAGGACCCTCTCTCTCCACCCTTCTTTCCCCGCTATACCGTTACTTCTTAATGCTTCTATTATGGTTTTGAGGGCTTCCTTGGCATCCCCCACTATGGCTACATCCACATCCTTATTCTTCTCTATCTCTGCCTCATCTATATCGATGTGAATTAATTTTGAATCCACGCAGAATTCTTCTATGTTTCCCGTGGTTCTATCGGAGAATCTTATTCCGATCGCCAGGACCACGTCTGCCTCCATTGTTAGCCTGTTCGCCTCAGGGGTTCCATGCATGCCCACTATCCCTAGGGAGAGGGGATGATCCTCAGGGAATGCTCCCTTACCCATCAGCGTGGTGGCCACTGGAGCCTGAATCATCTCGCTCAATTCTCGTAACTCTTCGAAGGCGTTGGAGCTTTTAACTCCTCCTCCCGCCAATATTACGGGCTTCTCAGAGTCGTAGATTAGTTTAACGGCCTTCTTGACCTCATCCATCCTTAATGGAATGTAGGGATTGTATCCCCTTAACTTTACCTCGTCCGTGAAAGCGATTTCATCCTTCTCCATCTGGACATCCTTAGGGATATCTATTAAAACCGGCCCCGGCCTCCCCGTGGACGCTATGTAGAATGCCGCCTTAACCACCATCGGTATCTCCCTCGCCTTCAATGGCTGAAAGTTATGCTTAGTTATGGGGGTCGTGATCCCTATGATATCTATCTCCTGGAACGAGTCTTTTCCTATCATGGCCTTGGGCACTTGACCTGTCACAGCGACCACAGGTGACGAATCCATGTAGGCTGTGGCTATGCCGGTTACGAGGTTTGTAGCTCCAGGACCGGAGGTGGCGAAGCATACCCCAGGCCTACCAGTAGCCCTCGCATAGCCATCAGCCATATGGGCTGCGGATTGTTCATGTCTGCAGAGTATATGCCTTATATCCGACTCATATAGCTCATCGTATACCGGGAGGATGGCCCCGCCCGGAATGCCAAATATGACGTCCACCTTCTCCCTCTTCAAAGCCTCAAGCAGGGCCTTAGCACCGGAAATTTCCTCCAAAATTCCACCTCGCCGAAATTTAGATGCACGAAGCCATTTCAAGGTCAGGCTTCGCGCTTAATGAAGAATTACTACCGCTTCGAGAAGTACAGTTAAGGAAACCTGCAATATTGATGGATGCCTAGGAGTTACCGTGAGGTTTGGCATTGTACATCTACTCGCCATCTTAGTTCTCATAGGATCTCCTAATAAACTTATCGGATCAACATCATCGGTTCATGATAAAAATAAATCGACGGGGGATGGCCAAGCCCTAAAAGATCAGAGTTTTCGATACGCTAAACATGCCAAAATCTTTTAGGGCAAGCAATTAGCCGGTTAAATGAATATATGGCTAGCAAGAGCCGTGGAATCCGCTCATACATGTGTAGGAGGATGTCCTAAGCCGAAATGTTTTAAGTGATTTCACAGCTTAGCTCTGTCGATTATCGTTTCCCAGTTTAACTTTTCAATCATGTTGTTAAAGTTGTATTCGATCCCATCGGTTAAGGAGAGCCTATATATCCTGAAGGCTATGTTCCTACCATCTTCGTCGAGGTTAAGTATGTAGCCTTCTACATCATCTTTTTCAGCCCTTGAAAGGCAGGTATTCCGGAGCAGAATATGCGCTTTCGGACTGCACCACCACTATCATCGGGAGACCGAACCCCCCCTCCCTGCTTGAGGTGAAGAATTGTTTTCCTCCCGGGGAGTCCAGTATTTCTTGGGGGGTGGGGTCGGGATGCGTATCATCGCCATCCTGAGCGCTGCATCTCGTAGATTCGAGGAGGTTTGAGGATCTGGCGATAGGAGGAATGGGGTGGCTTTGAAAGCCTGCGATATTCATGACCATCGAGACGACGGTTATTGGAGAGGCTGCAGATCGTCCATGCAACGGTGGAGACCTGCGAAAGCCGGCGGCCGTTCACAACTACTGGTTTCTTTCCAATAAATCCCCGGCAGTAAATGTTTAGTTTGTTAGAACTTTCTTATGGGAATTCTTCCCCGCCGCAGAACCTTTTAACATATGAGGTTGCAATGTCCCTGGCTTCGAGGAGCGTAGCCTCATCTATGCCCGGCACACCGCATACTAGGATAATCACGTTCCTCGTAGACTCTGTGATCTTCGATGAATCCGCATCCCTGTAAGGGTAGACTGCGACAAGTTTTTCCCCATCTGAAACGACCACCTCAACTCCTCTGAGAAGGATAGGATTCAGCATACCTATGCCCTTAAACAGCTCCCCAGGCCGAGCATACCTCATAAAGAGGCCGCCCGAGATCTTATCCCGATCGAAGGCTGCTAACGCTATCCCCGTCTCCATCGAAGCCAAATTATAGGAGTCGACCAGGGTATTTATGGTCGGGATAGGCTTCCCTTGGAGGACGCGCCTAACCAATGCCTCCGCCGCAGGCCGAACTTTGGTAGGATCAACCCCTATCCTCCAGAAGAAGTCCCTGTAGGCCCTGAATATCGGCTCATCCTTCAGGGAGTTAAGATCATATCTTATCCTAATCCTCTTGAACACCTCGCTTTTAAAAGATTCTAAGGATTCATCTACACCCTTCACCGTTACCCCTGATATGGAGGATGATAATACGGTTAATTCGGGGTGATCCGACCTAATCTTTTCATCGATGATTAACTTCAAACAGTATCAACCCCTTATCGGTTAACCATATGAACTCCTGACCATTAATCTTTCGTATTTAAGTTCAGAATATCATGTCAAATCTAGTCAAATCTACGATCGATTTCCCATAGATGAAGAGGGGACTCCCCAATGAGCTACTAAGTCATTTATCGGGGCCATATGCACCTTCGATAGCTGGGGGCCTATGATCCATTCATATCCCCTCCATGTCTCGATTAGATAAAACAATTATCGGTCGATGAGCTAATCCTAATTTATTCGCTGTTTGTCCTCTAAACTCGATCTTCCGTCTATTTGTCGTATTATAAAACCTTCTACATAACGAGGATGGATCTCTCCTGAGCTAAGTTGGGCATAATGGATGAAATTATAGGTTTTCGGTAAACTTATGGAAATATTAAAGAGGCCCGCCTTCTAGATAAGAGGTATGTTCGATAAGAAGGATTTAAAGCTCTTAAAGGAGCTTATGGTCGACAGCCGTCAGAAGATAACGGAGCTAGCTAGGAAATGCGGGTTAACGAGGCAAAGCATCTATGAGAAGATATCTGAGTTTAAGCTTAAGGGCATAAGGTTCACGGTAGATGTGAAGCCACAAGACTTAGGTTTAAACCTGATAGCGTATATCCTCGTGGTGGCTGATCCCCATAAAGCCTTCAGGGAGGAGACCGATAAACTCATAAAGAAATTTAGGGAGATATCTCAGATACACTATATTTTGGGAAGGTTCGACGTTATAGCAGAAGTCATGGTGAAAGACATAGAAGAGTTCAGAGAAGTACTCACCCGAGTCCAAGGACTCCCAGCGGTGAGGAAGACGGAGACGCTGATCGTCTACGAGAGCACAAAACAGGATAGATTAGATCCTATAATGAGAGCCTTAGAGAAGGAGCTAGAAAAGGAATATAAGAAGCAAAATATTAATTAATTAATATAAGTTGAGTGGTCTATCGTTCTCCGTTAGGGGAGGCTGCATTACAGAGAGGTGGTTGGACGAGGGGGGAGGATGTTACTCCCTGATTGGATAGCGCTAAGTGGAGAAGTTCGCCCATTCATTCATGTATTTCCACCACTCATCATCTCCTAATCGTTCCATCCTGTCTAGGATCGAGAGGAGCTGCCTTAGACCTTTATGATGCCTTTCCTCTTCTAGGGATATCTGATTTAGAACGGCCTTAACGTTCTCATCTTCCACTCTTCCGGCTATCTCCCTAACCTCTCCGAGCATAGTTTCCTCTTCGGAGATGTGTCGGCCCAGCTCCCTCTTCAGTAGGAGTTTATCAGCATCGGAGAGATAGGTGCCCTGAACGATCTCCAGCAAGGCTCTTATTATACTCGCGTGCTTCAATGAATCTAATACTAAAGTATGGAGAAGAAGCCTTATTATATTGTTCCCAATCCTCTCCATGAGGGAGCCTAAACGTTCGGCCACTTCACCTTCAAACTCCTCGAGCCTCTTAAGAAGCCTCACCGCATCCTCATCCATGATGCGCGCCATGGAATTCATCCCTCCAACCATCCTCTTAGATCATTGGTCAAATGGCGCGGAGAAACTATTTAAGTTAACCCCTAGAATCCCAGATTTAACTTGCCGGAAGCCTGGAACGCGGAAGATTTCGAAGACATGGGATTAAAAGGAAGTTATTGCATCGAATCAAATCGTGCTTTCCCAAGCCCGTATCCATCATGCAAGGTTAGTCGGCGAGGCGTGGAGGCCATCCATAAATCATTAATTAACTAATACTCCGCGCATGGGATTAAAATTAAATACTTTAGATATGGTTATATCGAAATTAGAAGATGAACTAATTGTGCAGTCGGTGGGGGTTTTGGATGAAGAAGGAGAAGGTCGGCTTTGTAACCATGGGCGAAGTTAAAGGGAAGGTGGAGGAGATACCTGAGATAGGAGTGGGTATGCTGGGCTATGCTTTCATGGGGAAATCCCACACCAATGCTTATAAGAAGATGCCCTATATATTCTGGCCACCTCCCGCAATCCCGAAGCTCGTGGCCATATGCGGTAGAAGCAGGGATAAAGTCGAGGAGGCCGCTAGAAGGTACGGCTACTCTAAATCCTACACGGACTGGAGGGAACTCCTCAAGGATCCTGAGGTTGAATTGTTCGACAACGGCGGCCCTAACAACCTCCACGCGGAGCCATGCATAGAGGCGGCTGAGAGGGGGAAACATATTCTATGCGAGAAACCCCTAGCTAGAACCGCTGAAGAGGCTAAACCCATGGTCGAGGCCGTGAAAAAGGCTAGGGTGAAGCATATGGTAGGCTTCAACTACAGGTTTATCCCGGCGATCCAGGTGGCTAAGAGGCTCATAGACGACCGCGTAATAGGTAGGATATACCATTTCCATGGGAGATACCTTCAAGAATGGATAATGGATCCCAGCTTCCCCCTAGTCTGGAGGCTCGTTAAGGGGGTGGCGGGGAGCGGCGCTTTAGGGGACCTCGGCGCCCACATAGTGGACTTGGCCCACTTCCTTGTAGGCGATATAGCCTCCGTTACCGCGGTTACGAGGACCTTCATAGAGGAGAGGCCGCTTCCAGAAGACCCGAGTAAGAGGGGGAAGGTCGACGTGGACGACGCCTTCGAGTCGGTAATCGAATTTAAGAATGGGGCGATAGGCCACCTCGCGGCCTCCAGATTCTGCGGTGGAAGAAAGAATTATCAGCATATAGAGATCTATGGAGAAAACGGGAGCATATCCTTCAACCTTGAAAGGATGAACGAGCTGAAGGTCCATCTGAGACACCACGACGTCAAAGATTTAGAGCCGAGCTTCCACGACGCCCTGATAACGGAAGCCTACCATCCCTATTGGGAGAACTGGTGGCCCCACGGCCACGTAATAGGCTGGGAACACGCCCAAGTCCATGAGGTCTACCACTTGATAGACGCCATAATCAACGATAAAGAGGTAGGACCTATAGGCGCAACCTTCGAAGACGGATATAAGTGCAACGTAGTCCTAGACGCCATATTGGAATCCGCCGAGAAAGGGGTTAAGGTCCAAGTAAACTATGGCCTATAAGCGGATCCATCGCAAACTTAAACCCCACCTTTTATGTTTGAAGCGCCTATCAAAAGAATTTATAACCCTGAAGATGTAACCTTTATGATATGAGGGCGAGGTTCTGGCTCCTAGATATAGACCAGAGCGAAGGAGGATCCCAGGTCATCCGCCTATGGAGCATAATAAACGGAGAGCCCTCCATACTTTTGGATGGTAAATTTAGACCCTCCCTTTACATGCTGCTAGAAGATGGTGTAGATCCCCTTCAGATATTGGAGGCCGTCCAGGAGAGGTCTAAGGATGTAGACGTCAACCTGAAGGTTGAAGATTCGAAGCTATTTGGTAAGATGGTTAAACTCATCCATGTGGACTGCAGCTGTTCAACCCCCCACCAAGAGCTGGCCTCGAACATATCTAGAATCAAAGGTATTAGAGGTCAACTACTCGACGATGTTAGACCTTCGATGCAGTATATCCTCTATGGGCGATGTTCCCCCAGCTCATGGAATGAGGCTGAGCTTACACGCGTCGAAGATATAGGAGGCTACAAAGTATACATGGTAGAGGAGGTCTACGGTCCTCGAGAGGATCCGCAGCCCCCTTTAAAGCTTCTAGCCTTCGACATTTTATCTCTGAGCGAGACGGGGAGTCCGAACCCTGACAGGGATCCCATAGTCGCTTTATCGGTAGCCGACGGGGATGGAGTGAAACTCTTTGAGGCTGAAGGGGAGCGGGGGGAAGCGCTAGTCATCAAAGATTTCATGGAGTACGTGGCGGGCCTAGACCCCGACGTGATAGTCGGTTTCAACAGTAATAGGTTTCACTGGAACTATCTCATCAGGAGAGCCAGGAGGCTGGGTTTAACCCTCTCCGTGACTAGGATGGGCGGGGAACCCCATCAAAGCCTCTATGGGCACTTCTCAGTTACAGGCAGGGCTAATATAGATCTAAGGGATCTAGCGGAGGACATCCCTGAAATCAAGCTTAAGACGATAGATGGGTTGGCGAGATTTCTAGGTATAGAAGCCGTGGAGAGGCCTATAGTCGAGGCAATGGAGGTCCCGGAGTATTGGAGGGAAACCCGTGGAAGGGAATTCCTCCTCGAATACATCGAGGAGAACGCCCGCCTCCTATATGCGATAGCCGGGGAGGCCTTACCCTTCATAGTTCAGCTTTCAAGCCTCACCGGGATGCCCATGGACCAGGTTTTAGCCGCAGCCGTGGGGTTCAGGGTAGATTCATATCTCATGAGGGAGGCCCTCAGGATTGGGGAGATTCCCCCGAGGAGGGAGGAACGCCCCTACCAGCCCTATAGGGGAGGCCTCGTCCTGAACCCTAAACCCGGCCTCCACGAGAAGGTGGCAGTCCTAGACTTCACCTCCATGTACCCAAACCTTATGATAGCGTATAACATTTCGCCCGACACCCTCATAGTAGGAGAAGGGGAGGTAGGGGACGAGGATGCCCATACGATCCCTGGGACAGAGTACAGGTTCAGGAAAGAACCCCCAGGACTATATAAGAGATGCCTCTTAAACCTCCTCGAAGCTAGAAGGAATATAAAGGAGAGGCTTAGAGGCATACCACCCGGGAGCGTAGAAGCTAAAATCCTTAAGGAGAGGGAGCACGCCGTTAAGGTATTAGCCAACGCCCTCTATGGATATGCGGGATGGACTGGAGCTAGATGGTATGTTAGGGAGGTTGCTGAATCGGCGGCGGCTCTGGGTAGGGCCACCATAAGGAGAGCCATGGAAGAGGCTGAAAAGATCGGATTAGAAATAATCTACGGCGACACAGATAGTATCTTCGTGAGATACGATGAGAATAAGGTAGCTGAGCTGATAGAATGGGTTAGGAGAGAATTGGACTTGGAGATAAAGCTTGAGAAGATCTATAGCCGAATATTATTCACAGAGGCTAAAAAGAAGTATGCTGGACTCCTATCCGACGGCTCCCTAGACATGGTAGGCATGGAGGTTGTTCGAGGGGATTGGGCTGAGATAGCCAGGAGAGCCCAGGAAGAAACCCTTAAAATCCTACTTGAAGGCGGAGAGGTTAGGGACGCGGTGGACAACGTCAGAAGGCTCATCTCAGAGATCCGGGCTGGTAAAATACCCCTCAGGGAATTCGTAATATGGAAGACTTTAACCCGTCCATTGGAAGAATATAAGGTAAGGGCGCCCCACGTGGAAGTTTCCAAGAGATTGAAGGAGAAGGGTTGGAGGCTGGAGATAGGAGACAAAGTCGGATACATAGTGGCTAAGGGAGATGGGAAAATCTATGAGAGAGCGGTCTACTACCCTGAGGCTTCGGAAGGCGACGTAGACCATGAATACTATGTGGAGAATCAAGTTTTGCCGGCGGTGCTCAGGATCCTCGAACCCTTCAACGTAAAAAGAGAGGCCCTTACGATGCCTAAAGGTTCAACTCTACTAGAATTCTGAACGAAATAATCGGCGAATCAAATATTCTCAAACCGGTCAACCCTTACATCCACCGATGCAAGAAAAGCCAAATCCATAACATAGAAGGTTTACTCACGAGTTTAAGCCATGCACAAGTCCTCCTATTTAGGCAGGTGCTCATCATTTAACTTCCTACCGATCCGAGGTCACATAACCCTACATCCATCTATTTTTGGCTCCAAGGATTAAAGGGATAAAGGAGGCTCACATTTTAGGTTTCTTCTACATCCATTATTCCCAGCCCGTATTCCATTCCAGGCTCTATATATGGGCCGTCATATTTGGCGCCCCCCACCACCGGATCCTTTTCGAGAAATAGGGGGGAGTCCAAGTCTATGTAGCTTATGTTTGGTGCGGCGCATGCTAGGTGGACGGCGGCCGTTATGGAAAGCCTCGTCTCCGCCATGCAGCCTATCATGGATTCTAAGCCTGCTGTTTCCGCTAACGCCGCTATCCTTAAGGCTTCTCTAATCCCTCCCGCCTTCATGAGTTTAATATTCACTATGTCGGCGGCCTCGTAATCTAAGACTTTCAGGAGATCCCTAGAAGTATGAACCGACTCATCCACGGCTATGGGAAGCCCTGTAGCCCTCCTAATCTGAGCCAGGCCCTTTAAATCCCATGCGGGGAGGGGTTGCTCGACAAACTCGACATCTAGGGGTGCCACCTTAGATATGAACTTAACAGTCAACTGGCGGGTATATGCCTGGTTCAAGTCCACCCTGATGTCGGGGGAGGAGCCGACCCTGTCGCGTACTCCCTTCACCCTCTCCAAGTCTTCCTTCAGAGACGAGCCTAATTTAAGCTTCAAAGTCTCGAATCCCGCTTCAACCCAATACTCCGCTTCCCTGCACATCCCCTCAGGTTCGCCTAGGGAGACGGTTACATCGGTCTTCAATCTCCGGAAGCTCCCCCCAAGAAGGGAGAAGACCGGCATCCGAGAAAATTTCCCGATGACATCGTGGAGCGCCATGTCGACCGCGGCCTTAGCGCTTCCATTAAAAGGGATCCCCTCTAGTCGTCGGGTTATACCTTTAACGTCTATGGGATCAGCCCCCTCCAGTATGCTCGAAGCCAGCTCCTTTAGAAGGGCCATAACGGTATCGGATGTGTCTCCCGTTACTGCCAGGGTTGGGGAGGCCTCTCCGAATCCTATTATAGGCCCCGTATTTAGTTTAAGGAGGATATTCTCAAGTTTCTGAAACTCGCATAAGGCAGTCCTCAACGGCTTCCTAAACGATATCTCCAAAACATCCATTGATACATCTAATATCCTCATAGGATCCACCCGACCCTATCCTGTGTTCGATGTTTTATAAAGGTCTTATAGGGATTCGAACATTCAAGGAGGATCCATGACCTTCCTATCGCTCTTATATTATGTCCAATCGGATTATAACTGCCGGCTGATGGATATTAAACATCTGATAATCATGGTAGTATCGGCTTTACTCAGGCTAATGGTGAATCGCCCTAAGCAGCCATGGTACAGCTGAATATATGAACCATCCCCCGAATATTATCAATATCATGGAGCATACCAGGTTTACAGCTTTATTAATCATAGGGTTCCATACTTTCTTACTCTTATTTACTGTTTTAGATAATATTAAGTCCCATGCTAGGTCGCAGCTCCAATGAGTTATGGCGAATAGGATGAAGCCGGGTAACCCGTAGCTCGTCGCGGTCGAAATTAAGGCAACCCCTATGGTGGCCCACCACAGGATGAAGTATGGGTTGGCGCCTGTAGCTATAATGCCGGCTATGAGGGAGCTGCCTGTTGTATCCACGTTTCCCGCCTCGACCTCTTGGGGCTTTACCGTATTCGTGAACCCCATGTAGAGCAGCATTAGGCCTCCGGCTAAGCCTACGATGGACTTGACGGCGTCTAGTACGAGTAGTTGGGCGAACCCAAGGTATATTCCCGTCATTAGTGGTATTTCAATTACGCCGTGTCCCACGGCTATGTAGGCCCCCGCGTTACCGTTCATGCGCCCCTTAGATATCGTAACCGCTAACACTGGACCTGGAGCCATAACTCCTGAGAGGCTTATGGCTATAACCGAGGCTAGGAATGCCGGGAGATTTAACGTCAAGCTACTCACTCCCTACCCATGATCTTCCCTCTATGCCTTATTTCTCTGGTAGGCTTGGGCTTCCTCTTAAAAGGTGTGCCGCAGACACGGCATATGCCGTGGCTTAAACTTTCCACTCCGCAGCCTGGACAGTAGTATATCCATTTGAAGAGCCTCCCTATCCCCATCGTTATCAGAGAATCGTATCGCAGCTTCAGCGACTCGCAGAGGTTCTCAACGCTGTAATCGTCGGATATAAGTATCGGCTCATCCCCCTCCTCCTTTAAATCTAATCCTAGGGCAACCGTCTCCAGGTCGGCTGCGCTTAGAATAGTTTCCCCTAGCTTTTGAGCCTTCTCTTTAACCTTTTCGAGGCTTCTCCTTGAGGGCTGTCTTATGACGAGTTTCCTTTCCTCTACGGCGCATCTAATCCGGGCTTGGATCATGGGGTTCCTATGGGTCTCCCTCTCTACGAGCGGGGAGATGTAGCTCTCCCCCCTTAAGTCGGCGGGGTTTATTCCGCCTATCAAGGCGGATGAGTCTAAGACGTATTTCTCAGCTCTCTTCCTCGATTCCACCTTTACTCAGCCTTCTAAGGCTTCGGATCGTAAAATTCTCTTTAAATCTGATGAATTTTGCAGATTTCTTGGACCTCTCCACGGTTATAGTCGACTTAATATTAACCTTTTCCTCCATGCATCCATCTATGGACAATATCGCGCCCAAGCCCCTGAGGAGCTTAACGTTAAGGGCATTTCCATCCGGCATTATCAGGGAGCGTATCGGATCCAGGGGGCTTAGAAAAACTATGTTGAAGGCGTTCAACCCGGTGTGGAGGACAGGCCCCCCAGCTGAAAAGGCGTGGGCCGTAGAACCTGTGGGAGTAGAAACTATCAGGCCGTCCCCTCTAATAGTTAAAAGCTCGAGTCCACCTAGGGAAAGCTGGATCTCAAGCGTCTTCGAGGGAGATGAGGATACTATAAGGGCTTCATTTAATCCATCGGCTAAATGGGCTCCGTCGAGGAAAACTGAGATCTTCGAATGCTCCTCTATATAGTATTCTCCTCTGAGGAGCTTCTCCACAGCCTCCAATGCTTGGCTGGGTCCCACTTCGGTCAGGTAACCTCGTCTACCCATGTTTACAGCGAGGATAGGTGTCTCAGGGTCAGGCATACTCATACAGGTCCTAAGTACGGTACCGTCACCCCCAACGGTTATGATGGCATCGCAATGGAGGTCCCTGGCTTCCCTGCCGTCGCCAAGTCCAGCTTTCTGGGCTAGGGTCCGTTCAGGTATCGCCTCTAATCCGTTATCCCTTAGATAATTTAAGACTTGAATGGCGGTATCCACCGCCTTTGGATCGTCAGGCCTAGAAACTATAGCTATACGATTCAGCCTCATATCCATCATTACTTCCTATAATTTTTCCCAGCCATCCCTGTTACGCCTTTATATCAGTGAGTAGAGGAAAATAATGTTTCCCCTCTGCCTCGTATCGGAGGATCCGGCTTTGAAGTCTCTGGCGACGGGATGCGGGAGGCTGGATTCCATGCTAGAAGGAGGGATCCCTATAGGAGTGATTACATTGATCTACGGTGAAGCTTCCACCGGTAAGACAACGTTATGCCTGGGGGTGGCCATAGAGGCGGGCCGGAAGGGCTTTAAGGTCATCTACGTAGATTCCGATTCATCCCTGACTCCGGGCAGGCTGAACTGGATCCTTAAAGGGTTAACCCGGGAAGAACTAGAGGAACTGGGCATATTATTCTTCAGGCCTTTGGACTTCTATGAGCAGAGGGAGCTAATCGAGGGTTTAGAAGCGTATCTAAGGGGGGATTTTAAGCTTATAGTGGTGGACTCTATAACTAATTTATATAGGGCTTCCCTGGCGGAAGGGAGCACCTTTAAGCTTAACAGGGAATTAGGTAGACAATTGGCTTACCTCGCAGAATTGGCCGCTAGGAAAGATTTAGCCGTGATGTGCACGGCTCAAGTTCACTCTAAACCTGATCGAGGAATTACCGAGCCCGTGGCTAAGAGGGTTCTAACCTACTGGTCTAAGGTCATCCTTAGACTTGGATTTCCGGAAAACCATGCTTTAAGAGAGTTAAAAGTGGAGGATTATCCTGATGATCGGATTAGGGGGAGGTCCATCCTTTTATCCTTTAGGAGCGATGGATCCCTATGCTGCTAAACCCTGAGGAGCTCGCAGCTTTCATATTGCCCATATATGTGGCTAATGCCTCCCCCGTCCTATTTGGAGGAGGAGCTCCCCTAGACTTAGGGATGAAGTTTCTGGATGGAAGGCCCATCCTCGGCCCCCATAAGACCTTTAAAGGGTTCATCGCAGGCCTAGCCTTAGGCTGGACGACCGCAGCCGTGCTATCAGCCCTCCTCGGATGGGAATGGCTTAGACTAGGGTTCCTCGCGTCAGCTGGATCCCAGGTAGGGGATCTGATGGGGGCCTTCATAAAGCGTAGGATAGGGTTAAAAGCCGGGGCGCCAGCCCCCCTGTTGGATCAACTCGACTTCGTAGTAGGCGCGGCACTGCTCGTCCACCCCTTTTGGAGGCTTAGCATAGCCACGGTTTCTATAAGCCTGCTGATAACCCCTCCAATCCATCTAGCAACCAATTGGATCGCCAATAAACTAGATCTTAAGGAGGTCCCATGGTAAATCATCCGGGCGGCGATTAAATGATAAAACAAAAAAGATAAGAATAAAATGGAAAGATCCCATCTCCATGCATAAGTATTTACAGGCATATTATGTTTCTGTACGTTGAGTGGTCGGAGCAATTCTTGGAATCCCCGAATGCGTTTTAAACAGGTCTAGCTGGCCAAGGTTTGAGGCTTGGAGAAAGCAGTCTAAAGATTTAGGCGGATGGTGTCGGGTGGGGCTCTCCTATTCGATCCCCATCTTCGGTGTAATCTACATGTACATGCACTACTTAACAAGGTTAAAGATGCGTGGAACCCATAGAGGTGAAGAGGGAAGTATTTGAGATCGCGATTGCGTAGGGATAAAACCTGAGTAACTTTTGGAGCCGAGCTTATTAACGTGTATTCTCCCTTGGGGATCTACATGGAGTGAAAGTATTTTCGCCTTATATGCGAATGGATAGAAGGTTCAGGGGTTTTTAGGCTTTTCAACGCTTGATATGGATACTTTAGCCGGCTTAGGAGCCAGAACTGCGAATAGCAGTGTGGTTGCAGCGAAGACCACGGTGGTTAAGGCGAATATGTACATGAGGTTCCTCGTATCCGATAGCTCGCCTCTAGTGGATTCCAGCTCTGCCTTCAAGAGATTGTTCTCCGAGACCGCTGCCTGATGCGCATTCTTCAGCTCATCATACTCACTTCTCAGCCTCTCATACTCCCCCTTCAAGTTTTCGTTTTCCGATTGGAGGGTTGAATAGCTCTCCGCTAGGGAGTCATATTCGGATTTAAGCCGCGTATACTCCGGAGTCTCCGCCTTAATATAAGTTAGAGGTATGGAGGTGAACGTGGTCTGCTCGCTGGTGTAAGAGTAGCTGTAGGGCACCACCCAGTAGGGCCACCAGGGCCAGCTATAATTCCACCAAGGCGGAGGCCACCATACAGCATAGGAGGAGTAAACCGTCTTATAGGTCCGCGCCCTCTCAAGGATCGTAGCCATCAAGGGGCTACGTGGAACATCTGCGGGCAAAACTATATTATAGCTTTTATATAAGACGTCTCCGCTCCTAACCCTTGTATCCTTGGCTATGGCGTCTACTAGGATTATGCGCTGCTCCCCAGCCCCTGTGTAAGCGTATACGTGGATCGTCAACTCTCCAAGCCTCACGTTCTCTTTAGCCCTCGCAGTTAATGATACGGTTATAGCTTCGCCCGGGTAGCCTTCGGAGGGGAAGTTCAAGTCTACGTTAAAGCTGGGGAGGACCACGGTCTTGGTAGCGGTGGTTTGAGCCGAAGCTGAGGATGCCACGGCTAACCAAACGAAGGTTAGAAGCGCAAGGATGCATAGGGCGTAGGGCAACCTCCTAGGGCCCCGATTCCATGATATCAAACCAGCCCACCATTCCTAATTGATACGAATAATTGAAGTATGCTTTACAACATATATATATACTATACACCTCACCTATATAATATAAACGGTTTAGAACCCTATAATCGTTGGGACGCCAGGAAAACTTAGTTTCAGTCCTAGGATGGATGGATACTAAATGTTAGTTATCGGGCCTTTAACGGTTCGGCCTTGAATCGTCTGTTCCAAGTCCGATAATGTTCATGTTGACGAACCATAATGGTCTACGGGCAACGAGTTCACGGGGCCGGAGGGGCTTTCTTACCTTCAAAAGTCGAGGAGATGGCAGGTAGGAGGTCCATGATGAACGAAGCCCCGGAACCTAGTCGTGGAGTATCTCGCGAGCCTCTACCTGAAGGTTACCGATTTAGACGGCTGATCGATAAGCTGGATACTCGATTAGGGAACCTTTAATATAGGACTTATGAGTCCTCGTTTATGGGCGACCTTATATTTCCAGCTTGAAGGAGGAGACCCTCGGTTGGCTTCAGGGATCCAAGGGGACGTCGATGAACTGTTGGAGGCCGTAGCCTCCCTACCGGAGAAGAGGGGTTCTCTAAAAGAGGTTTTAAGGGTTTACCCGGGGGAGGTAGACGATTTCCAGGATGTCCTGAAGGAGGCCTTAGCCTTAGCCCTCATAGAGGAGCATGGCGGAGAGATAAGGCTTACGGAGAAGGGATGGGGGAGGCTGCTAGCCCACAGGGAGAGTTTCATACATGAGAAATATGGCCATCCTAAGGGCATCTTGGGGCGGCTGTCGAAGTTGATCGAGGGCAGGGTAGGCGATCTCAGGGCTCACTGGCGGGAAAGGCATGGAATAGACCGGGGAGGCTTGGACGCCCTCTACTCCTCGCTGGCAGAGTTCAGAGGGCGAATCGAGGACACGATCCCCCTTAGCTCCCTGAAACCTGGAGAAGAAGGAGTTGTATCCTATTATCTGGGGGGGAGAGGCCTTATGAGGAGGCTGGCTGAGATGGGGTTAACCCCAGGCGTAGAGGTTAGGGTGGTGAAGGCCGCTCCGCTGCACGGGCCCATCCAAGTCTCGGTGAGGGGGGTCTTCCCTCGCCCTGGGTAGGGGTGTTGCATCGAAGATTTTTGTAAAGCCCTTAAAGCAGCGGGATGATCCAGGTTGAACCCTGATAATAATGTTCCCCGTAGGGACGGCCGCCGTAGAGGAGAGATAACCGTAGCCCTCGCCGGCAATGCAAATGTAGGTAAATCCGTGATATTTAACCAGCTCACAGGCCTCAACCAGACAGTAGGTAACTGGCCTGGAAAGACGGTGGAAAGGGCTGAGGGCACCCTTTACTATGAGGGAAGGAGGATACGCGTGGTGGACCTGCCTGGAACATACTCGCTTTCAGCCTTCTCCATGGAGGAGCTCATCGCGAGGGAGTATATCGCTGAGGGTAATCCGGATGTGGTGGTTAACGTGGTGGACGCTTCCGCCTTGGAGCGGAACCTCTACTTGACTATGCAACTGCTCGAACTTAACACTCCCCTAGTCGTAGCTTTAAACCAGATCGATTTCGCAGCCAAGAAGGGTGTGAGGATCGATGCGGATAAGCTCTCGAAGACCCTTGGTGTTCCAGTAGTGCCAACAGTTGCGACGTCAGGCATAGGTGTAGACCGGCTCCTCGCCGAAATAGTGGCGTTGGCTGAGGGAAATGTAAAGCTTAGACCCATAACGATACGGTTCGGCCGAGAAGTCGAGGAGCATATTAAGAGGCTGGAGAAGATAATTGAAAAGGCGTTGCCGAAGCTGGCTTCAAGGTATCCGGCGAGGTGGCTGGCAGTTAAACTCGTGGAAAGGGATGAAGAGGTTCAAGCCAAGGTATTAATGGAGGAGGAAGGCAGAGAAGTACTCAGCATGGTCGAGTCGTCCATAGGGGATATCGAGCGCCTCCACGGGGAGCCCGCCCCTATAGTTATAGCCTCGGAACGCTACAGCCTAGCGGCTAAGATAGCCGACTCCGTGACGGCGATTGTGCATCCCCCGAAGCTTACCTTGGAGGAGAAGCTCGACTCGATAACAACCCATAAGGTATTGGGCTACCTCGTCCTAAGCGGGATCCTCGCCGCCATGTTCACAACCATATTCATGGTTGGAGGTTTCCTAGCCGAACTCTTGGAGCCCCCCCTGATGGGGGCTGCACTGCCCTGGATTGAGAGGATCTCTTCACGGCTACTCCCCCCCTTAGTCTCAGAGATCCTTACGAGGGGCGGCCTCATGGGGGTCGTAGCGGGGATAACGATAGCGCTCCCCTATATAATGCCATTCTATTTCCTTTTATCCCTCCTAGAGGACAGCGGCTACCTTCCAAGGGCCGCCTTCCTCCTCGATAATCCAATGCATAAGCTAGGCCTCCACGGCAAGGCCAGCATTTGCCTACTACTAGGCTTCGGATGCAGCGTACCCGCCTGTTTGGGATGTAGGATTATGGAAACCCAGAGGGAGAGACTGCTTGGAGGCTTTCTAACAGTCCTGGTTCCATGCGCTGCAAGGAGCATCGTTATCCTAAGCCTGGTTGGAAGGTATATTGGGATACCCGCCGCCCTCGGGATCTACGCGTTCGATGTAGCGCTGATATTTCTCCTTGGAAGGCTGGGATATAGGGTCCTCCCCGGGGAACCCATAGGCTTGATCATGGAAGTACCTCCATATAAGAAGCCCTCGATTAAGGCCATATCGAGGAAGACCTGGATTAGGACTAGGGAATTCATATTCGTCGCCTTTCCAATAATAGTATTTGGCAGCATAATCCTAGAAGCCCTCCATGTTACAGGGGCATCGTTGATCGCATCGAGGGATATGGCCCCAATAATTTCAGGATGGCTGAAGCTGCCTGAGATCGCGGGCATCCCGCTCATCTTCGGGATATTAAGGAAGGAGCTAACCCTAATACTTCTAGCCGAGGTCTCCGGGACCACCGATTTCAGCAGCGTTTTAACGCCGACTCAGATGATAGTCTTCTCCCTCGTAAGTATGCTTTACATCCCCTGCATAGCTACTATAGGAACTTTAGTCAAAGAGTACGGGTTAAGGAAGGCCCTAGTCATTTCGGCGGTGGACGTAGCCTTAGCCCTTGCCATAGGGGGAGCAGCTGCTAGGATACTACCCATTTTCATGGCCGTATAAGCTTCGGTGAGCCATCAGATTTAACCTTAAATCTGATTTAAGGTTAAAAAGGGAGTCCCCCATTTTTAACCCCCAATCTCATGGAGAAGGTTGCGATGGCTCTGATAAGCCCCCCCATATTGGCACTATTAATATTCATATTATCATATTTCTTTTTCGCCACCGGGCGAAGGGAGCGTACAATAGCCGCCATGGCGGGGGCCCTGGCCCTCTGGGCTACCGGGATAATCTCGGCGAACGAGGTATTCAGCTTCGTGGATCTCAACTCCCTAGGTATACTCTTCGGCATGATGGTGGTTGTAGGGGTCTTAAGGGAGGCGGGATTCTTCACCTGGCTGGGGATACATACTGTGAACCTGGTGAGGTGCAATCCAACCTACATGCTCATCCTATTCATGATGGTTACAGGAGTCCTCTCCGCCTTCCTAGACAACGTTACAACCGTCCTCTTCATGACGGCTGTAATAATGGATATAGCGGAGGTTTTAGAGATATATCCCATGCCCTACGTAGTAGGGGCTATACTTGCGTCAAACATTGGTGGAACCGCCACGTTAATAGGCGACATCCCGAACATAATGATCGCCTCAGCCGCGGATATAAGCTTCACAGCCTTCATAACCAATCTAGGACTAGCCGCCTTCCTCTGCCTAATCACATCCGTCATCATAGTATACGTCTATTTCAGGGGAGTGCTCCCGAAGGAGGTAGAATATTTAAAAGTCCCTATAAGCCCAGATGAGGCGGTGAGTGATCGTAGACTCTTCAGGATGGGCGGCATTGTATTCCTGGCTACCCTCCTCCTCTTCTTCATCCACGACCGTATAGGATTAAACCTTGCATCCATAGCCCTGGGAAGCGCCATACTCCTCCTATTCATAGGTGGACCGAAGATGCCTACAATACTTGAAAGGATTGAATGGAGCACCCTAATATTCTTCAGCTGCCTCTTCATAATAGTGGGGTCGCTGGAGAAGACCGGCGTAATCCACGCTGTGACATCGATCATCGCCCCCCTAACCCGGATGAGGCCTACAATATTAGCAACAGTGATCATATGGGTTTCAGCTTTAGCGTCCGCCTTCATAGATAACGTGCCCTTCACAGCAGCCCTCATTCCGGTAATACAGGGATTAGAAACGTCCGGAAGCAGCCTCCTCTGGTGGGCTCTAGCCCTAGGTACAGGCCTCGGTGGGAACGGGACAATTATAGGCTCATCGGCCTCGATAGTCGCCGTTGGGATCGCCAGTAGGAGGGGGGTGGAGATCTCGTTCAAGGACTTTATGAAGATTGGAATGTTAACCCTAGCGGTAACCGTAGCCTTGGGAAATTTCATACTAATCATCGGGCATCTAGGATGATGAACCTCACATACGGAAATTTATTGAAGATGAAACGGTCCTATCGAAGGATCTCTGAACCGATAGAGGAGTGGGACAGGGCTTAACTGAGCTAAGCCAGGGAGAGGTGGATCGGCTTCAATCAATGCTCAGGATAATAGGAGGTCGTGTCACTCGAGGAATGGGCGTAAACCGAGCTCCGAAGGCTCCATAGGTTCGGATTTGAATCATACAGGGCACGCGGCGGCTTAATAATGGATCCCCCGCATGGATAATCCTTCAGGAAATTAAGGATAGGGGTGCGAGAGGCTTGGCGATGCTCCATGCAGAAGCTCCATAGGAGGCACTACTCAGGTATATGCACCTTGGGTTCCACATGGTTCATAAGTAACCTTTTAAAGGATCCGAGTAAAGATAATTCCCTAAGGGGAACAAACCAAGTGAAGTATTAAGGAGGTTTAAACCGTTGGCTATAAAGGTTGGAATAAATGGTTTCGGCCGTATCGGCAGGCTCTTCTACCGAGCTTCCCTGAGGGATAAGGAGTTCAACAGGCTGTTCGAGGTTGTGGCGGTTAACGACGTGACGGATTCCCGTACCTTGGCGCATCTACTCAAATACGATTCAATTCACGGGATACTCTCTCAGGAGGTTGGATGGACCGAGAACTCAATAAAAGTGGACGGTGAAGAGTTCAGGGTATTATCTGAGACGAGCCCCGATAAGCTCCCTTGGAGAGATCTAGGGGTAGAGCTGGTATTAGAATCCACGGGTTTATTCACGGACCGTGAGAAGGCTTCAAAGCATCTCACGGCCGGCGCTGAAAAAGTAGTGATCTCAGCCCCGGCGAAGAACCCCGACGTCACCATCGTTCCAGGCGTCAACCACGAGATGTACGACGGGGATAAGCATAGGCTTATATCCATGGCCTCCTGTACGACGAATTCCCTCGCCCCCATGGTGAAGGTGCTCCATGAAAACTTCACCGTTAAGAGGGGATTCATGACCACGGTGCATGCATACACTAACGATCAGAGGGTTTTAGACCTACCCCACAAGGATTTGAGGAGGGCTAGGGCTGCGGCCATGTCTATAATACCTACGACCACGGGTGCGGCTAGAGCTATAGGCCTCGTAATACCGGAGCTGGAGGGGAAGCTGAACGGCGTCGCTTTGAGGGTTCCGGTGCCGAACGGTTCTATAACCGACTTCGTCGCCGAGGTGGAAAAGGAGACGACGGTGGAAGAGGTTAACGCAGCATTTAAGAGGGCCTCTGAAAAAGAGCTTAAGGGGATACTTCAATACACGGAGGACCCCATAGTATCCAGCGATATAATAGGAAATCCTCATTCGTGCATATTCGACGCCCTTAGCACCATGGTCATAGGGGAGGAGAAGACCCTTGTGAAGGTCTTCGGATGGTACGATAACGAGTGGGGCTTCTCATGCAGGCTTGTAGACCTGTTCAAGCTCATAGCTAGGAAGCGTTGAAGAAGGGAGATAGAAGAAGGTAAAACTTAATGGCCGATTTTTTAACCTTAGACGATTTTAACGTGGCCAGCAAGGTCGTCCTCCTCAGGGTTGATATAAACGTACCTTACGATCCCGGGACGGGCAGGATATCCGACAGCGAGAGGCTTAGAGCACACGCGGAGACCGTGAGGGAGCTGGCTGATAAGAAGGCTAAGGTTGTTGTTCTAGCCCATCAAGGCCGTAAAGGGGATCCGGACTTCATCCACCTCGACCAGCACGCCATGCTGCTATCCAAGCATTCAGGGAAACCTGTAGCCTTCGTAGACGATGTAATAGGGGGGAAAGCTGAATCCTCGATTAGGAGGCTGAGGGAAGGCGAGGTCCTACTCCTAGACAACGTCAGGTTTCTAGAGGATGAAACATTGGAGAAGCCTCCATCCGAGCATTCTAGAAGCATGATAGTGAAGGCCTTGGCTCCATTAGGGGACCTCTTCGTTAACGACGCGTTCTCAGCCGCCCATAGATCCCACGCCTCAATAGTAGGCTTCACGGAGGTATTGCCATCCGCTGCAGGAAGGGTTATGGAGCGGGAACTTAGGGCATGCGAGAAGGCCTTAAACCCTGAGAGGCCTAACATGTTCATATTGGGAGGAGCCAAGCCCGAAGACTGCATCTCCATAATGAGGCATATGCTCAGCAGGGGCTTGCTGGATAGGGTCCTTTCATGCGGCTTGGTGGGGCAGCTCGTCCTAGCCGCTAGGGGCATAAACCTAGGCGTGGGGAACAGGGCATTCTTGGAGAAGAAGAAAGCCCTCCAGCTACTATCAGAGGTGGAGGAGATGGATAGGAAGTACGGCGACAGGATCGAGGCCCCCATGGATGTAGCCGTTGACGCGAACGGGGTACGCCTCGAAATTCCCGTCAGGGATCTACCCACGGAGCATCTCATAATGGATATAGGGCGTGAAACCGTAAGGAAATACTCCGGGATTCTAAAGGAGGCTAAAACCGTGGTCGTCAAGGGTCCAGCAGGCGTCTATGAGAGAGATGAATTTAAGGCTGGGACGCGTAAGCTCCTAGAGGTAGTATCGCAGCTTAAAGCCTTCACCTTGATAGGGGGAGGGGATACCTCGGTAGCCGCTGAACAGTTGGGGTTCAGCAAGTCAGCCTTCTCCTATGTGAGCATAGCTGGAGGAGCTTTAATAACCTATCTTTCAGGAGAGCCTATGCCTGGGGTGGAGGCCCTCCGCGAGGCCGCTAAACGCTTCAAGCCGGAAGTATGAGATCCACCCTGCACTCTCCATCGCCTCCTCAACATAACTCTATGGGATGGAGCTACGCTTAGGTACCATATCCACAGCCGGGAGGCCGAGCCCACCCGAGATTCAATATGGAACCCATGGAGATTCCATAGGAGAATAGATCATACTCCAACAGCCTATTATTGAAGATAATCCCTTCGGCCATATAGACTTTAAGATAGATCCTCTCCCAGAATATAAGGGGCTGGTAAAGTATAGGCCTTCTATTTCTTCGTTTGCCGTTACGGGAAATAACGCGTATAGGAGAGGTGGAGATATCTGATAGGGGAAGCCGCGTCCCCGGGGGGAAAGGGGCTCCTAGTTTCATCTAGGAAGTCTTTAGATGAGCCATACCATGTATACCGGTTTGGGGGGATTAGGCGGTGGATCCCCGGTTATCCCTTATTCTCCAAGGCATAATGGGGTGGGGCAGCCGCCCGCATACTCAGTGTCAGCGCTCACGTATTCCCTCCTCTCACCTATATCTTTCCCCATTATAGATCCTATGTATAGGACCTGCTCCTTCTTGCTCCCGTACCGGTATACGGTTATGCCCTTGCATCCCAGCTCGTAGGCTAGGAGGAACGCCTTCCTTACATCGTCTACAGTGGCGTCATATGGAAAGTTTATGGTCTTCGAGACCGCGTTGTCCGTGTACTTCTGGAAGGCCGCCTGGATCCTTACATGCCATTCCGGCTCTACGTCTAGGGCTGTGACGAAGAGCCTTTTAACGCTGGGAGGCACCTCATCTAACTCCTTGACGGATCCCTTGCGGGCAACTTTCATCATGAGCTCATCGCTGTAGAAGCCTTCTCTCCTAGCAGTCTCCTCGAAGAGCGGGTTGACCTCTAATAGCCTTGTACCCTCCATGACGTTTCTAACGAAGGAGACCGCGAAGATGGGTTCTATCCCGCTGGAGCAGCCCGCTATTATGCTTATCGTACCTGTAGGGGCTATTGTCGTGGTGGTCGCGTTCCTCATGGCCTTGTAGCCTTGGAGATCCCATACGCTCCCTTTAAAGTTGGGAAAAGACCCCCTCTCCTCGCCCAGCTCAGCCGAGGCGAGCCTAGCCTCCTTAGAGATATACTTCATAAGCCTCTCGGCCGTCTGCACCGCCTCCTCGGAGTTGTAGGGCATCCCCAGCTTTATGAGGGCGTCGGCGAAGCCCATCACGCCCAGGCCTATCTTACGGTTCCCCTTAGTCATAGCCTCTATCTCAGGTAGGGGATACCTGTTAGCGTCGATGACGTTGTCTAGGAAGTGGACGGCTGAACGGACCGTCCTCCTGAGCCTGTCGAAGTCTATCTTGCCGTCCACCACCATGTGGGAGAGGTTTATGGATCCGAGGTTGCAGGATTCGTAGGGGAGGAGGGGCTGCTCCCCGCAGGGGTTTGTGGCTTCTATCTCACCCACATGGGGTGTAGGGTTTGAAGCGTTTATTCGATCTATGAATAGGAGGCCTGGATCCCCCGTCCTCCACGCCATGGTCACCATGAGGTCGAAGAGGTCGGCTGCCTTCAGCCTCCTCACAGTCTCACGGGTGCGGGGATTAACGAGCTCATATTCCCCGTCCTCGCGTACCGCCTCCATGAATTTATCAGTAACTGCAACTGAGAGGTTGAAGTTTGAAAGGAACCCTTCCCGTGTCTTCGCAGTTATGAATTCGATGATGTCCGGGTGATCCACCCTGAGCACCCCCATGTTGGCCCCCCTTCTCCTACCCCCCTGCTTTATGACCTCAGTAGCGACATCGAATACCCTCATGAAGGATACCGGCCCGGACGCCACTCCTTTAGTCGACTTAACTATATCCCCTTTAGGTCTAAGCCTTGAGAATGAGAAGCCGGTTCCCCCTCCAGACTTATGGATTAAGGCCATATATTTCAGGGCGTCGAATATGCTCTCCATGGAATCCTGTATGGGTATAACGAAGCACGCTGAAAGCTGTCCTATCTCCGTTCCAGCGTTCATGAGCGTGGGAGAGTTGGGGAGGAAATCCAGGTTCACCATTAGATTATAAAATTCCTCCTCAACCTTCTCTACGTCCACGCCCTTATTGTAGCGTTTATCCACGGCCGCTATCGCCCTAGCGACCCTCCTGAACATCTGGGCAGGGGTCTCTATAGGCTCCCCCTTCAAATCCTTTAGAAGATACCTCCTCTCCAAGACGTTTACGGCATTAACCGAGAGCTTAAGCTCATCTCTAACCCCTATGAAGCTTTTAACCCTTCTAATCTCGGCGCGCCTCTGCCTATATAGGATGTAAGCCTTGGCGACATCCGAGTATCCCCTCTTCATCAAAACTTCTTCAACTATATCCTGTATATCCTCTACTCCTGGAATCCGGTCAGGAAACCTCTCCTCTAAGACTCCTATAACCTCGGAGGAAAGCCTCTCAGCTTCCTCCCCCTTTCCACCCCTAACGGCTATGAAGGCCTTCCTTATCGCCTCCGTGATCTTGGACGGCTCGAATGGGACTACCCTTCCATCCCTCTTAATTATCCGCGTAATCTTGGAATCGGCCATGAACATCACCAAATCCTAATGTCCGGCCATCGCAAATAAGTCCAAATATACTTTTAACGTTAATTATGTAGTAGTGGATTCATAATTTTAAACATTATCTTTGATCCTCCAGGCTAAGCCGTGAACACAGGGTAGGTCCGATGCTTTAAAAACGATCCTCCCAGCCTCGGCGTCGGCGACCCATTACACCCAAAAGAGCACAGGATAGAACGCCTATATTCCAGGTGATCCCCTCATCCATCACCCATATAACCATCTATGAGAGAGGTGACCAAGCCTGGAAAGCCATGGGTTTCACCGTGGAGGACGCCATCTGACTTACCTCCCTTTAATGCCGCGTTCCTGGATGGTGAGTTATCGAAGCCCCTGAGGTGGAGTCGTGGCCCTCGAGATATAATCCGAGATCAATGGCTTCGATGGAGGAGCGTCGCGGCTATCATCCATAACGGAAGGCGGGTTCCACGTGAACCCCATGTGGGCGGGCCTCCTCCTCTATGAATCTGCTGAGCCTTGCCCAGTAAGTTGATGAGGGCTTCAATTTCTTGAGAAGCCCTCCGGGATAATCTTCTCGGCTTAAAATCCCCAGCGGGGCGAGCCTATTTAAGACGCCTTCCCTTAGGTTCAGCTTGTCATAGTAAAGTTTAGAATTGGTTTCTCGGGCGACCTCTAGGATACCGCTTAAATTCTCCTTATCATCGGTGAGTCCCGGAATTATGGGTCCTAGGAATATCCAGGTCTCAACCCCATGGGAGGACAGTTCACGGAGGGCTTCGATCCTCCTATCGGGAGGGGGAGCCTTAGGCTCCAAGGTTTGAGCTAAACTCCTATCCAGCGTCGTAATGGTAATGCCGACGTCGAACTTTCCATCTGATATCACGTCTAGATCCCTCGTGACCAGGTCAGACTTCGTCTGTATCGAGGCTTTAAACCCTGTCTCCTTTAGGATTATTAGGCAGCGTCGGGTAAGCTCATATTGTCTCTCTATCGGCTGGTAGGGATCCGTGACCGTCGATATGCCTACGATGCCCCTCCTCCTATGTCTAGCCTCCCTAGCCAGTACTTCAGGGATATTTATTTTGGCTTCGACGAAGGATCCCCACTTCATATGAGTTTCTTTTAGGCCTAAAACCGCCGGGCTGTAGCAGTAGAGGCAGCCGTGTTCGCATCCGAAATAGGGGTTTAGAGCGTAGTCCAATCCTGGAAGCCTGCTCCTCGACAAAGCCGTCCTACAATTCTTAGCGGTATAAGTCAATATCCGCCACTCTTCCCAAGGAAGGATTCCAGTCTCTCCTGGACGAGGAGGCCCTGTAATATCTTGCTCTTGGAGAGCCAAACCTTAAGGGGGACTTTAAGCCGGGCCATCAAGGCCTTCACGGCCTCCCCCGCCTCGTCGAACTTCAGATATTCCCTATCCATGAGGCGGCGGACGCTCTCCCTTACGTTCCAAACCCCCACCGGCAGGATGTATTCGGGGTAGATCTCCCTTAGGATGAGTACGCCAGCCTGCCTCTTCTCCCTCTCCAGGGCTTCAGCCGCTGCGAGTCTAGCGGCGTAGTAGCATCCTCCAATCTCATAGGCGTATCTGCTCCTCCCCTTGAAGCCCTCATGATCTCCTATGAGCTCCGCCCTCCACCCGTTGACGTTCCACGTCGTCCCGGGAAACCAGGCCTCAATCCACTCGAACTCCCATTTAGAGGGGTATAGGAGGGCTGCGAAGATGTTTCCTAGATGCCTGAAAGAGTAGACTCTAAAATCGTTTATCGGGGGGTAGCCTCTAACCCCTGTGAGGAGGGCCTTGGACGTGATATCGTCTACCGCGGTTATGGCCCATCGGGTAGGTACAAGCCTCCTCCTACCCTGCATCCCTAAAATCCCTGCTGAAAGGCACCTCTGAACCTTTGAGACGGGTACCCCATTCCTATAGAGGGTCACCACCGCCTCCGAGGCCGGTAGGTCTCCATCGTAATAGGCCTTCTCGATCCTATGATCGACCTTTATCGATTCCACTCTATAATCCCTTAGGGGGGCGGAGGGTCCGAAGGGCTGTGAGAACTCGCTTAAAACGACTATGTTTGAGGGCCTCCTCTTTAATAGGGCCTCGGAGTTAACGGGCTCCGAGGCCATGGCGAGCTCCTGGAGGCTTAAAAGGAAGGGGCCGGGGTCAACGGCCTCATCCACGGCTATGAGCCTCTTACCCCTGATCAGGGAGTATCTATAGTCTATGATCTCATGGAAACTCTTCCCAACCCATTCCTCGGGCATGTCAAGGATGGAGGTGTCACCTCTGAAGGGGGGTATCATAGGTCCAGCATAGACTTTAGGGTAGCCCATCCTGCCTACGAAGATACCTGGCGGACTCGAACCCTCAACCTTTATAGACTTCACTCTCTCTAAATTCCTGATTAGGGCTTCGGCCTTCGATAGGATAGGGCAGTAGGGTCTGCCGCATAGCATCTTCCCTCCCCTACAGGATAGGCACAGACTCTTCCCGTGAGTTACAAGCCTAACACCTGAAACCTCGAGCGTGGCATCGCTTATCCAGCGGGGCTCCCCATGATATAGCTGATAATCCTCCCCCTCACCGTTCATATATATCACTTTTCATATGTTTTTCTATGGTGGGCCTTCCCTTAATAATGGACATTCCCCCCTAAGAATATTCTAGGCCATATGTCATTTATACCCTAACATTAAAATACTTGTGGAGTGAACTGAAACTGTATAGAGAGATATCCTTTTATAAATGGGTTTAGGGATGGTGTAGGCCTCGCTTGGGAGTTGACCTAGACGATCTGATTCCGAGGATTAAGGTCTCCCTGGACAGCCTCTCAGGTAGATCCGTAGCCGTGGATGCTTATAACATGCTCTACCAGTTCCTATCCATCATAAGGGGCTCCTCAGGGGAGCCGCTTATGGATCGGAGGGGCCGCGTCACAAGCCATTTAAGCGGCCTGTTTTATAGGAGTCTGAATTTGGCTGAGAAGGGGGTAAGGCTCGTCTACGTCTTCGACGGAAAGCCTCCCGCCTTGAAGGAGGCTGAGCTGAAGGCTAGGGCACGGGTTAAGGATGAGGCGCTGGCTAAGTATCGGGAGGCATTGGATAGAGGCGACCTGGAGGCCGCCCGTAGGTACGCTCAGATGACCGCGAGGCTTAAGGATGAGATGGTTGAGGACTCTAAGAGGCTTCTAGACCTCTTGGGGATACCTTGGGTTCAGGCCCCTTCGGAGGGGGAGGCTCAGGCGGCCCACATGACGGTTAGGGGCGACGTATGGGCTACTGCCAGTCAAGACTACGATGCCCTCCTATTCGGGGCCCCACGGCTTCTAAGGAACCTAGCTGTAACGGGGCGGAGGAGGCTTCCAAGGAGGGATACCTACGTGGAGGTTGAGCCTGAGCTTATAGAGCTGGATAAGGTCATGGCCTATCTAGGCCTCTCGAGGGAGCAGCTTGTAGACCTTGGAATACTCGTGGGCACGGATTATAATCCGGGGGGCGTTAGGGGGGTAGGCCCTAAAACCGCCCTGAAGCTTCTAAGGGATCATAGCAGCCTGGAGCTCATAGCGGAAGCCGGATCCGGCTTAGCCCTCCCTGAAAACTATAGGGAGATAAGGGATATCTTCCTCAACCCGAAGGTCTCAGACGATTACAGGCTCGAGTGGAGGCCCCCGGACGTGGAAGGCGTAGTATCCTTCCTATGCCGTGAAAGGGACTTCTCGGAGGCTAGGGTTAGGAGTGCCTTGGAGAAGAGCATGGCCGGCTTGAAGGTTCAAGGGTTTAAGCGTAGCTTGGATTCCTTCTTCGATTAGCCTTCGAAGCCGTACTCCCCCATTAGGGGTACGAAGGAGCAGCCGCCCCTATCCTCAACGCTGATGCGGCCTGATGGATGTCTCCTCACCACTGTGAGGGATTGGAAGGAGTATCGGCTGCCCACTGGTATGACGAGTATCCCCGGGCTTTTCAGCTGCTCCACCAATGGTTTAGGTATATCAGGGGCGGCGGCTGTGACCAGGATCCTATCATATGGAGCAGCTTCGGGGAAGCCCTTAGACCCATCGCCGAGTATCGCCGTAACTAGTCTCCTATACGAGGAGCGCATGAGGTTCCTCACCGCCAACCTGAAGAGTTCAGGCACGATTTCAATCGTGAATACGTGGCCCTTCCCTGAGCCTCCCGAGACTATATGGGCGATGGTGGCTGCATGGTAGCCGCTGCCCGCCCCTACCTCCAGGACCTTTAACCCCTCATCCAACTCGAGCGCCTCATTCATCATAGCCACCATGTGGGGGGCGCTGATGGTCCCGCCGTGCCCTATCGGAAGCGGGGTATCCGCGTAGGCGCAGCTCATATACTCCGAGGGGACGAAAAGCTCCCTCGGAACCTTCAATATGGCATCTATGACTCTCCTATCCCTGAGTATCCCCTCGTCTATGAGGGTTTCCACGAGTCTACGCTTGGACTCGGCGAAGCCACCTTTAAAGCCCAAAACTTAACACTTCACGGTGATTATTTTAGTAGAGGAGGATCGGGGTAGATGAAGGTTACTGAAGCCTTGGATGTTCGAGGCCATAGGAGGATAAGGGCGGTCCACCCTAAAACCTTCGAGTTCACGAAGGAGCCGTATCTAACCTGGCGCGGCGACTGTATAATAGGGGTTAAAGCCTCCAAGGCGGCTTCAGACTTATCAGATGAATTCAAGGCGGCAGTTAGGAACATGAACACGATCATACACGTTAGGATGGAGGTGGAAGGAGTCATAGATGAGGCTGCCGGTAGGGGGCATATACTCCTCTCCTGTACGGATGCGAAGTCGCTTGTGGTTAGGAGGAGCGGATACACCTGCGGGAGAACCCTTATGATATATTCGAATAAGGCTGCGAGGGACTTATCTAGAACCCTGGTGGATTTGATGAGGAACCCCAAGGCTAGGATGGAGATAACCCTAACAGCTGAGGCCGAGGGATAAACCATGCATAGGAGAGTCGCATCAGGACCAAGACAGTCCCTAAAGCTTAACCTTTGATGGGATAGGAGGTGCATAACGATCCGGATCCCTTAATGCTCTAAGCCCTGCCCTGAGCACGGGCTTTAAATGGAATACTTTCACTCTGCGCAGCATATTTCTTAGGGGGTTAAGACCCTTGGATTTCCCTGGTTCATTCGCTCGATCATGCGGCTTAATAGGCTTGTCCTGCATCTTTTCCGTGGATCCCGCAATTATTAATAACGTTGAATGGCTTACATAAGACAAAGCCGAAGACCTTGTAACTCTCCGACCGCCTACCCTGGGCCTAAGCCTTCCAGATGGAACCGTTTCAAAGCTTCATAAAAGGTCCTCTCCATACAGGAGTTCGTAAGTTGTGTGATGAAGCTATCTGAGCGCGATTTAAACAGCTTTTTGGTTCGATATACTTCGTAGCTTAGTACCACCTACATAATGTGTAAAATCTAATAGATGGAGGAACCCATGCTTTATTAATTTACATTTATGCATACACTATATATCCACGATATATAAGCCACAGAGCAGCTCAATACTAAAGGTTATATCTCCGCTTGACTATTTAGAACATTCCTGGAGGAGTCTGAACGAGGATAATTGGTTCAGGGATAATGTTATCTATGGATTAGGAGGAGGAGCGTTGCGGAAACCTGTGAAGTTAGCCTTCTTAATCGTCTCGGTGCTCCTCGCCACATTAGTCATTACTAGGGTATCCTCCTCTAGGGAGATGGGTGAAGGTAGCGTCTCAGACATGGTATTGTACGGTTACTACGATGAGCACATAACAGTCTTGGATGGGAGGGTATTGGGGATCTCCCCCATGTGGGGTGGACTGGTCGAGACCAACGCTTCGACGGAGATCGTTTTCACGTTGTACCCTCCTTTGGGCGGGGACCTCAAACTTAAGGGAACCGTTCTCTTTAAGAGCTGGTTGAGGAGCAGCGAAGCCGCCTTCGGGAGGTTGGTCATGTCCCTCTACGAGAAGGATAGAGGTGGGGGGAGGTCCCAGATAGCGAGCGTAGAAGGATATGTGGCTGTGAATCCTCGCAGGTCTGAATACACTTTCGGCGTGGCGGGTTTAGAGCATACTTTCAAATCTGGTTCGACGATACAGTTTGGATTAACATTCTATCCATCCGGGGGTAGACCTGCCAATGTATACTTAGTGTGGAACGCCCCTGAAGCTACGACTAAAATAATATTGCCTTGCATTGGACATATCGCTGGGGCTATTTCCCTCTGGAACATGGAGGGGCGTAAGAGACTTGGAAATCCCATTTCATTGAACGAATCTAAAGTGCCATCGGAGGTTTCTCTAAGGGTAAATATATCTGATGTCTTCGGTGTGAACGATATTAAATCGATAAATGTAAGTCTTAAAGATATTATGGGAATGAAAATCTTGGAAGATGAGGCTCTAAGCCTCCTCTCTTACGGATCCCAGCTCTACAACGCCGTATACGCCAAAAATTTAACGATACCCAAAGGTATGCACACAATTGAGGTGGCGATATCGGATTCTGCGGGAAACATCCATAGACTAGAGGAAGAAGTTTACACGGCGTATTATTATCTCTCGAAGATCAAGGTGAAGGACGGGGAAGGGAGGGCTATCCCCAACGCCACTTACACCATTATGAATGAGGCCATCCATTTAACGATCAAAAACGTTACTGGAGGGGACGGATTAATAACCTATCCTTTACCGGAATCCAGTAGTGTGGGAAACTATAAGCTCAATATAACCTATAAGGGTTGCCTGAGAACCCTGGATTTAAGGGTCGACTCACCACTATATGGCGAGATAGAACTTCCATTATATACCCTAAAGCTTAGGGTGGTACTCTATGGGATCCCCTTATATAATGCTAAGGTCTCGCTTTGGAGGGATTCACTTCAGGAATCCTCAGGTCGAACCGACAGTTCCGGCCGCATAGGGTTCGAGACGATGCCTCCAGGCAATTATACCGTGGCCGTTGAATACATGTTCCAGACTTATAGGACAGTTATCAACCTGGATAAAGGCGGGGAATATGAGATAAGGTTCAGCTCCCCCCTGTTTAGAATCGGTCTTTGGATACTCGTGTTCGGTGTTGCGGCCGCCATCTCTCTGAATCTGATGATGATTTTTAAGGGGAGGGAGAAGATAAAAATTTCAGATTTTAAATATTTAGAGAAGTTATTTGCGGGACGTATCCCTGAAGCCCTATCCATAATGATATTAGGTCCACCAGGATCAGGTAAAACCGTTACCCTTGAGAGCTTCATAAAACTATTCCTTCAAGAGAGGAGGAGGTGCATTTACATAACTAATACGGGTTTCCCTGATGAGATCCGCCAATCACTTATGGGGTTCGATGTACCGGTAAGGGATTACGAGGAGGATGGGAGGCTGATCTTCATCGATTGTTACTCGAGCATCGCTGGAAAGGCGTCGAAGGAGGAGCATTATATAGAGTCCCCGGGGGACCTTACAAGGCTCGGCATGGAGATAACCGCGTGCCTGGGGTCGTCCCCCAGAGGGGTCGACCTCTTCCTAGACTCCATCAGCCAATTATTAACCTATGTAAAGCAGGATCAGTTGGTTGCATTCATTAACGCTGTAGGGGCTAGGATGAAGGGTATCAGAGGTAGATTCATTTACACCGTAGGATCGAACATCGACGTTGGGATCCTGGGAGTTTTAGAGGAGGCCTCCGATTGTGTAATAGAGCTGTCGATTAGGGATCTGGACGGCGTCCAGGAGAGGAACCTGAGGATTAAAAAGTTGAGGGGTAGAAGACATTCCAGCCGCTGGGTTGAGTTTGAGGTACAACCCGGTAGGGGCGTAGTGTTCATAAGTCGATATAAATCATTTTAGCCTATAATATATACTGTGGGTTGTGGGCTCGCCGGTTTTTCTATGCCTCGGAGTTGAGAAGCCTAATTTCAAGTTAAAATATTCTATCTTTCGGGTAGACCTCTATCCCCTTCTCAGTTATCTTGTAGGGTCTGAGCTGGAGGTCATGTTTTATGCCCCTCATCTTTTCTATCTGAATAGCCTTTATTAAAACTCCTTCATGGATTATTGTATGTAGAACGATTACGCCTTGGGCTAGAAATTCCTCCGGTTGGAACCCCCTATGCAACTGGGTCGCCCTGAGCTCCGAGGTAATTATCGAGGTGCATCCGACCTCTGAAAGGGAATCGAAGAAGTTAAGCACGGCCCTCCTCCTCTCGGCGGGGTCCCCGTACCTCAGCGTTAACGCTGTTATAGGATCGACAGCCATCCTCCTAACCCCCTCCTCAGAGACAAGCTCAGCAGCCGTCTCAACGATGTTCTCCAGCGTCACCATGGGAATGCGGAACTCAAGCCCTTTTAAACCTGAAGGAGCATTCCTCTCCAGCTGTTCAACCTTCTTGAGGGGCGTCGCATCTATAAAGAAGAGTTTACCCTCCCTCTCGAGGTCTTCGAGATTCCAGCCCAGCGAGGACATCTCCTCCTTAACTTCCTCGGGTTTCTCATCCAGGGATATGTAGAGGCCCGGTTCACCCTCTTCAGCCCCCGCCATCAAGAATTGGATGGCGAAGATGGTCTTCCCAGATCCAGGTCCACCCACTAGAAGGATGCATTTACCTCTGGGAAAACCCCCGTTGAGGAGCTCATCCAGCCCTTTAATGCCGGACTTCACCCTCTCCATGATGAACCCTCATGTATCATATAATCCCCATACCTATATAATTTAACTATTTCCAAACACTAATGGTAGAGGAGTTTTAAACAGCCCATGGGTATAAGAGTTGCATATATAAAGACTCCTGAGGTTTAAATCGTTGAAAAAGGGCCCAGCTCAGGGTAGGATAAGGTCTTCGGAGGAGTTTAAGCTTGGGGGAAATAGGATGCGATAAGCCTCAGGGGACGTTACAAAAAGAGCTGATCAGGAAATGTAGGGAGGCATATGAAGGCCAGATCGTGGCCGCCTGTCTTCATGGATCTAGAGCAGGGGGATACCATAGGGAAGACAGCGACTTCGACGTATTAATGATCTTAAAGGATTATCCTGAAGGGATCCGCTATAACTATTTGCCCTTCTTAAACGTCCATGTTGCCCTGCTCCTTGTGGATGAGGAGCTCTTCAAACTCGACGTCTCCAATGGGGGACTGGGCGAATCCATCGCGGGAAGGATCCTTACTCCATATGTTCCACTCCTGAATGAGGAGTACCTAAAAGAGAGCGAGCTTACCCTTAAAAAGAGGGTGTGCCTCGAGGAGCTGGAAGAGGTAATAATAGAGTACGGTGAATTATCCAGGGGGCTTCTTTTCAGGCCTGAGTATATAGCTTTTTCGAGGATGAGGAAGAGGGCTAGGGCCTATCCCCCCTTAAGCTACAGTTATCTAAAACTGCTGTCCTCTAGGAGGAGGGATGAGAATCTGAGGGCGCTTATGGAGGGCTATGTGGAAGCCCTAAATACTTTGGAGCGTGAACAGGTAGTCAGGAATATAGATGGGTTTTATGAGATCAGGGATCACTTCATAGACAGGGTCTTGAAGAAGAAACATTTGAGGAGGATTATAAATATCTTGGAATTCAGCCGGAGGGCCATCAAATCATATCTAGCCCAGGGGAGGGCGGGCAGGGTCAGCCTAGACCTGATAGCTAAAGAGTTGACGACGAAGCTTATAAGAGGGTTGGCTACGCCGATTTGGGGCGGATCCTTCGATCCGAAGAATTACCTTTATTTAAAGGCGGGGGAAGGGGTTGTAAGCCTCAGGGATGAAGCCTCGATAATTGATTTGATTAGGAGGTTGAGGCCGGACGGTGAGGTCAAAGTTAAGAGGCTTGGAGGTGCCATTAATGAAGTCTTCCTCGGGGAGGCGGATGGGGAACGCTTCGTAATTAAAAAATTTTCTGATTGGTTCATATTTAAATGGTTCACATTAAACATTGTAGCCTTCGGGTCGAAGACATTCTCGGTCTCCGGGAGGGAACGCCTATTCAACGAGTACGGGGTCACAAACCTCCTGGAGGAGGAGGGCCTCCCGGTTCCCAGGATAATCCATGTAAGCCTCCCAAAAAGGATGCTGGTAAAGGAATTTATCCAGGGGAGGACGTACCTCAACATTGTGAAACAGTACATAAACCTAAACCTAGAGGTGGATTCAGAAGCCGGGACAAGTCCTCTCCACGCGCTGGGGGAGACCACTGCGAGGGTCCATAATATAGGGGTTGCTTTAGGAGATACGAAACCTGAAAACTTCATTTATTCAAGGGAGAAGGAGGCCTACATCCTTGATCTAGAGCAGGCGAAGAGAGGCGAGGATCTCGCCTGGGATATAGCGGAATTCCTATACTACTCCGGACATTACGGGTTGACGCTCAACGAGGGCATTAAATCCATCGCTGAGGAATTCATTGAAGGCTATATAAATGGGGGAGGTGCACGTTCCACGTTGAGGAGGGCTTCATCCCTCCCCTATTTAAAAGTATTCTCGTTTTGGACGCCCTTACCTATCCTAGTATACCTTTCAAATAGGTTGAAAAGGGTTTAAGGGTAGAAAAATTTAAGAATAGATTATGTCTACAGGTAATTGACTGGACTCTATGGATCAGCTATGGAACGTCTCCCAAGCTGGTAGGGAAGTTTTATGACGAATGAAACTAGATTATGCCAACCTAAATGTGAAGCGTTCAGATGCGCGAAGAAGGCGTTAACTTATAGGCAGGGAAAAGCCTGGTGCAGATACGCTGACGATGTATGCGACGTAAAATCCTGTAAGTTCGCGCAGTGCGTAAGGGGGAAACTCCTTCCGAATGGAGTATGCGGATTATACGTCAAGCAGCGTACGGTGAGTATTAGGCTGAGCGATATAGGTGAACCCGTGAAGGTTCCGGGGAAACTGGCTCGAAAACTCGGTGAACGCGAACTCTTCTAGAGGCTCCTCCTGGCGAAGGTCACGTACCCTGTATGGCCTATCATGGTAGAGAAGGGCCTTGTAGCCCCCTCCTCGACCTTCAACTCCCTCAACAAGGTTTCTATGGTAGAGACGTCTATGAAGCCGAATCTCTCCAACGTTTTCACGGTTCTTTCCACTTGGTTGAAGGTTGGGCTGAAGGAGGCTAAGGGCATGCTGGGCTTCAAGACCTCTCGGAGCTTAGGTATAACCTTCCAGGGCTCACCTATATCGATGACGGCTGCATCGAATTTTCCCTCTTGGATGACTTCAGCGGCGTCTCCAACCCTTATGGTCACATAAGGGTTTAAACCCGCATTTGTGAGTTTCTTCAGGGCTATCGACGCGAACTCGGGTCTAACCTCATAGGAGTATACGTGGCCGTTGGGTCTCACGAGGTTGGCTAAAGCCATGGTGAGGGCGCCGCTGCCGGTGCCAACCTCGAGTATACTCTTCCCCGGAGCCACATCAAGCTTTAACAATATTAAACCTATATCCTTCGGATATATTATCTGGGTGGGCCTTTCAGGCCCCATAATAAAATCATATATTGTAGGCTTCAAAAGGTAAAATCGGTAACCCAGAGAGCTTTCAACATGATCCCCATACATCTTCCCTATGGATGATCCTAGGTCGACGATGCCCTTATGGGTGTGGAAATCCCTCTGCGAAGCCTTAACGAGCCATTTCCTGCGCCTATCATAGTAGAGGAGTATGGGATCTCCGTCTCTAATAATATCCTCTCCCGGCATATCCAACGGGCAAACCCCTCTTAAAGCGGGAGACTATTTAGCCTCAGAGAAGAGCAGATAAATCCCGGCCACTATTAAGGAGAGGAGGGCGTGGGGAAACCACCATAACAATAATCCTGAGAATAATAGGATTAGAAGCGCCGCGGCCTCCGTAACGCCTTTCCTAGTAGAAGGGAGCAGGCCGTCGACTTTAAAACCTGCCCTCCTAGCCGAAATGAGGATCGTAAGCGACCCTCCATATGCCAAGAGGAGGTGGAGAAAAGTCGCTGGTAAGAGTATGCCTCCTATAGGCTTCTCGGTGCTCTGAAACGGTATTGGAATGCCCGAGTATATCCTAGGTAAAGCGTATATCTCAATGAACGATGCTGCGAATACAACTCCTACAACGGTGAGCACTAAGATTGGCAGCTTCCTCCCGCCTTCACCCATCTCCATCTCCCCTAAACTCTAACTCTTCATGGGTTAAGGGATATATAAAAACCATGCCGTGGAACCTTAGCCTCGTCATCGGAGATACTTCGTATGCCGCACATCATCGGCGATACAACTGGTTAAAATTGCAATTTATAACTCAAAAAACATATTTACCTTTTGAGAGCCAATCCCCTAGAATATGGAGGAGTCTAAGGTGATGGAAAGCCGTTACGTGATAAGCGTAATCCAGATGGAGAAGGCTATAAGAACTCCAAAGGAGAGCCTGGAAGCCCTTAAAGGCGTTCTCGGCGCCAAAAGAGTGGCGAAAATGAAGAAGGAGGCTGTAGAATGTCCGATTAAAGGGGGGACCATATCCTTCATAGAATGTTTCTCATGTCCTAATTTTATTAGGAGAGTTAAAGGGGCCGTCCACTGCAGAGGGGACCCACTGTAAGGTTACAGCATAGACCCAATATAAGGTTATAACATAAATCGTTAATTATATAGGATAGGGAAGGTTTACAACGGGCAGGGTCGTGAAGGATCATGGAGTTCGATGAAGCCTTTAGAATAGAGGATATAGTGGCTAGGGAAGTGTTAGATTCTAGGGGTAACCCCACGGTTGAGGTTGAGGTGTATACTAAGGGTGGGTTCATGGGGAGGGCTGCGGTGCCTTCAGGGGCCTCCAGGGGGAGATATGAGGCGTTGGAGCTCAGGGATGAGGATGAGAAGAGGTATGATGGTAAAGGCGTACTTAGGGCGGTGGATAACGTTAACTCGAGGATAGCCGTCGAATTGAAAGGCTTAGATGTACGCCTCCAGAGGATGATAGACTCGGCGATGATCCGCTTGGACGGCACGGATAATAAATCGATGCTCGGCGCCAACGCTGTTTTAGGGGTCTCAATGGCCGTGGCTAAAGCTGCAGCCGAGGCCTCGGGGATGCCCCTGTTCCAATACATAGGGGGAAGCCGATCTAACCGTCTACCTGTGCCTATGATGAACCTTATAAACGGCGGTAAACATGCTGGGAACGAGCTGGCGGTGCAGGAGTTCCTGATAATGCCTGTAGGATTCGATTCATACAGCGAATCCCTGAGGGCTGGCGTGGAAGTTTATAAGGAGCTTAGAAGCCTTCTAGCCGGGAAATATGGGGGTATAGCCGTCAACGTAGGCGATGAAGGCGGTTATGCGCCTCCAATGAGGATGACCGAGGAGGCCCTTGAAGCCTTATGCAGGGCTGTGGAGGAGGCTGGGTACGATCCGAAGTCTCAGATCTGGCTCGGCATAGACAGCGCGGCATCCAGCTTCTACGATGCCTCTAAGGATGTATACGTGATAGATGGATTAAAATTAGGCAGGGGGGAACTTATGGACTACTACAGCGAACTCATATCGAAGTATCACTTGAGAAGCGTGGAGGATCCATTTCAGGAAGAAGACTTCCAGGGATTCGCCGAGTTCACGGGCAAGTTTGGAAGTAAGCTTCAAGTGGTTGGAGATGATCTCCTAGTCACTCAGCTTAAGAGAATAGAGAAATGCATGGAGATGGATGCTGCGAACGCTCTGCTTCTGAAGGTTAACCAGGTGGGATCCGTATCCGAGGCGATGGATGCGGGGGTATACGCTTTGGATAATGGATGGCGTGTAATCGTAAGCCATAGAAGCGGGGAGACCGAGGACCCGTTTATAGCTGATTTCGCCGTGGGTTTAGGAGCCCACATGATAAAGACAGGCGCCCCCGCTAGGGGGGAGCGCACAGCGAAGTATAACCAGCTGATAAGGATCGAAGAGATGTTAGCCCCCCACGCCGAGTTCTGGGGTCCATTGCTCCTGAAAGGAAGTTAAGTTAACTCATATTCGGAGACGCCCCGCCCTTCACCCCTTTCCTCCCGCATAGGAATGCGGCGAGCTTTATGGCCTCTATGAGGCTTGCCGGGTTAGCCGTGCCGAGCCTAAGGCGGGCATGCCTATAGGCTGTGCCGTGATCTACAGATGTACGGATAATGGGGAGGCCTAGGGTTAGGTTGACTCCCCTCTCTAAACCTAGGAGTTTAACGGGTATATGGCCTTGGTCATGGTACATGGCTACTACGAAGTCGAATTCCCCTTTTAAAGCTCTAGCGAAGACCGTGTCCGCGGGTATCGGACCTTTAACATCCATGCCCTTCTCCTGGGCGGCTTTAACCGCGGGGGCGATCTCCTCCACCTCCTCTAATCCGAAGAGGCCTCCTTCACCCCCATGAGGGTTCAGGGACGCCACGGCTATCCTAGCCTTCTCGAAGCCGAACCAATTCGACGCCTCATCCACCATATCCAATACGTCTAGGATGCGATCCTTAGATACCTTGTCGCAGGCTTCCCTAAGAGATACATGTGTTGAGACGTGGGCAACCCTTAATGGCTCGTGGATGAGCATCATGGCATATTTACTCGCGCCGGTGAGCTCCGCCAGCAATTCTGTATGGCCTTTGAACGGTATCCCAGCCATGTTGACCGCTTCCTTGTTGACTGGAGCCGTGGCTATGGCGGATACCTCTCCACTTATGGCGAGCTCCACCGCCTTTCTAATGAATTCTACGGCAGCTCTACCTCCCATCGGCTGGGGCTTCCCCATCTCCAACCCATTTAGGTTTACATTCTCTAAATCGATAACATCGATCACGCCGAGCTTGAAGAAAGCTTCCTTAACATCTTTAACCGGATGGACCGTGAGCTTTGCTGAAGCAACCTCAATCCCCATCCTCATGGATCCCGAGTGGCCTATGACTATGGGACGGCAGATGGAGTATATCCGCCTCCTAGAAAGCGCCTTAGCTATTATCTCAGGCCCTATTCCAGCCGGATCCCCCATGGTTATCCCGATTATCGGCTTTCCGCCAGGCATATATGACTACCTTCAATTCTCCCGTGTAATCACGGGCTCCTACATATCCTTATTCTCATTTTGATCGCGGCAGCCTTTAAATCCTATTGGACGTCAAACATTATCTCCTACATATTTATATCTCGATTCTGCCGTCCACCCATATTAGACATGTTTAAGAGTAAGTGTCCTGCTCTTTTAACTTAAAGGGTAAATGCGTCGACTGGGAGGGGATCCTAGGACATGTATCGGTTGGTTTACCCCGCCGTCGTACCTGTGCTATATCAGTTTAAGGTGAGGGAGGGCGCCAGGCGGATAACGGTGGCGTGCAGCTGGGAGGGCATGGGGAACGTTACCTTCAAGATAATTAGCCCTGAGAGAAGCTTCTCGGAGAAGGATTTCCAGCTGAAGGAGCGAACTGAAATCCATGTCAAGGATGGAGTATCCTCCTATCATGGATTCAAAGAGGCTTCCCTGGAGATTAAACCTCCGGTGAAAGGGGAGAACTGGACCCTGGAGCTTGAAATCTCAAATATAATCGAGTATAGGTTGAGCATCGAGGTCTCATAGCCCTCCATGGAGGGCCTTAACTCTTGAAAGTGAACGCGAAATGTGCCCTCGAGAGCTTCAGGAGATTCCTCATCCTAAGTACATGTAAGGATATTATGCCTTCCGGGATGATGGACGACCCAAACGTGTTCCCTGAGAGGGATGAACCGGGGTTAATCTCGATAGAAGCGAAGGATAAAGAGACCCTTGAGACTGTAAACGATGTAAGGTTCGTGAGGGTCGAGGATTTAGACAGGATAATATATAACTCTAAGAGCGGTAGGACTAGGCTGGTCTGGAGGAGGCTTAGGGGTACCACGGGTAAAGTGCTAGGAGAGGCCAGTTTGAACAGCATTGTAAATCTTGTCACCGCGAAGGTTTTAGATCTAAGTTCCATGGGTGAAATCACTGGAATAGATTTAAGGAAAGGTTTAGAGGATATGAAAGAGGTCCAGGGTTGAGAGGTCCCTTCTTTAAAGCTTTTCTAAAAGCCCTACTCGACTTCTCTGCTCGGAGAAGTGAGACAACGATAGAAGAGCTCCAAGCCAAGGCTAAGATTCCTAGAGAAATGGCGGTGCTGGCATCATCCTATCTAGAGGAGAGGGGCATCATCGACACGGTGGAGCATGGAACTATAGACTTGGAGGATGTGGATCGTATAAGCCTCTCCCTCCTGGCGATCGAGGAGGGAATAGACGTTGAAGCTGCGACTAGAAACTTGAGCTGGAGGGACTTCGAGAGGTTCGCCGGGGAGTCCCTAAAGGCTGAAAACTTTAAGGTCTTGAGCAACCTCTACTTTATAAACAGAGGGGATAGACGTCAAATAGACCTCTTAGGCATAAAGGAGCCCCTCATCCTCTCGATAGATTGCAAACATTGGAGATTTAGATTTTCATCCTCCAGGATCCTAGCGGCTGTAGAAGCCCATATAGAGAGGACGCAAGCCTTAGCCGACCACGTCACGAGGAAGGGAGAGATTAAAGGCTTATCCCTCACGCATAGGAAATGTTATATGCTTCCAGTAATGGTGCTCCTCGCGGAACCATACGATCATAGAATAGTATCGGGCGTCCCCGTAGTGCCGTTGCTGAAGTTCAGGGATTTCCTCAGGAACATACCGCCTATACCCGGCTTCGAGCCGATGAGATACATCCCTATAAATCTGAGCAACCCCTAAAAAATAAGACTTCGCGCTTAGAAAAGCCGGCCCCCTATGGGGAGTCTGCCCCTCCTACTTTTACCAGGCGATACGGGATTCATGGGCGTAGCTATTTTAATCGCGGTGGATAGGGATCCCGTTGTAGGAGAATGAATCTAGCAGAGAAACCACTCCTTCCGCTTCAAAGTCAATGTGAATCTTATTCCGCCTTCATGTCACGGCGTCCTTTATGTTATGAGCCTCCTTTTCATTAGGTTTATTGAGAGGATAGTCAATGTGGTTCCAACCGTGAACAGCCATATTAGGCTTGGAAGATAGTCTGCTCCCATCCTCCCAAGCGTCAACGACCTAGATATATGTACCGCATGGGTGAGGGGAAGTGCCACGAATGATAAATCCCTTAACGTTTTAGGTAGAATGGAGATGGGGAAGAATGTTCCGCTGAAAAGGAACATTGGGGTGATGAAGAGGAAGGTGGGATAGTTGAACGAGTCAATGTTTGGAGCCGCAGCGGTGAAGCACATTCCAATAGATGCGAATACAACTCCTACGAGGAACGATAAGGGAATTATTAAAAGGGCCTCAGGAAGCTTCACAAGCTGAAAGATGGAGACGACTAGGAGGATTATGGATGCGTTAAAGACGCTCTTAGTCGACCCCCATAGTATCTCCCCAAGTATCACCTCATCTATGTTTAAGGGTGTGGCGACGATCGCGTCAAAAGTCTTTTGATAGTACATCCTGACGAAGGAGCCGTATGTACATTCAAAGAACGAGGAGTTCATCATGGAGATGGATATGAGGGCGGGGGCTATAAACTTAGGATATGAGATCCCTTCGACATCTCCTAAATAAGAGCCTAAGCCGAATCCCATAGCGGCCAAGTAGAGTATAGGCTCCAGGAAAGGCGGGATAAAATTCACTTTAATAGTCTTCATGAAGACGTCCCAGTTCCTCAGCCAGACTTTCCAAACCCTGTAGGATACGTCTGGCATCTTGAAGTAATCTCGGAAGCCCATTCTAATCCCTTAAAACTTTACCCGTAAGTTTTAGGAATACGTCTTCCAGGGTGGCTTGCCTCACGGTTATCCTACCTGATTTACATTTAGGGATGAGTTCGGATGCAAGCCTTTCGGGATCCCTTGAAAAAACGTGTAGCTTACCCCCGAATTCCATAAATACTTCACCGCTTTCAATTATGCACGCCGTTATCTCGGGGGGTCCCTCTACCTCTACAACTTCGGAGCCTATATATTCCTGAACCAATTCTTGCGGTTTGCCCTCCACTATTATATTTCCAAGATCCATTATCACAAGCCTATCGCAGAGCTGGGAAGCCTCCTCCATGTAATGGGTAGTCAATATAATCGTTACACCCTCCCTTTTCAAGCTTCTGATCTTCTCCCATATTAGATGCCTCGCCTGAGGATCAAGGCCGGTGGTAGGTTCGTCCAATACTAGGATCTCGGGCTCGTTTATGAGGGCTCTAGCCAATAGAAGCCTCCTCTTCATCCCGCCTGAAAGATTTTCAATCACAACATCTTTTTTATCTTCCAGCTGGACAAACTTCAGGAGCTCAGAAGCCCTTCGCTTCGCTTCTCCACCTGGGAGATCGAAATATCTGGCGTAGACTAGTAGATTTTTGAAGACTGTAAAGTCTGGGTCCAGATTATTCTCTTGGGGTACAACCCCTAAGATCCTTTTTATCTCCCGGGGATGCTCCTCTACATCCATATCTTTCACCGTGAGGACTCCGGAACTCTTGGGGCTTATGCATTGGATAATCTTCATCACGGTCGTCTTACCTGCCCCGTTGGGGCCTAGAAACCCGAAGCATTCTCCCTTAAAAACCTGGAAGCTTACATGGTCGACGGCTAGGAATTCCCCGTAGTATTTAGTGAGCCCTTCAGCGTATATCACGGGAACATAGCGCATCCATATAGACCTCCTGATCCTGTAGATGAGATTTCGAGGGCGGTGAGTAACTTGGAATCCTTAATGGTTCCGGTGGGCAACCAAAACTAAAAAGCTGTACTTAAAACTTACTAAATCCACGTCCTACCCCACTTCCATGTGTCTTAAAAGGAGTATGAAGATAAAAAATAATTATTGGTTTAATGGGAAATATCGGGGACGGGATTTAAAAAGTCGGTGAGGATGCGGCGGAGAGTAAATTATTTAAAAATTTATCATGGTCGGCCGTTTTATTTAGGAGATGCGGCGATAGAGATATATCGGTTTTTCGATATACATCTTAACCATGAGGCTGGGGAAAACCATAATTTTACTAGGCTTTACTCTCCTGCTCACAGCTCGATGCTGGGCTCAGCCCCTGGCTTGGAGATATTACGCCGTCGGATCCGTAACCTCCATTTCCATCTCAGGCGACGGCAGATACGTTTTAGTGGGGAACAAGGACGGAGTCATCTACCTCTTAGATAGGGAGAAAGGCGTGGAGCTTTGGAAATACTCCACTTGGGAAGGCGTGAACGCCGTCTCTATCTCGGAAGACGGAGCCTATTCGGCGGCAGGAGGGAATAACCGCATCGTCTACCTCTTCGACAGGGGTTTAAGTGGGAGGTCATACCTCTGGAGATATCCGCTCGGCGCAGCGGTCTTAGACATAGCATTATCGGGAGATGGAAAATACTTAGTAGCCGGATCTTTCGATCACAGAGTCTATTTATTCCATGTTGGAAAACCTGCACCTTTATGGTCCTACCTGACTGGGGGAGATGTTAGGTCGGTGGACATATCTTATGATGGAAATTTTTTGGTTGCTGGAAGTGACGACGGCTACCTATATATTTTCGATAAGGATTACACGGGGTACACCTTCATATCCAGGTTTAAAACTGAGGGACCCATAAGATCGGTGGCCATATCTAGGGATGGATACTCCGTCGCCGCCGGAAGCTCAGATGGCTACCTATACTTCCAGGATAGGAGAAAAGGCGGAGAAGTCTATACTTGGAGGCATAAGTTGGAGTCGAAGGTCACGTCGGTCTCCATAACGTCCGATGGAGGATTCATTGCGGCAGGGGATTCATCTGGTAGAATTTACCTGTTTGATAAGGGGCACTCCAACAACACTTATTTATGGAGCTACCCCGTCGGCGTTAAATCCGCGCTGGTATCCATCTCTGCTGATGGAGAGCTCATAGCCTCGGGATCGGATGAGGGCGTCTACCTCTTCGATAAAGGATTCGAGAAGAACAGTTTCTTATGGTATCTCCCTCTAGACTTGGCTGTCACAGATTTGGAGATCTCCACGGACGGGAGTTCATTAATTGCAGGCGATTATAAGGGGTACCTCTATATGTTCTGGCCCTTAACGAGAACGACGGATCGAAAGTCAAGTGAGGCGCTGCCCCTCACCTTAGAGAAGCCGTCGATTAGATCCGATGCAGGGGAGGTAAGGCCTATATGGAAAGCCTCCTACTTCCCCCCGCTTATAATGGTCGTTATAGTGGTCATAATAGGGTTTACCTATCTAAGGGCTAGGTGGAAGAAACCTGCCCTTAAAGGGGGTTCAAGGCACTTATTCGGTTATAGACCTCTAGACCTGCTTTTAAGGGATGGAATTCCCGAAGGATATTCCATAGCCTTATCCTCGATGCCATGCGACCAGAAAGATGATGTGATCGAAGGATTCTTAAAGGCTGGATTAGATGAGGATTCCACGACAGTTTATATATCTAATACCTTGGATAAAGTTGCGGGGTTGGCTGGGAACCCTAAAATGCACATTCTCATTTGTAACCCCCAAGCCGATGAGATAGTGCCATCCATGGGGAATGTGGAAAAGGTGAAGAGCCTGGAGAGCTTGACAGACGTAAATATAGGTATAATGAGGCTGCTCGAGAGGCTGCACGGGGAACTCTCTCAAAAAGGGGAAATTGGGCTATTAAGGGTATGCCTGGACAATTTAGATGATGTCCTCATCCAGCATAAAGGTTCGACCACGAGGAAGTGGCTTCTCGAACTGATACCCCGGCTTAAGAAAATGAATGGAATAGTCCTCGCCACGGTAAATCCGAGGATGCATTCTGAAGGAGATTTAAACGCGGTCCTAAGCGTATTCGACGGTGAAATAGATATATTGGAAGGAACAAAGAGGGGCAGGCTATATAGAAAAATCCTGGTTTCAAGGATGTATAACGTGCACTACTCTAGGAGAGGGCTGGAAATTTAAAAATCCTAAAAAATATATGCTTATTAATCTCAATATATTTAAGCAACTTATCTGACCACTCTAAAAACCGGACGTTCGCCCCGGAGGCCTCTTATACAGTTTTCAATGGCCACTTCACCCATAAGGCGCATTCCATCAAAGGTTTGTCCACCTATGTGAGGAGTTAATGCCACGTTGCTCAGGCCGATCAAAGGGTTTCTATTCAAAGGCTCCTCCATAAATACATCGAGTGTTTACTTGGAAATTTAGTTTAGCTAATGCTCCTTTGAAACTCCTTCACGGCTTCCTTTAGCGGCGGATTCGTTTTGAAACCCCTTTAAAACAAGTCTCCATTAGGAATAAATTTCAATAGGTATTCCTAACCCTTCTCCTCAGTAACTTGGTGTAACTTGAGGGTTCGGCTTAACGGTCAGTTCTTCTCAAGTATTTTATATTACTTCTGAGATTTTTGCAACCTTCACGGTTACTGGGATATGCGCTGTATCGGAGATTCTATCCCCGATGACGAACTTGATCTTCTTTTCTTCCGCCAGGTCTAGGATTCTCTGCGTTATAACTCCGTCGAATAGCAATATGTCGATGCCTTCTTCCATCTCTTTCAGTTTGCCGGCCAGCTCCCCTACGGGTATTCTAGCGATCTCATCCCCTTTATCCGTGAACAGGATCGCCTCTAGGGTGCCTCGGAGATCGGCTGCAGCCTTTATCACAGCCTCAGGTAGGATCAGCTTTTCAGGTTTATGCTCGGCTTTAACCTTGTTTGCAGGGATTCTCTCTCTTAGGCAGTGCATTACTTCCTTAGGGGTAAGCTCTTCCACCTCCTTTCCAGGGGGTGCTCGAGCCACATAGTCTATATCGGCCACTTGGAGTAATTCCTTTAAGATAAGGTCTCCCCCTCTATCTCCGTCTAGGAAGGCGGTTGTCTCCTTGTTCTTGCTCAGCTCTATTATGGTCTTAGGGATCTTGGTGCCGTTTATGCCTACAACGTTTCTTATTCCGCATCTAAGCAGGTTCAGTACATCCGCTCTCCCTTCGACTATGATTATGGATCCGCTTTCTAGGGTTTCAGGTCCCGCTGGGAGTTTTTCAGGTCCCAGTGATGTGATCTGGGTGGACTTGATGACCTCCGATACCTCTCTTAGTATCTCGTCGGTGCTCGGAGACCCCTCGACGACCCAATTCTTCAATATCTCCTTAGCCTTGTCCAGGATGAGCTGCCTCTTCTTCTCCCTTATATCCTCTATCTTCTCCAGTGTAACCTTTGCGGAGCATGGTCCGATTCTATCTACGCTTTCAACTGCGGCCGCTATGATGGCCGTTGAGGTCTTGTCTAGGCTTGATGGAATTATGATGGTGCCGTAGGTCTTGTCCTTCTCGGAGTTTATCTCTATCTCGATGCGTCCGATCCTCCCCGTCTTCTGGAGCTCCCTTAGGTCCAGGTCGGGGCCGAATAGGCCCTCGGTCTGGCCGAATATGGCTCCCACCACATCGGGTTTCTCCACTACGCCTTCAACTTCAAACTTGGCTTTTATCACGTATTTGGTTGTGGAGTGTGCTTCAACCATGATCATCTCCTCCCCTAATTCACCTATTATTTTATAAATTTAATTTTCCTCGACGAACGAGTTCAACTCCAGGATCTACTCATCCCATATTCTCTCAATCAAATATCTATTCTAGATTTAATTCTAAATTTAATTTCGCTAGATAGTAAGGTAGGTCCTCCACCTCCACTATCTCATGTTTCACCAGCCTTTTAATCCTCCTCCTTATCCGATTATCCGCTTTCACCCCTATCCCCGTCAGCTCCTCCATCAGCTCAGAGGCCATCTCGTCCCCTTCCCTGTCGAAGTCCGTCAGTATTATAGCCTCCTCCTCCGAGCTCAACGAGTATACGAGGTCGTGTAGGCACATGCCGCAACCCTTAATTTTTAGGATCCTCCCATTTATACCCATCTCCCTCAGGGAATCCGCATCGTTTTTCCCCTCTACTATTATAGGTGTACCTTCATCCGATCTGGCTCTTAGATCCTGTATAGCCTTCGATAAGCTTTCCAATAGTTCTCCATCCCTGTCCAACCTGTTATCGTGTAACCTCAAACCCCATCACCGTCCTTAAAAGCTCTTCGTGAGACTTGAAGTATCTCCTTACGTCCTCTAGTATATTCGATAAAGCGTCCGCCACCGCGTTTTTAAGGTCTAATGGATGAACCAGCCCTTTAGAGTAGGCTTCAGCCAGCTCATTGAAGGCGTTGAAGGTTTGCAGCCCCCCGTATCTCTCAGGCCTATTCAAGGTTAGCTCTCCGAGGCGTGGGAAGATTACGTATCTAGCCATGTCCATGACCGGATTGTTCTCAACCTCTCTAGGGGGACAATAGGCAAGGTTGATTTTATGCTTTATCTCCTCCGGAGAGTCGTGGATGAATATGCAGCGGGCCGGCATACTCTTCGACATCTTAGCCCCTATCTTAAAGCTCAACGCCTCATCCTCATCGAACTTGCCCTCTATCCGGCTCGGCGGCTCTAAGTCCGCTAGGAGCGGTGTATGGATGCAGACGGGCTTACCTAAACCGAATTTCGGAGCCATCTCACGGGCTAGCATGTGGGCCTTCCTCTGATCGATCCCAGCGCAGGCTACATCGATATTCATATGGAATATGTCTGCGACCTGCATACACGGATATATTAACGCTGCTGTTTCAATCTCTCCAGCTGAGATGGATCTCCCCATTATGGGGAGGGCCCTCCTAGCACGGTTTATAGTGACGTTTTTCGCTATGAGTATGACTTTTTCCCAGTAGGACCTATCCTCGGCGAGCTCGGAGGTCCATAGATACCTCGCTTTATCCGGCGGTATGCCTAGGGCGGTGAAGCAGTGCTTGAAATACTCCCCTACCATCTTTATCTTATCCATATCGCCGCCAAGCTTATTGTTTATCCATGCATGCCAGTCCGCTAGGAAGATCGTGAAGTCGAAGCCTGCATTGATCAAATCCAGGATCTTCCCGCCGCATACCAGTCCTACTCCGATGTGCATCAGTCTGGGCAGGTAACCCTTCATTTAACCTGCTATCCAGAGCACTCGAAGCCCCAGTATGCACGGGGAGAACTGTTGACTTCCAATAATTCCTTTAACTCCTCCGGGGTCACGACTTCCAGTGTATTACGCGTTATAAGGTTTAACCTCTCATATAGATCCAAGGGAATGCCACCCCCATCTTATTCTCTTATCAACCATCCTGATAGACGTGATCCTTAACGTCATGTTTTTAATCTCAATACATCTAGAGAAAGCATCATCTCAAGGCTAATAAACCTATCTAAACCCATTTTTCAAGGGCATCCGGAAAACGGGGTATTTAGGGGTTTTAGCGCTTGTAGCCTACACTACTACTCTCAGTATCACTGTACGGCTTCGCCGTCCTCAACCGAGCTCTCTCGCGGTAGGCGCCTAGAGCATTACCACCCTGACATGATAAGTTAATATTTTCCTCTTTAAACCTTTCCCATATTTGAATCTGTGAAGATGAATGAGAGATCCACTTCTAAGGCGGACACCGGGACCTCTAAACCCCAGTTTTCCAAGACCTCCGGATGGATCTCACCTAGGAAACCTATGCCCCTACTTTCAAATTGAATCTGGGCTACGCGGCCTTCGATGAAGCTGGGGTGGCTCCAAGCCCTCACCCGGCAATCTAAACCAAGATTTAAAAGTATGGAGTCTAATATGCTTCTGATATCGGTGTATGATGCGCTGGGGTCGGCTATCACTGCGGCCAGGCTCTTCCTTTCCCTAGACCTATTCTCACGTTTAAGGTCGGGTTCGACGCAGTCTCCAACTTCGAAGATCCTCTGAGGATACTCCACATGGGTGTTATGGCTGAGAAACTCGATGAGGCTGGGTATCAGCCAATTCCGGATGCAGGTGTAAGTCGTCATCTTAGGATTCTCCACCTCTATTACGGGTTGAGCCTTCAACCTCATCTTATCGAATAGTTTCTCCTGATTCGAGAAGGTAAACGTTAATACCTCTTGGAAGCCTAAACCTATGAGCAGCTCCCTAACCTTATCATAGAACTTTGTTTCAGGAGTTAACGCCCCGAAGGTTTGATGCTTCGGCCACTCCGGCTCTATACGGTTAAATCCATAGGCGATGGCTACATCCTCCACTATATCCACCGGATGTATGATATCTTTACGGTAGAATGGTGCCTTAACCCGGATGATCTCATCACCATTATACGCTTCGAATCCAGCCCTCTCCAGCAAGTTAATTATAACTTCGGTTTCAAGGTTCAACCCTAAAACTTCATTTATATAGCTCCTTTTTACACTCCAAGTCTTCTCCTCCAATTTAGGCGTAACATCCTCTCCAAGACCCCGGTATGGATACCTTACGGTGACGGTTTCTATGGATCCCCCCCTATCGGCCAGGGCTGCGACCATGATTTCAAGTACGTCTAAGACGGTTTTAAGGGATGTCCCCGTGACCTCCACGAGTACGTTCGAGGTATCCTCCGTGATCCTCCCGAGGTCATTAGAGTTTATAATTGGAGGGAAGGAGAGCACGGACCCCTTAGAATCCTTAAGGATAGGCCACGCCTCATACGGCTTGACTATGTGACCGTACTGGATCCCCTTAGGATGCCTCTCCAATATCTCAGAGAGGGTTAGGTTCTCATCGAATCCTAGGGGGATGAAGGCCGTCTCATCGGGACCTGAGACTTCATAGTAAATCGGGGGGTTTATAAGGTCGAAATCGTAGAGGCCTATGGAGGTCTTTTTTCTACCTCTACCGTAGCTTCCATCCAGCTTGTCTTGGAGGTGCATCAAACCTTTAATCGCGGCATCGTTTAAAGTTATAGACCTTAAAACCGCGCATCCTATATAGGGTCTTATCCCTTCAAGCCTTGAATCCACTAGAACCGTTACACCGGAGCTTCCCGCTATGAAATATTTTCGAGGCTTGCCTAGATCCATAAGGGCCTTGAGGGCCCTAGATATACCCTCAGCGCTCCATAGGTCCGGCCTATTACTGTCCTTTATCTCTATGCTGAGTTCATCGCCTTCAAGCCTCGTTACCTCCCCTTTAACCAGGGAGAAGATCTCATTCAGCCCTTCGAAGTCTCTGGGAAGTTCTATTCCCAAGAGGGATTCCACGTCGCTCAAGAAGGTTTCGATCGTAGGCGTTTCAGATCACCCCCCTCCTCCTAAGCCACTCTAAATCAAATGTGAATAGGCTTCGAATATCGTCTACACCGGCCTTCATCATGTAAAGCCTGTCAACTCCTAGGCCCCAGGCTAGTACTGGAACCTTTATACCTAATGGTAATGTGAGCTCAGGCCTGAATATTCCTGAGCCCCCGAACTCCACCCATCCATATCCCTTCTTATATGCGAGGAGCTCCACGCTCGGCTCTGTGAAGGGGAAATAGTCGGGCCTAAACTTTACTGAATCGGCCTCAGCAATGTCCAACGCGAACTTCTCGAGGACGCCGAGGAGGTTCCTCAGGGTTAAACCTTCACCGACGACGATGCCTTCCACCTGGTTAAACTCGGTTAGATGCATTTTATCGGTAACCTCAGGTCTATAACATCTGGCTATGGAGAAGTATTTGCCTGGGATCTCCAGGTCCCTCCTCATGAGGGTTCTAGCGCTTACAGCTGTTCCATGGCTCCTAAGAATTAACCTACGCGACTCCCTAGTTGAGAAGGTATACCCCCATCCTATGGATCCCGTGGTCCAGCCGTCTTCATGGGCTCTCCTGACGTTCCTCAGGTATCTACCGTAACCTTTGAGGGAGCCATACTTCGGATTCTTAACGAAGTATATGTCGTGTATGTCCCTTGCAGGATGGTCTTGGGGCATGTAGAGGGCGTCGCAGTTGAAGAACATGAGTTCAACCAGGGGGCCGGTCATCTCCTTGAACCCTAGGGCTATCAGCTTCATCTTAAGTTCATCGAGGAAGGCGTTGTAAGGCTGCCTTTTACCGGGCCACGTTAAGGCTACGGGGGCCTCGACATTGTAACGTCTAAGGGAAACGGTGCGCCATCCCCCATCCCTGAGCAGTTGAGGGGTTATCTGGCTGACATCCCTCTGGACCTCTATCCCCTTCGATATGGAGTTTAAACCCTCCTCGGTGAGGATGAACCTATATTCCACCTTTAAATTTTTAGCTATGAGCCCCCTCTTCTCTAAGATGTCGGCCGCTTCCGCGAGGGTTTCATTTAAATCTTCCTTCACTATTCCGCCTCTCTCTCGTAATATTCTCAGGAGCTTCTCGTCCGGGGTCTCCTCCGGCACTCCAAGCGATACTAAAAATATTTCGCCATCCCCCTTCTCCAATTCAGCCATACCCTTCCTCTTCATCCATCCGACAGCGGCAGCGCATAATTTCCCGTCTACTCCAGCCATCTCAGCTACCCTCTGGAGGGGCGCCCGCCCTCCAAGCTCCCTAAGGATTCGACTCATCCTACGTTCCGGCAAACCGATTTCGGAGTATTTCAAGCCTTCAAACGTCGGCTTGATTAAGGTTATCTGCCTCTCCTCGATCTTCAGAAGTTTATCCTTGGACAGGGATAGCCCCGCCCTCATTATCGCCGCGCTCTCTAAGCCGGTCTTCTCCATTATCTCGTCCAGGGTCGCTGAGCCATCCATCTCCGCTAATGTTTTTAGTAAATTAGCCTCCTGCTCCCTCAGCTTCAGTATCGTAACCCCCGAGACATGTAGCAGGTTTAGAGCTTAATGCGATTAGCTTATATCCCTTTCTTTAAGACTCAATCTCCCAAATGTGACATAGAGAAGGGTAGGGAAGGCCGAAGCCATGTCCGGGATTGAACGTGATGAGATGACGGTTACTCCCTGGGAAGTCTCAGGGGAAATAGACTATGCTAAGCTGGTTGAACAATTCGGGACCCAGCTGATAACGGATAATCTGCTCAGGGAACTCCAGAGATATACCGGTGATCTACATTTCCACTTGACGAGGAGGGTATTCTTCTCCCATAGGGATCTCGACTATATACTCGACCTTTACGGTAAAGGGGTTAGGTTCGTATTATATACGGGGAGGGGTCCCTCAGGGGATACGCATATTGGACATATCGTCCCTTGGATATTCACTAAGTGGCTCCAAGACAGGTTCCACGTGAAATTATATTTCCAGCTTACGGACGATGAGAAGTTCCTCATTAACCCATCCCTAAACCATAGGGAAGCCTACAGGTTAGCGTATGAAAATGCTTTAGATGTGATAGCCGTGGGCTTTGATAGAGAGAATACCGTGATGATCTCGAATATGCGAAACGCGGAGTTGATGTATAACGTCGCCATCCGCATTGCGAAGCATGTAACAGGATCAACGGCTAAGGCTGTCTTCGGCTTCACCGACAGCTCTAATATAGGGATACAGTTCTTCCCCGCTATGCAGGCGGTACCCTGCTTCTTAGAATCATTATTCACAGGTGAGAACGTGCCGTCGCTCATCCCGGCGGCCATCGATCAAGACCCCTACTGGCGTATAGCTAGGGATGTAGCTCCAAAACTAGGCTTCTATAAGCCGGCTCAGATACATTCAAGGTTTCTTCCAGGCCTCGGGAAGGGGGGTAAAATGTCCTCTTCAATGCCTGAGACGTGCATTTTCCTCGTCGACGAACCAGATGTAGCCACTAGGAAACTCATGAACGCTTTTACGGGGGGGAGGGCCACGGTGGAGGAGCAGAGGAGGCTTGGAGGAGACCCCTCAATCTGCAGCGTATTCCAATATGAATACTTCCTTTTGGAGCCTGACGATGAGAAACTTAGGGAGATAGAGGAGAAATGTAGGAGGGGGGAACTTATGTGCGGAGAACATAAACTCATGGTGGCGGAGAAGGTTGTAAGATTCCTAGAGAAACATCAGGAAAGCAGGGAGAGGGCTAAGGATGTAGTCCAAGACTTCTTCCTAGAAGGGGGAGAACACTTGAAATGTATAAGGGACATGGAGAATATATGGCCTAAACCGTGGTGAGGAGCGGAATTGCCCGTCGGAGAGGAGGAATTTAAAGCCTGTAGGATCGCGGCTGAGCTTCGCCCAAAGGTTATGAGAGCCGTCCAGCCTGGAAAACTGATAATAGAATTATGTGAGGAGGTGGAGGAGGAGATTAGAAGGCTCGGTGGAGAACCCGCCTTCCCATGCAATGTAGGAGTCAACGATGTCGCCGCCCACTACACCTCGGATATAACCGATAATGCGAGGATACCCCGAGACGGGGTTGTGAAGATAGATTTCGGAGTCCACGTGAACGGATATATCGCCGATACCGCCTTTACCGTAGCCTTATCCCCTGAGCATTATCCTCTGGTGAAGGCCGTGGAGGACGCCTTAAAAGCCGCGGTGGAGTCGATAAAGCCCGGGGTCAAAGCGGGTGAGGTAGGTGCAGCCGTAGAGAAGACGATAAGAGGCTGGGGATTTAAACCGATAAGGAATCTAATGGGGCATAAATTGGAGAGATTCACCCTACACGCGGGGAAGTCTATTCCAAACGTTTCGGATCTGAATGGAACCCGCATCTTGGAGGGAGAACTCTACGCTGTGGAGCCTTTCCTCACAACCCTTAACGGTAAAGGCTCTGTAATCGAGCTCGGTGGGGGCTCCATATATAGGCTTCATAAGGAGAAGGGTGTGAAGGATATGTACGCGAAGGAGTTGATTAATAAGATTCGAAGCAGATTCTATACTTTACCTTTCGCTCTTAGATGGCTTCGAGACGAGATGGATAACCCTGGCTTCACCTCAACGTTCGGGCAACTCGTAGCCAAGGGGAACATAAAGGTATATCCCATACTCGTGGAGGGGGGCGGTGAACCCGTAGCCCAGGCTGAGCATACCATCCTGGTCACCCATGATGGATGTAAAATTTTAACGGGATCCTCCGATTAAGGAGGTGAGGATTCTTATCGTCTGGCAGGCTTCTCCAGGTATATCGCTGTTATTATCTTATCCTCGCCGCAGTTAGGACATTTCTCCAACCTCTTATTTACGTAGTCTCCCCTCTGAAAGTTTCTTATAGTCTTAATCTTACATGTGGGGCATTCGATCACCGTAGATATTCTCCCCTCCTCCTTAGAGATCGAGATAAGCCTGTTTCTCAGCCTCACCAGTGAAGAGAGGGCCAGGCCTATCCCTATTATCCCGGCGATCAACCCGAAATAGAATCCATCGGATTTCCCCTGCATCCTCTCCTGAACCGATGATGCTATTATCCATATCGAGTAGACTAAGACAAGAATGCTGAACAGGATCACTATGTACATATAGGAATGCAGCATACTCCTATTCAATCATGTTCACCAACTAAATCTTTTATTGGCCGATACCTATGGTATTACCTATGCCCGCTATAATTATCGAATCGCCTTCATTGGATTTCCTCTTGATGAGCATCTTAATCCTTTTGATGGCTTCGTCGGCTACTTCAGCTATCTCCTTCTTCATGGGCGTAATGGCTTCTTGAATGCTCTCCTTCACCACTACGGCATATAATGGAATCTTGAACCTCTTCGCCTCCTCCTCTATCTTATATCTCTCGGTTCCTATACCGCCTATAGCCGCGCCTATCCCCTCGCTTATATCCCCGCTACGCTCCCCCTCAAACTTCAACGCCGCATCGATCATTATTATCATGGATATCGAGCCTTGATTCTCCTCTATTATCTGCCTTATAGCTTCCCCCGGTTTACCCACGTTGCCCCCCGGCCCCTCAGCCTTTAATACGAAGGCTCTACGTCCCTCAATCTCTACCTCGGCGGCGACCATATCCTTCTCCATCTTCCTCTGCGCTTTTCCGAGCATGAGTTTAGAGGCGATGTAGGGGCCTATCCCGTCGCCTATAGGCTGGGCTTCAGCGAAGGCCTTAGAGGCATCTACGAGGGCCTCAGCCTGCTGCATTATAAGTGGAAGCAGCATTTGAAGTTGGAGGATTATGTAGAAGCTTGAGGTCTTCTTTCCAAGCAGATAGTAGTGTCTGATTATCCGGTAGATGGTGTTTAGGGCCAGGGCGGCCTCTATGAGGTTTTCGAGATTGTTTACTTGGACATCGTCGGCTTTCGGGGCTATGAGCCTCACGTCGTCCTTAAACTTGCTGTCCCTGACATCCATTAGGTGATCCAGCTTCCAGACTATGCCCGCGGGATCCATGTCCACAGGATATATTACGAACTGTTCTAAAAGCGAGTTGAGAACGGGCTCAGGGTCATCCTCGGGTTTACCTATCTCTTTAATAGTCTTCAAAGAGAGGGATCTAGCCTCTCCGCGCATTAAATCGAGTTTACGGAGGACCCCATCTATCTCCCATAGCATCATCCTAAGCTGTATCTTCTGGCCGAAAAATATGAAAAGTATGAATGAGAGGTACATCAGGAGCGTAACTATGCTCCCCAGCGTGGAATCCTTGGGTATGAAGGGGAGCTGAAAAGCTTTACCTATATTCTCAAGCATCTCTATGGCACCTTAAAGCATAACCATCATACTCCTAAATATGTTTTCCCTTTAAAAAATCGCTGCACCCCATTAAGTGGCTCGCTGATGGAGTTGGCAGCGGTCTAGGCTTCGCATGGGCTCTCGCACCATACTACAACCTAGATCGCCTGGGAGATTCACTTCCGTGTTCGGAATGGGAACGGGTGCTAGCTCCCAGCTATGGCCGCCAACTCCAAGGATTAAAGGGTTAGACCTGACTTTTAAGTATTTTGCATATCAAAATATAATGAGGCCACGGCTAAGAATAATCCTGCTGGATCGGATTGTCTCTAAGATTTAACAGCGCCTAAAAGATCTGATTCAACCGTTATTAGGATGAGGTTACCTTGTTCGAGCCCGTTTATTCCTTCCGGATCCAGGGTTTATTAAATGATGGTATTCTTCAGGCCATTCTATTCTGCTGCCGCATTTATCGCAGAACCTCATTTTGAGGAACAACTCGTTGTCACATTTTGGGCAGGTGAAGATCTTCTGCTCCCTTATATCCAGGGTTGACCCATCCCTATGCCTTAGGATCTTCGTGAGCCCCATCGACCTCCCCTTCACGATCCCCTGAGTAAATCCTCATAGAAAAATCCTATTACAAAGCTATCTACAAAAAATATGCGCGGCAACTAGGGGATTACGGCGTACTTGTAAACTCAAAACCACCGATCCTTATAAGCCTCTCATCATATCATGTTACGAGATGAGAAGCTACAAGGATAGGAGAGTGAATTGGATTTTAAAAGGCCCTCATTTGAACTGCTCTCCATTGGTAACGAGCTCCTTATAGGGAGGATTCCGAATACTAATGGGCAATGGTTAGCGCGTCAGATAACGCTACTAGGCGGTTTCTGCGCTAGGATGACGGTTATAAGGGATGACCTTGAGGATATCTCGAATGCCTTCAGGGAGATCCTGCGGCGTTCCCCTCGATTCCTCATAGCTTCAGGAGGTTTAGGCCCTACATATGATGATTTGACGCTTGAAGGGTTGTCAAAGGCCCTTGAGATACCCTTAAAGCCCAACAGCGATGCAATGTCATGGGTCACTCAGAGATACGAGGACCTGTACAGGAGGGAGCTTATAAGGGATCCCAAGCTGACTCCTCAACGGATGAAGATGGCCCTGCTCCCGTTAGGGTCGAAGCCCTTACGGAACCCTATCGGGGCGGCGCCCGGCGTACTCCTGGAGACCGGTGAGACCAGGATAATCTGTCTTCCGGGAGTGCCGGAGGAATTGAAGGCTATATTCGAAGATAGCGTCAAAGAAATGATAGTACGAGAGATTGGATGCCTCCACTTCGTGGAGTCGAAGTTCACGGTCCAGGGTGTAGGCGAAAGCTCCCTTGCTCCAGTAGTAGAAGAAGCGGTTAGAAGATACTCTCCACAGGTTTATATTAAGACGCATCCGAAGGGTGGGTCGCCGAATATAACCGTGGAGTTCCATGTAACATCTCAGGGTCGAGACAGGGAAATCATAAAAAACATAGTGGATGAGGCCGTAAAATACCTTAAGGAGAACGCGATAAGGCTTGGAGGAAAAATTACGGATTCAGATTAACGGAGCCTCACTTTTTCCTATGAAAATTCCATGGATGAGCCTTACTCGCCGTTGATATCTGAGAGTCTTATCTTTAAGGCGCCTCTATCCAACATTTCTTGGACTGCCTTCTCTACATCTCCTGGGTTTAAGTCTATCCCCCTAGATGCATCCTCCAAGAAATAGGTTTCAAACCCTTCCTTAATGGCGTCCAAAACAGTGTTTTTCACGCAGTATTCGGTCGCTAACCCGCCGATGAAGACCCTTCTAACTCCACTATTCCTCAGCTTATCCGCTAAATCTGTTCCGGAGAAGCCGGAATAGGATTCCACATCGGGATCCACAGCCTTAGATATAACCGTCGCGTCTTCCGGAAGCTTTAGGGCCTCGCTGAACTCTGCACCCCTAGTACCCTGCACGCAATGTGGAGGCCAGAGCCCTCCCCTACCCTTAAACGATATATGGTTTGCTGGATGCCAATCCCTAGTTGCGAAGATCCTTCCTCCCTTCCTCTTGAATAATTCTATATACTCATTGAGTACAGGTATCACTTCATCTCCTTTAGGGACTGGAAGAGCCCCTCCTGGAAGGAAATCCCTCTGAACATCCACGATTATCAAAGCCGAATCTAAATCTATCCTAACATTCATAGCGGGTCACCGTGAAGCCTATAGATTCATATAGTATATCCTATGATAAATCCATCCGCATACATTCTCATGAACGGTTATGTAAATAGCCATCCTCCCAATTTATTTAAGTTTAATTTTAGTCGGAGGCTTCCGTGAGTTAAGTAGTGTAGTCTTCGCGGTTAATGAAGCAATCTTAGGTATGGCCTTAAGTCTTCAAGCAGGTGGGGTTGAGCTGCATGGGCTGGATCCCCTAGGGGAGTGGTCGGGGATTTAAGGGTTCCGGTGAGGCTTGAGGATCTCGAAACTTCCATTGGGAAGAGGGGGAGTTTTCGGGTGAGAGAGGCCTTTCCCGGCCTTAGATGGAATGCATGGGTTTGGGAAAAAGTTTAAGCGCTGGTGATCAACTTTAGTGTAGACACCGTGTATTAAGGGTATGGATGTGGTATGAGCGTCAATAGGTTTGTCGATAAGTGGAGGCGGTTCTACCTTAGGATCCAACGCAATGCCTCCATCCTGACGTTTATAGCAGCGGCGTCATTCACCATCTTCATGGCGGCCGGTGGCCTGTACGATCTCGTGGAGAATCCTATTGCATTAGTACCGCAGAGCGGTGGAGGGTGGAGTTTCATCTACACTGGAAGTATGAACCTTCAAACGGTTAGTGAGAGCCTAGTAGCCGGAATAATCTATGCCTTAGGAGTCGCGGGTTTCTACCTTATCTACAGGAGTACGAGGCTCTTATATAAGCCCAGGCAGGCTTACATACTCGTACTCGTGGGGTTAACTGTAACGATTATAGCCTTAGCCTATTCCATCATGCTCCTTCAGACGAAGTTGACGTCGCCTGGTTGACTTGGCCCAGCCTACCAGCCATACTGGAGGAGTCGCGGCTAATCCTATTCATTTAGGAAAGGCTTTTCGGCACATGAATGGGACGCTATATATAGATGTTTGAACTACCAGTGGACCCGGATCCTGCCATCCGAGGAAGTTAACCATCGAAGCACGGGAATATAAGTTGAGCAGGTGAGGAGGTGTAATTCATCTCATCTCTTCGGAGAATGGCTTCTAAGTGGGCTCAACGTTAGATGGCTGGTCTTTACGGTTCGAGTGGGAACAAGTGGATCTTGGTTCAGATCGCTACTTCTTCGAGTTGGCTGTGGTATTCTTGGACTGCCTTCACGGATATTCCTTTATCCTTTACGGCTTCGATCCCTTTAACTGCGGCTAAGGCTCCCGGAATAGTCGTTATATAGGGTATTCCGCGGTCTACCGCGGTCCTTCTGATCTGGTATCCGTCAGCCCTCGCCCCTCTACCGCTAGGCGTATTTATTATGAGGTTTACTTCTCCGTTGATTATTTTATCCACTACGTGAGGTCTCCCTTCGCCGAGCTTCGGAACCCTCTCCACTTGGATGCCATGCCTCTCCAGGTATTCGGCGGTTCCCTTGGTGGCTAATATCTTGAATCCAAGCCTGACTAAGCCTTCAACCACCCTTAAAATCTTGGGTTTATCCTTATCCCTCACGCTTATTAGGGCGTTGCCTTCCCTGGGGAGTTCCATGCCCGCTGCAAGCTCAGCCTTATAATAGGCTAGGCCGAACTCGTCGGCTATGCCCATTACCTCCCCCGTAGACCTCATCTCAGGGCCGAGAATGGGGTCCACCCCTGGAAGCTTATTGAATGGGAAGACCGCCTCCTTCACGGCTGTGTGAGGTGGATTGAGCCTCTCCCTCAACCCGAGCTCCCTAAGCTTCTTACCCATAATAACTTTGACGGCTATCTTGGCGAGGGGTATGCCTGTAGCCTTGCTCACGAAGGGGACGGTCCTGGAAGCTCTAGGGTTCGCCTCTAAGACGTAGACTATCCCGTCCTTTACGGCATACTGCACGTTGATGAGTCCTACAACCCCTAAACCTAATGCTATCCTACGGGTATAATCCACTATGGTCTCAACGACTTCTCCGGGCAGGCTCACCGGAGGTAATGCACATGCGGAATCCCCTGAATGAACCCCCGCCTCCTCTATATGCTCCATGACGCCGCCGATTAGGACGTCTTCGCCGTCGGATACGGCGTCCACCTCAGCCTCAACGGCGTCCTCTAGGAACTTATCTATCAGGATAGGCTTTTCAGGGGAGATCACCGCGGCCTCCTCCACGTATTTTCTAAGCTCCTCCCGGTTGTATACGATCTCCATACCCCTTCCACCGAGGACGTAGGATGGACGGATGAGAATTGGATACCCTATATCCTCCGCGACCCTCTCAGCCTGCTCAGGAGTGTAGGCTATGCCGTTGGCCGGCTGGGGTATTCCGAGACGCCTGAGGAAAGCTGCAAATCTCTCCCTATCCTCGGCTACGTCTATGGCCTCCGGGGAGGTACCTAATATTGGTACGCCGCTTCCATGGAGCCGTGATGATATGTTAAGCGGGGTCTGGCCTCCAAGCTGGACGATCACCCCTTCGGGATCCTCATTCTCAACTATGTTCATGACATCTTCGTAGGTTATGGGGTCGAAGTAGAGGCGGTCCGAGGTGTCGTAATCCGTTGAAACGGTCTCAGGGTTACAGTTAACCATTATGGCGGTGTAGCCCATCTCCTTCAGAGAGGATACTCCATGGACGCAGCAGTAATCGAACTCTATACCCTGCCCTATACGGTTAGGTCCTGAACCTAAGACTATGACCCTCCCATTTTTCCGCCTCCCCGCCTCGTTCTCATCCTCATAGGTGGAGTAGAAGTATGGGGTCCTAGCCTCGAACTCAGCCGCGCAGGTGTCCACCATTTTAAAGACGGGGGAGATCCCCCTGCTCCTCCTGAACCTTCTAACCTCCTCTTCCCTGGAGCCTAGGAGGAACGCAAGCTGTGCATCGGAGAAGCCTCGCCTCTTAGCCTCCCTTAACAGCTCTAAGGGGAGGTCGCTGAGCCGGTGCCTCCTAAGCTCATCTTCAAGCTTTACGATGCCATGGATCTTATCTATAAACCATGGGTCTATCCCTGTGAGCTTCGAGACCTCCTCCACCGTGAAACCCTTCTTCAAAGCATATCGTATATAGAATATGCGTTCACCGTTAGGGATCCTAAGTTTCTCAAGTATCTCTTCGAGGCTGGGATCTCCATCCTTCCCATCTGAGCCTAAGCCGAGCCTCCCCGCCTCGAGGGATCTAATAGCCTTCTGGAGCGCCTCCTCGAAGGTACGTCCTATAGCCATAACCTCCCCAACGGATTTCATCTGGCTCGTCAAGGTTGAGTCGGCCGTGGGAAACTTTTCAAAAGCGAACCTCGGAACCTTAACCACTACATAGTCTATCGTAGGCTCGAAGGAGGCCAGGGTCTCGCCCGTTATATCGTTAGGTATCTCGTCGAGCGTATATCCTACGGCCAGTTTAGCGGCGATCTTCGCGATTGGGAACCCGGTAGCCTTTGAAGCCAGGGCTGAGGACCTGGAAACCCTCGGGTTCATCTCTATAGCCACGAACCTCCCCGTATTGGGTTCAACCGCAAACTGTATGTTGGAGCCGCCCGTCTCAACCCCTATTTCACGGATTATCTTGATGGCTGCATCCCTCAGCATTTGATACTCCATATCGGTGAGAGTTTGAGCGGGGGCTACGGTTATACTATCCCCCGTGTGAACGCCCATGGGATCCATATTCTCTATGGGGCATATGATTACGACGTTATCAGCTAGGTCCCGCATAACCTCCAGCTCGTACTCCTTCCATCCTATGACGCCCTCCTCTACGAGGACCTGCCCTATCATGCTAGCTTTAATCCCCTTCTCAGCGAGAAGCTCAAGCTCTTCCCTATTGTAGGCTATGCCTCCACCTGTTCCGCCTAGGGTGAAAGCAGGCCTCACCACTACGGGATATCCCAATGAATCGGCTATATCCAGGGCGTCCCCAACCGAGCAGGCTATATCGCTCCTCGGAACCTCCAGGCCTATATGCTCCATGGATCTCTTGAAGAGATCTCGGTCTTCAGCCTTCTTTATGGCCTCCACCTTCGCCCCTATGAGCTCCACACCGTACCTTTCGAGGATGCCTTCATCGCTGAGCTGAGCTGCCAGGTTCAACCCTACCTGACCGCCGAGGGTGGGGAGGAGGGCGTCAGGCCTTTCCCTCGCGATAATCTCCTCGATAACCTCGGCCACTAAAGGCTCTATGTAGGTTTTATCGGCCATATCGGGATCTGTCATTATGGTTGCAGGATTAGAGTTCACGAGTATAACCTTGTAGCCTTCCTCCCTCAAAGCCTTACACGCCTGGCTTCCTGAGTAATCGAACTCTGCGGCCTGTCCAATCACTATGGGGCCTGAGCCAATTATCAGTATGCTCTCAATATCCGTCCTCTTCGGCATCCCCTAACCCTCTTTAAGGAGCTCCATGAACTCGTCAAAGAAGAAGAAGGTGTCGTGGGGGCCCGGCCCAGCCTCAGGGTGATATTGGACGGATATTATGGGGAGCTCCCTATGCCTCAACCCTTCGATGGTTCCATCGTTAAGGTTGACCTGGGTAACCTCTAAGCCCGTACGCTTAAGCGACTCAGCCTCCACCGCAAAGCCATGGTTCTGGCTTGATATGAATACGCGGCCGCTAAGATAATCCTTAACCGGCTGGTTTGAGCCTCGATGGCCGAACTTCAACTTAAAAGTCTTAGCCCCGAGGGCTAGGGCGACTATCTGATGGCCTAGACATATGCCCGCGATAGGTATCTTCCCTATAAGCTTCCTCACAGTATCTATGGTTTCGGGGACCATCACCGGGTCACCGGGACCATTCGACAGGAAGACCGCGTCGGGGTCCAGGTGCATGATAGCCTTGGCAGGGTAGTCGAACGGGACCACTTTCAGGTTAATTCCCCTCCTTAAAAGATGGCGTATAATGCTCCTCTTAACTCCGCAGTCTATTAGGGCCACTGTATAATCCCCATCCACGTCGTAAAGCATCACATGATCAGCGGAGACTTTCGTTACAAGCTTCCTCTCGGATATATGGGGCTGCCCCCTAGCCAAACCTAAAAGCTCATCCTCCGTATACTCGGGCTTCCCTTCAAAAACGGCTAAGACAGCCTTCATAGTACCATATATCCTCACTTTCCTTGTGAGCATACGGGTATCGACGCCCTCCAGTGCCGGTACGCCGTTATCGGAGAGGAAGGAGTCCAGGCTCTTCTCACACCGCCAATTGCTAGGCTTCCTACAAAGCTCCCTCACCAGGAAGCCCTCAACTTGAACCCTTCCGCTCTCATAGTCCTCGCTTGAAACACCATAGTTTCCTATGAGGGGATAAGTCATCATCAGTATCTGACCTGCATAAGATGGATCCGTTAAAGCTTCAACGTATCCGGTCATCGACGTGTTAAATACGAGTTCACCCTCAGCCAACCCCTCCACGCCGAAGCTGGAACCCTTAACTATGGTGCCGTCCTCCAATGCTAGGAGGCCCTTCAAGGAAGCCACTCGGATCCGCCCTTCCATAGCATCCTAAGGGAATAGGATTTAAACGTATCGCCGGGGATCTGAAAATGCTGTGGAGCTTCGAGCTCAATGTGAGGGATCAAACCCACTAATTAATCGACCGAGATGGTGTGAAGCGAGAGGATCGATGGTGGGGTGGGCCAACCCTGCTATGGCGAGCTCACCCAAGCCGACCCGGTATGATGGATATGCATCCGGCTCAAGTTTCCTCGTCTCGTTCCCATAGGGAATGTTTAGATCCCGGGTTTCCCGTCACCTTTGCTCCAGCTCCTCCCGCATCTGTCTTTCGATGTAGTCGCGGCGTGGCGGGGCGAATACGTCTAGGAACCTACTGTCTAATAGGGCTTCTACCGAATGCTCCTCATCCGGGTGAAGCCTGTAAGTTGAGCCTTCTTCGACGATGAACTCTCCATTATCCGTTTTAAATAGGGCTCTCCCCTTAAGGCATATCCCCAACTGTTCGTTAGGGTGTCTATGGCTTGGAATCATGGAACCCGCTTTCATATCCACTAGGAAGAGCATTATTCTTCTCCCAGACATGAGAACCCTCGCCGAAACGCCTGGAGTGAGCATCCAAGGCTTCACATCCTCGATACTCTTAAAGTCCATTTAACCTCACGATAGCTATGAAGGGGGTTCCTTGTCAAATTAAGGTTTCCTAAGATTAACGGGTGAATCTATGAAACGTTTAAAATGGTTCGATCCATAGATTATTGTATGGGTAAAGCGAAGATCGTTATAATTATGGGTTCGGAGCGCGATGCCGAGTTCGCCTCCAAGATTAGGGATTTCCTCGATCGGGAGGGCTTCAGGGTTGAATGCGATTTTAAGGTATGTTCGGCGCATAGGAACACCCGTAGGCTCCTCCAGCTCCTCCAAGAGCATGAGGGGGAACCCCTCGTCTATATAACCGTGGCGGGGCTCTCCGACAGCCTCTCAGGGGTTGTGGCGGGGAACTCCCTCCAACCAGTTATAGCTTGCCCCCCTGATTTGGACCGATACGGGTTTAGTAAAGCCTTCTCAACGCTCTATACCCCGAGGGGTGTCCCGGTAACCTGCGCGGCGCTGCCTGAGAATGCAGCCCTAGCCGCTGTGAGGATCCTAGCATTATATGACGAGGATCTGAGGAAGGAACTCCAGGAGTATAGAGCTCGTATCACAGGGGGATAGCGATGAATGGATGAGGGTCTGCGCCGATCGTCGGGGGAAAATCCGACTCGGCCGGGGGAAAAGTGGCGGGGACGGGCGCCCAGTCTCGATCGAAGGATCTTCATTTCCATATGAGGCTTCATGGAGGGTAAAATTTTGGTGTCTAGGAGTGGCGCAGGGGAGTATACCTATGCCGATTCAGGTGTAGATCGAGATTTAAGGTTGAGATCCAAGGAGGCTTTACGGCTCTTAGATTCTACGTTAAGGCTTTCACGGTACGGGGATATCGTGCAGCTGCCCTATGGGAGGCTTATACCCTTTAGGATGGGTTGCTTTCTGGACCTGGTTATAGAGGGGGTTGGGACTAAGGTCTTGGTTGCTCAGCTGGCTGGTAAATTTGATACGGTGGGGGTTGACGGGGTGGCGATGGCGGTTAACGACGTTATACGCTCCGGCGCAAGGCCCATATGCCTGGCAGACAACCTCCACGTTCAGAGGTCGGACCCCCACCTAGTCAGGGGGCTCCTCAAAGGCGTGGCGGATGGGGCCGAGGAGGCGGGCTGCCCCGTGGTTGGAGGGGAGATAGGCGACGTCGCCGAGGTGATAAGGGGAGAAGGCGGCGATAAGGGCTTCGATCTAGTGGTCGCCTGCATAGGCGAGGTCTCGGAAGCCGAGATCGTAAGGGGTCTAGGGATAAAACCTGGAGATCCGATCATAGGCTTGAGGAGCTCAGGGATCCACAGCAACGGGGTTACTTTAGCTAGGAAAGTGCTTCTGAAGAGGTGGGGGGGCGCCTTCGACGCCTTCGAAACGCCTGAGGGGTTTGAGAAGCCCATAGTATATGAGATACTCGAGCCCACCAAGATATACGTGAAGCCCCTCCTCAGAGTCCTCGAGGAGTTAAGGGTTAAGGCCGTGGTTCATATAACGGGGGACGCCTACCTTAAATTCGGGAGGCTTATGGATTTAAACCCTGGCATAGGCTTCGAGTTCACGAACTTTAAACCCCAACCCATCTTCAACCTAATCCAGGAGACGGCTAGGAGGATTAAAGGCCCAATAAGCGATCAAGAGATGCTGCGCACCTTCAATATGGGATGGGGGTTGGCGCTCATAGTGGATAAAGGCCTCGTGGATGAATGCCTCGACGTCCTTGACAAGGAGGAGGCGGGAGCTGAGGTTATAGGTCAAGCTAATAATACTGGCCGCATATCCGCCTATTTTAAAGGTAGGAGGCTCATGTTGAGGTGAATATGGTTGAAGACCTTTAGAGTTAGGGTTGAAGTCTCATTGAAGCCCGGCCACTCCGATCCTGAAGGGGAAGCGACGGCTGAGGCTCTAAGGGATCTAGGCTACCCGGTTGACGACGTTAAGGTCAGTAAGGTCTACACCCTGATGCTCAAGGCTTATTCCAGGGAGGAGGCTGAGCGCTTGGCTGGGGAGGTATCTCGGAGGCTGCTCGCCAACCCCACCAAGGACACGTACACGATAGGGGTTGGGGAGGAGGAATGAGCCTATACGTGAGGAGGGATACCCCCTTCCCCCTCTACGAGGTTAGGCTCCTCGAGGCTGGGGAGGAGGCGCTTAGAAGGATCAGCCTAGAGATGGGTTTGGCCTTAAACGTGGAGGAGATGGAGAGCGTAAAAAGATATTTCGCGGCTTTGAACAGGGATCCGACGGATGTGGAGCTTCAGACTATTGGGCAGACCTGGTCTGAGCACTGCTTCCATAAAACCTTTAAAGGCGAAGTAATCCTCGACGATGGGGGGAAGGTGAACAGCCTATTCAAGACTTTCATAGCGGGGGCCACCGAGGAGCTTAACCCCTCCTGGTGCATCTCGGTGTTCGAGGATAACGCGGGGATAGTAGCCTTCGAAGGGGATTATGGGGTTGCAGCAAAGGTTGAAACCCATAACCATCCCTCAGCCATAGAGCCCTTCGGAGGCGCCGCAACAGGTACAGGCGGGGTCATCAGGGACATCCTAGGGGTGTGGGCTGACCCCATAGCGTGCACCGACGTACTCTGTTTCGGCCCATTAGACTACGAGTATGACAGGCTACCCTTAGGGGTTAAACATCCCAGATACGTCTTTAAAGGGGTTGTAGCCGGGATCGGACATTACGGGAACAACATGGGCATACCCACCGTCAACGGGGCCATATACTTCGATGAGAGCTATACGGGGAATGTCGTCGTATACTGCGGCTGCATAGGACTTCTGCCGCTTAAAAGCTATAGGAAGGAGACGAGGCCGGGGGATCTAGCCGTCCTAGTGGGGGGTAGGACGGGGCGGGATGGGATCCACGGGGTAACCTTCGCGTCCACCGTGCTCACCGAGGAGTCCGAGGAGGAATCCAGGCCTGCGGTTCAGATCCCCAACCCTATAGAGGAGGAGAAGCTGTCCAGGGCTGTGAGAAAGGTTAGGGATGAGGCCTTATGCTCCGGTATAACCGACCTGGGCGGGGGAGGGCTTTCAAGCGCCGTAGGGGAGACCGCTAAGAGGTTCAACCTTGGAGTAGAAGTAAACCTGGATAGGGTTCCATTGAAGTATCCCGGGTTGGCTCCATGGGAGATATGGATTTCTGAATCCCAGGAGAGGATGCTGCTAACGGTGCCGGACAGGAACATTGATAAGGTTTTAGAGATCTTCGAAGAGGAGGAGGTTGAGGCCAACCCGATAGGCAGGTTTGACTCCACCGGAAAATTATTGTTAAACTATGAAGGCTACAGGGTTGGAGAGCTCGACGTAAGCTTCCTCTTCTCGCCTCCAAAGGTGAGGCGTAGAGCCGCATGGAGGAAGCCTAGACTTGGAAAGGAGAGGATCCCCCCCGAGCCCCAGGATTTAGGCGGGATCCTACTATCCATGCTGGCCATGCCCAACATAGCCAGCAGAGAAGAGGTTATACGTACATATGATCATGAGGTTAAGGGGAACACGGTCCTGAAGCCCCTCCACGGGGAAAGGGGTGGGCCGAGCGACGCAGCGGTCTTGAAGCCCCTCGATGATTCATGGCGTGGATTAGCCGTATCCTGCGGGATGAACCCCTCTTACGGTAAAGTGGATCCCTATTGGATGGCGGCTTCGGCCGTGGATGAGGCCTTAAGAAACAATATCGCGGTGGGAGGGCGGAGGATAGCCCTCCTAGACAACTTTACATGGGGGAACCCTGAGAAGCCCGAGCAGCTAGGCGGCCTCCTGAGGGCCTGCAAGGCGCTCTACAGGTTCAGTAAGGGGTTCAAGGCGCCCTTCATATCAGGCAAGGACAGCCTATACAATGAGTCGCCCCTTGGACCCGTCACGCCGACCCTTCTCATAACGGCATTAGGGATCGTCCCGGACGTGAGACGGGTGGTCTCCCTCGACTTGAAGGCATCCGGCAACCCCGTATACCTAGTGGGCATGACCTATAGGGAGTTAGGGGGATCCCATTATTACATGCTCCGAGGCGGCCTCGGCGGTAGGGTGCCTAAGGTCAGGTTAGGTGGAGCCCGCAGGGTTATGGCCGCCGTGACGCGGGCCATAGATTCAGGGTGCGTCAGGGCCTGCCACGACCTCTCCGAGGGGGGAATAGCCGTTGCAGCGGCTGAGATGGCGTTCACCGGGGGGTTAGGCTTAGAGATGGATCTACGCACAGTCCCCTCAAGCCCAGGGCCTTGGAGGGACGACCTCCTCATATTCTCGGAGTCGAATAGCCGCTTCCTATTGGAAGTGGATAAACGCCTTGAAGGACTCTTTAAGATATGCCTGGGCTCCATACCCTATGCCCGGCTGGGGATCGTCTCATCGGATCCCAGGCTCTCCGTAAAGGGCCTGAAGGGTGAACCCGTCATATCGGTGGAGTTGGATGAGCTCTACGAATCCTGGCGTAGGGGGCTTGAGAGATGGAGCCGTTGAAGGGGGTTAAGGCGTGCATAATCCGTGTAGGCGGGACCAACTGCGACGCTGAGACCAGGAGGGCCCTCGTCGATACTGGGATAGAGGGGGAGGTCCTCCACCTCAAGAGGGCTGCCAGGCTGGGATTAGAAGGATACCATGCCCTCATCCTCCCAGGCGGCTTCTCCTACGGCGATTACGTGAGGGCGGGAGTAATATGGGCTAGGAGGCTAACTTCGAGGCTGCGTAGAGACCTGGAGAAGTTCCTCGATGAGGAGAAGCCTATAATCGGCATCTGCAACGGTTTCCAAGTCCTGGTTGAGATGGGGCTTCTCCCCTCATTCGACGGCTTAGGGCACCTCCTTGACCGGGATCCCCAGGCGGTTTTAGCCACCAACGAGCCCCCCGGTTATAGGTGTAGATGGGTGAGGGTGAGGGTTGAAGGCTCAAAGTGCATCTTCACCCAGGGAATACCAGAAGGGGCTGTGTTGAGGATACCGGTAGCCCATTCCGAAGGACGGTTCACTTTTCCAAAGGAGAAGGAGAGGGAATACTTGGAGAGGCTCATGGAGAACGGGCAGCTGGTGCTCCGCTACTGTCTCAACGATGGAAGCCCCGCGCATGGAAGATACCCGTATAACCCTAATGGATCCCTCTACGATATCGCGGGGATCTGCGATCCATCGGGCAGGATCCTCGGCTTGATGCCACATCCGGAACGCGCATACTATGGATGGCAGCTCCCGGACTGGACGAGGATGGGTGAGCCGCCGCCCTACGGTGATGGAAGACTCCTCTTTCAAGCCTTGAGATCATACTTGGAGAGGTCCATTTAGTATTAGTCTTCGCCATGTTGCCCCTTGAGGAAGGCCTCAACCTCCCTCCTCGTAGGCAGGCCCCTCCTAGCACCTGCCTCCCCTATACATTTGGAGGCTGTGAAACAGGCGAGTCTCAGAGATTCCAGAAGGCTTAGACCCCTTAGGACCCCATATATGAAGCCTGCGTTGAAGGCGTCTCCAGCCCCGGTTGTATCTACAACCCTGGTCTTAAAGGCTTCGACGTGGAGGCTCTGCCTCCCATCGGTGGCGTAGCATCCCCTACTTCCAAGCTTTACCACGACCATCTCAGGTCCAAGCCTTAGGAGCCGCTCCGCCCCCTGCTCATATTCGAGGCCGGTTAGGATCCTCGCCTCCACCTCGTTGAGGAGGAGTATATCCGCCTCATCTATGAGGGGGCGTATGGCCTCACCCTTCCTGGCGTATATCTCCCCGGGATCCAGGCTTACAGTTATCTCGTCGCCGAGATCTTCGAGGAGCTCTATCTGCGCCCTCAGGGGGGCATCCCCTACGAAGGATGTTAAATGGATGAGCTTTGTGGATGAGGCGTATCCGATATCGATCTCTCCCCTGGTGAGGGTATCGTTCACCCCGGGATCCACGTATAGGGCCCTCTCACCTTCAGCGTCCACGAAGGCCATGACCACGCCGCTCCTACCCTCACCGGCTACGGCGACACCCCTGACGTCTACGAGGTTCTCCCTGAAATCGTTTAGGAGTAGGCGGCCCTCCCTATCCTCGGCTACCTTCCCTATGTATCCTGTGGAGAGGCCGAGCTTGGCGAGGGCCACCACCGTATTGGCCGCGGAGCCGCCGCAGGACTCGAGGTATCCCTTTATGAAGCTTTCCTCCCCTGCGCCCGCGATCCTGTTGACGATGTAGACCTTATCGAGGTTTAGAGCCCCGAAGCCTATTACGTCGAACATCCTATCCTATGAGCTCCCTTAAGGGTATGATGTGGCTTCCAAGTTTCCCTTGATAGTTGCCTGCGGATATCTTTACTACGCCGTCCACCTGCGAGGCGGCTTCGATCCCCGCCTTCATGGCCTTCTTAACGGCCTCCAGCGAGACCCCGTTTATAACCACCTCGGGTATGTACTTCACCCCATCTGGAACCTTCGAGTCCGGTCCAAGCCTATCCTTTAGGGATGGACAGTAGTAGTGGTTTGTTGATGGGCCTATCCACGGGTATCTTGTCTCAGGCTTCGAGCCGGCGGAGCATATGTCGAAGGGTGTGACCACTCCTTCCACCTTGGATATGGCCTTGAGGGCTTTCATACCCGCCTCCATAACCGCCTCCTTCGAGGAGCATAGATACCAGAAGTTGGCCCCCATCACGCCCTTACCATACCCGATCCGCCGCTCAATTATGAAGTCTGGAACCATTATGGGCACTACTATAACCTCTCTGCCGTGCCTCTTCTCAGTCCATTCGTAGCCGTCGCCGCAGAGGCCTACCCGCTCCATCGTATCTATGAATCCTATAGGGTTCATGGATGCATCGTAGAGGGATGTGAAGGGCTTCACGAGTATGTCCTGCCTTATCCTATAGGAGGATTCTATCTCAAGCTTCTTTACCGATTCGCTTAGGGGCTTCGAAGGTTCTATCCTACCCCAGAGCTGGATCAATGCTCCAGGTCTCCCATCGGGCGTCTCCCCGGGTTTAAGCCAGGCCTCCACCCCTCCCTCAACCCTGCCTATGACGACGGATGGCGTGGCGGTGGCGTCCTCCGCGGCTCTCCTGACGGTTTCCTCGTCCTCGGCGGTGACTATGAGCCTTAAATATAAGCCGTCGAAGGCCTCCGCATAAGTGTCCTCCACGATCTCTCTCACATTCGACATTATGTTCACCCTAGGGATCCCACAGCCTCTCCCCTAAGCTTTTTTCTCGCACGTTTACTCTTCTCCAAGAGGCTCATAAGGTTCTCCTCCGTTATAATAGAGACTTCAAGGGGTATCTCAGACCTATAAGACTTTAAGGCGTTTATCAGCCTTGAGGGCAGGTTGAACCCCTGTAATCTTTCACTCGTCCATTCATATGCCGCTTCGAGGACGAGCCTCCTGCCCCCATGCCTGAATAGATGCGCCAGGATCGCCGTGGGGGTTGCCGTACCCGATATCACGGCGACCTCAGCCTCCCTCAGGGCATATTCATTGCCGTTAAATGATATGGATGCCCCTCCAGCCTCCCTTACAAGCTTCAACGGTGCTGTATCCGTTATGCTATCCCCGATATATATGGCGTCGGCTAAAGAGCATTTATTCCTTGAGACCGCATCCCTTACAGCCTCAGCTTTCCCCTCCCCGCCTATAGGGTTTACATCCGAGAGTATCTCGCCGCATCTCATGGAGGGGAGTATCCTCCAGAATATCTCGTCGAGCCTTTCAATCACAGGTTTAAAGCCTCTACTCGGGTCGGATAGGAGTTCAGGTGAAGGATCGAGTATGGGCATCTCCAAGATCTCCCGGCATAGCTCCTTAAGCCTTACACGCTCCTCCTCGGTCATCTCGTATCGATCAAGGTTGACTTGGGTGGAGTAGGCGTTGCCATGGGGAAACCCTAAGGCATCGCATACGGCCTCCACGTAGTGTCTATAGCTTGTGCTTATGATGTAGCTCGGCATGATCTCCCTGACGTATCCCAGGGCTTCCACCGCTCCAGGAATTAGGAGTACGTTCCTCCGGGAGTACTCCGCCATACCTTCGTCGGTCGCCCCATATGCCTTTAGGAAGGGGAGGATGAGCTTTAAGGTGTCACCCGCCTTATATCCAGGCCTTTTGAATACGTCGGCTAATACATCGTCGTATCGGCTTATCCTCGTGAAGAATTCTCCCCCTCCAGGTATGAAGTGGCATGAGAGCTCATACGCGTTGTCGTTAAGGGTTACCGGTCCTTCACAGTCGGTTATGAAGACTCCAACCTTCCCTCTGCCGGCGGCCTTTGGCTTATCGAGGGTGGCCATCATGATGCTCTAAGGCTCCTCATATGGGCTATGCTCCGGTTTATATGCTCTTGGGAGGCTATATCCCTGCGGTGCCAGAGGGCGCCCCCCTTAATCTTCTCTAGGGCTTCCAAAGCCGTTTCCCTAGCCTCCTGGATTGAGCCTCCTATCCCCACCGTGCATACGGCCCTGGACCTCAAGGGATATATCCGGCCGTCCCTCAACTCCATCGAGGCCGGATATACCCTCAGCCGGCTCGGATCCCCATCGGCCATCGCCTGGGCCTCCGTCAAATCTACTGGGAGGCCTATCTGGCTTTCATCAACCCTCCCCGGATGCGCCTCTAGGAAGCCCCCATATGTAGGGGGAACCTTATACATGACGACGGTGGCTTTCGCCTCCAAGTCTATCCTCCTTAGGTTGCCCTCCAAGATTTTGAAGCATACCTCTACTAGGTCGTCCCTCATCACTGGGAGTATGTTTATTATCTCCGGGTCTCCAGGTCGACTGTTTATCTCGAGGACCTTAACGCCATCCCGGGTATGTATGAAGGCTATGTAAAAGGGGACCCCTATTAGGTTCGGGTTGGATCCATCTCCCTTAAGGGCTTGGAACAACCTTTCGGCGATCCTAACCTCCCTCTCCCTATCCTCGCTGGATAGGAATGGGAGTACATCCCCCACGTCCTTATATGATCCCATCCCGCCCGTGTTAGGTCCAGTATCCCCATCGAACGCCCTCTTATAGTCCCTGGTGTCCGGTAGAGGGGTCAGATGGGCTCCATCACAGAATGCTTGGAAGCTGGACTCCTCGCCTATAATCTTCTCCTCGACTATGACGGGGCCGTAGGCGAGGTTCTCCCTGAAATGGCTGTAGAGTCCTTCCCTGGTGTTGAAATGGTCCCCCCATACCCCCACACCTTTCCCGGCCGCCGGTGCATCGGGCTTCACCACAGCCTCCCCCCCGAGCTCGTCCAGCCATTCGTAGAGGCCTCTTTTAAGGCTGGATTCATCCTTCAAATCCTTTGGATCGAATACTTTGAACCTGACGTTTACCTCAGGGAGGACTTCCTGGAGCAGCATCCTCTGCCTGACCTTGCTTCCCTCAAGGGCGTAACTCCTCGTCGGGCATATAGTCGGGATTCCAAGCTCCCCCTCGAGGACGTCCCTCACGCCTTCTATAATGGGCTTCTCAGGTCCTACAACTGCGAAGTCTATTTCTCCCTTATGCCTTTCAGCGTATCGTCTTATAGACTGGACCTCCAGTCCAGGCATGACCGCGTGGTCAAAGGCTATCCTAGCGTTGAAGGGGTTCCTCTGCTTATCGGCTATGTAGAGGTCCACCTTGTATTCCCCGCTCCTGGAGAACTGGTCGGCCATAGCCGCCTCCCTTGCACCGTATGAGACGAGTAGGATTCCGACCCTATCCACGGCCGCTCCCCCTAAGCATCTCTTCCTCATATATCCTACGGTGCTCTTCAGCCCCCTCCTCTAGGAGCTCCCTTGCATTGTCGGCCATGCTCTGGGCTATGGGCGTCGGATACCTCCCGGTTACACAGGCCGTACATAGCTCTTCACTGGGGAGGCCTGTAGCCCTTAAATATGAGTCTACGGGCTGATAGTTTACGGAGTCGGCTTGAATTATCTCCGCCACCTCCTCGGGCGTATGGGACGCCCCTATCAGCTCCCTATACGTGGCCATGTCTATGCCGTAGAAGCAGGGGGCTACGATCCTCGGGAACGTCACGAATACGTGGACTTCCCTGGCCCCTGAACCCTTCAGCCGCCTTATCACCTCCTTCATGGTGTCGCCTCGGACTATGCTGTCATCTATGAGGGCCACCCTCTTCCCGGATAGCCTCCGGGCTAGGATGCTCACCTTCTTGTTCAGTATCGTACGCCTCTCCTGGGGGAGCATTATGAAGGCCCTCTCGGTTACGTAGCGGTGTCTTCGGATAGCCCTCTCCCAGCGTAGCCCGGAGGCCTCATGCATCCCCAACGCGGCGTCATCAGCCGTCTCAGGCATGGAGACTATTAGATCGCATCTATTCAGGGTCTCAGCGTATTCCTCTGCGAGGCTTCGACCCAGGGATTCCCGGACCTCATATACGTACCTGTCGCCGAGGAGGCTGTCAGGCCTGGCGAAGTACGCGAACTCGAAGGCGCAAAGCCGCCTCCCCCTGTCGAGGAGGCGAGATCTCGTGAAGCTTCCGCCTCCAGCCTCGACGAGTTCTCCAGGGTTCACCTCGAACTCGAGGTTTAAGCCGTTTATCTCGAGCCCGATGGATTCGCTGGAGAAGGCCTCAATCCCACCCTCAGGGGAGACTCCTGCGCATAGGGGTCTTATACCATGGGGATCCTTGAAGGCTGCAAGCCTCCCGCCGGGAAGCATTATCACAGCCGAGTATGCGCCCTCCACCTCAACCATGCAGGCCTTCACGGCTTCAGGTAGATCCTTACGCTCTCGAAGCTCCATGAGGAGCTTCCAGCATAGGGCTGCGGAATCGCATGAACATCGTATACCCGTCTTGGCTTGGACCTCCTCCTCTAACCCTAATGCATTCACAAGGTTCCCATTATAGGATAGGACGGCCCAGTCCCCGGGGGAAGCCTCGGCTACCACGGGCTGCGTGTCCTGTAGGAGGCTGGATTTGTCCAGGCCCCCAGATGTGCTATAGCGGACGTTCCCGATTCCTACATGGCCGGGAAGCTCGGCGGCCCACTCCTCCATACCCTTCAGGTCTATTCTCGGGATTATCCCCAGCCCCCTCCGAGTGTGGAGGCCCCCCTCATACGTCGCGAACCCATGGGATTGGTGACCCCTATGGTTGAGGGATTTCAAACCCCAATATAGATGCTGAAGTATGGGTTTGCCCTCACGGTCTAGGACGCCGTATACCCCGCAAGCCACCCTGAAGAGCCCCCGCGCTAAGCTGTACCTCGTATGCTTCCCTAAACCTTACTGGTCTAAGCTTCCTTTTTAAATTATTCCGCCCGTATGAGTAAAGCGGGGGCGTTCCAGAAGTACGCCATAGACAAGCCTTAAGCCATAAAATGGAGAGTCCCCTCTACATATCGGCGAGATGGAAGTTCAAGTTAGCAGGCTTTAAAGTGTATAGACTCTGGCTCGTCCACCTTCTTTCGGAGGCCCATCCTGGTCTCTGGGCCTCTGCTTATTTCCGGCTTTTAATCGGAACTTCTCCTCGCATGGGCATCTGAGATGCCTGGCATATATCGATTGAAGGTTCAGGGATGCATGGATCTAGCCCTGTCCCCAGCCTGGTTCAGCGGCTTCTCCGAGAAGACTAATTTAATAAGAGAGATATCATCAATTAATGGTGGCAGCCCGGGAGCCCTGAAGCCCGGTGGAGGCGGCTCCGCGTCATGGGGCCTCCGCCGAGTGTAGCGGACAAGCAAGGGTACCCCTAGGATGAGTCGACCTATAGGGATGAAAAGGGGGAATGCCCCTTGAGTTGCGGGCTTTGGACCCGTAGACGGGAGTTCGAATCTCCCCCGGGCTACCAAACTCTAGAGTCTAATTTATACTGCCGAGGGGTTTCGTTCAACTCCCCTTTTTTCTTTTTTTGTTTGGCTGTTCGGTTATCTGGAGGCTTCTAAGGGAGTAGGTGCATGCTTTGTTATCCTTTTACAGGTAACATGGCTGATTTTGCTGTTACTTTCGATGGGGATAGGAAAGAGCTTAGGGTCTGTCGCTTTTGTTTGGAGGATTTGATGTTGCTGGGTTTCAATGTCACTCAGACTGTTCGCTTGGCTAAACCTTTGAAGCCTAGAGCGGCTCACTTCTGGTTTTTGGGTCCTATGCAAAATTTGTTGGAGGTTTCTTGTTGACTAGGGAGTTATTGGCAAGATGGAGAGAGGCTCAGGACAAGCTTAACCGAGCGAAAGAAGCCTTGGATAGTTTCCAACAGTTCGTGGTTATCAAGAGGAGCAGGCTAAAATTGCTGAGAAGCTTCAATTTCCATGCGTTGCGGGTTTGGATCATGAAGCCTTTAGGCAATTCCTTAATCAGCCTTATCTTTTGATGCCTCGGCGGCAAGACTCACGGTATATCGTAGTGCCTAAGTTTGTGGATATGCAGTTGGGCTGATTAGAGTGGACAACACCATCCTACAATGTGTTTGTTATTAACAAGTATGTAAGATGGATGGCGCCTTTACCTCGTGAGATTGAAGAGCGGCTGGTCCAACGCCCACGGCACAAGCCAAAGTTGTTGATGGCTTGCTTAAGGTTTCAGCTGGCATGGAAGAGCAGGCTTGGCAACGCTACAGAAAATACCTTTACAAAAGAGACCGGTTTGGAATCAGAATAAATCTACGTAGAGTAGAAGTGTCACTATAGAAATGAGCGGGGTTCAAAGTGTTCAAGCCATGGTTGGGTTCTAAGCTACATAGTCTTTTATAGGCATATGTAGCTCTGGGGATTCATCAGCCTTGGGCCCCTCACGAGTTCATCGAAGCCCTCATCAGCCTCTTCCCCCGTCTGGGTGAACCCTCTCCACCCCCTCATAAGCTCGTTGAAGAGCTTCAAAGATGGAGGAAGACCCTCCATCTGAAGGTA
>Ga0080004_1123670_pt1 | contig 79279 bp, 70 predicted proteins | sample WasSprMetagenome_FD_69207 | JGI IMG/M metagenome (GOLD analysis project Ga0080004, IMG submission 69207) | Sulfidic aquatic microbial communities from Washburn Spring, Yellowstone National Park, USA - WS (SPADES assembly) (version 2) | ecosystem: Environmental > Aquatic > Thermal springs > Hot...
CCTCGCGGCGCGCGATGATGCGCACGAATCCGCGGCGAGTGACCTGCAGCACGAAGGCCGGCCTAGGTTCGAGGTTATTCTCCTCAACCAGCGCCCTGACGATGCTCCTCCGCAGCGGCACCCTCACGTTGTAGCTGGGGATGCGCAGCTCGCCTCTACGTAGGTCAACAATGCATGGTGCGTTCTTGTTGCCGCGCTCGGCGCCGTCGGGCATCACGAAGCGCAGTAGCAGCGTTATCGCTGGAGGACTAGGCATTATCCTCCTCCCAGCCTCCTCGCGCATCCTCAAGACGTTCCCCCACTCTGCCATCCACTCATCCTACCCTCCCCGGGTTCGTCCACCCTTAGGCCGGCTCCCATGGGGAGCGGGGTGCCCAGGCCGAGGACGACCCCCCAGCGGCGCCGCCGAGCTCCACCCCCTCGGCACCTGAACCCACCAAAAACAACCCCTTTTCCTCCCCACTCCTAGCCGCGGCGCCCGGGCGCAGCCCGGCGCAGCCGCGACACCTCATCGCGCCCTGACCGCCTTTCGGGGCGCAGCCCCTAGGCGGCGGGGGAGGGGCAGCCCGCCCCTCCCACGGGGCCTCGAAACACCCCCTGCTCGGGGGCTCTCCCTGTGATGGGGGTGAGCGAAGCGGGAAGAGAAAAAAGGTTATTTTGGGTTCAGAGTGGGTTAGGGACCGGCGACGTTCTCGCCCCATGGCATTAGTGCAGCGCGCCTTGGCCCGCCGAGCGTCGATGCTTCTGAGCGCCTACGCTTCAGTGCCTCGGTGCAACGCTGGGCGTCCTTGTCCCCATCCCGCCGGGGGCTTGCTGGGGCGCTTGCCCCCGGAGTTCATCAATGCTGCGGCTGCGCCTCGCGCGCTATGTGCGTATGCATGCGTGTTGCGCAGCCGCTCACGGCGCGGCTTCACTCGCCCCAAAGAGGGCTCTGCCGCGCGCTCAGGAATAATAATTTAGGATCCCTTTATATGGTTGACTCCTGCGTTATCAGATAAAATGACGGTTCATTTTCAAAGAGGCATTTATTAACCCCTATACAACTATGTTCGTGCCCCCGAGGGGGCAGGTGGGGCGCTTGTCCCCTGAGGGGCTCTGCCGCGCAGCCGCGTCCAGCGCAGCTTCATCTGCCCCCCTCGGGGGGCTTGTCCGCGCCCAGCAGTAATTAGCGCGCTAATCTCCGGGTCCCCTTATATTGCTAGCTCCTCCCCCCGCTGCCCGCGGCCTCGCTTGCGACCCTGGCGCACCCTAGCTCAGCGGCGTTGCCGGGCAACCTCCTCGCAACCTCCGCGGCGTCCACTGCCCTCGCCACGTGCCTCCCCCTAGCCCTCAGCGTGACCCTCTCAGCGCCGCGGCTGAAGCGCAGCGCGCGCTCCCGCCGCAGAAGGTAGCGCGCGGGCCGGAAGCACTGGGCATCGAGGCAGAGCTACCAGGCACAATCGCAACGAAAAGCTTTATAGTCGCGCCGAGCAGAGTGAACCCATAACCCTGCGAAAAGGCGGAATAACAGGTGGCGTGCACGCTGAGCAATTTAGCACAGTATTTTTTAATGTATTTTTTGGGGCTGCAGACTGCTATGACTCCTTGCTATTTGCCAGTCTTCCCTGTTTTTCTCGCCCTATCTTCCAGGAGGGGTGCGAGGCAGTGGCTTACAGGCTTGTTTTTCAGCTTGGGCGTAATCATGAGTTTCGTGGTCTACGGCTTCTTGCTCGTCCTTGGAGGGGGAGTGGTTAGAGCCTTACTGATGGGTTTAAACCAGCAATTCGTTGGGATTTCCCTCGGGATAGTGCTGATTTCTCTCGGAGTATCTCTCTTCACGCCACTACGAGAACTCTTCTCGATGCTTCCCCAAGCTACGCCAACGCGGAAGATCTCGGGCACGATAGACACAGTGCTTTTCGGCCTTTTTTTCAGCCTAGCAGCTGCGCCCTGCGCTGCTGCGCTGATGACAGCGGTTCTCTCACAGGTACTCCTGTCGTCGCTCACGGGTCTTTTTGAGCCACTCCTGCTCATGTCTGCTTACGGGGCGGGGGTGGCGACTCCATTCGCCTTCCTGGGCTTGCTCGGGGAAGCGCTTAGACCTGTAGCAGCTAAATCTCTGGGGGCCTTCCTTATGAGGCACAGCGAATCCATTAGCGGGGCATTACTGGTCGTTATCGGGTTTCTCTCTATTTCCTCCATTGAAAACTTCGATGTGATACTTCCCGTTGCGTCTAGAAGCTTATTGCCCTGGGTTGAGGTTTTCTTGGCCCTTGCAGTCCTCTACTACTCTTACTCTCTGCTTAAGATGGGCTTTTACCTCGAGGCTCCTGAGATTGTTCTAGCGGGTTGTGGCTTCGTATTGGTTTCCATACAGTTTGCGTGTTTACGGCTCCTTCAGTTCTCCCCGGAGACTTTGCTGTGTGAGCGCATAGCGTTTCTTTCGGAGATTCTCAGCAGAGTTTTTCTGCTTGTCGGCCTCAGCCACTTACTGTCGAAGAGTTTATTCCTCGAAGTTTTACCCCTGGGGATCTACCTTAACCGAGTAATGGACTTCACGCTCTTCGCTGTCATGTTAGTCTTGTCCAGGAGGGATAGCCAATCTAGATTCCTCGTCCCCCTCTTCCTCTACATGCTCCTCGGGAACTTTGCGGCGATGCTTCCCGACCACTTCTACGTTTTCTACGTGTTTTTAGCTATTATTAGTAGCCTTGGCGTGGTCCTGGCGGGGGTGAAGTTGTCTTTGAAGCACACTATTCTAAAGCTATACCAGGAAATCTAGCATCTGCTGTAGTAGCCGGCTATTCTTGTTAAGCTTGTACGCTGTGGGGTTCTCGTCGATGATCTCGAGTATTCCCAGCGTGACTAGCCTCTGCAGTATGCGATGCGAGTGGCTGACCATCGCCTCCTTTTCGACTCCGTACTTCGTAAAGGCGTTGTCGGGGTTTTTAAGGAAGAGAGCCAGAATTTTCAGCGTCGATCTACACTCTGGGAACAGCTCTGCCAGGTATTCGAGAAAGTTGCCGAGCCTAATTGTGCTGCTCAGCGCGTGCGCCACCTGTTATTCCGCCTTTTCGCGGGGTTATGGTTTTTCACTCTTGAGGGTGTTGGTAAAAAGCTTTTCGTCGTGACGCACTCCGGCAGCTGCACCCCTAACCTAAGGCACTTAATCCCCTTGCCATGATGCCTTGTGCTGCCCAAACAGCTCTGCCCTCCTCTCCTCGAGGACTTTCAAGATAGAGTTTCTCAGCTCCTCCCCCGGAATAACTCTGACTTCTCTGATTCTGCGTGCGAGTTCGGCGTCGCCAACGACAAATTCGATCCAGTTAGCGAAGTCTTGAAGGGACTGGTGATGAATTATGCTTTCTAGCGGAACCTCTCGTACCAGCTGGATAAAGGAGGACATGTCCGAGGCTTGTTTCCCGAGAGGCTTCCCCGGCCCAGCGTGGAAGAAGAATCTGCTTTCGCCCGGGAGGTTCCTCATCCAGGCATACCTCAATAGGGATTTTTTGTCTTTTTCAAGCGCTACTAGCGTTCTAGCTTCAAGGTCGCCGATCGCGTCTGAAAAGAGCATGTAGGCTTCAAATGGGTTCTTGTAGGGGCTGAAGTACGAGTGTACGTCTCCTGGACCACCACCCTTAGTTGACATGTAGTAGTAGTGGTCGCTTATCGAGAGGAGGCGCCAGAGCCTCTCATACCCGGGGTTACGTAGCGCCCTTATCTGTAGCCACAGGTTCTTTAACCTGTTGAAAGCTTCCTGCTGCATGAAGTTCCCTATCCACGCAGAGAGGTCTCTCTCGAGGTCTGCCCATGAGATAGTTAAGTGTTCCGGGACATCTAACTCGTCCCTAGGCTGGAGGAGTTCTGCAACCTCCGTGGGTGTTGATGTCACCAGGTTCCCCCACTTCAATACCTCGCCTGGGAGCCACTTCAGGAACTCAAGTATCCCCGTCTCGGCTGAGAAATGTTCTCCGAAGGTTTCGTAGTCCATCGCTACCAGTATAACGTCGCCGGGGGTCGCTGCCAGCCATGCCGAGTACTTTTCGGCTGTGAGCGGGTACTCGCTCCACTCCCTAGCTCCAAAGCGGAAGCCTATGTCGTCTGAGAGCCTGTAGTTTCGCATTAGGATGCGGATATCGCAGTTTTTCGCCTTGTAGAGGTAGTTTGGGCTTCGCCAGTTAAGTACTCTCTCAGCGCCCTCAGTCAGAACTACCCTGTATCCCAGCCTGTCGAAGAGGCAGCCAATGTAGTTGTTATAAATGAACTCTGTATTCTCTACTCCTCTTGGCTCGAAGTTTAGCTCCTTCTTGATAAGTTTCCTGTGCTCATGCAGCTGGTAGATAAACTCCTCCTCTGAAACTAGGAAGGCGAGGCTGTGGTAATATGTTTGGTCAAGGAATTCGACAAGCCCTGTGGATGCAAGCGCCCGGAAGCTCTCAATAAGCTCTGGGTACCATTTTAAGGCCTGTTCGATGAGGACGCCTGACAAGCCATATGAGACCTTGAATTTCTTGCCCGCGTCCTTGAAGTACTCTAGCTGCTCCTTTACTACGTGGTTTGCGGGCATGTAGCATCTCTTCGCCACCCTCTCAAAAACGTGCCTGTTAAGTTCCTCATCAAAGTACGCTCTCTCCATATCCTCGGAGGTTATCTTCCCGTTCCTAATTAGCGCCTGGATAAGCGCCTGCCTAATGTTTCTACGAAGCCTGTAGGGCTGGTGAACCTCGAACATGAAGACGACGTGCTTCAATTGCTCACCAGGTTTTAGAATTAATTGGTTTTAATAGGTGTTGCAGGTGAAACTACTTTTGAGGCTTGCTAAACCTCTCGATAGCCTTTCGGACGACTTCGAGCGCTGCTTCCCGCCCTCTCCAGCTCTTCACCTTTACCCACTTCCCCTTCTCTAACTCTTTGTAATGTTCGAAGAAGTGTTTGATGCGCTCCTTCACCGCTTCATTCACGTCTGCAATGTCTTTTATGCCTGCAAACCTGTTGTCTATTTTTTCGTGGGGCACCGCGATCACTTTGCTGTCCGGCCCGTTCTCATCCTCCATCTCGAGGAGACCTATTGGCCTTGCGCGGACAATGCTTCCAGGCGCCACTGAGTCGTAGCTGAGGAGGACGACGTCCACAGGGTCCCCGTCTTCCTCAAGTGTTCCGGGTATGAAGCCGTAGTTGAATGGGAATACCATGCTCGTGAATAGGACTCTGTCAACGAAGATTATCCCGCTCTCCTTGTCTAGCTCGTATTTGATGTTGCTACCCTGAGGGATCTCGACGACGACGTAGATGTCTTCTGGAGGATTCTTCCCAGGTGGAAGGTTTAGTGGCATTCTCCCCACCACTCAGCACGTTGCCTGTAGAATAGTTTCCCATACATTTAAAGTTTTCCCTAGCCTGGGTCGCGCGCGCTTCACCTTGAGTACAGCAACTTTGTTACCCTACCTATTGCTCTCGTTCTCGAGTCCCTGAGAATTATTCTTGTGTCTAGCTCAAGGTACCACGGGTGGTAGATAAATCTCAGCCCCACAGTCCCGGAGTCGCCTGTCCTCATCGGCTCGTGGCTCATGTAGGTAAAGACGACCGGGCTCCTAATGGAGTGTGCATGCAGCACTGTCTGGTAGCCTCTCCTTATGGTTGTTGGATGCTTAAGTATAACCACGTGCGCCTCTAGCTCCCATACTGGCTTCAATTGCTGGTGCGAGACGGCTAGCCCTTTCTCCAGCTGGTCGGCTTCGATCCCTGCTAGAGCGAGCGTTGCCTCTTCGCCTGCTTTCGCCGAGGTCGCAACTGTGCGATTTATGTGTATGGATTTCACCCGCACTCTTTTCCAGGACGAGTCCGCGAATGGACCTATGTATACCTCCTCCCCCTCTTTCACTACTCCTCTTTCAATCGCTACAGCGATTACTGGTCCAACGCCCCTCACGTCGTAGACGTCACTTACGTAAGCGAGGAGTGGTTTACCCATGTTCTCGTTCCAGCGGAGCCTCGGGGGTAGGAGGTTTAGGAACTCTGTTAAGAGCTCGAAGCCCTCGCCAGTCGTGTTAGAGACGAGGAATACTGGCACCACGCGGCCGCTGGGCATCAATTCTACGAGCCGGTAAACGTCCCTTATGGAGCCAACGATCATAGGCTTCCTGTCCACCCTCCTAAGAGTCTCAAGCGTGTCGATCAGCGTGGCCCCGAGGACCTTCCTGTCTACCATATCTACCTTTGTGACTACGACGAAGACCGGAATGCGTAAAGCAAGCCCCACGCCCAGGTGCTCTCTCCCCATCACCTGCAAGCCTGAGTTGGCAGCTACAACAAGCATCACGTAGTCCGGTAAGCGGGACATGACGCCTCGCAGGGCGGTCCTCAGGTACCTCTCATGCCCTCCAACATCAATGAAGTAGATTATCTTTTTTGAGGACAGGTAGATTTGCGCCTCATCTAGGGGGTTGGGGAGGTTCCAGTTTATCGGCCGACCCTCCATGTCAAAGCCTAGTAGCCTAACTACGACTGAAGAAGTTCTACCCGTAATTATCTCGTGCTCAAACCTGGCTACTTTCCTCATGCATTTCCCCCTGCCGTCGTCAAGCTCTCCTGTGCAGAGAGCGCCGATAGTTGTACTTTTCCCAGCGTCCACATTCCCCATGACTGCTATGGTGGTTTGAACAGGGGGAGACTCCTCCCTACTCACCCTCACGAGGACTCTTACTAGGTTTCCCCGGCTTGTGGAGACCCTCTCAAGTACCCTCACTTTGGCCCCTATCCTGCCCGCCACGATGTCGAGTATTTGGAGAGACTCCTCTTCTTCCTCCGGGCTCAAGCCGACCGGTACCCCGCCGTCGTCGACGCCCAAGAGGTATAGGGCTTCTCCTCCCCCCTCGAAAAGCCTGTACCTCATTTGGGAGGCTAGCCTCTCAATCCTATCGTCGCCGCTGGCTGAGAGCCTGGACTTGTACTCTACTGAGCCTTCTTCACTTTCCCTGGAGAGTTTGAATGACATCGCTCGCCACTGCTCCCGTTACACAAAGCGGGTTTTACCTTAATTAGGCTTTTGCTCAAGCTAAAACATAAAAATGACGGCGCTACTGGATACTTTATGGGTCTGCTTTATCCAAGGGTATTCATAGGCACGTCTGGCTGGGACTACGATGACTGGCTCGACGTCTTCTACGAGAGCGAGAGGGGGATGTTTTCCTTCTATACCAGGTTCTTCAACACCGTTGAGATAAACTCTTCCTTCTACACCATACTGAGCGAGAGGTTTTACAGGGGGCTTGCTGAGGCTTCCCCCAGGGACTTCCTGTTCTCCGTGAAGATGTATAGGGGTGTGACGCACAAGAAGGTGCTTAACCCAAAGCTGTTAGGCGGGGAACTCGAAGTCTTCTTCAAGTCTATCCGACCCCTGGAAGAGCTGAAGAAGTTGGGGGCTGTGCTCATTCAGATGCCCCCCGTGCCTATGCGTGAGGTTCCTTGGTTTGATTCCTTCCTGGAGCTTCTACCTAAGGGTCCCAGGTTCGCTGTAGAGTTCAGGGACCACTCGTGGCTGTGCGAAGAAGTGTTCAGGAAGCTAAGGGAAGCGGGCATAGCCCTTACAATTGTTGACGAACCCCTGCTCCCACCCCTAATGCTGAAGACTTCGGACTTCGTCTATATCAGGTGGCACGGCAGGGGGGAGAGCCCCTGGTACTACTACCACTACTCCATGGAGGAGTTGAGCGGGTGGGCGAGTAGGCTTCAGGAATTCTTGAGCAAGGAGGATGTTAAGCTGGTTCTAGGATACTTCAACAACCACTTTAGGGGCTTCGCGCCCCACAATGCCCTCCAAATGATGACTCTGCTTGGAATTGCCAGCAGGAGGCAGAGGGAGAAGCTGCAGGAAATGGAGAATTTCTTCAAGTCTGTCCCCATGAAGGTGGTTAAGAGCCTGCGGGAAGTAGTCTCAAAGGGAGATGTAGAAAGTGCCTTGATTTTCTTGGCCGGCGAGAAGAGGTTTGAACGCGCAAAGGAGATCAGCGACGAAAGCGTAAAGTACAGCGTGGAGGGCAGCGCCATATCCGCGACGGTGAAGAGCTACAGGGTGGAGATCGACCTGGCGAACAGGAGGATCTTCCACGACTGCGAGGACTGGAAGAAGTCTGCCGAGTCGAAGAGGTTCTGCAAGCACCTAGCTAAACTGTTCCTCAAGCTGCCGCGCGAAGTCTCCCTGGGAATCCTGGAGGACCTGGCTCTAAATATCGATGAGTGGGTATTTGAGTACCCGCACACGCAGCTGTCTAGTTAAACCTCATACCTGCTGTTCCCGCTAGCGCGCGCTATGAGCAGGAGCGAGGGTAAGGGCAATTGGAGGGGTGGGTTCAGGGTTTTCAAGCTCCACGCCGACGGCGAGAACACGGAGAGGCTCAGGCAGCTGTTCAGGGACTTCGCTGACGGGAGAACCAGGGTCAAGGGCGCGCTGTATTACAGGGATGTGTGGCTAGAGGAGTGGAAAAATGTCTTAAAGATGCGCGAGGAAGCTGGCAAGAGGACGATGCCCAATCCTCCAGCAGCGTTATTGCCAGCACGGTTCACCATGCCCGACGGCACCACGAGGGGGGATAAGAACGCGCCGTGCGTCATCGACCTGCGCAGGGGTGAGCTACGCATCCCTAGCTACGGTGTCGTCGTGCCGCTGCGGGAGAGAGTCTGCAGGGCGCTGGTCGGGGAGAACGGGCTGGAGCCTAGGCCCGACTTCGTCCTGCAGGTCACCCGCAAAGGATTCGTGCGCATAATCGCGCGCAGGGAGGCTTACTCAGCGCTCGGCGGGGGCGGCAGGCTTAGGCTCGTCTGCGTCGATGAGAACAGCTCTTACGGCTTCGTGGTCGCGGTCTTCGACTACGATGGGAAGTGGAGGCTGACTCACTTCAAAATCTATCATCCCCCGAACCATGGGTACCGAGAGGGCGTGGTTTCCTTGCTCAAGAGCTTCGCTGACAAGCCCGCCAGGGAGGCACGCAATGCGTTAGCACGGATCCCGCTAGCAATGACGCCCGAGAGGGCGAGAGAGCTCAGCGCACTAGCAAAGCGCAGGGAGAGAAGAGAGAACGACGAGTTCATTAGACGGTTCGTAGGCGACCTGAGGAAGGTAGTAAGGGATGCACGCAAACGAAATATGCACGTGGTAGTGCTTGTTGACCCCATCGACTCGGATACGCTTAGAGGCACACCCCTGCAAAGAACCCTTCTGCGGGCAAGGAAGCATCTCCGCAACCTTGCACGCTACGAGGGCGCGGAGTTCAGGCTACTACGCGCTAGCGGGAAGCAGTGTCCCATCTGCGGCAGCTGGGGCGTGGAGGTCGCGCCAAGAACATACCGGTGCCCCAGCTGTGGTATCACCTGGGACAGGGACAGGTGCGCCGTGCTAAGGCTTCCACTGCTTTACCTAGAGCGGCTCGAGGAGGAACGCGAGGAGTGTGACGACGCGAAGTACGAGGTGGGCAGGCTGGCAACAGAGTTCAGAGGCTTCCTAAAAAGGCACCTAGGTTTCCTCAACCCCGTTCCCCAGGGGCGCGGTAACCGTAATCACGGCCCGCGAGCCACTGGGGCTCCCGCGCGCGGGACCGAGGAGGCTGTGAGAGTGAAGCCGCTCCCCCAGGGGCGGTGGACGAGCCCATGACACCCCAAGCGTCCTCTAGCTCCAACAAGGGGGACGCGGTGAGGGGCGCTCCGACCAAAAGATGACGGGCGGGATGAGGGTGCGCGCGCGCTGTTCTCGCTAAAGCGCGCAAAGCAGCTCCCTCACAGCCGGGCTTGCTAGAACCAGTTTGCAGCCGTCAGAGGACGAGACCAGGATGTACTCTCCCCGCTTGTACGCGTACACTGTGAGAGCGGCTGTGACCGCGTCTAGAATGTCCCCGCTTCTCGTTTCCTTAATCCTCAAGCCCAGCCCTACTAGGCTTGAGTAGAGTTTATCCCTGCCTTTCCTCTTTCTGGGGAGGCCGAGGAGATCCTGGGTGCCTCCCGGGTACACCTCGATCACTTCGTAGCCTCTCTTCTCCAGCTCCTCCTTTAACCTCATTGCTCTAGTTGTTAGCTGTATCATTCCCTTGAATATGGGGGAAAAAGACCTTACGCCCAGCTTCTGTAGTGCCTTCTCGCAGCCCCTGTAGTATCCCTTGCTTGGAAGTGAGAGGGGGGCGTCTATGCCTACCGCCTCTGGCTGGTACTGGTCAGCGATTTCTAGCAGTTCCCGGTCCGCCGTGAAAAAGCCGTAGAGGCATGAGAGATCCTCTAGGAGCAGGGCGTAGGCGGACTTCTTCGCCTGAGATGCTGACAGGTCGGCCCCGAGGAACGCCTTCACGTGGAGTAAAGAGTCATGGAAGCTTAAGAGTTTTGCTCACACGTGCTGTTACCTGGTGTCAGTAGTCGCCGAGCCCCTACTCGCCCTTGACGGGCTCGACTCCTCCTGGGCACGCGTTTATAAGCTCCTTTGTGACGCATGCTAGCTCAAAGGGCTTAGCTTCCACTTCCCGGGCACCACCAGCCTAACAACGTCCGCCCTCACGACTTCCACCTCCGCAGCCATAGGATCCTCTGTCCAGGCGTTGAAAGGCTCAACATATCCAGAGGAGCCACCCCTCGCCCCGGGGGGTCTTTGCTGGCATGATTGTTTTTCTCATCCATGGCGCTCCCCCTTGCTTATCACTGGGCTAATGTCCAGCGCGTGGGAGAGTAACCCCTCTCTGCCCCTGGTACCGGCCCTTGTATGGCACTGGCTCGCCGACGAGCCTGTAGAAGGCTACGTGGGCGAATCTCTGCCCCTTTCTGAGGATTATCGGGAAGGCTCCCCCATGTATCTCGATTGTTAATTGCCCCTCGAAGCCCGCGTCTATGAGCGTCGGCGGGATCGAGACGCCTAGCCGAGCAAAGGTGCTCCTAACGCCGATGAGAGCTCCTAGATCCGCCGGCATTTTTATGTACTCAAGCGTGGTGACTAGCACCTTCATGTAGGGCTGGAGGACGAAGCTGTCGGCTTTGATGACCTTGTAGTACTGGGTGAGGTCAGTTTCCTTAAGCCTGTCCGGGTCTAGTGGTTCAGGGTTGTTGAGGAGAACTGCTATCTCCTCCCCTATTCTGAGGTCTACGCCGTTTTCGCGCACGATTTCATCGCTGAATGGCTCGATCCTGAGCCTCCCCTCCTGTATCAGCTTCCTGATCTCGGAGCCTGAAAGCATACTATCCACGGAAATCTTAAGCGCGCGCTGGAGTTAAATTTTTGTGGGGGACGGTTTTTCCGCGAGCTCGAGTAGCCTCCTTGTTGCTGGTCCTTTGGGCTGCGCGTTGCGTTTTTGTACTAGTTCCTTGACTGCCTTGCGCCATCCTGGGTAGCGCTCCGCCAGCTTTATTACTTCTTGTGCGTTGAACCAGGCTCGGATGTATTTTCCGCACTTGCTGATTGCGGTCTTTGCCTCTATTTCCTCCTGCTCTTTTAGGGCTTGCACGCCCCTCTGCTTCCTGCATTGTGGCGAATTGGCGTAAGGCGAAGAATCCTTTTCCGTTCCATGAGAGCAGGAAAGTGTAGCCAGTAACTTCCGCATGGACTGGGTTCCACCTTGGCCATAGGTTTTTCAATGCAAGCCATTTCTCGCTTTGCAGGAGGTCCAGCGGCGCGCGTTTCCAGATTTGAAAGCTGCCTTTATTTAGCGCGCGGCGGAGGCAGGGGGCTCGTGAGTGCCATCGAGACCACCCCCGTGAGGGCAGAGCCGCGCTGAGGCGCAGGAGGGGGAGTTAACCATATGAGGGGGTCCTAAATTGTTACTAACGCGCAGATGAGCCCTCTCAGGGGAAGCGCCCGGACCAGCGCGAATGCGGCTGGGTGTGGAGTCTGTGCCGGGCACCCCTAAAGGGGGAGGTGAGAGCATGCCCAGGAGGTCCGATCATGCCGACAAAGACCCCAGGGCTCGGGGTAGGGCTCCGGGGTTAGGGCTTCGCAGCGCAGGGAAAAGCAAGAGGACGAAAATAAAGAAGAAGATAGATGGGAGAGACGTCATCGTCGAGCCGCTCAATGCCTGGGCCCGGCTTATAATTGAGCATAATGGTGACCCCCGTGGTAGCGGGGTGAGTGGGGCTTGGGCTGTGCGTGTGTGGCGGTGCGAGACGCTGAGGCTGCTACCGACGCCTGAGCTGGAGGGGCTCCTCTGGCGCGTCGGCGACGCCGCTGCGCGCTTGGTCAACATGGAGAACTACAGGAGGAGGCAGCGGTTCTTTGGGGGTAAGGGCATCGACTACAGCTGGAGGAGCGCTTGGGATATGCGAAAAACAGAGTATGCTGAGATCTACAGGTTGCTGGGATCTGCGAACTTCCACGAGGCTTGCCGGCTGATTGGGGGGCAGTGGAGGAGCTTCGCCGAGCTGCTGAGAACGGCAAGGGAGGGAAAGCTGCCGCCTTGGATGAATCCGAGGCCCCCGGGATACAGGAAGCACAGCGGCGAGAGGGTGCCGATAATCGTTGTTCGCTTCGACAACTACCGCGTCGACCTGGGAAAAAGGGTGCTACACTTGGGGTACTGGAACATGGACATACCCTTCAGGGGGAAGCCACGCTGGCTTATCAAGCCTAATGTGAAGCAAGGACGCCTGATAATCACGTATGATCCCATAGAGAGGCGTTGGTACGCACACATCAGCGTGAGGGTGCCGCTGGAGAGGGGGCACAGCGGGAGCGGCTTCATGGGCGTGGACCTGGGTAGGGAGGTGCTCGTGGCTGCGGTCACGAGCGATGGTACAGCGCTGCTGTACAAGGGCAAGGCGCTGAGGAGCGACTACTTCTACTTCGAGAAGAGAATAGCGGAGATCGACAAAGCCCTGTCAGACCCTAGAGCAGAGGAGGCAGACAGGGCGGTGCTGTGGGAGGAGAGGAAGCGCCTCTACGAGAAGAGGAGGAGGCGCCGCGACCAGACATTCGCCAACACTGCTTCGCACCTTGAAAACGAGGCTGTCAGGAGGGACGTGGGCGTCGTGTTCATAGGGTACCCCTGGAACATATCTCAGGATAAACCGGGGAAGGGCAACACGAACATGTGGGGTCAGCGAAGGCTGATGCTGAGGCTCGCAACGACGCTGGAAAACGCTGGCATACCTGCGTTTGCGGTCAGCGAGGACGGGACATCGAGGGAGTGCGCGTACCACAAGGTGGAGGTTCAGAGGAAGCCCAGGGGGCTTGTCCACTGCCCGCATGGGCACACAATGCACGCGGACGTGAACGGGGGCTTGGGCATCATGCTGCGCGGGATGGAGGCGCTGGGAATCAAGGCAGAGCTACCAAGGCAAATCAGGGTGCTCAGCTTCCTAGTCACCCCTGGCGGAGTAAAGCCCATAAACCCATAACCCTGCGATAAGGCGGGGTAACGGGTGGCGCGCGTGCGCGCTAAGTTACTCGTGCAGGCCCATGGTTCTGGCGTAGCAGCAGAGGCTTAGGAGTGGGCACTTATTGCACTTGGGGCTTCTCGGTGAGCAGAGTGTTCTCCCAAGCTTGATTAGGAGGAGATGCGCCTCGAGGCGCTTTTCTTCGCGGAAAACACCGTGGAGGTGGCTTTGCATCTTTTCATAGCTGCCTGGAAGCGCCAGGCCGATTCTGAGCGAGACCCTCCTGACGTGGGTGTCGATGGGCATGACTGGGTAGCCGTAGCTAGCTAGCAGGACGTCTATGGTCTTTAGCCCTACCCCCCTGATTCTTCTAAGCTCCTCTCTAGCCCTTTCGGGACCCTCCCTGAGTAACCCCTCTATCTGGCACCCGAAGTTGTCTCTGAGGAGGAGTGCTAAGGACTTTATTGCCTGAGCCTTCTGTGCGTAGAGTCCTGCGGGCCTTATTGCTTCAGCTATCTCTTCTACGCTTACCTGCGCGAGCCTGTTGCATTCGACGCCTATTCTTCGCTCCAACGCCTCAAATGCCCTGTAGGTGTTCTTTTCGCTAGTATTTTGGGAGACGATTGTTGCTACGATCACCTTGAAGTAGTTCATAGTCTGGGAGAGGTCGAGAGCCACGAAGTCTCCTTTCTCGATTTTCAGCTTCTCTCTGAGCATCCTCAGCACTTCATCGCCTACTTCATAGCCACTGTAGATGCATGGTTCTTCCAGCCGCCAAGTTTTCATAGCTGCCGGGGTTTATTATGGGCGTGAACAATAAACGTGTTATGATCGTTAACGATGATGGACCAGACAGCAAGGGGCTATTAGCACTCGCCAAGGCGTTCAGCGATTTGGGGCATGAGGTACTCATAGCTACGACTTCTTCGCAGAGGAGCGGCTCCTCGAAGTCCGTTTCCTTTGAGGCTGGCTACGTGTTGGGCGAAATTGGGGGCTTTAGGTCTCTAGTGGTGGATGGGACACCTGCAAGTGCGGTGATAATAGCTCTTACAGTTGTGGAGTTTCCGGCAGATATCGTGGTGAGTGGGATAAACATTGGACCCAACCTGGGCCTCTGGGACATACTATCTTCCGGAACAGTTGGGGCGGCAATGGAGGGGGCATTGCACGGCAAGCCGGGAATAGCTGTTTCACTGGTTGCCGGAAGCAGCTCTGAGTACGAGGGATTAAGCTGCAAGGAGTATGAAGAAGCCGCAAACATCGTTGTCGGCGTACTTGATGCTTTGAACTGGAGTATCCCATGCGACGTGCTAAACCTAAACATACCCCTGAGAAGGAACGGCAAGGTGAGAATCACGGTGCCCGAGAGAGAGCCCCCGAGGAACCTTTACAGGTGCACTAACAGCAGGTGCAGGATGGGTTACTGGACTCTCAGCGGCTCGTACCCATGCATCAGCAGTTTAAGCGACGTGTGTGCAGTTAAGGAGGGAAGCATCTCACTCACGCCACTCTCCATAAATACGCTTAGCACCGGGAACACGGAGACCATCAGGAAGCTTCAAGCCATATTCTTGAACAAGTGCTTCCGCTAGCGCGCAGTTTCGCCTCCAAGAAAACGTTAAACATTTAAACCAGCTTTTCAGAGCGCAGCACAGAAAGATTTGAAAGGTTAAGAATTTTGAGGTGTTTTCTTCGGGGGTCTCCTGGCTTCTAGGCGCTTCTCTGCTACGTACTCGTAGAGGCCTCCTGTCAGCATGGACATGCCTAGAAGGGAGAGCAGCGAGCTAATTATCGAGAGTGTGTTTGTCTCACCCCTGCTGAATTGCGAGTAAAGGAGCATTATTTGGGTGGTGCCTTTACAGGTCGTACAGCTGGATTTCGCTCGAACCCTATAGGGACTCTCTGGGAGCACTAACCACCCGCTGGAGTTCACGCCTGCATACTCCATGTAGAATCCCCCTATGAGTGCGTCTTCGTTGTTGTAGAAGGAGACGTTTAGCTGTACGTGTCTATCTCCCAGCGAAGAGATGTTGTAGTAGAGCTTTTCTGCAACCTCGCTGCCGAGGAGGGCTTCACCCGTGGAGTTGGTGGGCAGCTGGAGGGTGAGTGTGACTCTTACATGTGGGGATTTGAGGTAGGAGACATGGATCGAGAGTGCGAAGGCTATGATTAGGGAGAGGGTGCCTATGGGTATGAGCAGCTTGTACCTATCCATTTACCTCAGCGAAGCCGGAGGCCTCCCTGCTCACCTTGCGCCTGCGTAAGCGTACAGCCAGCACTTAACGTAGTGGCTAGGTTCAGCCTCGTATTCGGAGGGCTCTTCGCTCCTACACTTGCTGGTTGCGAATGGGCATCTCGGGGCAAACCTGCAGCCTGGCGGCGGGTTTACCAGGCTTGGAGGCTCGCCTGGAGGAACTTCCCTGAACCTCTTCCTATTCTCAGGGTCTGGGTCGGGGATCGCTGAGAGAAGTGCGCGCGTGTATGGGTGCAGCGGGTTTTGGAGTAGGGTCTTCGTTGGTGCGCGTTCAACGATGTGTCCAGCGTACATTATGAAGATCCACTCGCTGAAGTACCTGGTGGTTGAGAGGTCGTGGGTTATGTAGATGAAGCTGATTTTCCTCTTTTCCTGCAACTCCCTCATGAGTGTGAGGATCTCCACCCTTACTGATGCATCAAGCATTGAGACGGGCTCGTCCGCCACGACTAGGCTCGGCTTCAGGATGAGTGCTCGCGCTATGGCCACCCTCTGGAGCTGTCCGCCGCTGAGCATGTGTGGATACTTGAAGGCGAAGTCCTCTACCGGTGTTAAACGCACCTCCTCAAGCGCCCTGAAGATCAGGTCTGCTCTCTCCTCTTTTGTGCCAACCCTATGTATTATGAGAGGTTCCTCCAAGATCCTGTATATAGTCATGAATGATGGCATTGCGCCGTAAGGGTCCTGCTGAACAAGCCCCGTCTCCCGCTTAAACCACATAAGCTCCTTTTCAGGGGTGTGCGTCACGTCTCTACCCTTAAATATCAGCTTCCCGTCGGTCGGTTCGTGGAGCCTTAGTATAGTCTTCCCGAGGGTCGTCTTGCCGCTCCCCGACTCGCCAACAACCGAAACTGCCTCCCCAGTTGCTAGGTCGAACGTAACCCCGTCTACTGCCTTAACGTACGCAACGCCTCCGAAAAGCCCTCTGCGCAGCGTGTGCCACATCTTCAGGTTCTGAACCGCTAGAACCATCTTATCCTCACTCACTACGCTCACCTCCTCCCCTCGTGGTACAGCCAGCACCTAACGAAGCTCCCAGCCTCGAACTCGTACGGTGGTGGAGGCTCCTTTAAGCATTTCTCAAATGCGTACGGGCACCTGGGGTTAAACCTGCATCCTTGAGGCGGGTTTATGAGGCTTGGAGGGGCTCCCGGGATGAAATCCAGCTTCTTATCCGTTCTCAGGGTTGGCACGCTCGCCATCAGCTTTTCCGCGTATGGATGCTTAGGCTTGTAGTAGAACTCGTCGGCGTCACTCACCTCGACTATCTCCCCCGCATACATGACGGCGACGCGGTCCGCTAATTCGCTTGTAAGCGCAATGTCGTGCGTTATGAAGATGTAGCTTAATCCCAGCTCACTCTTTATCTTCTTGAGGAGATTGATGATGTTTGCCTGGGTGATGACGTCTAGGGCCGAGGTTGGTTCATCCAGAATAACTATGTCCGGGCGAGTGATGAGAGCCATTGCAATGACTGCCCTCTGCTTCATTCCACCGCTAAGCTCAAACGGGTACCTGTCCGCGAAGCTCTCGTGGATGCCGACGAGCCTGAGGTACTTCTTAGCCTCTGCCAGCGCATCCTCCCTCGAGAAATTGTTGTGGATGATCAGTGGCTCAGCCACCTGGAACCCAACCTTCAGCACAGGGTTGAGCGAGTTCTGAGCCCCCTGAAACACCATCGAGATCTTCCTCCACCTAACCAGCCTGCGGAACATCTCGTCGCTCAGCTTCATCACATTGTTGCCGTCAATTAGTACCTCCCCGCTGTAGGTGTGAACGTTCCTGGGGAGTAGGCGTATCACCGCCCTGGCAAGAGAACTCTTACCACACCCGGACTCCCCCACTATAGCTAAAGTTTCCCCCTTCTTGAGATCAAAGCTCACGTCATCAACAGCTCTAACTACCCCCTTCCGGGTCGTGAAGTACAGCCGTAAATTCTTAACCGAGAGAACAGCACTCATGCTTTCACCTCACATCTCTTTAAGCCTCGGGTTAACTATCCTATCCAGTGCAAAACCTATCAAGGTGAAAGAGATGGAAGTCACTATTAGCATGAAGGAGGGTTCCAGAACCCAGTAGTACAGACCTTTGTACAATGCTCCTTGAGACTCTGCATCGCTCAATACTTTACCCCATGTGGGTAGCAGAGGATCTCCCAGTCCCAATAGAGATAAAGCAGCCTCAAGAAAGACGAAGCTTGGAACAGAGATCACTATTGATGGCACTAACGTTGGAAGGATTTTAGGAATCACGTACATGAATATTATCCTCAAGTCTCCGGCACCGTAAACCTTAGCTGCCTCAATGTAGGGCATTTCTTTAATCTGCATTGCCAAAGCGCGAGTAGTCTTCACCCCACTACCGAATATGCTCAGTACGACTATAACGACTAGCAGGATCCATATGTTCAGCTTGTAGAAAACTGAAATCATTATCAAAATATTGAGGAATGGGAGACACATGTATATTTCTGTGACTCTTTGGATTAATACGTCGACTGGCCCACCAAAGTACCCAGAGATAACTCCTATGATTAACTGAACAAGTGCTACAATAACGGAGGAAAGTACCCCGAAGGCTAAGGCTATAGGAGTTCCGTATAGGAGAGCGATTTCAAGAGGTCTTCGTAAGTGATCGGTCCCTGCTAAACCATGAACTTTGCCATAAAGTAAGAGCTCTAAACTAAACTTCCTGGGATCACTAACTAGACACGTTGCCACCAGCTTGTAAGTTCCCTTCTGCACTTTAAATTCACGTGCAAGCGCTGTAAACAGGATCTTCTCCACTGTGGGAGAATATTGGAGACTTCCTATCTGCCTATATAAATCCATTGCTAAGCGGTTGTTTAAAGGAATATCCTGGCCTAGGTAATATATAGTTCTCTCCGTGCCCAGAGTAACATTCGATAAGAAAATTCTCCTGCCATCTGGATAAATCCAGTACAATTCTACCTTATCACTAGGAGTTCCGTTAATGAAAACGTTAATTGCTGAGGGTTCCTCATCATAGTAGTAATCGAAGGTTAAGGACAAGTTAACCATATATACCCCATCCATGCCTCGCACAGCATCAACCGAGTACTGGTTACTGCCCGGATACACGTCAAGCGTTCGTGGAAGCCTCCTCCCCCCGGTAAATATCTCCCACCACTCCGGGAAAGCGTTTTTTGGATTTTTGATCCATAAGTTTTCCTCCCCCCGCCAATAAGCTACCGCCTTAGATCCTGGGTAGACGAAAATCGAGTAAAGGGAGAGAGCGAGCAAGAGAGCGAGCAGAATTAATCCTATAAGAGCTGACTTGTAGTGGAGGAGCTCCTTTAAATAAGCGCCTGTAAATCCGGGCAATTTGAAGAATTTCATTTTTCCACCTTAGGCAGGAAGACCGCTCCTAATGCGCGGGTCTATTAAGCTATACACTACATCCAGCACTAGGACAGTAAGACCGAGGAGGTATGCATAGGTCACCGTTAATCCTACGATTACCGGGACATCGAAGTATTGTATAGCCTGGTAGGTTGTAAGGCCTAGACCCGGCCACCCGAAAACCGTCTCCGTGATTATGGCTCCCTGCCATGAGGCAATAAGATTTAGAGCCAACCCCGTAATTATCGGCGGGAGAGTGGGTCTCAGTATGTATCTTTGTTCAACTAATCGAGGAGGCAGACCCTTAGCCCTTGCGGCCTCTACGTAATCTTCTGTCGAGAAAATAAGGAAAAACGTCCTGTTCGTATAAATACCAATAAAGAAGCCGGAAATGACCCATGAAGCCAGCGGTAGGATGGCGTGTTTGAGCACGCTTAATGCGTAAAGGAATAGGTCTTCAGGAGGAGGATAATCCACTAAGCCGCCATAGGGCAATACGTGTAGCCATGCCGCAAAAATCAGGATTAGGAAGATTCCGTAGAACCATGGAGGTGGCGTCGAAAGAGGCGCAAGGCTAACAGCTAGTTTGTCCAGCTTGCTCCCATAGTTGCGGGACAAATACAGACCTCCAAGGAGATGTATAAAGAAGTTTATAATTGTAGCAGAAGTAAAGAGGAGTACTGTTTGGGGAAGCCTCTCTAAGATGATGTTCTTTACGAGCCTGGAGCCCGAGTCGCTCGTCATGTACAGAGCTCTGCCGAGATTCAAAGTTAGTCCATCCCAGAGGTACATGAGACTTCTTTCCAAGAAGGGTCTATCCAAGCCGACCCTTTGAAACTCGAGCTTTATTTGTTCATCTATTAACTTCTGAAGTTTATCCCTCGGCATACCCTTATACGCGGGATTATTCATGTACATTGTGTATATGCGTTCAGTAATCTCCGCTTTTTTAATCTCATCAACGTACCCTCCCATATTGGCTATAATTATGGTCAAGTATGTTGCCACAATAACGGTGACCAGTACAGTAACCCCCCTCTTCAGCAGATGCAGAGCAACCTTCTGCACAGGTTTTGACAGCATACCACGTTCAACCTGGTAGTATAATTAATAAATTTTACCTTTGTTTGGTATCTAAAGGATAAAACTTAAATACTTGTCTGAGCAAGTAATACCGCTATGAAGACAATAAAAACCCTCTTGGTAGCTACTGCCATCCTTTTGCTGGCGGTGAGTCTTCTCGGGGCTCAGCCTCAGATGCAGATAAGCCCTAGTGGCTGGCTTGACCAGGTAGTCTTCGTGCCCGTCGCGGATAGGGCTAAGGCTGTAACCATGCTGAAGACGGGCGACTTGGACATCTACTTCATCGACATTGGAGACCCCGAGCTCTTCAAAACTATAAAGGAGTCTCCGGAGCTCGCGTACGACTTCTCCTTCGGCCTGTACTACGAGTTGACGTTTAACCCTGTTGGCCCGGAGTTCCAGGATGGCAGGCTTAACCCGTTCTCAGACCCGCGGATACGTGAGGCGATGAACTACATCGTGGATAGGAAGTACATTGTGGACGAGATTATGGGTGGGCTTGCTACGCCCAAGTGGCTGCCGGTGAGCAGGGGGTTCCCTGAGTACGAGAGGTACAAGGACGTGATACAGAGAATTGAGAACGAGTACCGGTACGACTTCGAGAAGGGTAAGCAGATAATAACTGAGGAGATGAAGAAGCTGGGCGCGGAGCTTAAGGATGGGAAGTGGTACTACAAGGGACAGCCTGTTGTGATAAAGTTTCTCATTAGGACTGAGGATAGGAGAAAGCTCATAGGAGACTATGTTGCAGACCAGCTCGAGAAGCTCGGCTTCACTGTTGAGAGGATGTACAAGACCGCTAGAGAGGCAAGCCCGATATGGCTGCGTGGAAACCCTGCTCTGGGGCAGTGGCACATCTACACTGGTGGATGGATAACCACAGCCGTAAGCAGGGACGACAGCGGCAACTTCGGATACTTCTACACGCCCCTTGGGAGACCAGAGCCTCTATGGCAGGCTTACAAGCCTAGTGATGAGTTCTACGAGGTAGCTAAGAAGCTTTGGAACACCGAGTTTAAGACTGTTGAGGAGAGGCACGGGTTGATGAGGAAGGCTTTCCAGCTCGCTATAAAGGACTCCGTGAGAGTTTGGCTTGTAGATCAGAATGCTGTCTGGGTTAGGAGGAAGAATGTTAATGCTGTCGCAGACTACTCTGGAGGATACCCCGTGGCGGTATGGCCATACACATTGAGGTTCGCGGATAAGACTGGGGGCACGATGCGTGTCGGTAGTAGTGAGGTGATAATTGAGCCCTGGAACCCTGTCGCCCCCACGAACTGGATCTACGATGTGGCACTCATGTACGGGACTGTGAACAACGCGTACGTGACTGACCCTCACACGGGTCTGCCTATACCTATCAAGATGAAGAGTGCTGTGCTTGAGACCCTGAAGACGACGCCTACTGCCCAGAACCCTGAGAGCAAGGACTGGCTGACTGTCAAGTTTGTTGACAGGGTTGAGGTGCCTAGTGACGCTTGGTACGCTTGGGACGTCAAGGGGAGGAGGTTTGTCACAGCGGGCGAGGCAGGTGTTAAAGTTGCCCAGAACAAGGTGACGGTGGACTTCGGCGACGTGATTGGTAGCGAGTACTACCATGACAACTCTACGATGAGCCTGGCGGACTGGATTATATGGTTCCCACTGTACTTCGAGAGGGCAGATAATAGTAGCCCGCTTTACGACGAGTCCTGGGTTCCCAGCTTTGAGGCTTGGAGGTCTCAGTTTGTCGCATGGAGGATTGCTAGTGAGCACCCGCTCAAGATAGAGTACTACTTCAACGCCACGTACCTGGACGCCGAGCTCATAGCTGTCTGGCCCATAAGCTGGCCTGCCTACCCGTGGCACGTGTATGCTATCGGTATACTGGCTGAGAGTGATGGTAAGCTTGCGTTTAGTAGTGATAAGGCGGATGCGAGGAAGGTCGAGTGGATGAACTATATTGGGGGGCCGAGCCTCGACGTCCTCAGGGATGAGCTCAGCAAGGCTATTGCTGGCAAGTACATACCCTTCAAGGAGGCTCTGGGCAAGTACGTGACTGAGAGCGATGCTGTTGAGCGCTACAACAACCTCAAGTCCTGGTTCAGCAAGTACGGGCACTTCTGGGTCTCAAACGGCCCATACTTCCTCGCAAAAGCCGACGCCACAGCCCACACAGCAACACTATCCAACACGAAGTTCCTGGCAAGACCCGTCAAGGCGGCGGCATTTCCAATTGAAATGCTCATTGCCGTCCTAGTAGTAGTAATCATCGTGATAGCAGTTGCCTATGTTTTAGTCAGGAGGAGAAAGGGCAAAAAAGAGCAAAAGCAGACCGCGGCTCAATGAAAAATTGATATTTTTTTATTATTTTATTTTTTCTAGGACTATTGCCGGGCAAACTCTTTTTACCCCGGGGATTTTTCCGATATCTTCGACTACTTGTGTTAGGTGTTTATTGTCTTTTGTCCAGGCCTCGATCATTATCATGTGGTCTCCCGTTGTTAGGAATACTTTGGACGCGTAGTCTTTTTGCGATAGCTGGGATGCTACTTCTAGTATTTTTTCCGGCTCTGTGTCTACTCCTATTAGTGCCACGTTTTTGTAGCCTAGCTTGCTTGCGTCCACCTCGATGGTGTACTTCTTTATGACTCCTTCTTTTTCTAGCTTTTTAAGTCTCTTTTTTACTGCTACGTCGGTCATGCCGAGCTTTTTTCCGAGAAGGGTTAGTGGTGCTCTGCTGTTTTCCATGAGCTCCTTTACCAGTAAGTAGTCTTTTTCGTCCAAGTAATTCACCAGCGGTTAGGATTTAGAACCTTTCCTGTTTATTAAAGTTTGCAGCTGTTGCTGGGCATTTTTTCTGCCGAGTCTTCGGGAGGTTAACATTAAAAAGTGGAGTGCTGCGTGGCGTCTTGCCTACTTGGGAAGCATGGGTCTCCCCTTGCTATGGACTTCACTTGCGCTTCTTCTTTGTTAAGTAAGCAACTAGCACTGTTGCAGCGATCATTGGGGTGAAGAGGAGGAGCGGCGTGTTTCTTTCAATGAGCTTGATTGCTTCCCTAGCTAAGTCGATTTTTCTCGCGTAAGGCTGCGTGGTTATGGACAGGCTTGCTGTTGAGAGGTTCATTTTCAGGAGTTGCTGTTGGAGTTCCGTGACGTAGAGTTTGGGTTTTTCTCTCCTCTTAACTACCGAGTAGGTTGGTTTCCATCCATGGAGTGTGTAGAGGAGGCTTGCCACGTATCCTTTGAAGTCCACCAGGGTTATTGCGAGAGGTGGGCAGTCTCCGCCTATGCACAGCGCCTTTTCTTCGGGGTAGATTTCTGCTACGAGGTTGCTTGTCTCTATTACGAGGCCAGTGCTGTGTGATTTTAGTGGGGTTGTGTCGCCGACGCTGGAGTTGGCGATGAGAACCGACTGCAGCTCTAGGTCCCGCCGAAGGGTGTAATTCAGTATTAGGGTATGCGTCTTTTCTTCCTCGAATTCGCCGTGCAGTGCTACGAGGTACGAATCTTTAAGCTTCGACGCTGAAATTGCGTACTCGTTTCCGTATCCCGTGACTGCTGTCAAGTATAGTAGTCCTTCTACCTCTGAAACTCTCGCGATAAACGCGTCTTCAGTCCCGTCCCTTCCGGTAGTGCTGCCAACGATTAGCAGTGTGCCGTCAGCCGTTAAGAGCGCATCTTCCACGCATTCTGGTCCAGCTCCCCCTATGGCCATGTCGCTGACGAGCGTAAGGTCTGGCTTAAGTTTGACTACGAGAATGTCGCTTTGTGACACGTTATAGCTGTAAGTTTCTCCAACGATAATTATGTTCTTGCCGTCTGAAAGTAATCTCTTTGGGTAGTCGTCAAACGCTATGCTTCCAAGCACTGCTGAGTCTTCGATCTCGCCAGTCACATAGTTGTACTTTACCAGGATGATGTCCGATTCTCTGAGTGGCGAGTAGCGGTAAACGTAGCCCGTAATGTAGAGCGTGCTGTTTACGGGTAGGAGGTCAACTCCAAAGAGGGGGAGCTCAGAGTATATGACCTTGGGTGCTAGCGTCTCGTTACGCATCACTACGAGTAATATTGCTGGGAGACCGCGGAGGTACGTCGTCCCAGCGAAGAAGAAGTAGCCTCTGTGCGCGGCAGCACTTAGCATGAAGCCTGTGCTCTCTATGAAGTATGCTTCACGCTTCGTGCTAGTTGCAAGGCCGAAGAGCGGGAATGATGCACCTCCATGCCTAACAAACCCACCATAGAGAAGTGCTTCGTTCTCAGCGCTTGCGAACAAGATTACCGGCTCTATCTGCTCACTGGGTTGTGAGTAGAAGCTCTGCGGAAGCAGGAGTGCAACTAGCAGGAGGAGAAGTGGAAGAGAGCTGCATTTTCCCATTTTAAGGCTCGCCAAAGTAAAAGAGTTTTTTGACAATATAAAGTTACTGAGCTAGGAGGAGGAGCTTGCACTGGAGCCGTAGTAGCCGGTATGGCGAGGTTGAGGTGATTGCCCCCTTCTCCCTCAGCTCGCTTACTTTTCTTCCTAGCTCGTGGGTCCCGATTCCGAGCTTGTTTGCCGCCTCTTCGAAGGTGTTGGAGAGCGCTATCGCCCTGACTACCTGCAATTCTTCTTGGGATAGCTCGTTAACTGGGTTTGGTAGCAGCTTTTCGAGGGTTAGGTGGACAGCCGCCTCGACTATCTGAAGTATTTCCTCGGGGCTTATCAGATGGAGGTAGTCTGGGATGAGCAGCACTTCTACTCCCAGCTCTTTCGCTGTGATCCTCGCAGCATCGTCTGAGAAGCCTCTTGCAACTATGAGCGGCTTCACACCCGCCAGCCTGGCGTTTGTGTACGCTTGCCTGACGTCCGTGACGGAGACTTTACCCGACTTGACTTCAACGTAGTATGTTTCTCCGTCCTTTTTTGCCACTACGTCTATTTCTGCTACGGGTCTGCCTTCAACGCTGAGTACGTGCCTAGTCTTCTCGACCGTGTACCCCTCGAGCTCTAGAATTATCTGTGCGAGCATCTCCACCCATAGACCCTTACTCGCCACGGGTAGTCACCCACAGGCTTGAAAACATTTCCTGCACCTGCCTAATGGTGACTTTCTCGTTGGTGCTCGTCGCCTGCTCCTCTGAGAGCCTGAGTTTCGCGAGTGTGGGAGTGAAGCGCCAGAGGTGATAGTTGAGGAATTCCTCTCGGCTGGACACGTTCGAATAGTACTCCCTATGCGTCCTTGCGAGTATGGACTCCACTAAGCCTTCGTCTTCTACTTCGTGCTTTTCCGATGCTTTTAGCTCGTACAGCCCCCTGTAGGGGCAGAACCTGCAGCTCACCCTTGGCAGGCCTTGCAGGTAATGAGGGTGTATTAGCCCGGTCTCCCTAAGGATCCCTGCCACATCAGTGATTGTGAGGTCGTGCACCAGATTCACTACCCCGCCACTGAGGAATGCGCCTTTGGTGGCGAGGCTTGACAAGCGCTCGTACCTCTTGCCCGCTTCTAGGGCTCTCTCAGCCTTAGCCTCGAAGTCGGCCTTGATCCTCTTTTTCGCCTCCCGGAGGCTTCGAGTCTTCAGGTATGTGCACCACCTGTCCCCCCTCTTTGGGAGCCCCTGGGTAGCCAGGTAGTAGAGGAGCTTGCTCCTGTCAGGCGTGGCTGTTTCCAGGGGGACTCCGAGCTTGGAGGAAACTTCCTCGACGAATTTGTAGTTTTCCACAGGCTCTAGGAAGGGCATGTGGACGTATACGGCTGTTAGCTTGAAGTTTACTCTTTCTCTCAGCCTTTGCAGGAGCACGAGGTTTGCGGTGCTGTCTTTTCCCCCGCTAAGGTCTGCCATTACATGCTTTCCTTCGAGGTGTTTGCCGTGCTTCGCGGCTACCTGGTTTATTCTCTCCTCCAGAGAGTCGAGGCTCTTGCCTAGGATCCCACTTGTGGGCGGCTCGTAGACCGCGTTGTAGAAGGGCCCGTTTCCCGCGTATAGGCTTCCAGCATCACCGGACCAAAGATAGGTTTTCGTGGTTGCATCGCATGTGCACTCGACGAAGTCGGAGAAGGTCCTCACGTAGCCTCTGACCTGCCCATTGCTGATCACTGGGTATCTTTCCATCACGGCGCACTCCCCCTATTCCGCCCCTTCATTGATCGAAGGTCCCCAAGATGTGTGGCGCGCGCGCCAAGGATTTGCGGGCTGCGCTTGTGACCGCCCACCCTAGGGAACGGGTTTGGGTTAGGCTGTAGCGTTGCCGTCGCTCCCCTCTACTTGGCTGTATAGCCGCTTCACGGATGCTCAGCTATGGTTAAATTACTTCTACTCGGATCCTGCCGGCAAGCTTCTTTGCGAAGTTTTCGGCGTCTCTCTCGCTTCCCACGATTGAGCCGTAGTGCATCGGGATGGCTATGTCTGGTGAGATCGTTTCAGCGGCCTTCACGGCTTCGCTCCAGTCCATGACGTATGTGCCGCTGACTGGCAGGAGGGCGACGTTGACTTTCCCCTTGAGGTTCGCCATTTCGGGTATGAGGTCTGTGTCGCCTGCATGGTACACTGTGACTCCCCCCACTTTGACCAGGACTCCTATCCCCCTATACTCCTTTGGATGGAACTTCTTCCCAATGTTGTATGCAGGTACAGCCTCCACCGCGACGCCCCTCACCTCTATCCTGTCCCCAGGGTTGAGTAGCTTGTACTCGAAGCCCAGTGCCCTCACTTTCCCCGCGCAGTTTGTACTCGCGATTATCGTTGTGCCCTTTTTAGCCACCTTCCTTATGTCCTCCGGGCTGCAGTGGTCGTAGTGGTCGTGGGTGCATATCACGATGTCTGCGTCGTGTGGCTCTGAAGCTACTTGGAACGGGTCAACATATATGGTCACGTTTGCTCCGGCTATTTTGAAGGCAGCGTGCGACAAGTGGGTGATCACAACCCCTTTAAATTCGATGCTACCCATAATCTAATGCTTGTAGAACAGCAATTTATTCTTTTTGTGCTATCGCGTAGACCGCGCGCGGCGCGCGCTAAGAGCTGGAAGTTACTTCTGGATGCTTAAATTGTGGTATAGGAAAGAAGTCATAAAAGGCATCGAAGGAAAAGAAAATTAATTTGAAAAGGAGATTAGAAGGGTTGAAAAGACAGTGTTTTCCTTCCCTAATAACAACTGAAATTCGACTTAAATTTTTAAAGGACTCATTGCAGAACTCTCAGGTAGACGGGTATGTATGCAATGCATAGGAATGTTAAGGCCAGCCTCTCACACCTCGCCAGATGGTTTCGCGACAGGTTCAAGGCATCTGTGAACACTCTCTATATGCGCATCCACCCCTACATTCGGTGCGCGCGCTCACGAGTTAAAATAACTCGTGGTGGGCCCTTCCCGTACCCTGGAAGGAATATACAAATTTTAGCTGCCTAGCGCGCGCACCCGGATTATCGCTTGCCCCTGCTTCACGATATCTCCTTCCTTGACGAATACCTCCCCTACTGTGCCCTCCACGCTTGACTTGACTTCCACGAGTGTCTTCATGGCTTCTATCTTCGCGACGGTTGCCCCTCTTGTGATCCTCTGCCCCGGGGAGACGAGTAGCTGGTTAATTTTCCCAGTGATCGGCGCAACTACGCAGTCTTTGCTTTGTGGCTGCGCTTCCACTTTCCTCACCACTCCTGTCTGGAGTACGGACAGCACTGCCTGTAGGGGTGATTCGCCCTCCGGGACCTCGACCTCGACTTCGTAGGCTTCCCCCTCGAAGATCACCAGGAACCTTTTCCTCACCTACCCCTCACCCTCAAGCCGTCTTTGCATATAACATTGTCCTCCTGCGCACGTTGATCCATTTTAGCGTGCCTCGCCAGCCTAGCATGATGCTAACGGGTCGTGCTCTGAAATGTCCATGAATGAGGCTATCCGCCAGGCGTTCGTCGGGGCTTCTCTTCGAAGCCCGTCGGGCCTCACTCTCCTCCTTTTGGCTTCCAGGTACGCGATGACTGCTGCAAGTATTATTGCCCTCCTGGTTGAGTTCACTCCTCCAGCACCTCTTAAACCGGTGGCACGCCGTGTTTTCTCGGCGGCCTTTGGTGCTTCTCCCTCTTATCCCTAAGGAAGAGTAGGGCCTTGTACATGTAGGCCCTCGTTTCTCGTGGTAGGATCACGTCGTCCACGTACCCCCTCGAGGCGGCGAAGAAGGGGGTGGTTATTTCCCTCCTGTACTTTTCGACGAACTCCTTGGCTACTTCCTCCGGGTTTGGAGCCTTCTCCAGCTCCCTCTTGTAGATTATCTCTATGGCTTCTCTCGGGCCCATGACCGCTATCTCCGCAGTCGGCCACGCCAGGACGTAGTCTGCTCCAAGGTGCTTGCTTGACATTCCGATGTAAGCCCCTCCATATGCCTTCCTCATGATCACGGTTATCTTGGGCACTGTTGCCTCCGAGTACGCGTAGATGATCTTCGCCCCGTGGCGGATTACTCCGCCGTGCTCTTGGAATGTCCCCGGCAGGAAGCCCGGCACGTCGACTAGCGTCACTATTGGGAAGTTGAATGCGTCGCAGAAGGTGACGAACCTAGCTATCTTGTCCGAGGAGTCTATGTCTAGGCAGCCGGCGGAGACTGCTGGCTGGTTTGCGACTACGCATACTGGGAAGCCCCCCAGCCTCGCAAAGCCGACGACCGCGTTTGTGGCGAAGTATGCGTGAACCTCGAGGAAGGTGTTCCTGTCGAAGACTCTGGCAATTACCTCTTTAACATCGTAGGGTTGGATGGGGTCGTCAGGCACTATGTTGTCGAGTTGGGGTTCCTCTCTGAGGGGGTCGTCGCCGGTCTCGAGGAATGGTGGGTCTTCTACGTTGTTGCTTGGAAGGTAGCTCAGGAGGAGTTTTATGATCTGTATTGCGTGGTCGTCGTCTTCCGCTAGGAAGTGGGCGCACCCGCTCCTGGTCGCGTGTACTTCCGCCCCGCCGAGTTCTTCGAAGGTGACGTCCTCGCCTATCGACGCTTTAACAACCTTGGGACCTGTTATGAACATGAAGCTCTTCTTTGTCATGACTATGAAGTCGGCTAGTGCGGGGGAGTAGACTGCACCGCCTGCTGCCGGGCCCATTACCGCAACGATCTGGGGGATCACGCCGCTAGCCATCACGTTTCTGTAGAATATCTCCCCGTAGCCCTTGAGAGAGTCTACACCCTCCTGTATCCTCGCCCCGCCAGAGTCGTTTAAGCCGATGAGGGGTATCCCGAGCTTTAGCGCGAGCTCGATTGTCCTGGCTATCTTTGAGGCGTGCATTTCGCCGACGCTGCCCCCCATGAAGCTGAAGTCCTGCGCGTACACGGCTACCCTCCTGCCACTCACTGTTCCGAGTCCTGCCAGCACCCCGTCTCCGTAGGCTCTCCTGCTCTCCATCCCGAAGCCTGTCGCTCTGTGGGTAATGTAGCGGTTGATGGGTATGAAAGAGTCCCTGTCCAGCAGTTTCTCTAGCCTCTCGTGCGCTGTGAGCCTGCCCTGCTCGTGGACCTTCCTTATGAATTCCTCCGTGGGCCTCAGCGTCGAGCTTCTCCTAGCGACGAGCTCAGAAAACTTGTCCATGGGGGAGACCTCCTCTACTACTCCAACTCTAAGACCCAGGCTTCGAACTCTCCCCCGCTAACTCTCACTCTCACGAGCTCCGCCCCCTTTTGAATAGCGTCGTAGACGAGGGTGATGTGCCTTTGGAGCCTTGAAACGGACTCTAGCCAGTCCCCGCTCGGAGCCCTTAGGCCTTGAGGTATTTTCAGCGCTGTAAGTAGCTTATCCGGGATGCTGTTGGAATTTACCGCAGAGAGGACTGCCCCCTGCTTTAAATGCTGGATGGTGTCGGCTTGCGAGACCAGACCCCTTATAGCTAGGTATGCTACCCCGTCGGTCGAGGCGGAGATGCTTCTCTCAGCGGCGCCGGCTCTCCACGCCTCGTACCTCTGTCCGTCAGCTGCTACAGTGGCCTCGCCCGCCACGCTGAAGACCACCCTTTCGCGGAGATCCAGGGTCAAGTAGCCCTGCCTTAGCTCTATGGCTGGAGCTGTTGCCGGGTTGAGGACCAGTATGTTGGCTGCGGAGTGCAGGTATTTATCAATCGATGTAAGTATGGATGGCGATAGGTAAGCCCTGCTCGATGAGCGTATCGCGATCATCATACATTGAGACACCGGTGTTGCTACTTTGCATTTTTGTGGTATAAAACAGTTGTGCAAATATTGTTTGCCAATTGTCGAAAAGCAAGCTACAGGAAAACGTACCTGTGCAGACCGCCTTATGCTGGGGGTAGCGCTGGCGCCCGAGGAGGGGCCTAGACAACCCAGTCGTCTACAGTCTTCTTCCTGAGGACGAGGACTCGCAGGAAGCCCGCGAGGAGGACTGTGAGCCAGCATAGCTGGTAGAAGAAGAGGTAGGCTGGGTAGAGGTAGAGGTAAGATTTTGCTCTGACGACGCGTGATGCCAGTAGGTGCCACGTGGAGAAGAGTAGGAGTGATGCCAGGAGGGCGCCCGCAGTTGCGAGGTATGATAGATGCAGGTTGATGGCGAGTAGGGAGGCGAAGGGCAGTGCTTGGTTGATAAGGGTTGAAAGTGTGAGTGCCATTAGGTACGCAGTTTTCTCGAGGGAGTGGTTGTATAGTGCGAAGGCGGTAATCGTAGTGACCAGGGAGGGCAGGGAGCATATCAGGGCTGGAATGATTATGTGGGGCATTTTCAGCATTGCCTTCAGGGCGTCGAGGGAGTTTTCCTCTAGCCAGCTTGCTAGCCCGACAGCCCACCTCCTCCTCTGCTTGAACCATTTAGCTAGGCTCTCTGGGGGGTAGTTTAAGACGTATGTTTCCCCTATGAAGGTGAATTTGTGCCCTTTTTTGAATGTTCTCAGAGCAATGTCGAAGTCCTCGGACAGGGATGGGTGGAAGTAGCCTATTTCTTCCAGGGCTTTTCTCTTGATGACGAATGCCGCACCGTTTATGGCTACTGTCCGCTTGGCAAGCTTCGCCATCAGCATGCTTGCGAAGTTGTAGGAAGTGTACTCGATGTAAACCATCTTTGACAACAGGTTTGATGTCACGATCACCTTCTTGATGTCCCCCACGTCGCTGTCCCTCATCCTTTCAGCTATCTTGTGGAGGAATAAGTCGTCCTCTACTGCCACGTCGTCGTCCAGGAAGACTACCAACTCGCCCGTGGAGCACTTGATGGCTGTGTTCAGCGCGGAGACCTTGCCGGCCCTCGCCCCCCTCTCAATGAGGGTGACGCCCCTAAGCTTCCTTAGTTCCTCCGCTACGCCTGGAAGGGGCTCGTCGAGTACAACGATTACTTCCCTGTTTGGGTACGGTAGGCTCAGCATCTTTTTAACCAGCTTTACTAGTCTCTCCGAGCCCTTGAAGGAAGGAATAATTACTGAAATCTTTCCGCGAGCTTCTTCCCGAGACAAATGTGCTTGGACCAGCGCCGCAGGCATGGCAACAACCTGGGGGCTTTTATCTAGAAAAGAAAATAAGCTTTTCTAATGGTTTTAGGATGCGTGGGCAGCAACTCAGGCAAGGATGGGAGCGGCGTTCGCGTCGTGCCGCTGAACGCCTGGGCCCTGCTCCTCCTGGGGGCTACGCATGACCCCCTCCGCTACGGCGGCGGGGTGAGTGGGGTCCGGGTTGAGCAGTGCGATGTCGTGCGCCTGCTCCCAGCGCCTCAGCAGGAGGAGCTGCTCCGGCGCGTCGGCGATCAGTGCGCTAGGCTCGTAAACATGGAGAACTACAGGCGTAGGCAGCTTTTCTTCGCTGGCAGGGGCATCGACGAGGGCGTGGAGATCGCTAGGGAGCTCGCGAAAGTAGCCCCAGAGTACATGGAGGTCAAGGAGGTGCTCGGCGCGAGGAACTTCGACGAAACACTTAGGAAGGTGAGCGAGGCGTGGAGGAGCTTCGCCGAGCTTTTGAAGAAAAAGAAGAGGGGAGAGCTTCCTCCCTGGATGAACCCGAGGCCTCCTGGCTACAGGAAGCGCAACGGCGAGAGGGTGCCGATCATCATCGTGAGGGGCGACAACTACCGCGTCTATGCTGAGAGGAAAATCATCAGGCTCGGCTACTGGAACGTCGATGTGCGCTTCACTGGCAAGCTCAGGTGGCTTTCGAAGCCAGGCGCGAAGCGCGGCAGGATGGAGATCGTCTACGACCCCGTCAAGAAGCGCTGGCGCGCGCGGCTCGCGCCCACATATCGGTCAGGGTGACCTTGGAGGGGAAACACCGTGGATGCGGCTTCATGGGAATCGACTTGGGCAGAGGGGTGCTGGTCGCCGCCGTCACTAGCGACGGCACTGCGCTGCTGTACAAGGGCTCAGCGCTGAAGAGCGACTACTACTACTTCGAGCGCAGGATAGCGGCAATCGACAGAGCCCTGTCAGACCCCAGAGCGGAGGAGGCTGACAGGGCAGTGCTCGCGGAGGAGCGCAGGAGGCTGTTCGAGAAGAGGAAAAAGCGCAGGGACCAGGCCTTCGCCAACGCGGCTTCGCATGCGGGGAACGAGGCGGTCGAAAGGGATGTTGGCATAGTCTTCATCGGCTACCCCTGGTACATATCGCATGAGAAGCCTGGGAAGGGCAACACAAACATGTGGGGCCAGCTTAGGCTGATGCTGAGGCTTGCAACGACGCTGGAGAACAAAGGGGTAGCGGCATTCGCCGTGAGCGAGGACGGGACATCGAAGACATGCGCGTACCACAAGGTGGAAGCGCGGAGGAGTCCGAGGGGGCTAGTCACTTACCCGCACGGGCACACGATGCACGCGGACGTGAACGGCGGCTTGAACGTCATGGCTAGGGGGCTGGAGGCGCTTGGCATCAAAGCGGAGCTGCCGAGGCGGATCAAAGTGCTCAGCTTCCTGGTTACACCCGGCGGAGTAACCATAACCCTGCACTAATGGCGGGGGTAAGGAGTGGCGCGCGCGGCGCGCTGTGGGTGACGTAATCAAGGTGTACTTTAGCATGCGGGCGCGCTGAATTACCTAGTTTTCATTTTTCAGCGCGCTAAGCACCATACCCACGAAAAGCTTTTTACCTTACCCCAGGAGTGAATACCGTAGCCCCGCGAAAGGTGGGGTTGCACGATGGCGCACGCGCTGGGTGGGCTGCAGTGGAGTACGGCTGTTTTTCGACGATTATTGGAACTCTGTGCGCGCTTGTTGATGGCTACAGAGTCTACTACCTCGATGCTCTAGACTTGGCGTCGTACAGGAAGTATGAGGGTGGGGCATTCGTACGTAGGCTTGAGGCTGAGGTTGAGGACTACCTTGATGGGGAAAGATGCTCCTTCTCGTTTCAGCCTGTTATCAGGGGTTCTGGCTTGAGGAGGAGCGTTCTCGAGGAGGTAATGCTTATACCTTGTGGGGCAACTGCCACTTATAAGGAGGTAGCTATGCGGGTGGGGGCTAGTTCTCCGAGGCTTGTGGGGAGGATCCTCTCGTCGAACGACATATTGATTGTTGTCCCGTGCCACAGAGTCGTATCTGTAAGGGGGCTTGGCGGCTATAAGCTCGGCGTAGATGTGAAGAAGAAGTTGCTCAGCATTGAGAGAGAAATGTGCGGCGGGTAGTATGGTTGCCAGGAGGATTTTAAGCTTCTGGGGTAAGGGTGGGGTTGGTAAGACTACCCTTTCTTCAGCGCTGGCGGTTGCTTTAGCGGAGGAGGGTTACAGTGTCTATCTGCTGTCGACCGACTTTATGCCGTCACTATGCGATGTGCTTGAGCTTCCCTTGTCCTGCGAACCTGTAAAGCTTTCGGATAACCTTGTTGTGGAGCAGCTTTATGAGGACAAGGTCATAGACCTGTGGAAAAAGCGTTTCGGCGACGAGGTTTATAGGGTTGCCTCGAGCATCTTCCCGGTAGGTCGAGAAATAATTGATTACGTTGCCGGCGCGCCCGGCATAGTTGAGGAGTTTACCCTCTACTACATCTACGAGCTATACAGGATCCTGGATTGCGACGTAATAGTCTGGGATACTGTGGCCACGGGTGGAGGGCTGAGGATGCTCAAGATCGAAAAGGAGTTTTACGAGCACTTAGGTGAGGCTGCGAAGCTCTACCTCAAGGTGAAGGGTGTGCTGGACAAGATAAGGACTGGTTCAGAGGAGCCATTGAAGCTGATAGAGTCTTGGCGTATGCTTGCTCAAGATGTTCTCAGCTTCTTAAGGTGTGCGTCTCATTTCTCGTCGCTTGTCTCCAGGGCTTACCCTGTTGACTACTTTGTCGCGGTCAGGGCGTATAGGGAGTTGAGCCAGTTTGTTCCTATGAGGTTCTTGTTTGTTAACATGGTTTCATCCTCTGAGGAGGAAGAAAGGTATCTGGACAGGTTTGAGGAGGAGTTTGGAGGCAAGCTGGACATATTTAAGGTGCCAAGGTTCGAGGTTTCCCCGAGAGGCATTAGCGGTCTCAGGAGAGTGATAGGTAAGGAGGACATCGAGAAAATAATTTCAGTCCTTTTTTAGCGCGCAGACAGCGCTGACGGTTTCCAACAGCACACACAGGTACTCTCTCCACTTTAAGATCTCCCGGAGCCTCCACGCCTGAACTAGTGCGCGCTTTCCTTGTTAATGCTGGAGATCCCTGGCGATGGGTTTATAAGGATTTGTCGCACATTGAGACGAATGGAAGCAAGCGGGCGCGCCGAAGAGGCACTAGGGTTCCTCAAACCCGTTCCCCAGCGGGGCGGTAACCGCAGATGCGGCCCGCAAGCCACTGGGGCTCCAGCGCGCGGGACCGAAGAGGGAATGAGACCCGGCAACGAGCGGACCCCATGACACCCCAAGTACCCCAGAGCAACACCTGGGGGGGTGAGGGGCGCTCCGACCAAGAAATGACGGGCGGGATGAGGGTGCGCGCGCTAGGCTATCCGTGGAACATCCACGGAACGAGTCTGATAAGGGGCGCGAACATATGGCTTAGAGACGGCTACCAAGCAGCATGCACGCGAAAAAGCTTCCTAGCAACCTCATCAGGAAAAACGGTGGAAAAACCATAGCCCTGCGGAGGCGGAGTAGCAACTGGCGTGCTGAGGCTCAGCATCTGTATAGCTGTAGCAATTTGTCAATAACTACGGGTATGACTTTCTCGGCTTGCTCATTAGCGTCGACTTCTATAAGCCTCCCACGCTCCCTATAGAAGTCTATTATTGGTGCGAACTGTTCCCTGTAGATCTTCAGGCGCTCCATTATCACCTCGTGTGTGTCGTCTCTTCTCTGGATCAGCTTTGAGCCGCACTTATCACAGATTCCTGGGATCTTCGGAGGCATGTATACGACGTGGTAGATAGCGCCGCATACAGGGCACACCCTCCTCCCACCTAGCCTCTCTAGAATTGTTTCGTCCCTAGCGTTGAACAGGAAAACCCACTCGGGTCTTGCGAACTCCTCGAGCGCTTCCGCCTGCTTGAGCGTTCTGGGGAAGCCATCCAGGATGAAGCCCCTCCTGCAATCCTCCATAGATAGGCGCTGCTTGACAACTTCAATGACTATCTCGTCGGGGACAAGCAGGCCTCTGTCCAGGAACGCCTTCACTCTCTTCCCGAGGTCTGTGCCCCTCTTCGCCTCTTCCCTGAAAATGTCCCCAGTCGATACGTGTGGGATGCCGAATCTTTCCGAAACGGCATTCGCATACGTGCCCTTACCCACGCCGGGGGGACCGATGAATACTAGTCTCATACCTCAATTCAGCAGAAAGGCATGCTCTTTAACTTTACTGCTGGTTGTGCTGGTGTGCGCGCTAGAGGCAGGGCTTTTCAGCTGTGACTAGCAGAAAAAGACATATATTTCTCGCCTCCTTGTTTTCTTGAAACAAATGACGTGGGAATACGAAGACCTTGTTTTGAAGGCTGTTTCTCATGGTGAAAAGTTAGGGGCGAGTTACGTTGAAGCGCGTTTCCATATGGTCTCTGGGAGCGGGATCTCGGCCAGGAATGGTGAGATCATTGGGGCTGAGAAGTCTTTTTCGAGGGGGATCGCTGTAAGGGTGATCGTTGACGGGTCTCTGGGCTTTGCATCAACGAGTACTCTTACGCTGGGCGATGTTCAAGCCACTGTCGAGAAGGCTTACAGGAGGGCGAAAGCCCACTCTAGGCTTCAGAGGAGGCCGATAGCTCTCAGCGAGGAGAGGCTGGGAAGGGCTACTTACGAGGTTCCTGCAAAAACCAGGCCTGAAGATGTTGATTTTCAGGAGAAGTGCGGCTATCACCAGGAGCTTTGGAGGAATGTTAGCTCAGCCACCACCCAGGCTAAGGTAGCAACCATGACTTCGTTTTACAGTGAGGGTGTGGAGGAAAAGGTTGTTGTGAGCAGTGATGGGGCATACGTTAAGAGCAGGATTCCGAGGCTCTCCCTGGGCTACAATGTCGTGGTATCCCTGCCCAGCAGGGGCGTTGTACAGAGGTTCTTCTCACATGCTGCTTCGGGCGGGTACGAGCTCATCGACAAGTGGAACGTCCACAGCTACCTGCCGGAGGACGTTAAAACGTTTGAAAAGATACTCGTTGAGGCTGTTAAGCCTCCGGTTGACACGCCCGTGGACGTCGTTGTAGGGAGTGAAATTGTCGGCTTAATGGTTCATGAGAGTTGTGGTCACCCGAGCGAGGCTGACAGGATCCTTGGGAGGGAGGCTGCTCAGGCTGGAAAGAGCTTTATTAAGCCGGAAATGCTTGGCGAGAGGATAGGTAGTGAGTGTGCAACTGTCATAGACGATCCAACGATCCCGGGCAGCAATGGCTTCTACCTATACGATGATGAAGGCGTCCCGGCGAGGCCACGCTACCTCTACAAGAACGGCGTAATTAACGAGTTCCTCCACAATAGGTGGACAGCGGCATTATTCAACACTCGTAGTAACGCTGCCGCGAGGGCGATGAGCCATGAGGGGGAGCCAATAATCAGGATGGCGAACACTTACTTTGCGCCGGGCGACTACACATTCGATGAGCTAGTTGAGGACATCAAGCTTGGCGTCTACATTAAGAGCTACATGGAGTGGAATATTGACGATGAGCGGTGGAGCCAGCGGTACGGCGGGCTAGAGGCATACCTCATTGAGAACGGGGAACTCAAAGGTCTAGTTCGAAACCCCGTCCTAGAGTTGACGACGAAGACGTTTTACTCGAGCGTAGATGCGGCTGATAAAAACTTGGAGTTCTACGCTGGGACGTGTGGGAAGGGGGAGCCGATGCAGGGTGTGCCTGTGTGGTTTGGCGGCCCAAATGTTCGCGTGAGAGGTATTAAGCTGAGGGTGATCGGATGAGCAGGGAGCAGCTGCTGGATATCGGGGAGAAGGTAGAGCAGCATGCCTTGAAGACTGGCTTTGACGAAGTAGCAGTGCTGGTTTATAGCCGTGAAAGCGTGATGGTTAAGTTTGCCAATGGCGAGCCTAGCGTTGTGCAGAGCTGGGTTGACCGCGTTGCCGAGGTTTACCTTGCAAAGAACGGGAGGATCCTGGGAACTTCTGCTCCCGTCCACGACCTAAGTGAAGTCTACAGGATTATTGACTCGCTTCTACCCATCCATGAGAGAATACCGCCCTCCATGCTCTACGCCCCGCTACCCGAGCCGGAGGAGCCGGAGCCTTTGCCCGGTCTTGTGGACCGAAACCTCCTAAAGGCGATTGAGGACCCCTCGCCCATTTCTGAGGCGGTTGTAGAGGCGGCTAACAGGTACAAGGTTGACACGTTCGCCGGCATGCTGCAACTCGCCTACGAGGAAAGGTGCCTAGTGAACAGCAAGGGTGCACGCATGGCTGAAGACTCTACGTCTCTGAAAGTCTATTTGAGGTCTTTCGCTGGGGAGGGTTCCGGCCAGTGGAGCTTCGGCTCCAGGCGCCTAGACGTGAGGAAGATCGAGGAAGTCGCTGAAACAGCGTCAAGGCTGGCGTTTGAGTCCAGGAGGCAGGAGGATTACCCTCCAGGAAGAACCAACGTGCTGCTTTCACCGATGGTTGCTGGGAACCTCATCAACTACGTTGCAGGCATGGCTACTGCTTCCTCGGTGATGATGGGTTTCTCGATCTTCATGGAGAAGAAGCCCGGGGACAGAGTGGCCAGCGAGGAGTTGACGGTGCTCGATGATCCCAGGAATCCCGAGCTCCCAGGCTCAGCTTCCTTCGATGATGAGGGGCTCAGGACATTCAGCAAGCCAATAATTGAGAGGGGCACCTTGAGAAACATTCTACACAACTCCAAGACGGCTTCAAAGATGGGTGGGAAGTCGACGGGCAACGCGGGGATCGTCTTCCCGAGGGTCTGGAACATAAGTGTCCACCCGGGAGGCTACAGCTTTGAGGAGCTGCTCTCCGAGATGAGGGAGGGCTTAATTGCTACCAACAACTGGTACACGAGGCTGCAGAACTACGTTGAGGGGACGTTTAGCACCATCCTTAGAGACGCGATCCTGGTCGTGAAGAATGGAGAAATCGTTGGAGCGGCGAGGAAGCTGAGGATTGCGGATAGCTTCCCGAGGATCCTCGAGAACGTGGTTGCACTTGGGAAGGAGACCTACGACATGCACTGGTGGGAGGTTGAGACCCCCACGAGGACCCCCTACGTCCTGGTAAGAGACGTTGGAACATCGAAGCATACTGCTTAGCTTTTAGCCGGATCTCTCTTCTCCTGTAGAGAAGTACCGCCGCGACCATTAGTGCCGCCGCGGCGAAAGCTATCGCAATTACGATGTGTGGACGCCAGTAGGGTGGCACGCTTAAGCCTTGACGCCTCGTAGCAGTCGCCCTATCCAGCAGGGCATCGCCTGAGTAGAGCTCAACGTCTACCGGGGCGTTCCTTACATCTGGGAAGACCAGCTCGACTCTCTCATTGACGTACAGGTATGCCTTCCTGGCTTGGTCCGGCGTTGAGTGCGCCCAGACGTATACGTAGCCGCTTGTAGCCCCAGTATTCTCCACTACTACGTGTAGTCCATCCCCGAGAACCTCGGCAGTCCTTATAACCGCTCTTACTTCCGGGGGTTCCCCCACCTTGATCAGCCCAGGTATGACCAGCTGGAAGACGTAGAAGTCTGGAGCTTCTTGCTCATTGTGGTTTATCCAGGTGAGCCCACCCAGGGTGCTCTGGGGTCCGTGGGAGTAGGGAGGCTCCCACCTATAGTTAAGAAGCTTTGTCCCGTTGAGGAACACCTCTAATACGTCTATCCAGCTTCGTGGATCGGTGCTTGTGAAGCTGTCCCTGACCTTGACTTCAAAGATTGAGCCGTTGATTTGCCTCACATAGTTGCTGGTGTTGAGCCAGACCCTTACCGATACTATGTAGGCCCCTGGGAGCTGCTGCATCTTGCCCGTGCCCGTAACGTCGCATAGCACAGTTTCACCGTAACTCTTCTCGAGAGCCTTCAGCACCCAGAACCTTAATAGCCTGGGGTTGTCGCTGAACATCAGCAGGGTGTAGTCGATCATCCGCGGGAGTGACTGGTTCATGTCCCTCGCGACGTCTGGGTCGTCGAGGAGACTCTTGCCGTCGATTGTGAATGGGTGGAGCTTCTGGTCCACGATGACTGTGCCGTCCGGGTTGAATGTTAGGCGGAAGTTAAGTGCTATCCAGTACCTCGGCTGCGCGTGGACGCGTGCTGCTTGCCATAGGAGGCACATCGCGAGGAAAACCAGGATTACTGCCGATTTCCCCCTCATTTAGCCACCTCTGAAGTGGTACTCGGCGTATTCGAGGGTTAGGTAGCTTGGGATAGCTGTGCTGGAGAGCGCTGAGCCGTAGTACTTCGTCTCCTCCACTCCAAAGACTATGTGTCGGGCGCTGTATATCCCCACGTTTGGCGCCATGCCGTCAAGCATGTCCACGTCTATCCAGCCGTAGGGGTCTACGTATACTTGGGGCCACATGTGGCCACCCCAGTGGGTGAGGATGTATTCTCCCTCGGCTTCGATCGTTGAGTAATTCAGCCACATGTCTTGCTCGTACCTCTCGAGTAGTATTCCAAAGACCGTTCTCGACGGTATGCCCAAGATCCTCGCCATAGCTACGAAGACGTCTGCGACTTCGACGCAGTCCCCGGTTATGGCGTAGCCGCGCCACGTGCGTGTCACCGCGTGGTCGCTCCCGGCCCTTCCCAGGTAGACCTGGTAGTTTACCCTGGTTGAGACCCACCTTGCTAAACGAGTGACTGCCTCGAGAGGTGTGTTCGCGTACGCTATTTCCCTTGCGAGCTTGATAAGCGTTAAGTTGTATATGTTCCAGTAGCCAGAGGTCGTTGTGTACTTCCTTACCAGCTCGTATGTCGGCCAGGTGCCTCTCGACTCTGATTCGTTTATGTAGTAGCTGTAAACCTCCACTATGTAGGTTACATTTATCCAGTACTTCCTGCCTGGTAGTGCTTCGAGAAAGACGACGGCGTACGCGTTCCCATCCTCATCTACCACGTACCTCGCGGGGGGCGGGGTCATTGAGGCAACGTAGCTCCTCTGATACGAGGTGTTCTGCGGTAGCGATACGTACACGTAATCCCTGACTGTGGTGTTGCACTCATTCTTCAGTAGGAAGCCTCCAGTGATCGTGTAGGTAACGCTGCCGGTGATTACTACTCCTCTACCCTCTTCCTTGGAGACGAGGGAGGCTGCCACCAGCAGTGCGAGGAGCGTTAAGAGAGCTACCTTCCGCAACTACGCTCACTAATTACTGAGATCACTGAGCGACTTAAAAATCTACGTGCCTGGGAGGGAAAGATCAAGCCGCGCCACATTCTCCTCAGACCCTCTTCGAAGGCTCCTAGCCGGGCGCGAGCTCGCGGAACACCCGCCTGAAATTCGTTGGGGGAAACGAGAACTAACCTTTCTCCGAGTGCGCGCCCCTACCAGAGCATCTGCCGTCCATCTACATGCTTCTCTTACCCGCGCGCGTCTCAGCACGGAAGAATCCTTGTCCCAGCCCCATACTCCACTGCTTCGAGGATTCTATCGAGGTGGGAGATGACGGAAATTCTTCCAGTTCTCAAGCTGAACAGTGATGCTGCCTCCACCTTCGGTCCCATGCTACCTTTCGGGAACACCTCCTCATTGGCCATTCGTAAGGCATCTTTCGCGCAGATCTCTGGGAGTAGCTTTTGGGTGGGTTTGCCGTAGTCCAGGTATGCGCCTTCGACGTCTGTGAGTATTACGAGTCTCGAGGCGTCGAGTTCTGCGGCTAGCAGGGAGGACGCCATGTCTTTGTCTATTACTGCGTCTACGCCTACGTAGCCCTTGTCGCTTCTGATGACTGGTATGCCTCCACCGCCTACAGCAACTATGATGTCAGAGTTACCTATGAGACTCCTGATCACTTCTAATTCGAGGATCCTTCTCGGTAGGGGGGAGGGGACTACCCTCCTCCACCCTTTGCCGGGTACGTGTACGAGGCTCCACCCTCTTCTCCTTAGCTCCTCTAATCTGCTCTCTGGGTAAAACGGGCCCACGGGCTTTGTTGGTGAGGTGAAAGCCGGGTCATTCGGGTCTACTTCTACGCGCGTGGTTACGACGGCAACTCTGAGGTCCGGCTTGACCGTGGAGAGAGCTTGCTGAATCATGTAGCCTATGAGACTCTGGGTCATCGCTCCACATGCGTGTAGGGGCATTGGTGGCACGTCCGGCGTGGACTCTTGCTGCAGGTAGAGGTTACCAACCTGGGGACCGTTTCCGTGCGTCACTATGAGGCTGTACTTCTCTGAGAGGCTTGCCAGGTGGCTGGCTATCCGCGTTAGATTAGATAATTGCTGATCAAATGTCCCTTCCTCGCCTCTCCTGATCAGGGCGTTTCCGCCCAGAGCGATTACTACAAGCTCCTTGGTCACAAGCGTATTTCTGGAACTCTCTTAAAAGCCTTTTGCAAGGTATTTGTGAGACCTTACTCAAGCCGATAACTTGTTTCTAGGCACATACACCTGGGGGTGAGCCATTTGCAGAGCAGCTGGGGGAGTCATAGAAGATTCTTAAGGGTTTTCTCAATTTCGGACTCAACCCTTAAGTAGAGGTTTATCAGTTCTCGCCCCTCATCTGTGAGCTTTGCGCTGCCGCCCCTGTACCCGCCCCTGGAAAACTTCACCAGCTTCGTGCCCAGGCTCTTCTCCAGCCTCCTTATGTAAGTCCACGCAAAGCTGTAGGAGTAGCCCAGCTTCTTCGCTGCCGCATGCAGTGAGCCTGCCTCGTCAATTGCCATGAGGAGCTCTACTCCACCCCTACCCAGAACGGGCTTGTCGTCCTTTGTGAACCAGACCTTGAATTTCACCTTTAGTTCCAGGCTTTTTAAGCTCGTAGCGCCCCACTGTCAAGCTTATTGATATTTTCATTAGGATATATAGATTTTTCGACCGTTCCTGTGAGCTCAGGGTGCAAGGTTGTGGTGTGCGCGCCAGCTTATATGCCCTAGGAGCGGCTCCGAGAGACAACACGGGAGGTCGTCCTCGCTAGGGAGAGGGGACGAAGGTGCTGAGCCTGCAGCTACCCGCCGGCGATCGGTGGGAAGACTGCAATTGTGTCTCCATCTCTCAGCTCCTGGGAGGACACGAATTGTATGTGTCTGCCGTTGATGAGGATGATGCGGTCCCCCCTGTAGGTGTTGTTTTCGAAGATTTCGCCGTAAAATTCCTTCCCCAGCTGTTCCGAGGCTTTCAGGACTGCGTCTCGCAGAGTGCCATTGCACTCTACCTCGACCTCCTTCCTGTTGTACTTGTCCCTCAGTGTTGCGAATAGCAGGAACCTTACCTTAACCATCCCCCTCCCTTCTAGTTACCGGGTCATGGATTAAAATTTTACCCTCAGCAAAATTAGTGCAGGGAAAAAGAAAGATTGTTTTTTAGTTTAGAGCTCTATTCCGAGCTCCTTGAGCTTCTCCTTTGTTGGTACTCCGTTGACCCAGCCTCGCAGCTTGTAGTACTCTTCAAGCATCTTGTCGAGCTCGACCACCTGTCCCTTTGACGGTCCTTCGGGCATTGGCTCCTTTGTTAGCCTGGGTGGCAGGGTGTCGTCCTTTGCGGTGAAGCCGTAGAGCGACATTATGTACCTTTCTAGGTTGTAGATCCTCTCACCGATCCTCATCACGTCGCTCTCCGTGAAGTTGAAGCCAGCGATCTTGTTGAAGAGTTCTGCGTAGTCCTTTGCTCCTATCTCGAACGTTGTGAAGAGGCAGTTCACAGCGGAGTTGACGACGCATGTAAGGTCCTGGAGGGTTTTAGCCCACTGAGCCTTTCCTTCGGGGGTGAATCGGTCTATCTTCTGCGGTATTCCCAGGATCTCGGGCGAGATTGTGTAGCCCGTGACGTGGCATCCTCCCCTGTTCGCAGTCGCGTAGGTCAGCCCTATGCCTTTGGCTCCTCTCGGGTCGTAAGCGGGCATCTCAAGCCCTTTGACGCTCATGGATAGCTCGGGCGCGCCGTACATTTCTGCGAGCCTTCTGCTGCCCAAGGCTAGCTTGGCTCCGAAGCCGGCTTTGTACGCGGTGCGCCAGACTGCTTCAACGAGTGCAGCAGCGTTCCCGAACCTCATGTCTAATCCTTGCAGATCCTCCTCGGGGATGTAGCCCTTCTCGTACAGCTCCATCGCTGTTGCAATGGTGCTTCCCATCGAAATGGTGTCTATGCCGAACTCGTCGCAGAAGTGGTTTGCCTTTACGATTGCCGCCAGATCCATCACTCCTGTGGAGTTCCCTAGAGCCCATATGGACTCGTATTCTGGACCCTCGGTGTACAGTATCTGGTAGGGCCCTGAGGGCACCTTCGTGACTCTTCCGCAGCCTATCTGGCAGCCCCAGCAGGGTCTCCTCTTGATGAGGTAGGTCTTCTCAAGCGTCTCTCCGCTGATCTTGTCAGCTTCAGGGTTGTAGCCGAACTGCCAGTTCTTGAAGGGCAGCATCCCGGCTTGGTTAATTATGTTGACTAGGATCGCTGTGCCGTACTTCGGCAGTCCCTCACCCGTGACGGCGTTCTTTTTCATCCTCTCTGTCAAGGTCTTGGAAAGCTCGCGGAAGCCCTCCGGATCCGCTACTTGGGGCTTCTGGGTCCCGGAGACCACGATCGCCTTTAGCTTCTTGCTCCCCATAACCGCTCCGGCGCCTGTTCTGCCGGCAGCCCTGTGCTCATCGTTCATTATGTTTGCGATGAGAACCAGGTTTTCCCCTGCGGGCCCTATGCATGATACGCTCACGTTTTCGCCCTTCACCCTGCTCCTCAGTACGCGCGTGGTGTCGAAGACGTTTTTGCCCCAGAGGTCTGATGCGCCCTTTATCTCCACGTGTCCGTCGGCTATCTCCAGGTATACTGGTTTTTCAGCCGCCCCCTCGACGAAGATCATGTCATAGCCCGCGAACTTCAGGTAGGCGCCGAACTCCCCACCCGTGTTTGTGCTAGCGAGGGAGCCTGTGAGCGGAGATCTGAGAGCCATGACGTGGTGCCTTCCGGGGGATGGGGCTCCAGCAACGCCTGTTATCGGTCCCGTGGTGAATGCTAGGACGTTTTCGGGGCCCAGCGGGTCGATGTCCTTTGGGGATATTCCCTTAGCCATGTACTCCTTGAGGTACTTGTAGTAGAATACGTAGAGGGCGTATCCCTTGCCACCGATGTACTTTTCAGCAACCGCGGGGTTTATTGGTTCCTCGCGGATGGTGTTGTCTGTTAGGTTTACTGTGAGAATTTTGTTTACGTAACCGCCTTTTACTGGCATGCTGGTCATGTTAAATTTCCTCGCAAAAATTTAAGCTTTTCGTTATTTTTATTTAAAAATATCAAAAATCTTAAGCATCGCGCTGCAGGTTAGCGTGCTATGTTCGCGCATATTTCTTCTGCTCTTTCCAGGTCTTCTGGAGTGTTGATGTTGAGAGTCTCCACTTCCGGTGAGTCGAAGACTTCGCTTACGGGGACGTAGCTTGCCCTTAGCCTTCTCAGAGCGCTTGACACTTGGAAGCTTCCTCTGACTAAGGACCCCTCCACTGCTCTTAGGGTCGGCTGTACCCTGTAGATGGCTATCAGCGGCTCGATGTAGCCGTTTGGCCACAGTGGGATCGATGCATCAGAGTCTTTTAGCTTGTCATGGAGTCTCAGGAGAGCGGCGGGGTTTAGGAATGGAGTGTCGCTCGGCATGACCCCGATAACTTCCCCGGAGGCGTTGATTAGAGCTGTGTATATGCCTACTATTGATGCCTGTTTGTTCAGTGCGTCGAGGAGCACTCTCCACCCAGCTTTGACTGCCGCGCTTACGAGCGCCTCTTCGATTTTCTTCTTCTGCTCCTCGTCGTGAACGATTATAAGCGGCTTGAGTCCCAGTACTTCTAGCTTTTCGAGGAGTCTTAGCAGGATTGGTTTACCGCAAACCTGCAGTAACGGCTTGATGCCTGTGCCGAGCCTCTTCCCCTCCCCGCCCGCCAAAATCGCGACTTCGAGCAACTCGGGGCACCACTAGCAAGGTAACCGCCGGGAGACGGTGGAGCACTATGGGCAAGGCGTAGCGCGGCTGGGCATTTTGCGCCTGAACACTTCTCTGAATTTTTCGAAGGCTTCCCTTCCCCATAGGCAGACAACAATTTCAGTGACGTTCTTCAGTCCTGGCGAGAGCTCTGCGATTACTTCTGCCATTACCTGTGCGCACCTCTCGTATGGGTAGCCGAAAATTCCTGTCGAGATTGCTGGCAGCGCCACCTTCCTGAGGCTTAGTTCCTCCGTTTTGAGGATTGAGTTGCGTATGGCGTTCCTCAGCTTCTCGTCGCCCTGGGGATCCCCGTATCTTGGCCCCACAGCGTGAACAATGTACTTCGCTCGCAGCTTCCCGGCGGAGGTGACCGCTACCTCGCCCTCCTTCACGGGCCCGCGCGTCCTCACCCATTCATCACTCTCCCTCTGAATGGTTTCCCCGCCCTTACGCACGATCGCAAGTGCGACGCCTCCCCCATGCTTTAGAAAGCTGTTGGCAGCATTGACTATGACGTCTGCTTCTTGCTCTGTTATGTCGCCCTCTACGAGCCGCACGAGGACTCCCCCAGCCCTGTAGCACTCCCCGCTCACAGCAAAAAATATTTTTGCAAAGATAAAAAGTTACTGGAGCTTGATGCCGAAGGTGACTGTTCCGGAGGGCTACACACTGATTGTTGAGGGCGAGGCCTGCTTTAGGGTGCTGAGTGGCGAGGTGAGGGTTTTCGGCTCTGCGATCGAGGGGGGTAAGGAATACCTCGTCGAGCCTTTTAGAGCTGTTCCCCTCTATGCCTCGAAGGAGACTGAGGTGGAGGTACTCTCGGGGAAGTTTTCCTTCGCTAAGGGCGATACGGTGCCCTCCTCCTGGGAAGAGGCCTTTGAAGAGTTGAAGAGGGGTGTGAGGAGGGTGATGGTTGTTGGTGGCGTTGACTCGGGGAAGACCTCCCTAGCTACTTTCCTTGCAAATAGGTTTGCTGAGGGTGGGGAGAGGGTTGCGGTTATTGATGCTGATATTGGGCAGAAGAGCATCGGTCCCCCAGCCTCCGTGGGGCTTGGACTTGTGGAGAGGCCTGTTATCTCGTTGTCGGAGGCTGAGTTCGTGGACGGCTTCTTCGTGGGGAATATTACTCCGGCGGGTCTGCTGCATCGACACCTGGCGGGGGTTAAGCTTCTCCTGGATAAGGCGGAGGGGGAGCTTGGGGCAAGCAGAGTGGTGATTGACACCACTGGGTGGGTTACTGAGTGGGAGGGTAGGGAGCTGAAGGTCTTCAAGGCGCTTGTGGTGAAGCCTGACGCTGTGCTGGTGGTTTCTAAGCCTAGCGAGTGTGTGCAGATGGTTAAACTCCTGGGCCAGGTTTCTAGGGTTATCAGGGTGGATTCTCCTCAGCTCGTTAGGCCCAGGGATAGGCTTGACAGGAAGGAGTACAGGAAGTACCTTTACAGGAAGTTTTTAAGGAATGCAAAAACTCAAAGGGTCAGTTTTGCTGGCGGGAGATTCCTCTACACTACCACCTTCTCGGGAATGGAGCTCGACAGGAATGAGGCTTCAAGGCTTGAGTACATAATTGGCAGCAGAGTCTTTTTCGCAGAGAAGTCAGATGACCACTTGAGCATTATAGCTGAGAAGGCGGTGCCAGAGGAGGTGCTCTCTTTCCTGAAGACGATCTACGGGCATCGCCGTGTCAGGGTGTTCACGGGTGCTGAGTTTATGCACAGCCTTGTAGGCATTGGTGGCGGTGGAAAGCTTCTCAAGGGGATAGGAGTCATCGTGGGCCTGGACTTCTCATCGCGGAGCTTCGAGGTCTTGTCAGGCGCAGAGGTTACTGGGGACGATACCGTGATGCTCGGATTCGTGAAAGTTAACCCGGCTTCCCTCGAGGAGGAAACGATAATAGAAAAAGCTAGCATTTTCTAGGCTAGGGGCTTTTAACCTTGGAGCTACTCGGCTTCAACCGGTACAAATCTGCCCTTCAGCTTCTCGAGGACGATGGGCAGCGAGGTGTACTCCATTTCCTCCATTCCCAGCCTGTGGGGCATGAAAGGTCCGTGCCTTCTCATGTAGTCGGCTACGATCTGCGCCTGCCTCCTCGTCTCGTCAAATGCCGGGTCGTCAAACAGGTCTACTGGACCCTCTAGTCTGCCTTCGTGTATATTGAAGCCTAGCCCGACGACCCTGGGTGGACCGTCGAACCGCGTGCACTTGGCGTCCCGAAGTGAGACTGGCATTAGGGGGCCGGTGTGGGAGCCGCGCATCCACCCTGCTACCAGGTGTGGGAATGCGAATGCCTCTAAGACTTCCCCGGTTGCGGGGAGGCCGTGCTGTGTCCTCACTATCAGGACAGGGTCGTCTTTGCCCACGTATCTGCCGGCTATTAGGCTGAGGCGCGTAGCTGATGATACTGCTGCAATTTCGCCGTCACTTTTCCTGTAGACGCGCTTAATTACGTACCGGCCTGTTGTGCCTATGAGTGCGAGCAGGTCGTAGCTTTCCTCGGGGGTTGAAATCTTCACCCCCTTATGCTCATACACGTCGTAGACTTCGAAGACAAAGCCGCTGTGCATAGCGGGGTCGATGACTAGGCCAGCGGTGTTAAATGGGTCCGCGAAGACCTTGTAGAGGACGTAGTTCCATGCGCCTGGCTCCGTCTTGTCGGCGGAGAAGATGAGTACAGGCTCACTTTTCCTCTCCTCGAACTCCATTTCAGCGACTCCCGGACCCATCCCGCGAATATTTCCAGAGAAAGCTTCCTTGAGCAGATCCTGCCCGGCTCCGTAGAGTTTTAGTGGCTTGCTTATTTTCTCAGTAGCTTCTACGAAGATTTCCCAGGCGAGCTTGTGTATTTCGGGATCGTTTTCTCCCCTGGTGTGAGTCATGAATAGCTGGAGATCGTCGCCAGCGTGGTACACGTAAAAATCTATGATGAGCCCTGTTTCCTTTGCCTGCTTGAGCTTGTCCCTGGCAAACTCCTCAAGCTTGGGGGGTACTACTACGTGCCCTGCCAAGCCGCCTATATCCGCCTTTATTAAACTAGTTGTAATTTTCATGTATCTTCAGATTTCTACTCCAAGTTAACCTATAAAAGGATGTGTTAATAGCGTGCGGCAATATCTTTAGCGTAGCGCGCGTAGAGCTGCTTTCCCGAGCTCTATGGATGCCAGGGGGACGGCTATGAAGGAGATCACTATGAGTAGGTCGGCTGGCGCTAGGGGCGTAACCTCGAAGACCGATGCTAGGGGTGAGTAGAGGGGGAGCAGTGACAGCGCTGCTGTAAGTGCAACGCTGACTAGCAGCGTCTTGTTCTGTAGTAAGCCCTTGAAGAAGGGTCTCCGCTCGCTGCGGAACGCTAGTGAGCGCAGCACCTCGCCAAGCGTGAAGAAGACGAAAGCCGCTGTCCTAGCCTCCACGAAGCCCAGGGGGGCGTAGAGGTGTAGCATGAGCAGAGTCAAGCCAGCAACCAGCGCACCCATTAGCGTGTAGGCGAGAAGCCTCCTAGCGCTGATCAGCCTCTCACCCCTGCCCCTGGGCGGCTTCTCCATCACGGCTGGCTCGCCCGGCTCGAGCCCGAGCGCGAAAGCTGGCAGGGAGTCTGTGACGAGGTTCACCCAGAGAAGCTGGGCTGCAGTCAGCGGTGGCGGGTAGCCCATCAGCTCCGCCCCCATTACAGCGAATACCTCGCCGAAGTTGCAGGAGAGCAAGTAGTCGATGGGCTTCCTCACATTCTCGTAGATGATCCTCCCCTCCCTGACAGCCTCAACTATCGTCACAAAGTTGTCGTCAGCGAGCACAAGCTCTGAGACCTCCTTCGCCACATCAGTCCCCTTGACACCCATCGCCACGCCCACGTCTGCAGCCTTAAGCGCCGGTGCGTCGTTCACTCCATCCCCGGTCATCACAACCACGTAGCCCTTGCGCTTCAGCAGCCTGACTAGGCGCAGCTTGTGCTCCGGGGTCACGCGGGCGAACACGTTCACCCCGTCAAGCGCCCTCTCAAGCTCCTCGTCGCTCATCCTGTCCACCGCGGAGCCCGTCAGCACGGCCTCCGTTTGTATGCCCACCTCGCTGGCTATAGCCCTCGCCGTCGCCTCGTGGTCACCCGTAACCATGATCACCCTGATGCCAGCCCTCCTAGCAGTCTCTACAGCCCCGCGCACGCCCTCGCGTGGCGGGTCGCTGATGCCGATCACAGCCAGGAAGGTGAGTTCCCTCTCAACCTCCTCCACCTCCGCATCTAGAAGGGAGTTGTCGCCCACCCTGTATGCCGCACCCAGCGTCCGGAGACCCTTCGCGGCATACCCCTCAATCACCTTGAGGAGCCTGCGCCTATCCTCGCCTCTAAGCTCCCTCACTGCGCCGTTCTCCTCGACCCACCTGCACCGCTCGAGCAAAAGCTCTGGGGCGCCGAAGGAGAGCACGAGGACGCTGCCGTCCGGCAGGGCGTGCAGGGTGCTCCTCCTCTTCCTGACTCTGTCGAAGTGGAGGGTGCGGAGGACGGGGTATCCCTCGACGCTCCTCAAGCCCGCCCTGAGCGACAGCTCCCGGAGCGCTGCCCCCGTGGGGTTGCCCTTCACCACTAGCCTGCCGCCGTGCTCCTCCACTGTCGCGTCGCTGTGTATTGCGCAGGCGAGGACTAGCTTCTCGAGGCCTCGGCCGTCGAGGGAGGGATTACCCACGTGGAGCCTGGGGCCCAGCTCGAGGTCTTCACCGTCCACGTAGACCCGCCTTACAAGCATCTCGCCCCTAGTGATTGTCCCGGTCTTGTCGCTGCAGATCACGTTGCAGGCGCCCAGGGTTTCGATTGCGGCGAGCCGCCTGACGATGGCGTTCTTCCTAGCCATGCGGAGCGCGCCTATGGCGAGGACGGCGGTGGCTACGGCCGGTAGGCCCTCCGGGACGGCGGCGACGGCCAGGGCTGCAGCTGTCAGGAGCGAGTCAAGGATACTCTCCCCCTGCAGGATTGTCAGTAGGAAGACCAGGGCCGCGAGGATGATGAGCACCGTGCCGATCAGCTTCCCAAACCTGTCCAGCTCCACCTCTAGAAGAGTCCTCTCACCCTCCACCTCCTCGAGGCTCGAGGCAATCCTGCCTAGCTCCGTCTGCATCCCCGTGGCGACGACAACCGCCTTCCCGCGCCCTCTCACCACGTAGGTTCCCATGAAGACCATGTTGCTCCTGTCGGCTATCAGCGTGTCCTGCGGGAGCACCTCGCCGGGGTCCTTCTCAACGGGAGTGCTCTCGCCTGTGAGAGGCGACTCATCCACCTCGAGGTCCTCGGCCTCTATGAGGCGCGCGTCTGCGGGCACCTTATCCCCCTCCTCGAGCAGTATGATATCGCCTGGCACGAGCTCGCGGGCGTCCACCTCCTCCGCAACCCCCTCCCTCACGACCTTCGCGCGGGGGGCAGCCATCTCCCTTAGTGCCTGCACGGCTTTCTCCGCCTTGTACTCCTGCATGAAGCCCGCGACGCCCATGAGGAGGATGATCGCGATGATTAGGGCCGCGTCTAGAACCTCCCCCAGGAGCAGCGAGATCGCCGTGGCAGCGAGGAGTATGTATATGAGGAAGCTTTTGAACTGTCCCAGGAACATCGCTAAGGCGCTGACCCTCTTCTCAGCTATCTCATTCCTGCCGTACTCGGAGAGCCTCCTCTCGACCTCGCTGCGGCCGAGTCCCCGGGGGCTAGAGCCCAGAAGGCGGAGAGCCTCCTCAGCAGTCACGCTGTGCCACATCAATGGTGTCAGAAAGCTCTTGCCTTATAAACATGTCGATGAACATGAGGTTACTAAACTCGGGGCTTTTAGAAAGGCTAAGGGCTTTCTTAAGATGACTTTTCTTTTTTTATTTTTCTCTCTAAATCACCTTTATACAGCTTAGACTTTAAGTTTTAAAATTTATTTTTCAGACTGTTACATAAGCGCGCGCTGCGCTAATGCGCACATAGGGAACATGGACTCTATAAAGGAGGGGTTAAGGAAGCTTATAAAAGACTACCCTCAGCTGAATGTGTATATGTTTAACCCAGATCTAATTTTCGAAAGTTGCAAAGAAGTACATGGATAGCAAGCCATGGTACAAAATGTACTATCATGCTAAGGAAATCGAAACCTCTCTACTGCTATACCTGACACCTGATACACGCGCGAGAAGCACACCTTCCTAGCTCCATCCTCAGGTCTTGCATGCAGAATAGCTATGCCAGGCGCGATCGCTATGTAGGGACCTAGTTCCTGGCAAGTTTCAATCATTTTGTCGATATAGCCAGCATCGATACATCCATCTCTCAGTAGGAGCTGCCCGGACGATACCACTGACTCCTTCCAGTCAGCGACGCTTTCAACCACGGAGATCCTACCATTGAGCGCGCGCTAAGCGGGTTGGCCTCGCTGTAGCCAGCCTCCCTCAGCAGCTTCCTCGCAGCGTCGATGTTCGGCTTGCTCCCGTACCTATCCTTGAAGGAGTCCTTGTGGCCCAGGAAGCCTATGGGCACCATGCTGTAAAGCGGCTGCGCGAACTTACCCATGAATATCGTGTTCACGATCTGCTCCCTGTCGATCAAGTAGGCGATGGCCTGACGCACCCTCTTGTCGTTGAATGGCTCCTTGTTCAGGTTGAAGACCGTGTACCTGATCGGGGCGATGCTGGCCCTGCGACAACCTGCAGCTTACCCTTCTCCATTACGTCCTTGATGTCCGCTGACGAGAGCGTCCTGAATGCGATGTCCACCTCGCCATTCTCAACAGCGAGCCTGAGGGACTGCGCGTCCTTGTAGAAGCGGATTATGATCCTCAGGTCTTCGGCTTCTCGTCATAGTAGTTCGGGTTGGCGATAAGCTCTATATACTCGCCGGACTTCTAGGTCCCGAGCTTGTAGGGCCCTATCATGTCGACAGTGCTCGGAGGCTTAACCACCTCCGGCGCGCACTTAAAAAGGCGTATTACATTTTGTGACTAGACATGCATTGTCCAAACCTCTTCAAATACTTTTCCTTAACCTCAGGATTTACCCAAGCCACTTCTCTGGGGAAACCTCCTTCGAGAACCCTTCTGATTTCCAGCGCACCTTTCTCTTTAACCTCTCTAATTGATCTTTCCGACGCGAAACCACAATGCGGTGTTATCGTCACATTTGGTAAACTAATTAATATGTCAAAGTAGGGATTTTCTCCCTCCCTCAGGTAAGAATCCTGTACCGGTTCTCCTTCAATCACATCAGTTGCATATCCACTTATTTTTCCAGATTTTAGAGCATTTACTAAGGCGTCAAAGTCTATTAATTCGCCTCTGCTCACATTTATAATGTAAGCACCCTCTTTCATTATCTCAAATTCTCTTCTACCTATCATCCTGTACGTAGGGTATCTCGATTCATTTTCTTTAGTGAGGGGTGCGCACAAGACAATAATGTCAGAGACCTTAAGTAAGTCGTCAAGTTTCTCCATTTTTTTGGCATTCACAATTTTAAAATCTACATCCGTGATGAGGGGATCATAGGCAACAACGTTAAAACCAACACCAGAAGCTTTCTTACTTAAAAGTTTGCCTATTCTTCCCAATCCAATTATCCCTAAAGTGACATCCTGGGCCATTTCTACATGTACATCTTGTGCACTCCAAAATCTATTCCTAGTCCTTTTCTCAAACTCTTTTATATTTCTAATCTTCATCAAGGCCAATGTTAATGCATGTTCTGCAACTGCATCTGCACAGTAGTCTGGGACGTAAGTAACGATTATTCCGCTTTCTGTTGCAGCCCTAACATCTATATTATCATAGCCTCCACCAAACCTTGCAATAATTCTGCATTTCTCCAAGTGTTCAATGATTTCTCTAGTTATCCTTGTATGCCTAACTCCAATCGCGTCAGCATATTTACATTTTTCAATAAGCCTGGATTTTTCTTTCTCAGGATCCTTCTCCCTTCGACCCCATTCAACAATGGCTATGTCTCCTAGAATTTTTCTTTCGATTTCTATGTCCTTTCCATGAATATCAGCCAAGTATACATAGTACTTTTTCATTCCGCTCAAGAAGCAAGAAAAAGAAAAGCCTGGTATAAATTTTTCTTTTAAATCACCTAATAGGTCTGATGATGCATGCTATCCATTGTTAGAACTTTCCTTTGTCTGCATCCCGCGCGCGAATCATAGCGGCTCTCTAGACATTTTATTTATGAACAGTGAGGGGAAATCCATAAATAAGACCCTTGACGCTTATAGATGGACGTTCACGTATGAGTATCATGGAAAAAGGAGACGCATTGATAGGAAGGGGGATAAAAGTCGCGAAAGCGAGAATAGGCCTAGTTTCAAACAATCCTAGTTTAATCAGCTCACCTGATTATTTCGAGGGTATTCCTCATCCAGCCGTTGTAAAGGGGAGGGGGTGGCTAATTCACTCACAGCTGGCTAATTTTCAGATTTTTTCCGTGGAATATCAACCGCCTCCAAAGCTAGATAGTTATTTCTATATATTAGATTACAATATTGCTGAAAGTCAAATCTTCCTCAACAATGGGAATTTAGTAGCTTTAGGCAATTGGACTGCTTTGGAAAGAGAAGTTGTTGACAAAAGGTATACTCTGCTCGGAAACCTGGGATTATTATTTAGATTCATCCTTGTCACTTTAGAAAAAAATCACAACATCTACAGTTTTCACGCAGCCGCCTTATACGATGAAAGCTCAAATGAAATGATTATTGCCTTGGGGGAAAGAGGGAGCGGAAAGAGCGCTCTAATGCTTTCCGCTTTAGATCAAGGTTTCTTTAAACTTTTTGCCACCGAAATCTTACATGCAGAAGTGGCTGGTGACAGGGTAATTTTCTATAAAGGAACCTTAAGAAATAATGTAAGAGCAGGGCATCTTATCTACGATTTCCCTAAGATAAAGGAGAGAATTGGTGTGGAATTTGCTAAACTTGACAACCCTTGGGGAACCAAAGTTCAAGTAGATCTAAAAGATTACGGAACAGAAAAAGATATCATAGTTGACCCCAAAATTACTATTGTCTTTCCTAGAATTGAGGAGTTTAATAAAGTTAGCGAGTATCATTATATTAAAGATAAAAGAGAGATAAAGCGGCGATTATTCGAAAACATCCATGATAGAATTTCTTCTCTCGGTTTAATATACGAAAAAATTCCCGTGATAAGCTTAGATAACTATACTTTAATGAAGAATAGATTAAAATTTGTAGAAAGTTTTATCGAGGTAGGAAGAATAGAAAAGGCTGTTTCCTTATTTGCTAGCCCTAAAAATTGTTTAGAAGGATGGTTACGGGATTAAATATGCTGCAAGCCAAGAACATAGTCTCTTAAAGAAGTTCAATTTTTCTGAGGCAGAAAAAAGAAAGTTACAAAGCAAAAAGTTTAAATATACTTTTTTTCTTAATTCTGCGACCGAGAATGAAAGCCTTCGAACAAATAGTATCGGTTCCTCTTAAAGGGAGAATTCCCAATAAACCAAGGGATGAAGGAATAACAATGGTTATAGATACCGGTCTAGGATTAAATGCTGTAAAAGACCTTGTACAAACAGCCCATGAGTATATAGATATAGTTAAACTAGGTTTTGGAACCTCAAGGCTGATGGACGTGAACATGGTGAAAGAAAAGATAAAGTTATATCGTGAATATGAAATAGATGTAATGCCTGGAGGAACATTCTTAGAAATAGCCTTTGCTCAAGGCAAAGTTGCCGAATTTCTGAAAGAAGCAAAGAATCTTGGTTTCTCGGCTATAGAGGTTTCCGATGGAACTGTAAGTATGGATGAAGTAAGCAGAAGCAGGATAATTGAGGAAGCAAGCAAGCAAGGCTTTAAAGTTTTAGCGGAAGTAGGGAAGAAATTTAAGGAGGAGGATTTAACAGCTGAAGAGATAGTCAGAGGAATAAGAAGGGATATTGAGCTCGGAGCTTTCAAAGTTATATTAGAGGCTAGAGAGGCTGGTAAAGGTGTGGGACTGTACGATGAGTTTGGTAATATAATAGAGCAGAAGCTTGAGACCATCGTTGAAGCTGTTAACATTAAAAATATTTTGTTTGAAGCACCGCTTAAAAGTCAGCAAGTATACTTAATTAAAAAATTTGGACCAAACGTAAATCTCGGCAATATTAATCCAGCGGATGTAATCCCACTTGAGGCGCTCAGACAAGGATTGAGAGCAGATACATTAAAGATTGTTTTATAAAAAAATTTTTTATTAAAATTTTTTGGTTTACCTCAAACCCAGTACTTGTCTTAAGAACACTTGATAGCTTAAGTAGCCATAGAAGACTATGCCTATCGCTAAAATAATGAGCCTCCACAAACTTGGCCTGTAATCCTTTGGTAACAGCCTCATGTTAACGAGACATACCAATAGGCCTCCTAGAAAGAAATTAAAGCTTGATACCACCGCACCGGCTATAACTAGGTAAAATGGCTGTACCTGGGTCATTGCAATGATGGCTAACACTGAGAAGATCAGCAGGTACGGGTAATACAATTTTCTCACATCCTCAATCTTCTTTAACTTCTCGGGACCTATGCTGAGCGTTATATCAGTTAGGAATCTAGGTATCCTCTCTACTGAGGATAGTTGTGTCGTCCATAGAAGCCAACACCAGATCAACACTATTAGTATGGGCATCCACGGTGCTATCTTTGCTCCATATGAGGCGATCTGCCCAACTACTCCCCATTCGCTAATTTTTGTTCCTCGAGGAACTATGGCAGCTGCGAGGGCCACTGGAGCTAGCATTCCTATATAATTCATCACCCCAAAGATTACGCTTTGATCCAAGTTAACAAGCATCATCCACCCCCTAAATCTCTTTTTATTTTCTTCGTCTAACTTGGGATAGTAGCCTACTTCCGCTATTCTCATCGGCTTACCTCCCACTAAGCCAGGAATGTATCCCATCTTTGCACCCATTCCATATCCTCTATCTCTATAATAGTTCGAGGCAAGTAGTGCGACAGTCCCACTGGATCCGACATATCCGGCAAATGCAGATATTAGCACCCAGTCAACACCCTCCGGTATAGCTCCAAATGCCACGGAGCCTTTTATTAAGTCCAGCAGTAGGTTTGGAGGAGCAACCATTAAGGCAACTACAAATACGATGAGCGTGAATACTATCTCACCAAAGCTTATAACCTCCATGAGCCTCTCTATCCTTCCCCCTAATGAGAAAAGCAATAGTGCTGCCGTCAAAAGGAAGAGTATTATTCCGATAGTTATAACCACTCCCTTGTCAGCTGCTCCGGGTACGCGCCCTAAGTAGAGAAAAGCGATTCCAGTTGCAGTTGCAGCTGCCCAGCCTGGCCAAAAGTTTTGAATAAAGAATAGGATTATCCAGACCGGTCCCCAAAACTTTGGCCCAGGGAAAAGCCTAGCAAATCCCTGCCATATAGTTTCTCCAGTGACTACAGTATATCTAGCCGCTTCTGCATTTAAAATTGTCTGAAACAAAACTCCCAGTACAGTAATCCACATTAGATATGGACCGTATCGTATAATAGCCACAGGACCAGTTAAAAGTTCCCCAGCTCCAACCCCGGCTGCTGTTATTATGGCTGCTGGGCCTAGCATCTTAAGCACACCACGAAAAGTCTTCACAGGAGGATCAGGAAGATCTGCAACCTGTTCTATCGGTTTTTTAAGGTATCTCGAAGATCTTTTTTTAAGTTCTTCTAGTTCTGTTTGCGGGCCATCCATTGGAATGACCCCAGCGCGCAGTGGCGCGCCACCTTTTTATCTATGGGGGTTATATTTAAACTTATTCCGGCACTGTATCACGCTAAAGGCGCGCGCGTAAAGATAAGTAGGCGTAGCATTATAGTTGCCGACGCTAAAAGCAATAGTGACTTAGAAAACATAGCCAGGGCTATTTCTGAGTTGTATGGGAAAGGGTATAACCCATTGGTGGCAAGTCCCGGACCGCTCACAGCGTTGACAGCCAAGTTCATTGCTGAGAAAACCGGTCGGACACTTGAGGAAAAATCCTATGCTAAACTGTCCATTACCCCCATACCAGGAAAGAGAATAATTTTAGCAGTGGTAGGTAGCATTACCAATTTAACTTTCCGTCAGATGAACTGTGTGCTTAAAGCGTTCAACAGTAGCATAATAACTTTAAATCCTCAGAGTTTAATTGTGAACCCTGAGGCAGAAATAGAAAGGTGTATCAGGGAATTATTTAGCGCATTGGTTAGGGGCTCTGAAGTAATCATAGTTTCTGTATCACGCGAAACCATATTGACTGATTATAAAGAAAGAAAACTTATATCTACAGCACTTGGCAAAATCGTTAAAGGCTTTATTAAAGAAAGCATATCAAATATATGTGGCATGTATTTGAGTGGCGGTGATACCGCAGTGAGTGTTTTGCATGAGTTAGGAGAGGGAGTTATTGAGGTGCTCGATAAGCCAGCGCCTCTCACGGCATTTGGATTGACACTAGGTGATTTGAAAATTCCAGTCATAACTAAGGGTGGACTCGTAGGGGAAGAGGATGCTGCCGTTAAATGTGTAGAGTACCTGAGGGCGAGGTGCACATAAATGAAGGCTTCGCCTAACAGCAGAGCAATAGTAGCAGTAACAATGGGTGACCCGGTAGGAGTAGGCCCTGAGATCATCCTGAAAGCTCTGATGCATGAAGAAATATACAATCATGTAAAACCGGTTGTAATAGGCTTACCTGCTGTTTTCAGGAAAGTATCTGATTGCTGCGGATTAAAAGTTACATTGAGAAGTGTCCGTGAGGACGAAATAGCGAATGCGCGTTACAGCTCTGATACAGTAAATATTATACCAATAGATTTCGAACCAAATATAGATTACTTGAAATTCGGCGTCCCAACAAGAGAGGCAGCAATCGTAGCATATAAGGCTATAGAGAAGGCCGTTGACCTTGCACTAAGAGGATACGTGGATGCCATAGCTACTGCGCCCATTAACAAGGAAGAGATGAGGCTTGCATATCCCAATTTCATAGGGCATACTGAACTACTACAAGAATTAACAGACTCTCCTTACGCATTAACAATGTTTGTGACAGAAAACATGAGAGTATTCTTCCTTACAAGGCACGTCGCACTGAGAGACGTCTTCAAGTATGTAACAGTAGACAATGTTGTTAAAACTTTAATTGAGGTTAAAGAGTCCTTAGAGAAACTTGGGATCAAGAACCCTAGAATAGCTGTAGCGGCTTTAAACCCGCATGCAAGTGATGGGGGCTTATTTGGCGATGAGGAGGAAAAAGTGCTTAAGCCAGCAATAGAGAAGGCAAAAGCAATGGGTATTGATGCCATAGGTCCTGTACCCGCAGATACCGTGTTTTGGCAAGCAAGAATGGGTAGGTACGATGCTGTACTATCCTTGTACCATGACCAGGGACACATTGCAACGAAAACTGTTGACTTTTATAAAACAATAAGCGTTACGCTGGGACTGCCTTTTATAAGAACTTCGCCTGATCACGGCACAGCTTATAGTAGGGCTGGTAAATGTACTGCAAATGAAATCAGCATGTATATGTCCATAATTTTAGCAGCACAGTGGGGGAGGGTTTACAGACAGTACTATAAGGAAAAACCTTGAAAAGCGCGTCGGAAGGGCGCTACATTGAGCACCCCGGAAGGCGGATCTCGGCTTCCAGTTGGTATAAATAGCTGAGCAAGTTACAGCCCCCTCTAGCAAACCCCAAAAGGTTAGCCCATCGGAACAAAGCTGGTTTTGTCCGGAGAAGCTGGAGGAACGATTAAAAGTGATGTTTCCGTGTCTCTGAGCAATCAAAAGAGGCGTCCTGTAGCGCGCGGTGCACGCTAAACTGGTGTGGAGGATGTGGGCTATACGTACCAGCTTGGGAACTGTTCACCCTCCTTTTGCTTTGCTGTCTCTGCTATTCGTAGGGCTTCCTCCTCTTTCTCCTTGATCTTTGCAATTACCTTCTCTATTTCTTCGAGGTTCACGTTTAGTCCGTAGAGTTTTGATAGGGCGGTTATTACTTCTTTTGCTGCGATGAAGTTCGGCTCGGAGGTCTGGGTGCTGCCCATTAGAACGAAGGCGTCTAGGCCTCTTAGCGACGCTAGTGCTGGTAGAAGGCCGCATGCGCCGGTTATTGTGCCTCCTCCACTCCTCCTTGCTCCGAGGGCTTCCAGCTTGTCAATCACCGTTCCTGACGCTAGGGCGTAGTAGACTCTTGCCTCAGGCTCCTCTACAGCGGTTCCGCATACCCCTACGACCTCCCTTCCCCCCATGGATACGAACAGATCTAGTACTCTCTCTGCAACTTCGTGCTGCGCCCAGGTGGCTGGCTGAACTTCGCTCGTTAGGAAGAGGATGTCCCTTTCGCTGCCGTTGTATACGTAGAACTTGTAGGAAGGCAGCTGTAGCCAGCCTTCATTTGTCACGTATACGCCCACGTTGCCTGAGGGGAGCATGATGCCTGGACCAATGATTTCAGCCACCTTCTCCAAGTTTAAACTGGAGACTATGTAGTCGACGGCTATTTTCCCAACAAGCCCTATCCCAGGTAGCCCCTGGACTAGCACGCCGTTCCTTAGCGTGAGGTCTTTGTATGTTATTAGCGTATACCCGTTTAACTTTTGCATCTTCATCTTTACCCCTGCACTTTAACTCTTTTCGTGAATAAAAAGACTTGCATGCTAGAGCAAGGCGAGATGTTATTAGTGCTGCCGGCACCCAGTAGCTAGCTTTCCGGGGCTTCCAGAGAGCTGGAGACAGCCTAGATGGCTCTTAGTGCAAGAAAAGGGCAGGAGCGTGCCAAAGAAATCGGGCAGCACAATTTTATTGTGCTGCCAGGCTTACACCTTACTTTGACCACGGTGTCTCCCATCCATGCAAAACACCGACTATTGTGGCTTAAGATGCTGTGGAGAAGAAGAACGGAGGCGCCTAATCGAAAAAAGCTAATTTATTGTGGGGCACGCATAGGATTCCTAGATTGTAACTCCGAAGAATGTGGCTAGCGTTGACAGTATTGCGAATGTGAGCCAAAAGATCACTCCTATGGCAAGTATTACGGCGCTCCACATGGGCATTCTTATTTCTCTTGGGAGCCACTTCCTACCCATGTATATTGTTGCTGCTGCCACTAATGCAAGCACAATGTTAGATATGTTCGCAACCATCAAAATCCATGCAAATGGCACAATGCCGAATACGTAGTTTAGCGCGAAGGCAAATATGATCCATGCCACTATGAAGGCTAGAACCGTGTAGTAAAGTTTCTTGATCTCCCCCCTGCACCAGTTTCTAACCTTTTCACTCGCCTGCCACACAAGATCGACAAGCGTTCTCGTGATCATATCCGTTGAGCCTAGCTGTGTTGAGAACAGAATCCATGTGCCCGCAAGCAAAGCTACTACCCAGCCAATGGGTCCCCACAGCTTTGAAAAGTACTCTCCTTGGTATGCTGCTATTCCCCATGTGGGTAGCTTTGTACCCCTAGGTATCAATGCTGTAGCTAGTGCTGTTGGTAGATACATTCCAATAAATGCACCAGTAGTGAATATGCCAACTATGTCTATCCAAGCTATTGTTCTCCACGCCTTCCACCTCTTCAAATTCTCGGGATCGATTCTAAATACCTTGCCCACAGGGCTCACGGTAACTTTCTTACCCTTTATCAGTGATGGAATTGCTCCAACCTTAGCACCCATACCGATACCCTTATCACGATAGTAGTTGGATACGGTTGTATTGTTGAGACCGCCTGCACCAGCATAACCTGCTAAAGCGCCAAGTAAAACGAGCGTCGCACCTTTAGGGAGATATCCAAACGTAAAGAATCCTGCAAACGTCTCAGCAGCAACACTTCCAGGTACAGCAGCGATGCACAGCACAACAAGCGTTCCAATTATTGCAAATATCATTATCCATTGCACTATTTCTAAAGCTTTCTCGACGACGCCGCCCACGGATACTAGAGCAACTATGATGAGTGCTAAAACCACACCTGTAATCATTACGTATAGAGACTCCGCAGCTCCGGGGATTTTCCCAAGCATTGCCGCAGCAACAGCTGTAGCACATGCAAATGCCCACGCGGGCCAGGCTCTCTCAAGAATGGATAGCACCACTAGGAAAGGCCCCCAGAATCTTGGTCCTGGCCATAGCCTTAGCATACCATTGAATATGGGCTCACCGGTGTACATGGTGTATCTGACCATCTCAAGATTGAGGATCGTTTGAAGCAGTATGGATGCTGTTGCTATCCAGAGAATTTGAGGCCCATAGAGCACGACGTTGCTAGGCCCAATGAGCCATTCCCCAGAACCTATAGCGACACCTAAAACTATTGCGCTGGGTCCAATGAACCTTAAAATGCCTAAAAGGCTCATGGGTGGCGGAGGAGGCAGCTCGTTGACCTCTAGCTCTGGTCCATGGCCCAACTTAAGCTTGGGCTTCTCGCTCATTTTTGTCATGAAAAAAATATTTGGGTTACTTATAAACCTTTGCTTTTAGACTTATCTTTATGGCGATAAGCTGCTGGGAGTGTGATGACAGATTTTGCTCTCGTAGCCCTAGCTGTTGGTGACTCCTTTCTGTATGTGCGTAACAAGTATTGGAACCTGTAGCGCGCGCTCAGTTGGGTAAGTTGCCTTCACTGGGGACCTCATTGCCGGGAGTACTCATCACCGCCGTTTTACGTTTTCTCGTGAAACAGTTTTAAGTAATTTTCGTAGATTTTTTGCTTTATGTCTTGGAGGGGTGCGCCCTTGATTTGTGCAATCAATTGGAGGGCTTCGGGCAGTAGCTTAGGGGAGAGGTAGAGACCCCTGTAGCTGTAGGGACCGTCGCTCTCGGTCAGCAGCAGGTTTAGGGGTGCTTCTTCGACTATTTTCCTAGCCTTTAACTGTATCCTGAGGGATGCGTTTACGGATATCATGAAGCCTGACCAAATGATGTCCTTCAAGAGGTTTAGGGGTCCTGTCCACCAGTGTAGGATAACTTTTTCAGCGCGCTTCATGTGTAAGTAGTGGAGTACTTCCTTCCATGCGCCCGCGGAGTGAACGTTGACGGGCTTCCCCGTCTCCGCAGCCTTTGCCAGGAATGTTGCGAAGAGGCTTGTCTGCCCTGGAAAAGTGGTTTCAGGCATGAAGCTTCTGTCGAGGCCTATCTCCCCTACGCAGTCTGCTTCTCTTACTAGATCCAGGGTGTTTTCAACTTCCCTGTTCAAGTTGTCCAGCTCTCTTATCTTCCATGGATGTATCCCGACGCACGCCTTAACACTCTCTGGGTAGGAGTCCCTCAGCTCTAGGTTTCTTACCGAGGATTCGTAGTCCTCCGAGACAGCGACTAGAACGTACCCATCGCGTACGAATTCTTCTACTTCTTCCTTTCTGAAATCCGAGAGGTGCACGTGGACGTCGACGATCCTCACTTCACCGCATCGCGCGTTAAAATTACCTTTTCTTAAAAAGCTTTGCTTTTTCTCCTTATGTGATAAAGGGGTTGGTTCTTTCTCTTCGTAAAATGCGCTCGCGCTTTGAACAATAGGTTTATAAGGCGCGCGCTTGAGGGAATGGCTGGGGAGGGCACTTAAGCGCCTTGGAGGGTTAGGGCTCGGCGCCGTTCGCCTGGGGCGGGGGATCGATGGCGTGATCTAACGCCTCCAGGCGCTCCCGCGCGCGGGACCGACGAGGGTGTGAAGCTCGGCAACGGGTAGACCCCATGACTCCCTGAGCCCCTAGAGCAACACCTAGGGCGGCAGTGAAGGGCGCTCTGACCTAAAATGACGAGCGGGATGTGGGTGCGCGCGCGCACCGCATCACCTTGAAGAGTTCCTGCAACTTGTAGCCGAAGCTCTCCTCGTAGACTGAAGCTATTTTCTCAGCTAAGCCCTTGCTCGCAGCTACAAGGATGTAGAGCCTCTCCTTCAAGGAGATGCTCGGGGGATCGTTCTCCTTCCCCCCGATCAGTGAAAATGCCCCGGCCTCGCGCGCTATTAGCTCTGCTGCCGCCACGTCGATTACGCGCATCGTACCCCATGCGTCTATGTAGGCGTCAACCCCTCCTGAGGCTACCATCGATAATTCAAGGCTTGCTGACCCCATGATCCTTGGAGCTGCGCCGTAAGTTGCCAGTTTTAAGATGAACAGCGAGGGCAGAAAGCTTGCCTTTGGTGGAGAGCTTACAGCTACCACCTTTCCCGGCAGATCTCCACAAGCGCTCTTGACTTCTAGTCTCCTGCCGTTTAGGTACGCTCCTCCCCCCTTCACGGCGTAGAATTCCTGGTTTAGGAGCGGCGCGTACACTACTCCCGCGAATGTGTCTTCAAGTGTTTCGCCTATAGCCACTGCTATGGATACGGCGAAGAGCGGCACCCCCCGCTTATAGTTCCTGCTTCCATCGATCGGGTCAATGATGAATGTGTACTCTCCCCCGCTGCCGAAGGATTTCTCGCCGAGCTCCTCTGAAACAACCCTAAAGTCATCGAGCTTCTCCTGCAGGTAGCTGATGGCTGATTTCTCGGCGACTATGTCCCCTAGAAGGGAGATGTCCCCGCTGCTGCCCCTGCCGTGCTCCTCTCCTCCACGCCCCTCTTTTAGGATCCTCAAAGCCTCGGCAGCGGCTACCTTTGCTGCTGCCCGCATGACGTCAAGTACTCGGTCCTGGTCTCCTCTCTCAGAAGAGCAGGGTTTGCATCCTCTCCTGTAACCGCTCATTCGCTCTTCATCTCTCCTGAGGTTAGCTGTTCCTCACAGCTCAATTATATCGACCTGGAGAGTTTCTAGATCCACTACTGCGTAGGTACGCTTACCGGCGAGGTACCCGGAGAGAGCTCCTGGGTTCAAGACTAGTGTTTCACCGATGTGCTGCGCGTCGGGCTTATGAGTGTGTCCGTAAACGACAAGCCTGTACTCTCCGCTCTTTGCAAGTGCACGTGCGAGTTTCTGGGTTTTGTCTAGCCCATCTGCCCCGTGGATTACTGCTATGCTGAAGGGTTCGACCTTGAAGAAGAGTGGCTGCTCTTCTAGAATTACCCCCAGCTCGTCAGCTGTTCTCTTCAGTAGCAGCTTTTCACCGTCGTTGTTCCCGTACACGGCGTAGAGCTTTGCCCCAGCGAACATTCTCAAGGCGAAGGGGGATATGATGTCGCCTGCATGAATTACTGCCTCGGGTTTTTCTTGCCTCACGTGCTCCAAGAATAGGCTAATTGACTCTAGGTTGTCGTGGGAGTCGGACACTACGGCGATTCTCCTCATGGCAAACGCCAAGATATTAATACTTGCTCTGTTTAAATGTTTCTGAAATGTGCGGCAGCACTGACCAGGCTAGTCACCTGGGGAAGGGGGAGAGCCCTCAGGCACAGCCAATTACGGCGAGGATGATTAACAAGGCAGCCTGGCTTTTGAGTGAGGGCAGAGTTGTGAAGATAAGCCCCTACCTCTACTACGTCATTGGGAAAAATAGCAAGCACCTTGTCAGGTACGAGGATGGGAAGTTCATTTGCACGTGTAAGGGGTTCCAGGAGAAAGGTGTGTGTTCACACGTCATAGCGGTTGCTACCTTGAGCGAGCTAAAGAACGCAGATTCCTTCCTCGATGAGAGAATAAGGGAAAGGGTCAGCAGGGAGCTAAGACAATACTACAGGAGATGATTTTCCGCGGGAGCGGCTTGAAAGCGCCCCCGCACCCTTAGAGTGTAGCCTTGGGCGAGACCTTAGATCAACGTGAATGCTAGCTGAAGAGTGTGTAGGTGAATCCGTACTCCTTCATTGCCTTGTTGATGCTTTCTTTGATCGATGAAAGATTTTTTGAGTTGAAAATTTCCCTGGCGAAGTGTATGCCTATGGGGTAAATTAGGGAGGTGGAGACGAGTATCGTTATACTTCTTCCAACGAGTGTTGCTGCAAGTGCCTTCTCCTTGGGAACCCCTAGGAGTATGTATAGGGTTACGAGTGCTGCGTCTATGCTTCCAACCATGAATGGGACGCCTACCGAAGCTAGGGAGTAAACTGTGAGGATCGTATAGCCTGGTGCTATCAGCAACGGGTTAACCTCTACGCCGATCGCCCTTAGCGAGAAGTAGGGGGTCATTATCCCGCTTATCCACTGGATCATTAGAAAGGTGATAGACCCCCATAGGTAAGCGTTGCCGAGCTTGAAGTCTCTGGAGGTTTCTGCCACATACTCCAGGAAGACGTCGAGGTCTCTTTCAAATTTGTCCATCGCTTTCACTTTTAACCGCTTAGCTAAGCCAATTGCAATGCTCTTGACAATTTGCGGCTTGACGAGGAAGAGCACAAGCAGCGCTGAGGCCATGAGTGTTGCAGCAACCACTCCCATGTAGAGTGCTAAGTACTGCTGGTAAAACTTCAAGAGGTTTAAGACGAGCATCGAGGTGAAAACTATGAAGATGACCATCGTGACGTTTATCAGGAACCGGTAGAAAATTGTATAGCTTACAGAGCGGGGCCAGTCCCCCTTCGTCCTTAGGAAGACTGCCCTGGTAACGTCTCCTTCAACGAATGCGCCGGGAAGGAGGATGTCCACCAGCCATGCAAGCATTGATCCTCCGAGCGCTTCCCAGAAGGACAAGCCGAAGCGCCTCCTGCATAGAAGCCAGAAGGCCGCTGCGTGTGCAACGTAGTACGTTACCTCGAACAAGATTATTGGCACAAGGTCTATCGCGTCAATGCTTGATAGCGCTTCCAGGAAGCTCTGCACATCAAAGTTGTAGAACGTGTACGCGAAGATGAGTAGAATGACCATTACTTCTAGGATTAAGGCAAGCTTTTTCCCCTGGATTTTCATACGCTGGCACGCTCCGCACAGCAACTGTGCTTAGCAGCGTTTTTTAATAGGGGTGGTTCTAAAAAAATATTACTTGCCAACCCGCTTGTTTAACCTGTGAAAATAGCGGTTCTGGGCGGTGGGCTAGCTGGTGTTGCCTTTGCCTACGAGGCTTCGAGGCTTGGTCACAGGGTGGTACTAATCGAGAGAGAGGGCAAGCTGGGGGGCTTGCTGAGAAGCGAGGACGTAGATGGGTTCCTGTTTGATACTGGTGGCTCACATGTTCTTTTCTCACGTGACAACGCCAAGGTAAGCTTCCTCGCGAGGATGCTTGGAGGCAATTTTGCAAGGCATAGGCGAGATGCGAGGATATACTTTGAGGGGAAATTTGTAAAGTACCCCTTTGAGAATGGTCTCTACATGCTTCCCCCAGAGTTTAGGTTTAGAGCTTTGAGAGACGTTGTGTACAGGTACGTAGAGTATAGGTGTGGGGGGAAGAGTGGGGTTTCGAACTTCGAAGAGTGGATTTACGCTACGTTCGGTGAGACGATCGCCGATAGCTACCTGATCCCCTACAATAGGAAGCTGTGGAAAAGAGATCTTAGAGAGATTTCCCTCGAATGGGTGGGAGGCAGGGTTCCTAACCCACCACTTGAAGACATTTTAAGGTCCTCAGTGGGAATACCAACAGAGGGCTATCTCCACCAATTAAATTTTATTTATCCCCGTAGAGGGGGTATTCAAGAGTTGGTTAATGTTTTCGCCGAGAGGATGCTGAAGATGGGGAACGTGAGTATTAGGTTGGGTCAAAAGGTTGTGGGGATTGATGCGGGTAAAAATACAGTGCAGCTTAGCAATGGTGACGAAGTTAAGTGCGACAGGATTGTTTCGAGTTTACCCCTGCCTGAAGCTTTCCAGGCGGCGGGGCTTAAGTGGGTCCCTAGGCTCGACTACAACTCTCTAGTAGTTGTTGGTTTAGGCATCCGCGATACTCAGTTGCCTAAGTATCACTGGGTCTATTTTCCAGGCGAGGAGACTGTTTTCCACAGGGTCGCTTTTTTGAGCAACTATAGTCCCAGCATGGCTCCGAGAAATTGCGCAAACATAATTGCTGAAATATCTGTTCGACCGGGCACTCAGGTTGACCTTGAGAGGCACATTGAGTTGACAATTGAGGGGCTTGAAGCTTTGGGGATGATAAAGAGGGGGAAAATTGTTGCTGCAAGGGCTTGGTACTGGAAATATGCGTACGTCGTTTACGACAAGAATTACGCGGAGGCTGTTGCACGTGCCCGGAGAGCATTGGAGGAGATTGGGATGACATTGATCGGTAGGTTTGGCAGATGGAGCTACATGAACATGGATGACGTGATTTTTCAGGCGTTTGAAGCAGCGCACAGTATAGGCACGCCCACGCGCAGCTACAGCGCTAGGTGACTATGCATGGTGGGAGAGAGGTTTCCAAAGGTAATGATTAGAGAGCTTAGCGCGCCGGCCCAACGACCCCAGAGCGCCCCACAGCAACCCTCAGGGTGCGGTGATGCCGCCCTCAACCAGGCGGAGGTGAGGATGCATGCACCAAAAGTAAGCATTGTGGTAGTTAACTTTAGGGGGGTTGGTTCCCTGGTGAAGTGCCTGAAGAGTGTTTTAGCCACTGATTACCCCGACTTTGAGGTGATAGTCGTAGACTCCCTAACCAGCAACATTGAAGAGGTTCTGCGTAGAGAGATAGGGGACACCAGCAGAGTGAGGGTTGTCCACTTCGAGAGGGACGTTGGAGCCGCGGGCTCCCACAATATCGGTGCTTGGATGAGTTCTCCGGAAAGCGAGTACCTGGTCTTTCTTGACAACGATGTTGTAGTCAGGAGAGACTGGCTAAAGTGGATGGTCGAGGCAGCTAAAAGCTTGCCGAACGTAGGCTGTGTACAGGCGAAAGTTGTTTCGCAGAGCAATGTGGGGAAGATGGATCACGCGGGCTTGGCGATTGATTTGACCGCGACGTGGCTCTCTACGTACGGCTTTAGTGAAGAAGTGTTTTTGAATCCGCTTGTACTTTTTGTTGCTTCCTCAGCGGCTCTGCTCACGCCACGGGACTTGTACTTTAAGTTAGGGGGCTTCGACAGCTCCTACTTCATCTATGATGATGACACCGACTACTCTTGGCGTACAAGGCTAGCAGGGTACAATGTTGTGCTCGAACCCCGCGCGGTTGTCTACCACGAGGATAAGATATCTTCTCGCCTGCGCTTCGACAAGCTATACTTCGGCTTCAGGAACAGGCTGCAAAACATAGTCAAAAACATGGAGGTGGAAAACATGCTTCCGACACTGCTGATCACCCTTTACCTGGGGTACCTGTCCTCCGTCTTGCTAGCTTTGGCTGGTAGGAGGGAGGCGACGGCCTATATCTTGGCAGCGTGGAAGATTCTCGTAAACCTTCCTAAAACCGTTTTGAAGAGGAGAATGATTAATTCATTCAGGAGGGTTTCAGATAGGGTTTTCAGGGAGAAGGGCTTTATTCAAAGAAACCTTTTAGGTGCAGTAGCAATGACCCGCGCCTTACTTATCCGCGCGGTAAGCGCGCGCACTTTGTAGGCTTTAGCACGCGCACCGGAGGGTGGGAGGGTGGCAGGAGCGAGAGTAGTTGTGGCTGGAGAGGGTGGGTTCAGGGTCTCTAGGATTCGCATTAAGCTTAACTCTACTGAAATTTAGCTAAAGACCGCGCTGTACTACAGGACGAGTGGCTGGCTGAGTGGGGGGGAAGTCTTAAGGATGCGCGAAGAGGCAGGAGAACAATGCCTAATCTGCCAGCGGCACTGCCCTCCTTGCGCTTCGTCGCGCCGCGCGCCTAGTGCAACACTTAGGGCTGCGGTTAGGTGCGCTCTGATCAATAAATGACGAACGCTATGAACATCATGGCGAGGGGCTAAGAGCGCTGGGCATCGAGGCAGAGCTGCCGGAGCACATCACGATGAAAAACTTCATAGCCACACCCAGCAGAGTAAAACCATAACCCTGCGAAAAGGCGGGGTAACGGGTGGCGCGCGCTGAAGCAGTAGTGCGCGCTTGGTATTGGAGATCTTCCCGGCTAACAATACATTTATATGCAAGCACGCTTTGGGGTTTACGTGGAAAACCACGAGCGAAAAAGATGTATAACTCGAATATTGAGACAAAGGAAGTGAAGATTGCAGACATAACTCCAAGCACGCGCAAATTCTCTGTAACTTTTAAGGTCTTAAACGTAGGCGAGGAGAAGCAGATCACTTCTCGTAGGGACGGTTCTCAGCACAGAGTTGCAGACGTCCTTGTCGGAGACGAGACGGGTGTAGCTGTTTTAACCGCCTGGGACGACGAAATAGATCAGTTTAGGAAGATTATCGGCGATACTGTTTCGCTGATCAACGGGTATGTTTCTCTCTATCAGGGAAAGCTAAGGCTTGGTCTGGGAAGATTCGGATCCATTAAGCCTTCTGGGAGTAAAATCGAGGAGGTAAACGAGGAAAACAACATCTCTGAGAAAGAGTTTGAGAGGGAGTTCGCTTCTAGTAGGAGAGGACGCGGAAGAAGGTACTATTAGAGTGGGAGTCCCTAGCACAAGTTTTAACCTATTTTTTCTGACTCTGTTTAAGGAATTATCTTTTTTGTAGCTCTTGGAGATGTTTGTAGAGCTGCGCGTGCTTCTGGTGTATTTAGAAAGAGCACTCTCTCCTTAAAGTGAGAGAAGTTTCAGCTTTTTTACCGAGTTCCCAGAGGCGCTCTAAGAGCTACGCTTTTACTCCCATGGATTTTCCCTTTCAACTACTACGACTATGAGGTCGTTGACGTTGGTTCCCGTGTACCCCGTCTTTATGTGCCCTCCTACTTTCTCAAAGAAGGTATAGCTATCATTATTCTCCAGATAGTCTTCTGGGCGTATTCCTGCTTCGATAGCTTTCTGGTACGTGTAGCCGTCTACGACTGCTCCAGCGACATCCGTGGGACCGTCTCTCCCATCGCTCCCAATAGATGCTAATGCCACCCTCTCTATTCCTCTGAGAGCTATCGCCGCTGAGAGAGCTAGCTCTTGGTTCCTTCCTCCCTGGCCTCTCCCACGCACTGTTACTGTGGTTTCTCCCCCCGCCAGTATGACCGCGGGGATGCCTACGGGGTTTCCAGTTTTAAGAACTTCTTTAGAGATGGAGGCGAGTACTCTCCCAACCTCTCTAGCCTCCCCCTCTAATAGGGAAGTTAGGATTAGCGTGTTGTAGCCCATCTCCATCGCCTTCTTAGCCATCGCGCTTAATGAGATAATGTTGCTTGCAACTATTCGGTTGTATACCTTTTCAAAGATGGGGTCTCCTGGCTTAGGTGTCTCCGGGAGGATCCCGTTGAGACCGTCAGTGAGCACTTTTTTAATTGATGGGGGAGCTTTATCCCACAGGCCGTACTTCTTCACTACGCCTACCGCGTCTTGGTAAGTTGTTGGATCCGGGACCGTTGGTCCAGAAGCAATGATATCCATTCTGTCTCCTACAACATCACTTACCATTAGGCAGACAACTGTGGCTGGACTGGAGTGCTTCGCCAACCAGCCCCCCTTAAAGCGTGACAGGTGCTTCCTCACCGTATTAAGCTCGGTTATGTTTGCCCCGGCCTTCATAAGCTCTATGCTAAACTCACCTATTTCCTCGATGTCTACTCCTTCAACTGGGAGTTCTGAAAGTGCGCTTCCACCACCTGAGAACAGTGCAATAACGACGTCTCCGCTGCTTAGCCCTTGAACACTCTCCACGATCTTCCTGCCAGCCTCAACACTTTTTCGGGATGCCCTGGGGTGGGTTGCCCCCATTACCTTTATCCTTGCGAGAAGCGTAGAGTATTTCTCGACGAGCTCCTCCGGTATGGAAATCACGCCGCCAGTCACCCTATCCTTTAAAACCTCCTCTACTCCTTGAGCCATTCCTCCAGTTGCCTTGCCGCTGCCAACAACCACGACCTTACCTCTAAGCGGTATTTTTGTACCGTCCTTTAGAAGAAGCTCATCGCCTTTAACCTCAAGGAAGCTTTTTACCGCTTTCACTGGGTCCGCTGCGGATATACCTTCAAGGGCTAGAGTTACAGCGATGATTCTTGCATGCTCAGACGCCTCGCTCATATTTTCCAAAAGCCCGGTAGCATATTAAAACGTAGCGCGCTACTCGACAACCTAGACCCCTTATCGTCTCTTACAGCCTGGAAAATGTAGAAGTAGTGCCTGAAAACGTCTAGTCGGGAGTCGTACCTGTCCCTCGCTGACCCATACTTCTCAAGCATCATTTCCAGCTTTTCTGAGGCGGTAAGCGGGAAGAAGACGATTAAGGCGTCCGGAGTATGAGGGGGCGATCGAAGCGCTGAAGAAAGCGTGGGGCGCGCTGATGAGACCATCCCTCAGCTAGGATGAGGAGGCAGGAGAGCACATGTATATATCGGTAGATTTGCGATTCGCGGCGTGATAAAGGCTTCTACTGCAGCGGCCAAGAAAAGCAGGACAACAGTTAGAGCTAGGTGCTTTAGTAGAGTTATGGCCTCTTTGCCTAGATCCACTTGTACGCCTTTAAGTATCCTCCTCCAGACGCTGAGCCAGAAAATTGTTGAAGATGCGGCTATGTTTAGTATGGCAGGTATCTCTATGACACCGTGGGGGAGAATTGATAAAAATGCCGTTAATGGGGAGGTTGCCGAGGAGGCGTAAAGGTAGACTGCGGAGATAATAACTCCATTTACAAACACTATGAGTGATGGCCCGATGACTACAATCCCCGAGATCACTATCAGGAGAGAGACACGCAAGTTATTTGCCAGGATTATTAGCATTAGCAAGAAAGGCGTTAGAGGGAGTTCAAGTCCCATCTGCCTTGCCATGTCTCTTAGGGATTCCAGGACCGCTTTAACAGCCTGCTGTGGAACGAGAATTCCAGCTACAGCTCCAAGCATGAAGAGAGCAGCCATGCATGACAGTGCTTTCCAGTACTTCACAATTCCTTCACTCCTTCATACTATAGTGCATGCTCGGCAAAAACGTTTCGCCCCATAGTCTGGGCCAGGGGGCCTCCGTTAAGCGTCCTCCCGCTTGAAGCTATATTTCTTCAGCCGTGCTTTCCCGGGGCTTGGGAAGAAACGGCGTTTGTCAGATCCCCAAAAAGCAGGGTCAGGTGAACCTTCACTTACGAGCTATTTTAACCCGTGCTGGATCCTTCCCACGCCCGGGACCGAGGAGAGAGTGGGACCCGGCGACGGGCAGACCCACTAGGCGGGGATGGGTATCCCGGTGAAGCTATGTAGAGTGAGATGCGCGCATACTATGCTTCACTTCATACCCTGCGCGCGCTGAGCGCGTTAGGCTGGTGCGCTATAAGGTAAACTCCGCTATTACGATTTTGCCCGAGGCAATCTTAATCGAGGAGGAGTCGCCAGCTAGATATACAGGGACTTTGACTAAGGTGCATGGTGCTATGGTTACTTGGCTTTGGCTGGAGTAGCCTTTCCCGCCGGTAATAACCTTCAAGGAAACAGTAAGAGAGTTTTTGTTCCTCAACTCCAAGAGTGCGTAGTTGCTGGTTTTCTCAGTGATCTCTGCTTCTACTGCCCCCAGTATGCCCTCCGCAATTTTCCTAGCCTCAGCCAGCCACGTTCTGATGAATTCTTGCTCTCTTGTGAGCTCTCCGTACCAGAAAAAGTCGCTATCCAGCCCGATGGCGAGCGCCCTGAAGAGCTTGTAGAGGGGGGATTCTGCGTCACTTAGCAGCTTATCTGCCTCTATTCCTAAGAGCTGGTACGCTGCTTCTGCTAGAGTTAATGTTTCCATGGCCTCTTTCCACAGCTGGTCTTTCACGCCTCCAGTCCACTGCTTGTCTGTCAGCTCTACCCATGACCCCGTCGGCAGGTAGTTTAGGACTCTTTTGGGTGGATTCTTCTCGAGGTACTCGGATAGAGTTGTGAGTAGGAGGAGTCCACTGCTCTGATCTACATAATCAACGATCTTCTCTAGAAACAGGGGCGCATACTTCCTGTAGCTGGGCATTATCATCCAGTTTTCGCCGTCAAGCGCGATCACTACGATCCCGTTTGGGTGCTGCTCCCTCCTCTTCGCTAACTCGATTACAAACCTTCGTGCCTCATCGTCGGCTTCCTCTGGATCCTTAAAGTCAACCTTAAAGCTGATCCAGTTGCTTAGTGCCAAGTCCCTGAAAAACACTATGATGGCTTTTCCTGAGCATGCGTCTTGTACGAGGTACGGCTGGTAAATGTCCTCCTTGTCTCCGCCTGACTTGATGAAGTGCTGTTCACAGAGCACAGTGTAGCTTACTCCAAGCTGGGTGTAGAGATTAACTAGTTCCATGTGCCAAAACATCTCTGGCGTCCATGCCCCGCGTGGTCTTCTGCCCAGAACTCTTTCGACGACGCTAAGGCCGACGGCTATTTCCCATGCTAAAAGCTTTTTAACGAACTCCTCCAACCCGTATAGCTTTGCCTCTCTAAGCAGGAGTCCTTGGACCGTGTGGGCGTAAACGCTTCCGAGAAGCTCGATCCTCCCCTTAGAAGCCTCCTCTCTGATGGAGTTCAGCAGGCTCCTTATTTCTTCTTTGGATGCTACCTCTGAGTGAAGCTTACCTTCTAAAAAGAGCTCCCATTGCTCAAGGAGCGAGGGGGAGAAGTGATCAACATCCTTAAATTTTGTGGATTTCTTGTGTAGGGACATGTGAACTTTGTAGGGACCGCCCTCATATGAGAAAAATTCTCCTTTGACTACATGCACGAAAGCCCATTCGTCCTTCAGTTTGCCATCCGGATAGACTTGTGGTGCTTGGTGGTGGTGCCACACAAAGGCGATGTAGAGTGGTGGACCCTCGCTTGCTACGTAGACCGGCTTTTCTAAGCATAGAGTCTCCTCCCCCTCAAAGCAGAAGGAGGCTAGGGCTTCCCCGCTTGGCAGGTCGAGTTTTACCTCGAATTGGAAAGACTTCTTCTCGCCTGGTGCAAGTTCTACAGCATCGTATACTACGTGTAATTGATGTTTACCGTCTTGAGTTTTTAAGCTGAAGAATGGCGTTCCCCTAATTGCTCTGTCCTCATTGTTCTCCACCGAGAAGCCGAATGCTTGCTTAGACCCTCTAGGGTAAACTGCCTTCAATTTATCGCAGAGAATCCTGGGCATATAAAGCTCCCAGAGAGCGTAGAAAGAAAATTCTAGGTTCTTTCCCCTGCTGTAATTTCTTTACTCGGTCTTCACCAGTTCTATTTCAATCGTCGAAACAGTTCTTTCCTTCCCTGGCTCTCCGACTTTTTCGCTGCCGATCTTGATGCTTCCATACTCGACCTTTCCTCCGAGGAACCTCCTAACGAGTTCCGCCGCATCGACAGCTCTGCTGATTGCCCTGCCTCTCGCCTTCAAAACTACTTTTTTGCTCCCACTTGTAAACTGTGTGACTGCTGCTAGCACATAGCTGCTTACGGCTTTGTTTCCTACAAATACTGTTCCAACCTCTGCCATTGCTTTTCACCTACCGTGTTGGTTTTTGTGCAGTTGACTAAAAACGCGTTTTTTAATAAATCTTTCGCATGGCCAAGCTGCTCCTCTACTCTCGCCCTGCCTCTTTCTCTTCCAGGACAACATAGTAGTACTCCTTCAATACTTCCTTTTGGTACCTGTCGAGCCACGAGCCGGGCTTGTTTATTCTAGGCCTCTTAGTTTCGGGGTCTCTTCTGAAGGTTACGCCTACGTTTCTAAGGAACGAGTTCATTCCGTCCCTCATGTTCATTGGCCTATGGGCTATGCCGTGTCTTCCTGGCTCCCCTTCAAAAACCATGATCGTGTTTGACAGGAAATCTATAGCGACAACGTCGTGCTCAACAACAAAAGTGGATACCCCCCTCTCCGCCGTCAGCCTCTTCACTACTCTTGCCACAGCGTACCGTTGCTCCACATCCAAGTAGGCCATGGGCTCGTCGAGCAGGTACAGATCGGCTTCCCGACCCAGGGCGGCGATTATCATTACTCTTTGGAGCTCGCCACCGCTTAATTCCTCGACATAGTTGTCGAGCAAGGAGTGCACTCTAAGAGGTTTTATTAGCTCTGACTGGATAAAGGAGGATGAGGTATCTACACCAGCATCTCTGAGGAACTCTCGAACAGTCCCATACGCCTTTACCTCCCCTAGGAACTGTGGCTTATAGCTGAGTGTTGGTGCTCCGATCCTCTGTATCCATCCGCTGTCAGGCTCCAGGATGCCTGCAAGTATCTTAACGAACGTCGTCTTGCCTATCCCATTCGGCCCAAGGATGCCTATGACCTCGCCTCTGTGTATCTCGCCGCCGTGTACTTCTAGTTTAAAGTCTCCCAGGGTTTTCGATAAATTACTCCACCTCAGCAGCGCCGTTTCAGGCGTGTAGCTCATCTCAGGAGGCTTCTCGTAGAATTCAAGCTTGTACTCTCTAAACCTAATGTTTTCCTCTTTCAAGTAGCCTTCAATGTAAGTATTTATGCCAGACCTTACGCCCTTTACTGTTCCAACGACACCGTAAACGCCCGGCTCACCGTAGATGATTGCTACAAGGTCGGAGATGTAGTCGAGCACTGCTAAGTCGTGCTCAACAACCATCAAGTATGTTCCAGGCTTCGCTAACTCCCTAATGATTCCGGCGACTCTTAGCCTCTCCCTTACGTCCAAGTAGCTCGCCGGCTCATCTATCAAGTAAGACCTGGCGTCTTTCACGACCGTAGCAGCTATTGCGAGCTTCTGTAATTCGCCTCCGCTAAGCGCCTTAACAGGGCGGCTCCACAAATGCGCTAGGCCAAGCCTCTCGGCTACCTCCTTAGCTGCCCCCTTCTCGTCGACTTTTCTGAGAGCTTCCCCGACTGTCATTGTAACTTTCGTTAATGCATCAATAGCCTGGGGCTTATACGCCACGCGTAGCTCACCGTTGGACAGTTTTTGGAAGTACGTTTGCAGCTCTGACCCCTTAAAGAACTCTACGATCTCGTCCCATTCAGGAGGCTCATTTATCATTCCCAGGTTAGGCTTTAAGACCCCTCCCAGTATCTTGAGGGACGTTGTTTTCCCGACACCATTGCTGCCGAGAATTCCGAGAGCTTTCCCCTCCTTGGGGACGGGTAGCCGGAAGAGCTCGAAGCCGTTAGCTCCGTACCTATGGACGAGATTCTTCCTCAGTTTCTCGGGCAAGTTAACTATTGAGATTGCCGCGTAAGGGCACTTCTTCACACATATACCGCAACCAACGCACAGTTCCTCAGCTATCCTAGCCTTGTTTTCACCTTCATCTATCCAGACGCATTTAGAGCCTGACCTGTTAATTGGGCAAAACCTTACGCACTCCCGGTTGCACTTAGACGGCCTGCATAGCGCCTTGTCTATGACGGCGATCCTCATCCGCCCCTCCCTGCCTACGTGCCTACATTAGTCTCTCGGGCACAGCACCTCCTTCACTCTTAAGTCCCCGAAGTGGTTGTACCATTCTGCGTGCTGGCGAACAGCAGTACATAGGATGCTGCTCCCAGCATCCTTCACATGCCTCCTCCAAGCATGAGCAGCCACTCTCTGAGAGCTAAGCATGTAGGGGCATAAAGCCACTAGCGTTAACCCTGGTAGCCTTATCCGGGAGTGCATGGTTGAGGCGCGCTTCAACCCGCAGTCCCTACTCTTCTCCGGATTCCTCCGCCTCGGAGTATGTTTCTAGGAAAACTTCATAGTACTCCTCCTTTGCGTGTTCGCGCTCCTCCTCAATCTGACTAACACTCCTCACATCAAAAACTGATACCCTGGTCTTCTTCTCCTCCGCAACCGTTTCACGAGTCGAGTAGCCTTCACTCCTCTTGGCTTTAACCTTATAACCGCAAGATGTACACACCAAGTATAAGCTTTTACCCTCTCTCCTCGGCACCATTAAACCTCCACACTTGGGGCAAAACTCCATTGAATCATCACCGTGTAGGATTGCTTATTGTATAAGGCGATTATTAAAATGTTGTGCTCAACGCGCAACCTTCCAGGTGGAAGAGTATAAGCAGTGACACGCGCTATGCTTTGGGTTTTAAATTCTTCTCTGTTTTAGGGGACAGGCTTTTCGCGAGCTCGAGTAGCCTGTGCGCGCTAAGGACCCGAAATATACCTTGTACCATGTAAAGATGCTTCCCGCGCGGAGTTGAAAATAACGTGCGCTAGGTGGCAGACATTAATTGTTCCCAAGGACACAACTCGGAAAGAATTGAAAGATGATGCGCGCCGAGCACCCCAGGGCAACAACTAGGGCGCGGTGAGGCCGCCACCAACAAGGCGGAGATGAGGGTGCGCGCGCACGGCTTGAAAAGGAAAATCCTGAAAAGAAAAAACCGTAGTAAAGAAAAATTTTAAAAGCCACCTCGCGCGCGCAGCATGGTGTAGAGACTTGCTCGACGAGTTTAACTTGGTTGTTGCTACTTACAGGCAGCGGGAGAACGACTGCATATCTGAGCTATGGTTTTTTGCCCGAGAGATTGGGGACACGAGGTTTGATGCTAGCAGGACTGGTCTTCCATCACTCGTCGTTGCAAGGACAAGCCTGGACCCGGAGCTTTTTGCAATAAGAGCTTACGAGAAAATACTGGAGAATCCGTGGTACTTCAGGTACGTCTTGAAGCTTACACCGATTCACGTGACGGTCACTTCCGATGTTGAGAGCATTGCAAGGGCAGCCTTGGAGCTTGCATCGAGGAAGCTGAATGCTGGCGAGACTTTTAAAGTAGAGACCCATATCAGGCTTTCCAGCCTGAATAGGGAGGAGATAATTGGCGCCATTGCGGGCAAGATTACCAATAAAGTAAACTTGGACTCCCCAGACAAGGTTATCCTGGTAGAAGTTATCGGCGACAAGGCAGGAGTCTCCGTGATCCCCCCTGAAATGGTTGTCTCCGTAGAGAAGGCTAGGCGGCGCGCGCGGAAGGTGAGGGCTGACCAGGAAGTCCAGTCGTACCGGCATTGCCCCCCCCCCCCCGGGGCGACGAGGCGGCGCGTAAGCGCTAAGGCACAGATCCGAGGGTAAGGCGGAAACCGTGGGATGTGATCTAAACCTCGAGAGCCTCTAGAGCCATTTTGGCTCTTAGGTACGTTACTGTCTTTTCCTTCGGGGTCCCGGCAATCTTCGAGTAGAATTCTAGCGATTCTTCCTCGCTGTAATCCTCTTTGTATGCTCCAAGAGCAGAGACTATTTTATCCACCTCTCTCTCCAGGCTGTTTACATCGGTTTCGACTGCAATAAAAACTGCTCCAAGCCTTCTTCCACATCCAGATGAGAAGCGCTGGATAGCCAAATGGATGTTTCTGTCCCCCTGGAGGTATAGGAGAAAATCCAAAGCTGGCTTTCGTGAGATAGTCTTGTTTTCAAGGATGCCCCTAACTGTGTAGGCAGTGGCGGAGACGAGGAGTGGCATAGGCGGGATCTTTCCACAGTCATCAAAGATGACAAAGTACATGTTTCCGGGGAGCAGAGCTTCAACTCGCTGTAGTAAGTCTTTAACGCACTGCTCCTTGCCCAGTGACAAGCAAACGGGAACTGCTGCAACAGCCCTCGCCTTTAGCCTGAACTGGATGCCGTTAAGCTTCACACGAGTGTTCAGCGAAGCCTTTTAAATATCGTTTTCGCAGTAATTCGCGACAACTGTATGGAGAGGAGGTTAAGCGCGCTCTCTCTAAAAGTTTATTTTTCCCCGGCCATTTTAAAAACCCGCGCGCAGGGGTCAGTCCTGGGTCACCTCCTCTGAGGGGTTCCCGGCATCGCCCCTTCGGTGGGGCCCGGGCCGCGATTGCTGAGGCCCGGCTTCAGGGGAAGCGCCCGGACCCGCGCTGATGCGGCTGGGCGTGGAGTCTGGGCCGGGCACCCCGAGAGGGGAGGATGAGAGCGTGTCCAGGAAGTCCAGCCGTACCAACAAGGATCCTGGGGCTCCGGGGTTGAGGCCTCACGGTACAAAGAGGGTAGAGGGGAGCAAGAGGGTAAAGATAATAAAGGAGATAGACGGAGAAGGAATCATTATTGAGCCTCTAAACGCCTGGGCCCGGCTCCTTGTGGGGCAGTGTGGTGAACCTCGTGGTAGCGGGGTGAGTGGGGCTCGGGCTGTGCGTGTGTGGCGTTGTGTTGTTGTTAGGTTTCTT